>Ga0209317_1000378_pt1 | contig 55091 bp, 56 predicted proteins | sample RifGroB2_FD_183994 | JGI IMG/M metagenome (GOLD analysis project Ga0209317, IMG submission 183994) | Soil microbial communities from Rifle, Colorado, USA - Groundwater B2 (SPAdes) (version 2) | ecosystem: Environmental > Terrestrial > Soil > Unclassified | place: Rifle, Colorado | collected...
GCCGGTGGCGCGCCACAGGGCGCGTGCGCCGGCCATGTTGCGGCCATGCGTGGAGGTACGGGAACGGTAAACAGGCATGTTGTCTCTCTGAAAAATAAAAGCACACGTATAATCGTGGCGTTGATTTTACCCGATTCGCTTATGCTCGTTCATCCGCAATTTAATCCCGTCGCCGTGCAGCTCGGCCCGCTGGCCATCCACTGGTACGGTCTGATGTACCTCGCCGGTTTTCTGGCCTTCCTGTGGCTGGGACGCAAACGCATCGCCGCACTGAACCATCCGCAGATCGACACCAAACTGCTCGACGACCTGTTGTTCTACGGTGTGCTCGGCGTGATTCTCGGCGGTCGGCTGGGCTATATATTTTTTTACAAAGCCTCTTATTACTTCGCTCATCCGCTGGAAATTCTGGCGGTGTGGCAAGGCGGCATGTCGTTCCACGGCGGCTTTCTCGGCGTGCTGTTGGCAATGGCGTGGCTCGCCCATAAGCGGAAGCTGCGCTGGCTGCAACTGACCGACTTCATCGCCCCGCTGGTGCCGCCCGGTCTGGCGTTCGGGCGCCTCGGCAATTTCATCAACGGCGAATTGTGGGGGCGACCCACCGACGTGCCGTGGGCGATGGTTTTCCCGCAAGCGGACAACCTGCCGCGCCACCCGTCGCAGCTCTATCAATTCGCGCTGGAAGGTTTGCTGCTATTCGCGCTGCTGTGGCTGTATGCGCGCAAACCGCGCCCTGTCGGTGCGGTATCCGGGCTGTTTCTGATCGGCTATGGCAGCTTCCGTTTCCTCGCCGAATTCGCGCGCGAGCCGGACGATTTCCTCGGTCTGCTGTCATTCGGCATGAGCATGGGCCAATGGCTGAGCCTGCCGATGGTGCTCGCCGGCGCACTGTTGACAGCTTTCAGTATCCGGCGCGCCGCTTGACACCCGCTTACCTCTCGCACACTATTCTCACCGTCAATTTTCACTGAAACCTCACCTTGGACGACATTTCATTAGGCTGGCTGTTCGGCATCCTGCTGTTGTTATTGGTTTGCAGCGCGTTTTTTTCCGGCTCGGAAACCGGCATGATGGCGATCAACCGCTATCGCCTGAGCGCTTTGGTTCGCAAGGGCAATCGCAGTGCAAAGCTGGTCAATCGCCTGTTAGGTCAGGTGGATAAACTGCTCGGCTCGATTCTGTTCGGCAACACGCTGGTCAACGTCGCTGCCGCAGCATTGGCCAACATCATCATTTTGCGATTGTTCGGACAAAACGATTGGGCGATCCTGCTGGGCACGCTGGCGCTCACCTTTGCGATTCTGGTATTCAGCGAAATCATGCCGAAGATCCTGGCAGCCAGCCATCCGGAGCGCATCGCGCTGCCGGCAAGCTATGTGCTCACGCCGCTGATTACTCTGTTCCACCCGGTGGTCTCGGTGGCGACCGCACTGGTAAAGGGCATGTTGTGGCTGCTGCGCATCAGGATAGAAACGGACCAGAGCAAACAGAAAGTCACGCTGGAGGAGTTGCGCGGACTGGTGCTGGAGGCCGGGCATTTTCTGCCGCGCAAGCACCAGAAAATGCTGCTCAACCTGGTCGATCTGGAGCGCATCACCGTGAACGACGTGATGGTTCCGCGCAACCAGATCGAGGCGCTGGACATCAATGCCAGCGTGGACGAACTGCGCCAGCAGATCATCACCTGTCACCACACGCTGCTGCCGGTTTACGCAGATTCGCCGAGCAACATCATCGGCATCCTGCATATCAAACGCGTGCCCGCCCTGTTGCAGGAAGCGACGCTGGATGTGGCGCAACTGCGCGAAATACTCAATGAACCTTATTTCATCCCCTCCGACACGCCGCTGCTCAAGCAACTGCAGCAGTTTCAGGAACGCCACGCGCGGCTGGGTTTGGTGGTGGATGAATACGGCGAGTTGCTCGGCTTGGTAACGCTGGAAAATATCCTGGAGGAAATCGTCGGTGAATTCACTACCCAATCACCCGCGCAAACCGGCAAGTTTTTGCGTCAAGAGGACGGCAGTTTGCTATTGGAAGGAAGCAGCAGCCTGCGCGAGTTGAATCGCAAACTGGGACTGCATCTACCGCTGGACAGTGCGAAGACGCTGAACGGTCTGATTCTCGAACATCTTGAGGATATACCGGAAGCCGGCACCAGCCTGAAAATTGCCGGCTATCCGATAGAAATCATTCAGATGCAGGATCGTATTGTAAAAGTGGCGCGCATCTTCCCAATACAGACGAGAAAACAATAGAAAACAGGAAATGGTGAGTGGCGAGTAGTCAGCGGGAGGTTGGAAGTGTGCAAGTGGGGCTGGCTTTCCCAATCACCACCTCCTACTACTCCCCACTCTCCCCTACCGAAGCTTTACAAGAGGCACAAAGCTCGGCATCATGCCTGTCAATGTTAGGGAGTGACCCAAGGGAAACGCTATGGCTGCCGTATCAAAAGCTGAAAAGGCAAAAGAATATTCCTATCTCTGGGAAGGCAAGGACAAGACCGGCAAGCTGGTCAAAGGCGAGATGCGCGCGCCCGGCGAAGCAACCGTATCCTCCCACCTGCGCCGCCAGGGCATCAATGCCTCAAAGATAAAAAAGCTGCGCGCCAGCACCCAGAAAGTCACTGAAAAAGACATTGCACTGTTCACGCGCCAGCTTGCCACCATGATGAAATCGGGCGTTCCCTTGCTGCAGGCTTTCGATATTGTCGGCAAGGGGCACAGCAATCCCTCCGTGGCAAAATTATTATTTGATATCAAGACTGACATTGAAACCGGCAGCAGCTTGCAGCAGGCATTCAAAAAATATCCGCTGTATTTCGATGAGCTGTATTGCAACCTGATCGGCGCGGGCGAGGCAGCGGGTATTCTGGACAGCCTGCTGGACCGGTTGGCGACCTACAAGGAAAAAATCCAGGCCATCAAGAGCAAGATCAAATCTGCATTGTTCTACCCGGTTTCCATCATCGTGGTGGCCTTCGTCATCACCGCCGTGATCATGATTTTCGTGATTCCTGCGTTCGAGGAGCTGTTCTCCAGCTTTGGCGCGGATTTGCCGGCGCCAACATTGGTCGTCATGGGCATCTCAAAAGTCTTCGTCACCTACTGGTGGTTAATTTTCGGCGGCATCGGCGGCGGCCTATACACCTTTTTCTACTTCTGGAAACGCAGCAGAAAAATGCAGGACGCCATGGATCGGATCATGCTGAAACTGCCTATTTTCGGCCATCTGATCAAGATTGCCAGTATCGCGCGCTGGGCACGCACGCTTGCCACCATGTTTGCCGCCGGTGTGCCATTGGTCGAAGCATTTGATTCGGTTGCGGGGGCGGCGGGCAATGCGGTGTATTTCGACGCCACAAAATACATTCAACGCGAAGTCACCACCGGCAACAGCCTGACCGTTGCGATGCAGAATACCGAAGTATTTCCAAGCATGGTGCTGCAAATGGTGGCGATCGGCGAGGAGGCCGGTTCGCTGGATTCCATGCTGAGCAAGGTGGCCGATTTCTATGAAGCCGAAGTGGATGACGCGGTGGAAGCACTGTCCAGCCTGATGGAACCGATCATCATGGTAGTGCTCGGCACGCTGATTGGCGGCATGGTGATTGCGATGTACCTGCCGATCTTCAAAATGGGTCAAGTGGTTTGATGCATCAGAAGACAGATGACAGAGGACAGAGGACAGAAGTGCTGTCGCGGCTGTGCCGCGCCCTTGATATAACGTGCCGCGTGGCGGCACACAACAATCTGTCATCTGTCATCTGTCTTCTGTCTTCTGTTCCATGAGCTTTCTAGAACTCCTGCAAACGGTTCCTGCCGCCTTCGTCGGCGTGTGCCTGATCCTCGGCCTGATGGTTGGCAGTTTTTTGAACGTAGTAATCCACCGCTTGCCGAAAATGCTGGAGCTTGGCTGGCGGCAACAATGCGCCGAGCTGCGCGGCGAGGAAGCGGCCGCCGGCCCCACCTACAATCTCATCGTCCCGCGCTCTGCCTGTCCGCATTGCCATCACGCCATCAGCGCATGGGAAAATATCCCTATCGTCAGTTACCTGCTGTTGCGCGGCAAGTGCAAGGGCTGTGGCGCGGCCATCTCGCCGCGCTATCCGATCATCGAGGCAATCAGCGGCATGCTGTGTGCCTATGCGGCCTGGCACTTCGGCTTCGGCTGGGCGGCGGCCGGTGCGTTGCTACTGATCTGGGCATTGCTGGCGCTCACAGCAATCGACTTCGACACGCAACTGCTGCCGGACGACATCACCCTGCCGCTGCTCTGGGCAGGCTTGCTGTTCAATCTGTCCGGCACCTTTACCAATTTGCACAGCGCGATGCTGGGCGCGGTGTTCGGCTATCTCGCGCTATGGAGCGTGTTCTGGCTGTTCAAGCTTGCCACCGGCAAGGAAGGCATGGGTTACGGCGATTTCAAACTGCTCGCCGCGCTCGGCGCCTGGATGGGCTGGCAAATGTTGCCTCTCATCATCCTGCTTTCCTCGGCGGTGGGCGCAGTGGTCGGCATTACCCTGATTGTCGCGGCCAGGCATGGCCGCAATGTTCCCATTCCGTTCGGCCCGTATCTGGCGGGCGGCGGGCTGATTGCGCTGTTTTGGGGGCAAACGCTGACGCAAAATTATTTGCAATTGATTTCTACCCCATGAGCCTGATTATCGGACTCACCGGCGGGATCGGCAGCGGCAAGAGCACCGTTGCCGCGCTGTTTGCGGAGTATGGCGCGGGAATCATCGACACGGACGCCATCGCCCGCGACCTGACGCATGCCGGCGGCGAAGCCATTGCGGCGATCCGCACCACTTTCGGCGACGAATACCTCACCGACGACGGCGCGCTGAATCGCGTGAAGATGCGTGGGCTGATCTTCTCCGATGCCATCGCCAAGCGGCGGCTGGAGCAAATTATGCACCCGCTGATACGCGAACACGCCAAGGTGCTGTTACGGCAATTGCAGGATATGCCCTACATCATCCTCGTCGTGCCGCTGCTGCCGGAGAGCCCGGCGTTCCGGCAACTGGCGCAGCGCGTACTGGTAGTGGATTGTGACGAAAACACCCAGATCGCGCGCGTCACCGGGCGCAGCCACATAAGCGAAGCGGAAGTGCGCGCCATCATCGTCCGGCAGACCCCGCGCGCCGACCGGCTACTGCTGGCTGACGACGTCATCCGCAATGATGCCGGACTGGACAAGCTGGCCGAACAGGTCGGTATTCTGCACAGACGCTATTCGAATATCGCAAAACAACAATTGACGATATAAGGAAATTCCATATATCTTTCGCAACTGAGATTATCTGCCCATACTGCCGTGATTGACTACGAATTTCCTCTCAATGAAAAAGTGCGCACTCTGTTGCGCTTGGAGGACTTGTTCGCACGTATGGCGCACTACACCGAACTTGAGCATGACATGGATCACCATGCCGCACTGATCACTCTGTTCGAAATTCTTGAAGTAGCCTGCCGCGCCGATTTGAAGTCCGAACTGTTGCAGGAACTGGAACGACAGAAACGCAGCCTTTCCGCCCTGCATAACAACCCCGCAATTTCCGAGGACGCGCTGGATGCCATCCTTGCGAAGATTGACCGGGCATCCGCAGACATACTCGCCATGCCCGGCAAGGCCGGCCAGCATCTGCGCGACAACGAATGGTTGATGATCATCAAGCAGCGCACCTATATGCCGGGCGGTACCTGTGAATTCGACCTGCCCTCCTATCACTACTGGCAGAAACAGGGGGCTGGTTCGCGGCGCGAATATATACAAACATGGCTGGCTCCATTCCTGCCCTTGCGCGCCGGCCTGGAAATCGTTCTGCGCCTGTTGCGCGAAAGCGGCAAGGTGCTCCACTTCACCGCGCATCAAGGCGCTTTTCAGCAAATGCAGGGTGGGCGTGTTGCGCAGATGCTGCGCGTCAGTCTGAGCAGCGATCTGGCGTGCATACCCGAAGTGGGCGCTAATAAATATGCCATTAACATCCGTTTTATTGCCGCCGACTATGCGGCAAAGACCACGCTGTTCGAGCAAGATGTTCCCTTTGAACTGACCTTCTGCTGCCTCCCCTCATGATGCAGAATAAAACGCCACCCGTTGTTATCTGCCCGCAGTGCGGCAAAGAACATCAATGGGACACCAGCAACCGCTTCCGCCCGTTTTGCAGCGAACGTTGCAGGCTGATCGACCTGGGCAAATGGGCGAATGAAGAATATCGCGTCGAACAGCGCGAACAGGAATTGCTCCCGCCCGATCACCAGGCCTGACGCAGCAAGGCAATGCCATGTGCGCCGTGCCGCCATGCGGTCTGCATATCGGCATGCGTCAAACCGCCCAGCGCATACACCGGAATGGATGAGCCCGCCGCGATGGCGGAGAAATTCTCCCAGCCCAGATGCGGCGCACCGGGATGGGATAGTGTCGGCAGCACCGGACTCAACACTGCAAAGTCGCAACCCAGCGCCTCGGCACGGCGCAATTCCGCCGCGTTATGGCAGGAAGCCGCGCACCAATCCACGGCCGGCCGCTCGTGCAATGCGGCGAGTTGCGCACCCGTCAACTGCACGCCGTCCGCCCCCACCTCCTGCGCCAGCGCGATATCACCATTAAGCAACACCCTCGCGCCATGCGCGCGAGCCAGTACCATCACCCGCCGTGCCAATTCGCGCAACTCGTCACGCGACAGATGTTTCTCGCGCAACTGCACCAGCCGCAGCCCATTGCCCAGCGCGATCTCCAACCGCCGCAGGAATTCTTCCACGCCCAGCTCTGCGGCATTGCTGATCGCATACAGGGAAGGTAACTCCAGCGCGCGCAGGACGGGCGCGTTGGCGGGTAGCATAGGAGACACCGTTGCCGAACCTCCCCCGTTCGCCCTGAGGTATCGAAGGGCAGCAGGTGACTGCCAAGCAAACTCCTGCCCCTCGTGCGGATGCAACTCGCCACGCCATTCCGTCACACGAAAGAAATTCAGCCGCACCGTCGCATGGGGATAGGTGAACACGCGCGTGATCCACGGGTATGCGGTCTCGACCGCAATGCCCAGTTCCTCATGCAGCTCGCGGCTCAGCGCATGATAAGGCGTCTCGCCGGGCTCGATCTTGCCGCCGGGGAATTCCCAATAGCCTGCCCAGATTTTGCCGGGGGGGCGTTGGGCGAGCAGGAAGGAGCCGTCGGGGCGTTGCAGGACGGCGGCGGAAACTTCGATGATTTTTGTGGTTTCGGTGGAATTGTTCAACGCACTCTTTCAACATGTAGGTTGGGTTGAGCGCAGCGATACCCAACAATAAAAACCAACATCAACACCGCCGGGGGTAGCCCGGCAGCTATAACCAATGACTTACCCAGCGTCTTCTGCTGGGTTAGTCAGATGGCTAATAGCTCTATCAGTCACTTTTTCTTGCGTCGCCAAGAAAAAGTAACCAAAAAGAAGGCGACCCCGGTTTGCCGCCCTTCGGGTACCCTGCGTTGACTCGACTGGTCAGGCGGCTGCGGAACTCGCGCTACGCGCTCAAACATAACCAGCGACTTGGCTGGCGTCGTTTGCCAGCTTAGTCGAATGGCTAGTTGTTTCATCAGTCCTCGCCGACACCCCCTGACCAGCCTCCGCTACTCGGCGGCGCACAGGGGATGAAAGGCAAATTCAAAAAGCAATTCGTAGGCTAGGCAACTCGTTGCCTAGCCTACCGAGCTACCTATACTAAGAATCATTAATTCCGAGCAACGTTTGAGCGGCCTTATGAAAATCAAAAGTAGCGTTTGAATTGCGCTTAGCTTCGTAAATCCGTTCAAGCTCTGCATCCAAATCGTCTTTACTAACGAATAATTCAGTCGAATAAGGTATGGCACCTTTGCAGCCTACTGTAAGGTTACAGCGAAAATCTGAAATTGCTTTCTGTCCTATTATCAACCTTACAGTAACAATGGAAATGAGCCCACCTGGCGCAAGCCTGAATTCCCGAGGGCAAATCAATGAACGATCAAATCCGAGTGCGCCTGCCATAGGCCAATCTACTTTGGAATCAATCGAAATACCTTGCCCACTTTGGGGCGCATCTGGAGTCAATATCGACACAAACAAATCTTCCGCTACAACCTGCCCATTATTAACAAGAACTACCGTAAAGCTGGCTTGCACATACTCATCAAGAAATGTAATAGGCTTGAGTATGTAGTTTGGGAATACGACAGGGTGAGGTGGTTTTCCAAAAAGACCGGCTACAACTCCATGGGGCGCAGGAACAAAATCTGATCCTGCGCGGATCATGTATTTGTATTCACCAGTCATTTGATGTGGAGCATGTGTACTTTGGGGCACATAGGTAGCAACAAAGCCAGAGCAATCATCAATTGGAATCGGTATAGACCTGACTCCGATTACAGGTGGTACTGTGCAACCTGACACTGCCCCTTCGAGCCAACTAACAAACCGGGCTGGATTTGTCAACGGCAGCTTGCTTGACGCCACATCACCAATGTTTGCTTGACGTGAACAATCGACTCCCCAGATCACAACGCCGCCCTCAGAGTTTGCGAAGCCGCTAATCGCTTTGCGTAAATGGTTTCGGTCATGATCGTGAAAACGATTCCCCTGCCCGTTATCGGCTGATTTTTTGAACTCGAGAAACAGCTCTTCTGAGGCTCTTTCTGCAATCAGTCTATCAATCGCAGCAATGCCTTCATCTTTAATGCGTTTAAATAAATCCTCTGCGCGCCCCATAACACATTCCTTAAATGACTAGCTCATTGCTACTGTACCAACCCATCCAACGGGCATTGCACCGTATGTTACGTGACCTCCGGTGCAATGCGCTAGGCCTAGTGCTCCCACAAAATCAAGCATGGTGGGCAACGCCCACCATTCGATTTTCCGCTTTTGACTTTCTTTCCCCTGTGCGCCGCCGAGTAGCGCAGGCTGGTCAGGGGATGTCGGCGAGGACTGATGAAACAACTAGCCATTCGACTAAGCTGGCAAACGACGCCAGCCAAGTCGCTGGTTATGTCTGAGCGCGTAGCGCGAGTTCCGCAGCCGCCTGACCAGTCGAGCAACGCAGGGTACCGCGAAGCGGCGGCAAACCGGGGTCGCCTTTTCTTTGGTTACTTTCTTTTTGGCGAAGCAAAAGAAAGTGACTAGCTGCCGGGCTACCCCCGGCGGTGTTGACTTTGATTGATGGGTATCGCTGCGCTCAACCCATCCTACAGCCTACAGGCGTCGGGCTGAAGCCCGACCTACGAGCGATAACTCGCGTTGATCTTCACGTAGTCGTAAGAAAAATCACAAGTCCACAAAGTCGCCTTCGCCGCCCCGCGATTCAGCACCACGCGGATGGTGATGTCGCTCTGCTGCATCACCCGCTGGCCATCCTCCTCGCGGTAGCTGGCCGCGCGTCCGCCGTGCTCGGCGACCAGCACCTCGTCGAGGTACAGCCTGAGCACATCGACATCCAGATCGGCCACACCGGCGTAGCCGATCGCGGCGAGGATGCGCCCGAGGTTGGGGTCGGAGGCGAAGAAAGCGGTCTTGACCAAGGGCGAGCGGGCGATGGCGTAGCCGATCTGCTTGCACTCGGCCTCGTCTTTGCCGCCCTCGACTTGCACGGTGATGAACTTGGTCGCGCCTTCGCCGTCGCGCACGATGGCTTGCGCAAGATAGGTCGCGACTTCGGTGACGGCAGCCTGCAATGCGGCGAAATCCGCGCCGCTGGCATCGCAGATTTCCGGCAACGCGGCCTGGCCGGTGGCGATGAGCATCAGCGCGTCGTTGGTGGAGGTGTCGCCGTCCACGGTGATGCAGTTGAACGAGCGGTTGGCGGCTGCGCCGACCATCTGTTGCAGCAGCGGTTGCGTAATCGCCGCATCGGTGGCGATGTAACCGAGCATGGTCGCCATGTTCGGGTGGATCATGCCGGAGCCTTTGGCGATGCCGGTGACGGTGATGGTCGTGCCGTTGATCGTGACCTGCCGGGAAATCGCCTTGGCAACGATGTCGGTGGTCATGATCGCGTGCGCGGCGTCAAACCAGTTGTCGGCGCGCATGTTCGCCACGCAGCCGGGCAGGCCTGCGGCAATCTTGCCCACCGGCAGCGGCTCCATGATGACGCCGGTGGAGAACGGCAGAATCTGCGTCGCCCTGCAGCCCAGCAGGCCAGCCAGCGCGGCGCAAGTGGTGCGCGCATCCTGCATGCCCTGCTCGCCGGTTCCGGCATTGGCGTTGCCGGTGTTGACCAGCAGCGCGCGGATGCCATCGGGTTGCGCGAGGTGTTCGCGCGCGACGATCACCGGCGCGGCGCAGAAGCGGTTGCGGGTGAACACGCCGGCGACCCGCGCACCCTCGCTTAGCTGCATCACCAGCAAGTCCTTGCGGTTTTCGCGCTTGATGCCCGCTTCGGTGACGCCCAGAAAAACGCCCGCAACGGGCAACAGTTGTGCCGCGGCGGGCGGTGTCAGATTGACCGGCATGGGAACGCGTTTCTAGTAACGGCCGTGAGTGCGGAAAATATAGTTGCTCAGCTCGGTAGATTGGGCATTCATGCGCCGCACGATGCCGTGCACATTGCGCACCACGCCGCGCATCACCTTGTAGACGATCATCGGGTGCGAATTGACCAGCGTTTCAAACCTGGCGCGTTCCAGGCTCAACACCTTGGTGTCGCCGACGGCATAGAGCGTCGCGCTGATGTGCGAGGCTGCGCCGCCGACAAACGTGATGATGCCGGCCAGATCGCCGGGTTTGAGTATATGGATGGTTACTTCATCGTGGCCGCTCTGGATTTTTACCTCGATGTCGCCATGTGCGAGAATGAACAAATTGTCATTTTTTTCGTCGGACGGTGTAGTAATGGACTCCCCCCCCTTGTAGTCCCGCACCTCAAATAATCCCGCGAGTATCTCCACTTCGGCATCGCTCAATTCCTCGGTAATCGTTGAGGTGCGTAGCGTATCAATCACTAATGACATGTTATCCCCCTTTCGCCTGTTAGTTTAATCAATTAATTTAATTTACCATGACACTGCTTGTATTTCCTGCCCGACCCGCATGGGCACGGATCGTTGCGCCCCACCTTCTGCCCGTCACGCACAAACGGCCTATGCTCTTCTCCGGCTGATTGATCGCCTGCCGATTGTGCCAACGCTTCATCATAATCGGTGTGATAATACTGCACATTTTCCGGCGCGTGGGGGACTTCTACTGATTCCACATCGGCCTCGCTGCGCACCTGCACCGTCATCAATATCTGCGTCACTTCGCGCTTGATCGCCTCCAGCATCATGGAAAACAGCTCGAAAGCCTCGCGTTTATATTCCTGTTTCGGATTTTTCTGCGCATAGCCGCGCAAGTGGATGCCCTGGCGCAAGTGATCCAGCGCGGCCAGATGCTCGCGCCAGTGCACATCCAGACTTTGCAGCATGATTACCCGCTCGTAATGGTGCATGGCCTCGCCGCCGACCATCTCCACCTTGGTGTGATATTGCTGCTGCGCATGTTCGATAATACGGGCACGCAGCGCTGTTTCATTAAACTGCTTGTCTTCCTCCAGCCATTGCACCAACGGCAATTCAAGGCGGAAATCGGCGGCCAGCATCTTTTCCAGGGAGGGCACATCCCACTGCTCTTCCATGCTGTGCGGCGCGATATATTGGCTGACGGTATCTTCCAGCACTCCCTCGCGCATCGCCAGGATAGTTTCGGAAATATCCTGAGTCTCCAGCAATTCGTTGCGTTGCTGATAAATCACTTTGCGCTGGTCGTTGGCGACATCGTCATATTCCAGAATCTGTTTGCGCATATCGAAGTTGCGCGCCTCGACCTTACGCTGCGCATTTTCGATGGCGCGCGTCACCCAGCTATGCTCGATGGCCTCGCCCTCCGGCAGCTTGAACTTGTTCATAATCGCCGCCACACGGTCGGAGGCGAAAATACGCAGCAGCGGATCCTCCAGCGACAGGTAGAAACGGCTGGAACCAGGGTCGCCCTGACGGCCGGCACGGCCGCGTAACTGATTGTCCACCCGGCGCGACTCATGCCGCTCGGTACCGATGATGTGCAGACCGCCAGCCGCCAGCACCTGCTCATGCAGCGACTGCCATTCGCCGTGCAACTGCTCGATGCGCTGGTTGCGCGCCGCCTCGTCCAGGCTGGCGTCGGCGTGCAGATGCTCGACCTGTTTCTCGACGTTGCCGCCCAGCACAATATCGGTGCCGCGCCCCGCCATGTTAGTGGCGATGGTCACCATTTTTGGGCGTCCGGCCTGTGCGACAATTTCCGCCTCACGCGCATGCTGCTTGGCGTTCAATACCTGATGCGGCATCTTGTCCCGCTCCAGATATTGCGACAGCAATTCCGAATTTTCGATTGAGGTCGTACCCACCAGCACCGGCTGGCCGCGCTCATGGCAGTCCTTAATGTCATTGATCACCGCCTGGTATTTCTCCTTGGCGGTGAGATACACCTTGTCCATCATGTCGTTGCGGATGGTCGGCCGGTTCGGCGGAATAATTACGGTTTCCAGGCCGTAGATTTGCTGGAACTCGTAAGCCTCGGTATCCGCCGTGCCGGTCATGCCGGCCAGCTTGTGGTACATGCGGAAGTAGTTCTGGAAAGTGATCGAGGCCAGCGTCTGGTTTTCTTTCTGGATCGCCACGCCCTCTTTCGCTTCCACCGCCTGGTGCAGGCCGTCCGACCAGCGCCGCCCGGCCATCATGCGCCCGGTGAATTCGTCCACAATCACAATTTCACCATCCTGCACGACATAGTGCTGATCGCGGTGAAACAGGTTATGCGCGCGCAACATCGCATACAGGTGGTGGATCAGCGTGATATTGGCAGGATCATACAAACTGCCGCCGGCAGGCAGCAAGCCGGCCTGGGTGAGAATATCTTCCGCGCGTTCATGGCCTGCTTCGGTGAGCAATATCTGATGATTTTTTTCATCCACACTGAAATCGCCCGGTCCATCCTCTTCAGCTTGGCGTTGCAACTGGGGAGCCAATTTATCGATGCGCACATAGATATCGACGTTGTCTTCGGCCTGGCCGGAGATAATCAGCGGCGTGCGCGCCTCATCAATCAGGATCGAGTCCACCTCGTCCACAATGGCGTAATTGAGCGGACGCTGGAAACGCTCGCTGATCTGCGTCGCCATGTTGTCGCGTAGATAGTCGAAGCCGAATTCATTGTTGGTGCCGTAAGTGATGTCTGCCGCATAGGCAGCATGCTTGTCACCCGATGGCATCTGCGACAGGATCACGCCCACCGACAGGCCGAGAAAACGATACAACTTGCCCATCCATTCGGCATCCCGTGCGGCCAGATAATCGTTCACCGTAACGACATGCACACCCTTGCCGGAAATCGCATTCAGGTAAACCGGCAGCGTGGCCATCAGGGTTTTGCCTTCGCCGGTGCGCATTTCGGCGATCTTGCCGTAATGCAGCACCATCCCGCCGATCAGTTGCACATCGTAATGGCGCATCCCCAATGAGCGGGTGCTTGCCTCGCGCACCACGGCAAACGCCTCCGGCAGCAGCGCATCGAGCGTTTCGCCCTGCACGAATCGCTGCCTGAAGCTGTCGGTTTTCTGACGCAATTCCTCATCGCTTAATTTTGCGATGCCGGTTTCCAGCTTGTTGATGGATTGGACGGTAGCGCGATATTGCTTGAGCAAGCGGTCATTGCGGCTACCAAAGACACTTTTCAGTACACTGGAAATCATGTTTTCATTCTCAACTACAAAAATAAAGGGTGAGGCTACCCATCACCTCACCCCCACCAAAATATCCGTCGCCACTAACCAGCGGCTTTTTGCAAGAAACGCACAGGATTCTGGGCGATGCCTTTATAGCGGACTTCAAAGTGCAAGTGATTGCCGGTGGAGCGCCCGGTGCTGCCGACTTCGGCAATCTTCTCGCCGCGCCGTACCACCTGGCCAACTTTCACCAGCAATTGCGAGGCATGCGCATAACGCGTCACAATGTCATTGCCGTGATCGATTTCGACCATATTACCATATTGGGGATGCTTGTCCGCGTAGGCTACCACGCCGCCGGCCGAAGCCCGGATAACCGTTCCTTCCGGAACCATATAATCCACGCCTTCATGCATGGCGTTCGCGCCGGTGAAAGGATCGATGCGCCAGCCGAAATTCGACGAATACCAGCCCTCATTAATGGGCGGAATGGAGGGCAGCAGCTTGCGGCTCAATTGATTCTGCAATAGCATGGTTTCCAGCGCCAACAGCTTGTCGCTGCGATCATTGACCAATTGCGCCAGCCTGTTCAATTGCTGATCCAGATTGTTCACCGACATTTCCTGACCGGACAAGGTTACCAGCGGTCCGCCCTGAGCCGGAGGTTGGTCAAAGCGGAATTCCTCCGGCTTCATGCCGGTCAGCTTGGACAGGCGAGCGCCCAGCGCATCCAGACGTTGCATCTGTGCCTGCATCTGCCCAACCCTGGCTGCCATGGCATCCAGGCTGCTATGCACATAGGACTGCTGCTTTTGCCGCTCTTCGCTCTGTACTTTGGATAACAAGGTACGTACCCCGTCGCTCAACCCCTCCGGCGCAAAGCGCACCAGTGCATATTGCAGCATGAATGCCGCAACCCACACCAACCCCGACAACAGCAGCAGCAGCAGCGAAATCTGCCAGCCGCCCAGCGTAATACTGCGGGTTTTTGCCAAACGATTGGAAACTAGAATAACATTCATGCCTCCCCCTTCAATAATTGCGTAGTCGTAAAACTTGTGGCACAGCGATTCAAATCACTATTGAGCGGCAGTCAGGAATTACGCCCGCTACTAACCAAAGCTGCGGCCTTGTCGGCCTTGCAACGCCATTTTATGGCTGTTGCACCCTCCCACCTCGCACAATCCAGCCAGGTATTAAGCCTGCAATCAGGCACGCTCACCATCGCCGTCGGCAACGCTGCCGTTGCCGCAAAATTGCGTCAGCTTGCGCCGGAACTTGTTGTTCTGTTGCGAAACATGGGTTGCGAGGTTAGCCGAATCCACGTCAAGGTGCAAGTTTCCTTCAACCACAACCGACCCGTAGCCGCCCCCCGCAAACTTGGCAAAACGGCGCGGAACGCGCTGAATGATCTCAGTCAAACCCTGGGCGACTCACCGCTCAGAAGCGCGCTGAAAAAGATGGCCGAAACGAAAGAGTAGGGGCACGTAAAACTTCTGTTCCGGCACCGGCACGGCGCGCCGTGCCCCAAGAATTTTCTACGCCAATTTGTTAAGACGCGAAATTTCCGGCAAAAAAACCTCCGTCACCAGTAGCGGCGCACCATGCAAATAAAACAGCGAGCGGCGCGCCCACAGCCGGTCCGGCGGATTATCCAACACCACAGCCGCGCGTTGATACAGCATGTGCGCGCCGCGTAATGCCTTGTAATGCAGCGGTTTGCGCTCCACCAGCGGATGCGCGAACAGCAACGCGCCAAGCGGTTTATTGCCCAGACTGCGCACGGCAGACCATGCTCCGTGCACGTCTTGCCGGGCGCACGCGCTATGCGCAAATACCACCGGCCGATTGTCGGCGTATAAAAACACTTCCCGCGACCAGGCAAGCTGTTGCGGCGCAATGCCGAGCAGCGCCGATTCGTCGAAAGCAATGCGCGCCAGGCCGCTGCGCACCGGATGCACCGCAAAGCATTGGCTGTGTTGCTGGATGCGTTGCGTCAGCGAGCCGCGATCGCGCAGCCAGGGCGCGAGACCCGTTTCACAGTTCACAGCCGCGCCGTCCCAGTATTTATCAGACATACAGGTAATCATGTTTGCTTGCCATCCAGCGCTGCAGATGCGCCTGCGCCACACCGGGAAAATCGCGCAGCAAGTCGTCAGCGGCTTGCCGCGCCTGATTTAACAAATCCTCATCCGCATTAATATCGGCAAAGCGCAGCATCGCCACGCCGCTTTGCCGCGCGCCGAGCAATTCGCCCGGGCCACGCAATTGTAAATCCTGTTGCGCAATGGCAAAGCCGTCATTGCTCTCGAAAATGATTTTCAGGCGCGCCCGCGCCAGTTCTGGAAGTGGTTGCTGGTACAGCAGGATGCACAGGCTATGCGCAGCACCGCGCCCCACCCGCCCGCGCAACTGGTGCAGTTGCGCCAGCCCCATGCGTTCGGCATGGTCGATCACCATCAGGCTGGCGTTTGGCACGTCCACACCGACCTCGTAGTGGCGACCAGCAGTTGCAGTTCGCCCGCCTTGAATGCCGCCATCACACGCGCCTTTTCTGCATTATCCAGTCTGCCGTGTACCAGCCCGACGCACAGTTCCGGGAAGGTTTGCGTGAGCAATTGATATGTTTCAAGCGCGGTTTGCAGTTGCAAGGTTTCCGATTCGTCGATCAGCGGACATACCCAATAGGCTTGCTGCCCTTCCATGCAAGCGGCGCGCACCCTGTCGATCACTTCATCGCGGCGTTCATCGCTGACCAGCTTGGTGACTACCGGCGTACGTCCCGGCGGCAATTCGTCTATCACCGATACGTCGAGGTCGGCGTAATAGCTCATCGCCAGGGTACGCGGAATCGGCGTGGCGCTCATCATCAGTTGATGCGGCTCTTGGGAGCTGCCCCCTCCCCCTTGCAGGGGGAGGGTTGGGGAGGGGGTAGAAATATTGCCTGCCAGCGACTCTACCCCCACATCCCGCGACACGTTACTGGCGGAGCCAGCCGATTGCGGGAGCGGGTGTGAGGCGACCATTCCCGCCCCGGATGCTTCGCAACGCCGTGTCATGGTCGCCATCCTACCCTTCCCCTTGTTGCGCAATGCGAGTCGTTGCTGCACGCCGAACTTGTGCTGCTCGTCGACGATCGCCAGGCCGAGCCGGTGAAATTCGACCTGCTCCTGGAACAACGCATGGGTGCCGATGGCGAGCAGCGTTTCGCCGGATGCGATGCGCTCGGCGGCGAGCTGCTTGTCCTTTTTCTTCAGGCTGCCTGATAACCATACCGGTGCGAGGCCAATGGGCTCAAGCCAATCGCGCAGCTTTAAATAATGCTGCTCGGCGAGTATCTCGGTCGGCGACATCAGCGCGACCTGATAGCCATTTTCGATGGCCTGCAATGCGGCGAGCGCCGCAACGATGGTCTTGCCGCTGCCGACATCGCCGAGCAGCAGGCGCTGCATCGGATGCGGCTGCGCGAGGTCGCGGCCGATCTCGGCGTACACCTTTTGCTGCGCGCCGGTTAGCGCGAACGGTAGGTTTTTTATCAACTGTACGGTCAGCCGGTGCTGAGGCGCCAGTTCTGGCGCGATGCGCTTGCCGCGCTCGCGGTGATGGACGCGCATCGACAGTTGCTGCGCCAGCAACTCGTCGAACTTGATTCGCCGCCACGCAGCATGGCTGCGTTGTTCGAGACTGTCCGCAGAGACATCCGGCGGCGGGTTATGCAGCAACCGCACGCTATCGGCAAAATCGGCCAGCTTCATTCTTTGCAACAGCGCATCCGGCAAAGTATCAGCCAGCGGCAACGTATCCAGCGCGTTGTCGATCAGCTTGCGCAACACCGCCTGCGACAACCCTGCGGTGGTCGGGTAAATCGGCGTAAGACTCTGTTGCAGCGGTGTGTCATCATCCACCGCACGGCACTTCGGATGCACCATCTCCAGCCCGTAGTAGCCCATGCGCACCTCGCCGGCGGCGCGTATCTGTTTGCCCTCCGCAAGCTGCTTCTGCTGGCTGGGATAGAAATTCAGGAAACGCAAATACAACTCGCCGCCGCTGTCCTGCAAGCGGCAAACCAGCGTACGGCGCGGGCGGAAAGCCACTTCGCTGTGCGTGATGACGCCCTGCACCTGCGCATTCATGCCGGGTTGCACCGTGGCGATCGGCGCAAGATGGGTTTCATCCTCATAGCGCAACGGCAGATGCAGCAGCAGGTTGGAGCGATGATGGATGCCGAGCTTGGCGAGCTTCGCCAGCGTGGCAGGGGAAATTTTGGCGGGGGAGATCAATCGCTACGCTCGTTTTCCGCCCACAAAACTGCTAATCCTGTTTGATCCAGTCAACGACCGTAAGCTCGGGAACACGATTAAACTCCCGCGTATTATTCGTAACCAGCGTTACGCCCAAGCTTAGCGCATGCGCGGCGATCATGGTATCCAGCGGGCCTATGGGCGTGCCCTGTTTTTCCAGCGCCGCACGCAGCACTCCGTAAACAGCCGTTGCCCGCTCATCGAATGCCGCAACTTCCAGCGGCAACATAAACTCATCCAGTGCCGCTTGATTCTTTGCCTGGTGCTGGCTTTTGGAAATACCGTAGTGCAACTCTGCCAGCGTAACGGCAGAGATGCCAATGTCGCCGACCTGATATTCGCTGAATTTTTGCAGGGCATGAGCCGGCTTGCGTTTTATCAGCGCGATGCAGGTATTGGTGTCCAGCATCAATTTCATGCAAAAACATCCTCGCGCGCCTGTTGCTGCGGCTGGTTGCGCTCGGACATGAAGTCGGGGGTGAATTTATCCAGGCTGCCCAGCAAGGAATCCCAAGAATGCGCCATCGGGATCAACACCACTACATTGCCGGTTTTTTTGATGAACACCTCTTCGCCCTCGAAGCGGAATTCTTTCGGCAGCCTGACTGCCTGACTCTGACCATTTTGAAACAGCTTTGCGGTTTTCATAATGGCTCCAAACAATAAAATATATTTTCAGTATATACCTAGTCGTTTCATCGTCAACCGGATTTTTGGTGTGGCCAATTTGTACTGGATTCGATTTCTTGCACATCACAATTCCCGCTCACCCTTCTACCACTCCATTCAATTTCAATCCGAGTATCGCCGAATCGCGCGTAAGCAGGGTGAGTCTTTCATCCTGTGCCTGTGCGATCAGCAGCAGGTCGAACGGGTCGGTATGGGCGCAATGCAAATTGCGCATGGCCTCGATATGGCGTGGCAGGATGGGTAGCACATTGAATCCCTGCGTTTCGAGTTGTTCGGTGATCGAGTCCTGCGGCAAGGGCAATTTTCCCTTGGCATTCTTTAGCACCATCTCCCATACGCTGGCAACGCTCACGACGATTTCAGATCGGGTGATGATGCCCTGCGTGGCTTTGCCCAAGTGAGCATCTGCTGTCATCCACCAGTACACCAAGTGTGTGTCGAGCAGGTAGCGTTTCACAGCAAATCGTCCCCGGTGAGTGCATCAGCAATGGCCGCATTGGTGGCAGGCGAATCCCAATCCGCTTTGGGTTTGGGTAGGCCAGACCAAGCGCCGGGCTTGCGTGCGAAGTCTTGCGTACCCACTTTAACCAGCCTGACGACAGGCACGCCATTGTTGGCAATGACGACATCCTCACCTGCCAATGCGGCTTGCACCAGCTTGGAGAGTTGGTTTTTGGCTTCGAGCATGTTGCATTGCATGACCGGTCTCCCTAAGAGGATTTGAAAGGCAGATGAAGTTTATACTTATCTGGCCAAGTTAGCCAATGCTCAAAAACTCAAAGGTATCTCGCATAGCGGACGGAGTAATTATGTGGCTTGCTCAATCTTGCAAGCAGATCACGCCGTCCATCTCCACCAATGCACCGCGCGGCAACGCCGCCACGCCCACTGCGGCGCGCGCCGGATAAGGCTGGTGGAAATAGCCCGTCATGATTTCATTCACGCGGGCGAAATGACTGAGGTCGGTGAGATACACGTTCAGCTTGACCAGATCGTCAAGGCTGCTGTCGGCGGCAATGGCTACCGCACGCAGATTCCGGAACACGCGATGGATCTGCGCTTCGATACCCTCGGCCATCTGCATGGTGGTCGGATCGAGGCCGATCTGGCCGGACAGATACACGGTGTGGTCGACGCGCACGCCTTGCGAATAAGTGCCGATCGCCGCAGGGGCATCAGGTGTTTGGATGATTTGTTTATTTACCATGATCTGCTCCGTCAGAAATTCAGGATGCAATTATAGCCGCTCAGGTAATCACCGTCGGTCTGTCACACCCGGTGCGCTCGCGCAACTCGGAAATCCTCAACGCGATGCCAATCAGTTCCGCGAGCGCTTCCTGTGCGTCAAGATGATGTTTGGATATGTCCGGTTCAAAAGATTCCAGGTAGATGCGCAGCGTCGCGCCCTCGGTGCCGGTGCCGGACAGGCGGAACACGATGCGCGAGCCATCGGTGAAAATGATGCGCACGCCCTGCCCGGTGCTGACACTGCCATCGACCGGGTCGGTGTAACTGAAGTCGTCGCAGAACAGCACCCTGTAATTGCCGAGCTGTGCACCTTGCAATTCGTCGAAGCGCCCGTGCAGCAGCCTCATCACGCCGTTGGCCGCGTCGCTGGGAATGCCTTCGTAGTCGTGGCGCGAATAGACGTTGCGCCCGAAGCGTGCCCAGTGTTCGCGCACGACAGTTTCCACGGACTGCCGGCGCGCCGCGAGGATATTCAGCCAGAACAATACCGCCCACAGCCCGTCCTTCTCACGGATGTGGTTCGAACCGGTGCCGAAGCTTTCTTCGCCGCACAGCGTCACCTTGCCCGCATCCATCAGGTTGCCAAAAAATTTCCAGCCGGTCGGCGTCTCATAGCAGGGAATGTTCAGCGCCACGGCCACGCGATCCGCCGCCGCGCTGGTCGGCATCGAGCGCGCAATGCCCGCCAATCCTTGCTTGTAGCCAGGCACGAGATGCGCGTTAGCGGCGAGGAGGGCAAGACTGTCGGAAGGCGTGACGAAAAAATGCCTGCCGAGAATCATGTTGCGGTCGCCGTCGCCGTCCGAGGCCGCACCGAAATCCGGCGCGTCGTCGCCGTACAGCGCTTCCACCAATTCATGCGCATAGGTGAGGTTCGGGTCGGGATGTCCACCGCCGAAATCCGGTAGCGGTTCGGCGTTGATCAGACTATCGGCCGGCGCGCCCAGACGATTGACGAAAATCTCGCGTGCATAAGGCCCGGTGACGGCATGCATGGCATCAAATTTGATGCGAAATCCTCCGCTTAACAAAGTACGAATGGCCGCGAAATCAAACAGCGATTCCATCAGATCAGCGTAGTCAGCGACCGGGTCGATTACCGATACAGTCATGTCGCCCAGTTTGCTGTCGCCCAGGGTATCCAGCTCAATTTCGGGCGCATCGGTGATGCGGTACTGCGCGATTTGTTTGCTCGCGGCATAGATCGCTTCGGTAATTTTTTCCGGCGCCGGGCCACCGTTGGCGGTGTTGTACTTGATGCCGAAATCGCCTTCCGGCCCACCGGGATTGTGGCTGGCGGACAGAATGACGCCACCGCAGGTTTTGTATTTACGTATCACGCAGGAGGCAGCAGGCGTGGAAAGAATGCCGCCTTGGCCGACCAGCATGCGCCCGAAGCCGTTGGCCGCCGCCATCTTCAAAATAACCTGGATCGCCTCGCGGTTGTAGTAACGGCCGTCACCGCCCAGCACCAGTGTCGAACCTTCAGGTGCCTCTATGGTATCGAAAATGGACTGGACAAAATTTTCCAGATAATGCGGCTGCCGGAAAACCTGCACGCGCTTGCGCAGACCGGAAGTGCCGGGTTTCTGATCGGCGAAGGGTACGGTAGCGACCATACTGACTTGCATTGCCATTCCTCCCGTTTGCTTCAACCAGAATTATCCATTGGCGGGCGCAGGATGCATTCCATGCGCCATGGCGCGCATGGCGCACCCTACCAACCTCCGCCATATTACCACTGGAGCAACGGATAGCATTCCACAAAGCCCCCAATTCCTGCAATAATCGCGAACGAAATAAATAATATTGAAAGCGGGTTGAGCGAATGATCAGTCAGGACGATTTGAAACGTGCGGTAGCACGAGCCGCGATTGAGTATGTGCCGGCAGATTGCATCGTCGGTGTAGGCACCGGCTCCACCGCCAACTTCTTCATCGACGAACTGGCCAGGATCAAACACAAGATACGCGGTGCGGTCGCCAGTTCCGAAGCTTCGGCAAAGCGTCTGCAGGGGCACGGCATCGAAGTGGTGTCACTGAATGAGGCAGGCGATCTGCCGGTGTACGTGGATGGCGCCGATGAGATCACGCGCCACCTGCACATGATCAAGGGCGGCGGCGGCGCATTGACGCGCGAGAAAATCGTCGCGGCAGCAAGCAGGAAGTTCATCTGCGTGTGCGACGCCAGCAAGCTGGTGGACGTGCTGGGCAAGTTCCCGCTGCCCATCGAGGTGATTCCGATGGCGCGCAGTTCCGTGGCGCGCCAACTGGTCGCATTGGGCGGACAGCCGAGGCTGCGCGAGGGTTTTATCACCGACAACGGCAATATCATTTTCGACGTGCATGGGCTGCAAATCATGAATCCGGTGGAACTGGAATCCACGCTGGACCATATCGCCGGAGTGGTCACCAACGGCCTGTTTGCGCGCCGTGCCGCCGACGTGTTGTTGCTGGGCACAACAGAAGGCATAAAGACAATGGCGGCCTGAATTTTCCTGTGAGGGCGATGCGACTGTCATCTAACCTTCACATTTTTCGCCTAAACTGTACAAACAATTATTTTGGAAGACGACCATGACCAGCAGTGACCATATTTCCCGCCAATTTGATACCGAGCTCGAGGCCATTCGCGCCAATGTGCTGCAAATGGGCGGCCTGGTGGAAAACCAGATCAAGAGTGCGGTGGAATCGCTGATAAGCGGCGATGTGGCCTTGATGACCCGGGTAATCGAAGATGACCATCGCGTTAATGCCATGGAGGTAAAGATAGACGAAAATTGCAGCCAGGTCATTGCCCGCCGCCAGCCGACGGCGGGGGATCTGCGCCTGATAATGGCCGTGGTCAAGACCATTACCGACCTGGAACGCATCGGCGACGAAGCCGAAAAAATCGCGCGCATGGCCAAGCTGCTGTCGCAGAAAAATACGCTCAACCTGCCGCGTTACCACGAAATCAAACATGCAGCCGATCTGGCTCTGCACATGCTGCGCCAGTCGCTTGATGCCTTTGCGCGGCTGGATGTGGCAATGGCCGCCCAGGTAGTGCGTCAGGATGAAAAGGTGGACGAAGAGTTCCGCGCCATCATGCGCTATCTCATCACCTTCATGATGGAAGACCCGCGCACCATTTCCACTTCGCTGGAAATCCTGTTCGTGGCAAAAGCGATCGAGCGCATCGGCGACCATGCCAAGAACATGTCCGAATACGTTATCTACATGGTCAAGGGGCGCGACGTGCGCCATGTGACCGTGGACGAAATCGACCGCGAAATCCAGCAGTAGTGCAACACCAGCCCATCCTTGCCGCCGTTGATCTGGGCTCAAACAGTTTCCGTCTGCAAATCGCGCGGGTCGAGGGCGACCAACTCTACATGCTGGATGGATTGCGCGAACCGGTACGGCTTGCCGCCGGACTCACCGCCGACAAATATCTTGATAACGAAGTACAACAGCGCGCCCTCGTCACATTGGGGCAGTTTGGCGAACGTCTGCGCGGCCTGCCGCGTGAAGCGGTGCGCGCGGTAGGCACCAATGCATTACGCATGTCAAAAAATGCCGCCGGCTTCATCCCGCAGGCCGAACATGTTTTAGGATTCCCGATCGAGGTCATCGCCGGCATAGAAGAAGCGCGCCTGATCTATATCGGCGTCGCGCATGGCCTGCCGCAATCCGAAGACAGGCGGCTGGTAATGGACATCGGTGGCGGCTCCACCGAATTCATCATCGGCAATGGCCTTACCCCGCTCAAACTGGAAAGCCTGTACATGGGCTGCGTCAGTTACAGCCTGCGTTTTTTTCCCGATGGCAAAATTACCAAGCATAACCTCAGACAGGCCGAGTTTGCCGCACGCAATGAATTGCAAACCATTGTGGTGGATTTCAACAGGGAACAGTGGGCAAGCGCGCTCGGCTCGTCCGGCTCGGCACGGGTGTTATGCGATGTGCTGGAGCTGAACGGTTATAGCGAGAACGGGATCACGCGCGATGGACTGGAAAAGCTGCGCGCTTATCTGCTCAAGATTGGCGATGTGCAAAAACTGAATTTGCAGGGCTTGCGCCCGGATCGTGTGCCGGTTTTCTCCGGCGGCTTTGCCATCATGTATGCCGCTTTTTGCGAGTTGCAGATCGAACAGATGCAACCCGCGCTTGGCGCGTTGCGCGAGGGCGTGCTGTATGACCTGTGGGGACGTTTCCATAACAACGACATGCGTAGCGTCACCGTACAGCAATTCATGCGGCGCTATCGCGTTGACGTCAGGCAGGCAGAACGTGTGACGGGCCTGGCATGCCAGTTTGCCCGGCAATTCCTCGATAATGAAATTGACGAATCCACGCTGCACATACTCAACTGGGCGGCCAATTTGCATGAACTCGGCATCAGCGTCGCCCACAGCGGCTATCACAAGCACACCGCCTACATCCTCGCCAACGCCGACATGCCAGGCTTCTCAAAAAAGGAACAGGCGCGTCTCAGCCTGCTGACGCTGTCACAGCGCGGCAACCTGGAAAAGATGAAAGGTCAATTGAAAGATGCCGCAGATTACGCGCTGACAGCGAGCCTGCGCCTTGCCGTGCTGTTTTGCCGCAACCGTGGCAATATCGTCCTGCCCACCCTGCACGGACACTTCAGCGGCACCCGGTTCCGCCTTTCAATAGACGCAAACTGGCTGACACAAAACCCGCTGACCGAAGCGGCGCTGCAGGAAGAAATACTGCAATGGGAAACGCTCGGGATAAGCATGCAGATCGTGTCCGAATGAGGAGCTAACCGGGCTCAGCATAGCCTTTCGGATGCCGTATGAGTAAGTATCCCCCGGCAAAGCCGGGGGTTTACCTTGTTCAATTATCTGGGTTGAACTTGATGATTGATTAAATGCCGTTATTACTCCATGCGGAGCTGTACCGCTTTGTTGCAAAAATACAACAAAACCGCCAGAAATTGTCCCTCAGAACCATCAATATCATTAAAATCTGCCCGACGACTTAAACCGCTCTGGCTGGATATGGACGATTCGAATCGCCAACAAAAATTTTAGTAGCAGTTTTTTGTAAATCTCAAGGAGAACTAAAGCATGAAAAAGAAACTAATCACCCTGGCTGTCGCCTCCACACTGGTAACCGCTGCAGCCGTTTCCGCACCAGCCTTCGCTGACACCAGCAATGTGGCCATTTATGGTGTGGCTAACGTGTCTTTCGACCTGACCGACAATGGCGTTGTTAGCACCAACAAAGTATCGAGCAATCAGTCACGCTTCGGCCTTAAGGGTTCCGAAGATCTGGGCGACGGCTTGTCGGCAGTGTGGCAAATTGAGCAACTGATTACAATTGATAGCTCTAGCGGCGCCGGCAATACGCTCGCGACTCGCAACACCTTTGCTGGCCTGTCCAGCGGCAGCATGGGTACGTTCATTCTGGGCCGTCACGACACCCCCTACAAGATCGCGACTCGCGGTCTGGACGTGTTTGCTGATTCTGCTGCCGACAATCGCAGCTTGATGGGGTCAACTGCCGGTGGTGGTGGCTTTACTGCGGTTCATGATAATCGTCTTGGCGATGTAGCGGCCTATATCAGCCCGGCAATGAACGGTCTCACCGTCGCGATCGCTCACGTAAGCGGTGCGGAAACCGCCACTACGGCAGCGCAGGTCAAAGGCGCTGCCTGGTCGATGGCTGGTATATACGGCAATGGCCCGGTCAATGCATCCTTGTCTTACCAAGTAGTTGATTTTGGTTCAGCGGGCACGAGCGGCCAAGCCATTATGACTGCACTTGGTGCCAATGACAAAGCAAAAGCCTGGAAACTGGGCGGCGGTTACACGATGGATGCATTTACGGTGAATGCGGCTTATGAAAAAACCAGCAACACGGTCGGTGGCGCAAGCGCGGCTGGTCAGAGCAACTGGTATCTGGGCGGCAAATATAGCTTTGGCACCGATGCGGTCAAACTGGCTTATAGCAGTGCAGGTGACGTACAAGCCACCGCTAACACCGGTGCAACCCAGTGGGCACTGGGTTACGACCACAATATGGGCAAGCGCACAACCCTGTACGCGTTATACACCAGGGTAAACAACGATGCCGGTGCTGCCTACGGCCTGACTGGCATTTCTACGGGTGGCCAAGCGGCGGCGGCGGCTGGTCAAGATCCTTCCGCTTGGTCGTTTGGTATGAAACACACCTTCTAATTTGACTTGTTCGCCCGCAAGGGCAGGCAGCTTTGAATTGGAAACTAACGGGCATCTTCGGATGCCCGTTTTTTATTGGGTCGCCGACACGCTAACCATTGCGTCTATGTCCATACCAGCCGTGTGTGGCATTGGCGATTTTCACCACCAGCAGCATCACCGGCACCTCGATCAGCACGCCGACCACCGTGGCCAGCGCGGCGCCGGACTGGAAGCCGAACAGGCTGATGGCGGTGGCCACCGCCAGCTCGAAGAAGTTGCTTGCGCCGATCAGCGCCGAGGGGGCGGCGACGCAGTGCGCCACGCCCAGGCGGCGGTTCAGCCAGTAGGCCAGGCCGGAATTGAACAGCACCTGGATCAGGATCGGCACGGCGAGCATGGCGATCACCAGCGGTTGCGCGACGATGGCGTTGCCCTGCAACGCAAACAGCAGCACCAGCGTCACCAGCAATGCGCCCATCGAATACGGCGCGATATGCTCCATCACCTGTTTGAAAGCTGGTTCGCCTCGCACCAGCAAGCGGCGGCGCAGCAGTTGCGCGATGACGACCGGGATCACGATGTAAAACAGCACCGAGACGAACAGCGTGCCCCACGGCACGGCGATGCTGGCGATGCCGAGCAGCAGCGCCACCAGCGGCGCGAAGGCGAAGACCATGATGGCGTCGTTGAGCGCCACCTGCGACAGCGTGAAATAGGGATCGCCTTTCACCAGATTGCTCCATACGAACACCATTGCGGTGCAGGGCGCAGCGGCCAGCAGGATCAGTCCGGCGACATAGCTGTCGAGTTGATCCTGCGGCAGGTAGTCGGCGAACACATGACGGATGAACAGCCAGCCGAGAAAGGCCATCGAGAAAGGCTTCACGCCCCAGTTGACGAACAATGTTACGCCGATGCCGCGCCAATGCTCCTTCACCTGATGCAGCGCGCCGAAGTCGATTTTCAGCAGCATCGGGATGATCATCACCCACACCAGCACGCCGACCGGGATGTTCACTTTGGCGACTTCCAGACTGGCGATGTCCAGGAACATCCCAGGCAGGAATTGGCCGAGGACGATACCGATGATGATGCACAGCCCTACCCAGACAGTCAGATAGCGTTCGAACAGATTCATCCCTTCAGTCCTTGATCTGGCCGATTTCGGTGAGTTTCTGTTGCAGCGCAAGCTTGTCCAGCTTCTCGATCGGCAGGCTCATGAACAACTGGATGCGCCGCGCCAGTTGCTCATAGGCCTTGCGGAAAGCGGCGCGTTTGGCCTCATCGCCGCCCTCGACATGCGCCGGGTCGGGAATCCCCCAGTGCGCGGTGGCCGGCTTGCCCGGCCAGATCGGGCAGGTCTCGCCCGCCGCGTTGTCGCACACGGTGAAGATGAAATCGATCTCTGGCGCGGCGGCAGCGGCGAACTCATCCCAGCTCTTGCTGCGCAGCCCGGCGATGCTGTGGCCTTGCTGTTGCAACAGCTCCAGTGCGAACGGGTTGACGCGGCCGACCGGCTTGCTGCCCGCGCTGCAGGCATTGAACCTGCCTTTGCCCAACACGTTGAACAACACCTCGCCCAGGATGCTGCGCGCGGAATTGCCAGTACACAGCACCAGCACGTTATAGGTTTTGTCCTGCAAGATATTCTCCTTCAATGATCCGGCTATTTTGTCCTGGGCCGGCAGGCGGCGACATCGCCGCCGCAGCAGTTTTCCGTCAGATACGCCACCATGCCGTTCATCACCGTGAAATTCGCCGCGTAATAAACAAAGCGCCCGTCCTGCCTGCTGTCCAGCAGGCCGGCATGGCTGAGCGTCCTAAAATGGAACGACAGCGTGGCCGGAGACACTTTCAGCCTCTCGGCCACCTGCCCCGCCGCCATGCCTTCCGGTCCGCGCGCCACCAGCAGGCGATAAATCGCCAGACGCGTGGGTTGCGCCAATGCCGCCAATGCCTTCACCACCTGAGCCGGTTTCATCATGTTACGTTTCCATTGTTAAACAATTATTAAAATGTTTGGCGCAATTAAAACAGAGATTTCGTGCAAACGCAAAACTACTTTTTTCAAGGGATGCGCCGTAACCAATCTGCAACACCGCCTTAATCCGGCTGAAACATTCGGCAATTATCCTGTTGCGTACTCTCCGCCATAGGACGCCTACGATGAAAACGCTTCAGGATATATTGAATCAACGCAACCTTTCCGCGCTGTTCCAGCCGATCATGGATCTTTCCGGCGGCACGTTTCTCGGCTTCGAGGGGCTGATACGCGGCCCGGCCGACAGCCCGCTGCATTCGCCCGTCAACTTGTTCGCGGCAGCCAAACAGCAGGGGCTTTCCCTGGAAGTCGAAATGCTGTGCCGTCAGATTGTGCTGGAGTCCTTTTTCACGCAAGACCTGCCCGGCAAATTATTCCTGAATGTCAGCCCGGAAGCATTGACCCACCCCAGTTTCAAGGGCGGGCAAACACTGTCCTATCTTGAGACTCTCGGCATCGACCCGCAACGGGTCATCATCGAGATCACCGAAAACCAGCCCACCTTCGATTTCAAAGGGATGCGCAACGCGCTATTGCACTACCGCAACATGGGATTCCAAATTGCGATAGATGATCTGGGCGAAGGCTTTTCGAGCTTGCGGCTGTGGTCGGAATTGCGCCCCGAATTCGTGAAGATAGACATGCATTTCGTGCAGGGCGTCAATGCCGACCCGCTCAAGCGGCAGTTCATCAGGTCGATCCAGAGCATCGCGTTAAGCTCCGGTGCGCAGGTGATTGCGGAAGGGATCGAGACGGCTGCCGAATTCAAGGTAATACGGGATATCGGCATCGCTTGCGGGCAGGGCTATTTTATTGCCCGCCCCAATTCCATCCCGCCGCTGACTCCGCCCGCCGAAGTCGGCTGTTTGGTCAACACGCACTGCGCTGTCGAACAGCCCTATGGCAGCAAACGCAGCATCACGGTGGAAACGCTGTTGCGTTATGTGGAGCCCGTCCAGCCGGGCACCGAAATCGAAAAAATATTCGACTGCTTTTCTGCAAATAAAGACTTGCGCGCCATTCCCGTCGTCAAGCATGGGCGCCCCGTCGGGTTGATCAACCGGCATGAACTCGTGGACAGCTTCGCAAAGCCTTTCCGCCGTGAACTGCTCGGTAAAAAACCTTGCGAGAGCATGATGAATACAGAGCACTTGCTGGTGGAGAAATCCACCCCCATCCATGAATTGAGCAGCTTCTTGAGCGAATCCGGAATCAGGCATTTTACCGACGGCTTCATCATCACCGAGCAAGGCCGTTACCTCGGGCTTGGCACCGGGCAAGACCTGTTGCGCGAAATCACCAATGCACAGATCGAAACCGCGCGTTACGCCAATCCATTGACCTTGCTGCCGGGCAATGTCCCGATCAACGAGCACATCGATTTCTTGCTGCAATCCGGCAAATCGTTCGCCGTCTGTTACGGCGACCTGGACAACTTCAAACCCTTCAACGATGTGTATGGCTACCGCAAAGGCGATGAGATGATCCAGTTCACCGGCAAGCTGCTCAATAATGTCTGCGACCCGCAACGCGATTTTATCGGGCATATCGGCGGCGACGATTTCATTCTTGTCCTGCAAAGCGCGGATTGGGAAAAACGCTGCAGCCAGGCCTTGACTTCCTTCGCGCAAACCTCCCTGGTATTGATTGAGGAACGGCATCGTTCCATCGGCGGCTACTCAAGCGAAGACCGCCAGGGGCGCATCGTTTACCACCCGCTGCCCACGCTTTCGATTGGCATAATCTGGGCTGATGCGGAGTCGTTCCACTCGCACCATGAAATAGCCGAAGCCGCCGCTGTCGCCAAAAAAATGGCCAAGAAAAAACCGGGCAACAGCCTGTTCATCGAACGGCGCGAATCCCGGCAGCTCGAAATGGCCGATTCCCATCCCTTCCCGAGCGCCTACCATGGATGAGCGTTTGCCTGGCCTCCCGGTCAGCCTGTTCAGGGGCGGCCGCCTCGCCCTGCACCTCTTTTACGCGGTGCTGCTGGCGATTTTTTACCCGCATCTGCACCAGACCAGGCGGCGCCGCACCCTGAAGGCCTGGAGCCGGCAACTGCTGGATATTCTCAATATCGGCATCCGCACCGAGGGACCATGGCCCGTGCGTGGCGAGGGCGGCTATCTGATCGTCGCCAACCATGTCTCGTGGCTGGACATCTTTGTGCTGAACGCAATCTATCCGGCGCGTTTCATTGCCAAGGCGGAAGTGCGCAACTGGCCGCTCATCGGCTGGCTATGCAAACGCAGCAATACCATCTTCATCGAACGCGCCATGCGCCAGGATGCCGCATCGATCAACCGGCACGTCAGCCTCCTGCTTGAACAGGGCGCTTGTGTAGGGTTATTCCCGGAAGGCACCACGACAGACGGCAAGCAGGCCGGGCATTTCCACTCGGCGCTCATCCAGCCCGCGATCGACGCCGGCGCAATGCTTTGCCCGATTGCCCTGCGCTACCAGGATAAGAATGGGGAAACAAAGCAGCGCCGCCGCCTTCACCGGCGACATGACGTTATCCCGATCCATTTGGCGCATCCTGCGCAGCCCGCGTTTCGATGCCTTGCTGGCGTTCACCCCTGCGCTGGCGACCGCCGGCGAGAACCGCCGGGTGCTGGCACGCGCCGCGCAGGAAGCCATTTCACAAGGGCTGCGAAATGTTGCCGCCATGCGGCAACAGCCGGAACAGGAAACGGCTTCCGTTGCTCCCCAAACGCTGCTCTCGGCACAATCCGCTTATGCGTCGCTCCTCCTTCCACTGCCGAACCAGCCGCCCAAGTAGCGATTTCACAAACTCTTCATATTTCCGTCATCGCACGGCAACAGGGATCCAATAACCTGCACGCATCTTCAACCAACCGGAGGATGTAATGCTGGAACTCGACCGACAAACCCAACCCGCGGCCCAACGCCGCCTGATCACCAGTCTGGCGCACAGCGAGGCGGAAATACTGGAGGCGCAACGTCTGCGCTATAAGGTGTTCGCCGAAGAGATGGGCGCGAACCTGTCCAGCGCAGGCGAAGGCATCGACCGCGATATTTTCGACAAATACTGCGAACATTTACTGGTGCGCGAAAGCGGAGGAAACAAAGTGGTCGGCACCTACCGCATACTCTCGCCCGACCAGGCGCAAAAAGTCGGCGGCTATTATGCACAGACCGAATTCGACCTGACCCGCCTGCTGCACCTCAGCGACCGCATGGTGGAAGTAGGCCGTTCCTGCGTGCATTGGGAATACCGCGACGGCGCGACCATCACCCAACTGTGGGGCGGCCTGGCCCAATACATGCAGCAAAGCGGCCACGAATACCTGATCGGCTGCGCCAGCATCGGCATCGCGGACGGCGGCCATGTCGCGGCCAGCATCTATCGCAAACTGCACCGCATCTATGCAGCCCCCGTCGAATACAGCGTATTCCCGCGCAACCCGCTGCCGCTGCATGCGCTGAACCAATACCTCGAGGCGCCGGTTCCGCCGCTGCTCAGAGGCTACCTGCGGCTCGGCGCTTACATCTGCGGCGAACCGGCGTGGGACCCTGATTTCAACACCGCCGACCTGTTGATCCTGCTGCCGATGTCGCGCCTGAGCAGCCGTTACGCGAAACACTTCATCAGATAACTGCTGCGCTGTCACAAATCCGTCATTTTTTCTTAATCAATTTTTCACATTCGCTGCTTAAGCTGCCGGGGTCGCACTAGGGCGGCTTTTCAAAATTACTGGGAGATTTAATGATGCAAAAAGCATTCACGAAGCAAAAGAAACTCATCGTCGCCGCACTGGCCGCAGCAACCTTCTCGGCGCCCGCATTGGCCGATACCGGCAATGTGAGCATTTATGGCAAGGCCGACTTATCCTTCGATGTCATCGACACCGGTTCATCTGCTCTCGGTGTTGCCGGGGCGAGCAAGAACAACGTATCGAGCAACGTGTCGAAACTGGGTTTCAAGGGCGCAGAAGGGCTGAGCGACGGCCTGTCGGCAATCTGGCAGATCGAGCAGCAGATCAACATCGACAATACCGGCGGCACCTTTGCCACCCGCAATTCCTTCCTGGGCCTGAAGAGCGACAGCATGGGCACCGTGCTGCTGGGACGCCACGACACCCCCTACAAACTGGCCACGCGCAAGCTGGATGTGTTCGCCGACAGCATCGCCGATAACCGCGCGCTGCTGGGCGGCGTCACCAGCAATACCACCGTTGATTCCGCGTTCGCCGCTTTCGATGGCCGCCAGCCTGATGTGATCGCCTACCTCAGCCCGGACATGAACGGTTTCACCGGCGCAATTGCTTATGTCAATCTGGCAGAAGGCAACACCACCGCTGCACAAGCCAAGTCCAGCGCGTTGAGCCTGGCCGGCATGTACAAGGCAGATGCCTTGTACGGCGCGCTGGGCTATGAAAAGCATGAACTCAGCAGTATCTTGGGCACCAAAGAATCGGCATGGAAGCTAGGCCTGGGTTATGACTTCTCTCCCTTCGCGCTGGGCTTCGTTTATGAAAAGACTGATGACAACGCCGGTGCCCTGGGCGCCAATGCTCGCGGCCACAGTGCCTATTATCTGGGCGGCAAATACAAGATGGGCATGAATGCCGTCAAACTTGCCTATGGCAAGGCCGGCCAGCATGGCGCGACCGCCAATACCGGCGGCAGCCAGTTCAGCCTGGGTTATGACCATGGCATGAGCAAGCGCACCAAGCTGTATGCGATCTATTCGCGCATCAACAACAATACTGCCAGCGATTACGGTTTCAGCCAGAGCACCGCGGCGGCAGGCACCATCAACGGTATCGGCGCCTCCCCGTCTGTAATTTCCCTTGGCATGCAGCACAACTTCTGATGAAACAACTAGCCAATCGACTAGGCTGCAAAAGACCGCAGCCAAGTCGCTGGTTATGACAGGACCACAGGTGAAACAACCAGCCAGCCCTGCAGGTGCGGAGGGGCTGGCCTAACATGCATTTCGCTAACGGTGTTGTTGATCCAAGCAGTATTTTCAAGCGATACAACCAAATGGAGACAATATGAACAGCAAACTCAAGCAACTCATCATCGGCATCACCACGGTTACAGCTCTGGTCTTTGCAGGAACGAGTCTGGCGGCCGCCAACATCACCGGCGCGGGCGCAACCTTTCCCTATCCGATCTATGCCAAATGGGCGGAAGCCTATAAGGCGCAAAGCGGCGTAAAGATGAATTACCAGTCGATCGGTTCCGGCGGCGGCATCAAGCAGATTACCGCCAAGACCGTGAATTTCGGCGCTTCCGACATGCCGTTGACACCGGAAAAACTGGAAAAGGACGGTCTGATGCAATTTCCGACCGTGATCGGCGGTGTTGTTCCGGTTATCAACGTCGCCGGCATTGCTGACGGTACGCTGAAATTGGACGGCGAGGCTTTAGCCAATATCTACCTGGGGAAAATTACCCGGTGGAATGATCCCGCACTGGCGGCCATGAACAAGGACATCAGGCTGCCTGCTGAAAATATTACGGTGGTGCACCGCTCCGATGGTTCCGGCACCACCTTCATCTTCACCAACTACCTGTCCAAAGCAAGCCCGGAGTGGAAGTCCGCCGTGGGCGAAGGCACAGCGGTTTCCTGGAAAGCCGGCACCGGCGGCAAAGGCAACGAAGGCGTGGCATCTTATGTGCAACGCATCAAGGGCTCCATCGGTTATGTGGAATACGCCTACGCGCTGCAAAACAGGATGAATCCCGTACAGATGAAGAACCGCGACGGCAGATTCGTCATGCCCGGCGAGGTCTCTTTCAAGGCCGCCGCAGCGAATGCGCAATGGGACAAGGCGCCGGGTTTCTATGAAATCCTCACCGACGAACCCGGCAAGGAAAGCTGGCCGATCAGCGGCGCGACTTTCATCCTGATGCACAAGATGCAGGAAGATGCGGCCACGGCGCGGGAAGTCCTGAAGTTCTTCGACTGGGCCTACACCAACGGCGGCAAACTGGCTTCCGACCTGGACTACGTGCCGCTGCCGGAAAACGTGCAGAACCTCATCCGCAAGGCGTGGAAAAATCAAATTCGTGACACATCGGGCTCATCGCTGGTGAAATAAACGATCAGGTTTGGCTGCCATATCTCCGTTCAGACTGAGATATCGATGAACGATGTAATGAGTTATGGAATCAGCCCGGCGATATAACTGTCGAGCTGGTCCTGCGGCAGGTAATCGGCGAACACCTGGCGGATGAACAGCCAGCCGAGGAAGGCCATCGAAAACGGCTTCACGCCCCAGTTGACGAACAGCGTGACGCCGATGCCGCGCCAATGCTGCCTCACCTGATGCAGCGCGCCAAAGTCGATTTTCAGCAGCATCGGGATGATCATCACCCACACCAGCACGCCGACCGGGATGTTCACTTTGGCGACTTCCAGGCCGGCGACGGCCTGGAACACGCCCGGCAGGAATTGCCCGAGCAGCACGCCGGCGATGATACACAGCCCTACCCAGACGGTCAGATAGCGTTCGAACAGATTCATCCCTTCAGTCCTTGACTTGGCCGATTTCGGCGAGTTTCTGTAGCAGCGCAAGCTTGTCCAGCTTCTCGATCGGCAGTCTCATGAACAACTGGATGCGCCGCGCCAGTTGCTCATAGGCCTTGCGGAAAGCGGCGCGTTTGGCCTCGTCGCCGCCCTCGACATGCGCCGGGTCGGGAATCCCCCAGTGCGCGGTGGCCGGCCTGCCGGGCCAGATCGGGCAGGTCTCGCCCGCCGCGTTGTCGCACACGGTAAAGATGAAATCGATCTGCGGCGCGGCGGCAGCGGCGAACTCATCCCAGCTTTTGCTGCGCAGCCCGGCGATGCTGTGGCCTTGCTGTTGCAACAGCTCCAGTGCGAACGGGTTGACGCGGCCGACCGGCTTGCTGCCCGCGCTGCAGGCATTGAACCTGCCTTTGCCCAACACGTTGAACAACACCTCGCCCAGGATGCTGCGCGCGGAATTGCCGGTGCACAGCACCAGCACGTTATATCGTTTTTCACTCACATTATCGTCCTCGTTCACGTTATGGAAACGATGAAACCCGGCATATCTACTCTGCGTCCAGCAAAAAATTTGCCTTCAATCCACCTCTTCCCAGCCGGTGATCATCGCCCTGATGTGCGCGGTCGGTGTATGCCCGGTGGTGGTCAGATAGACATGTCCAATCAGAAAAGCCAGCATCATGAAAGCGCCGGCAGTATGAAAGAAAGCGACCCATTCCAGCGAGAGGTAATCGCTCAAGCCCCATGCCTGCCAGCTTCCATAAAACAAATAAAGCCACCCGGTCAACCAAAGCAGGGGGCCGATCAGCAACAGCACACCGAGATAGGCCAGACGCTGCAACGGATTGTGTTTCCTCAGCACGGTCGGACGGAACGGGTGCGGTGCGCCCTTGAAGATGCCGGTCGAATAAAACCTGACCATGGCGACGATCTTTTCCGTGGTCGGGATATATTGCTTCCATTCACCGGTGGTGAAGTGCCAGAAGATGGCGAACACCCACAGACCGACCAGCGCCCAGGCAAGGATGCTGTGATAGTTCGCCGCCTGTTCAAAGCCAAGCAGGTTGTACGCGCCATGCACCTCAAAGCCGGTGATCAGCATGAGGATGATGAGGGTAGCCTGCGCCCAGTGCCAGAAACGCTCGAAGCGTTTGAACACATAGATTCTTTCGACTGCCATGCTGCTAGCCCCCTTTCTTGCGGGTAAGGATGCGGATACCGCCGTGGATCAGCACGCCGATCAGGGTTAACAGCGCCAGTGTCCAGCCTGCCACGTCGAGCCACTTGTTATTGTCGCGGGAAGGCAGGTACACGCCCTGAATGTCGTTCAGCCGCCCGCTCCTGCTGTGGCACTCGGCGCAACCCAGCGCCTGTTCACCGGGCGCCACCATGTGGGTGATGGGCCACAGCATCTCCGTCTCGACGAAGCCGTATTTGCCGCTGTAGGGCTGCCCGGCGGCGGCAGTGCCGGCGGCGAGTGCCTTGTCCCAGTCGAAGTTGAACCACAACGCGGTGTCGTCCGGCGTGGCGGTGTGCGGCACCAGCAGCGTGAGGTATTCCAGATCGTAGGGCTGTTTTCCCCTGAAGCGCTTGACCGGCCAGATGCGGGCATCGGGGTCGCCGGCATCGCCGTGGAAGGTATTGATTTGTACGGTATGCGAAGGGTCGATGCGGTCGCTCTTCAGCGTGTAGTCCACCTTGCCGTTGAACCAGACATAGTCCGGCTCGACGTTCTCGCCCAGACGGAAGTCGCCCTTCTTGCTGTCAAAGATGACGCGGCCGCGTTCATCCTTTTTCTGGAACGGTTTGCCATTGGCATCCAGCGTGCCTGCCGTGGACCAGTCCCAAACCATCTTGGTGGGCACACCGCCGCGGGCGAAGGCGGGTATGTGGCAGGTCTGGCAGGCCAGCGTGCGGGTATGGGCGTTGAGGCGGTCGCCCAAGGCCAGCGTGCCCATCAGCCCTGCTCCGAGTCCCGGCTGGTGCGGCTGATCGCCGTGGCAGGCCTGGCAGGTGGCTGGATTGCGGCTTATTTTTTCACCGCTCAGGAGGGTATCGTGCGAATCCGCAGCAGTAGATGCCGCCCGGCTGCCGGCAATGCGGTAGCTCCCGGCCTTGTGGCAAGCTGCACAGGTGGCCGGATCGTGACCGGCCTTCTCGCCGCGCAGAATGGCGCCGTGCGGGTCGGCAGCGGTAGGCGCCACCCGGCTGCCGGCGATGCGGTGACCTTCGGTCTGGTGGCAGGTGGCGCAGGTGAAGTTGCCGCCATCCTCGCCCATGTGCACATCCAGCTGGCGGTCAGGGTTTTTCAGCGAGGAATCCAGGTCGCCATGCTTCACCCCGTCGCCGCCGCCGCCGTAAAAGTGGCAGGCGCCGCAGGTGGCGCGGCTGGTCTTGCCGATATGCCGGGCGACCTTCGGCAGATCCACCGCTTCGATGAACTTGCCGGAATGGGGCGGATATTCCATGCGCTGGTAAGCGGGATGCCCGGCCAGGCCGGGAATCTTGGCGTACTGGCCGGTGTTGTGGCAGACCAGGCAATCGACATTCTTCTCCGAGCTGAAATCAAACTGGTCATCCTTCCAGCCATAACCCACGTGGCAGGCGTTGCAGAACGCCTCGTTGGAGCGGTCGGCGATACAGAAACTGTTGAGCATGGTCTTCTTGCCCAGATGCTGCCCGGTGACCGGATTGACGTAATCCCAGGTCCAGTGGCGCGTGGCCATGACTTGTTTGGCCGCTTCGGTATGGCATTCCAGGCAGGTCTGCGTCACCGCCTCGCCGCTGGCGAAGGGGCCTTGCAGCGCCTTGAATCTGGTGTGATCGGCGGTGGAATTCGTCGCAACTGTGGCTGTCTGGATATCTGGCCACGCTGTTGCGGCCTGACCCGCAGCAAACAGCATGCCAGCCAGCCCTGACAGGATCAGACACTTGAGTCTCATGATCGCACTCTCCTCAATGTTCGCCGGCGACGCTGGCAGCCATGCTTATCGATGGCGCCGGCTCAATGTGAAATATCATTGCCATTTTTTGCCTGGCTCGCTCATCGCTCATTCAATGTGAAAAGAGTTGCCACCAATGCTTGCGGTTGCCGGGCGTTGGAATGTCGCTCTCGATAGGCGCCGGCTGCACGGTGCTGAGTATCCAGCGTGGCAAAACAGGCGCAGTGCTGTAACCACAGGAAGAGCCCAGATTGTTGGGGTCATAGACCTTGATCAGCGAGGGCCGCTCCTCGTCGTCCGCATAAACGATACCGCAATAGTGGTAAGCGTGCTCCTGCCGCAGCAGGGTATTCAGCGCATCGACACGCCGCGCGAGTTCATCACCATGCAAAGGGGTGTCTGGCAGGATTTCACCGACTTGATAGAAATACCACTGACCGCCTTTCACGCGCTGCCAAAGCGCATCAAGCTGCTGCCATTGCAGCATCCCCAGAAACCTGCCCTTCAATCTCGCATGAAACGCCGCTGCCTTACTGTTATCCATGATGGCTACAGCCATCCGGCGATCTTGTCGCAACCCAGCACGCCGCCCGCATGCACCACTTTGCAGTTGGCACAACTGGTCCGAGCACTTTGATATTTTTCATTCCGGCCTCCTTGCGGTGATCAGAAATACCGGGAATTCACGAACTCCTTGCCCTGCAACCTCTTTGCTCATGGTCGTTGCCGTCGTATCGCGGACATCGCAAAAACCGGCATCGTGCAGGAGATGCCTCAATTCCTCCCGGTCGAACCCGAGGTGAAACACACCCGTATTGTCGCCATGAAACGAGCCATCTTCTGTATCGAGGTCAGCAAAACATGCCTGCCCGCCCGGGCGCAGCAGAGCAAACCATTCCTTGAACAGCGCAACAGTATCCGGCACATGGTGAAGGGTCATGCTGCTTACGATAAGGTTATATGCACCCGCCACATGCTCATCTTTTTCAAAGTTAACGAACCGGGTGCGAATGTTATTGAGCTCCTGCATCTCGATCTTGTCTTGCAACACGCGAAGCATGCCCTGCGAGCTGTCCACACCGGTGATCGTCCTCACGAGCGGCTGCAGCTTGAGCGTCAGCAGCCCCGTGCCGCAGCCAAAATCCAGCACCTCCATATCCTTTGTGAGGTTCACTTCGCGGATGATCGCGGCAGCCACGTCGTTCGCCAGCTTGACCCTGCCGGGGTTCGCATCCCATTTAGCCGCTTCCTTGTCAAAATCTTTCCGTATTTCCGGTTTCATTGCCTTCTCACTTCCTTTGGCTCCAAGTTAGACCGCCGCCTGCAATCCGGCAGTTCATATTGATCGAGTCCTGGCCGGGTTATGCCGCGTTAACCGGGCTACTATCTTGCCGGTTTGCAGGCATCCTGATTTCCGCCGCAGCAGTTTTCCGTCAAATACGCCACCATGCCGTTCATCACCGTAAAATTCGCGGCGTAATAAACAAAGCGCCCGTCCTGCCTGCTGTCCAGCAACCCGGCATGGCTAAGCGTCCTGAAGTGGAACGATAATGTGGCCGGGGACACTTTCAGCATTTCGGCCACCCGCCCCGCCGCCATACCTTCCTGCCCGCGCGCCACCAGCAGGCGGTAAATCGCCAAACGCGTGGGCTGAGCCAAAGCCGCCAATGCTTTTACCACTTGAGCCGGCTTCATCATATTACGTTTCCATTGTTAAACAATTATCAAAGTGTTTGGCGCAATTAAAACAAATATTTGCTGCAAGCGCAACGCCGCTTTTTACCCGGCAGGCGCCCTGCATGTTGGTGCGCGTTTTTTTGGACAAGTCCGGCTACAATTCTGCCGGAGCATTTACCTTCCCGATTTCATAGAGCGGCAAAAATGGAAAGTCCCTATAAAAACAAGACAGGCCAGAGACGTTTGTGGAATGCGCTGAGTTAACCTCAATACTCGCTGCTTTGCAACATGAAATGCATTGTGGCGCTTCTGTGTTGACCAAGATAAGCGTACAGTGAGGGGTCGGCCATATTGGCTACGTGGTAATGAACCTATGAATGAAATTCTTCAATACCTGAAGAACCATGGCGAGCGTCTGGACACGGACATCGCCGGAGCTACAGGTATCTCACTTGCTACCGTGCGTTTGCAGTTGGCAGAACTTGCTGCCAAATGCGAAGTTGTGGTGTGCCATTCAATCAAATTCAAGAAGGGCAAGAAAATCGAGGGAACAATTTACAGAATAGCCGGGTATACACCTCCAGCCTCGCCGGGCAGAAAATCGAAAGCACAGTTAAAATTATCATAGTTGCGCTTTATGGATGGCTGCCAGACCCCTCGTGACAAAAACCTGCGGTAAATGAAAGCGGATAGCCACGCGCTCAAAATTGGACTTGCTTTTTCGACATACCCCATTAAAATGGTCGGGCATTATTTTTTTAATCAATCCATACTTTCAAGGAACCCGAGATGATTCACAACTGCGCCAACTCCATTTCCCCCGACATGCGTTACCCGTTCGATGCCCGTGGCGTCGCGAAGCGATTTCGCCACGCTGCCATCTTTGGTGCATTCGACTCTCTGCATCCCGGCGAAACCATGCATTTCTGCAACGATCACGATCCCCTGCCGCTGCTTGCGCAATTGAAGGATCGTTACGGCGACGGCATTGATATCAATTATGTCACCCGTGAGCCGGGACAAATCGTTATCGATTTCACGCGCAAATAATTGCGCCGTCTATTCCGGTGATGACAGCGGCGGTAACCGCCGCTGTCATTGTGCCGGGCATTTTTTAATTGTGGTTAAAATGCTAGCATTTCCTCACTAAAATATTACGTGAATGATTTTGCTCCATGACCGGCAATTCTCATGAAAACCCCGCGAAACATCCGGGTGAAGACGATTACGTCGAAACGGAACTGACCGACGGGGACATTCTGGATGCGATGCAGCATATTTCCGGCTACCTCGACATCACCACAGAAGATTTCCGCACTATCTATCATCTGGCTCACCGCCACGCAGTGGAGCGTCTGACCGGCAATATCAGGATTGCAAATCTGATGCGGGTCGGGATTGATCCTCTTGTTCCCGACATGTCCATGGTTGAAGCGGCAAAAGTGCTTGTCCGATCCGGCTTCAAGGGACTTCCAGTGGTAGACGCGCAAGGCTGCGTGATAGGGATACTTACCGAAGCGGACTTTCTGCGCCGCTTGAAAGTGACAACTTTTCTGGAGTTACTGTTAAATCTCCTGGACGATGCGTTCGAGTTCACGCATCGTTGTCATGAAACATCCGTGCGCGCGGCAATGACCGCCCCTGTGGTAACTGTATTCAGGGACGCGGGATTCGGAGAGGTTATGAGCGCCTTCCGCCAGCATGGTGGCCGCAGCATGCCCGTCGTGAACAGCGATGGCCGGCTGCTCGGTTTGCTTCTGCGTAAAGACTTCCTTACCGCATACGGCATGGACAAATTACGGTGAAATGCCCGGAATATCTGCGCAAAATGCGCGGCACCAGCAGCGGCGGCCCACCACGGGTAAGCAATTCCGAGATTCTGTGGTCATGGGTTGGCGCATTCCTGGGTATTTCGGCAGTAGCCTGGGTGGATCGCCTCATCTTCACGGGATACGATTTGTCGCTGATGATCGGCTCTTTTGGCGCATCGGCCGTGCTCGTCTACGGGGCCGTGCGCAGTCCACTGGCACAACCGCGCAATCTGGTGGGGGGACATGTAATCTCCGCACTCGTCGGCGTCATCTGCTGGAAGCTGTTTCATCATTATCCGTGGCTCGCGGGAGCGTTGGCGGTCGCCACTTCCCTTGCGCTCATGCATGCCACTCGTACATTGCACCCCCCAGGCGGCGCCACGGCTTTGATCGCAGTGATTGGCTCCCCGGAGATTCACCAACTGGGATTTTTCTACGTGCTCATGCCTGCCACCATTGCGCCTCTGATTCTGCTTGCAGTGGCTATCCTGGTGAATAACATACCTGCATCAAGACGCTACCCGGAAATCTGGTTCTGACTTTCTGTCACCAACGGCGTTACACCAGCCTCTTCAACTGATATAGTTTTTCCAGCGCTTCCTTCGGGCTCAATTCGTCCGGCTGTACTTCGCGCAATGATTCCAACGCCGGATGCTCTTCCGGTTCCGGCATCTCCGGCTTACTGTCGAACAGATCGCCCTGCGGATTCTGTGCGGCGCTGTTCTGTTCCAGCTTGCGCAGTTGTTTCTTCGCGGCCTTGATGACGTCGTTGGGCACACCAGCAAGGGCGGCGACTTGCAGGCCGTAGCTCTGGCTGGCTGCCCCCTCATTTACCGAGTGCAGGAACACGATACTGTGCTGATGCTCGATGGCGGCGAGGTGAACATTGGAGAGCTGTGCGAATTCTTCGGCGAGCCGGGTCAGTTCGAAATAATGTGTGGCGAACAGCGTGTAGCTGCGGTTCTTTTCCAGCAGGTGGCGCGCGATGGCGTAGGCAAGGGCAAGACCGTCAAAGGTGGAGGTGCCGCGCCCGATCTCGTCCACTAAAACCAGACTACGCTCGGTGGCGTTGCGCAGGATGTTGGCGGCCTCGGTCATCTCGACCATGAAGGTGGAGCGTCCGCTGGCGAGGTCGTCGGATGCGCCGATGCGCGTGAATATCTGGTCGATCTCGCCGAGCGCAGCCTGCTGCGCCGGTACGAAGCAGCCGACATGCGCGAGCAAGGCAATCAATGCGACTTGGCGCATGTAGGTGGATTTGCCGCCCATGTTCGGGCCGGTGATCAGCAACATGCGGCGCGCATCAGAAAGCGTGGTGTCGTTCGGCGTGAATCGGCCTTGACCCTTTTCATTGGCTTGCGCCTCGACGACCGGATGGCGGCCTTGCTTGATTTCGATCTGCGCGTCGTCGCTGAACTGCGGCGCGCTGAAACTCAGCGTCGCGGCACGCTCGGCAAAGGTCGCAAGCACGTCCAGTTCGGCGATCGCGGCGGCGATGCGTTGCAGTTGCGGGATGAACGGCGCCAACTGGTCGAGCAGTTGTTCGTAGAGAAATTTCTCACGCGCCAGCGCGCGCTCGTTCGCGGATAGCGCCTTGTCCTCGAAGGTCTTCAGTTCCGGTGTGATGTAGCGCTCGGCGTTCTTCAGCGTCTGGCGGCGGCGGTAATCGTCCGGCACGTTGGCGGATTGCGCGTGCGTCACCTCGATGTAGAAACCGTGCACGCGGTTGTATTCCACTTTCAGCGTGGCAATGCCGCTGCGCGCGCGTTCGCGCGCTTCCAGCGCGAGCAGGAAGTCGCCGCAGTTGGTCTGGATGCCGCGCAGCTCGTCGAGCTCGGCGTCGAAACCGTCGGCGATCACGCCGCCTTCGCGCAGGATGGAAGAAGGCTCTGCCTTGATTGTCTTTTGTAGCAGATCGACCAGTGAAATGTCGGCTTGTAGTGCGTCGGCGAGGGTTTGCAGCAGGAGCGACGATTTTACCCCCTCCCCAGCCCTCCCCCTTAAAGAGGGAGGGAGCAGCGCGGCATGAAGTTGCGGCAGGGCCAGCAGCGTATCGCGCAGGCCGGAGAGGTCGCGCGGTCGCGCACTGCGTAACGCGATGCGTGCGGTAATGCGTTCCGCGTCGACGCAGGGTTTGAGATGGTCGTGGACTTTACGGTGCGCATCGCCCAGTTGCTCTACCGCATCCAGCCGCGCACGCAGCACATTCCGGTCGCGCAGCGGATGGTGCAGCCAGTGGGCGAGCAGGCGGCTGCCCATGTTGGTGGCGCAGGTGTCGAGCAGCGACAGCAGCGTGGGAGCGGCCTCGCCGCGCAGAGTCTGGGTAATTTCCAGATTGCGCCGCGTCGCGGCATCCATGCGCACATAGCGCTCCGCGCTGTAAACCTGGAGGCTGCGGATATGGCCGATGGCCTGTCCCTGCGTGAGCCTGGCATAGCCGAGCAGCGCGCCGGCGGCTTCGATGCCGAGGGTGAAATCGTCGCAGCCGAACCCCGCAAGATCGAGCGTGGCAAATTGCTGGCATAGCGCGCGGCGCGCCGTTTCCAGATCGAAGTGCCAATCGGGCAGCGATTTCAGCGCGGCGTGGCTGTTGACTTGCAGGGCGGCGTTTTCGGCGTGCAGGATTTCGGCGGGCTGCAGGCGTTCCAGTTCGGCGGGCAAATTTTCTGCGGGAGTCTCGCAGACGAAAATTTGCCCCGAGGCGAGGTTCACCCACGCCAGGCCGACCTTGCCGTGGCGCTGGTGCAGCGCCAGCAGCAAACAGTCGCGCTTCTCTTCCAGCAATGCGGAGTCGGTGACAGTGCCAGGAGTGACGATGCGCACCACCTTGCGCTCAACCGGGCCTTTGCTGGTGGCTGGATCGCCGATCTGTTCGCAGATAGCGATGGATTCGCCCATCTTCACCAGACGTGCCAGATACTGCTCGGCGGCGTGATATGGCACGCCGGCCATCTTGATCGGCGAGCCGTTGGTCGCGCCGCGTTGCGTTAATGTGATATCGAGCAACTTCGCCGCGCGCACTGCATCGTCCATGAACAGTTCGTAGAAATCCCCCATGCGGTAGAACAGCAGCATGTCTGGATGCTCTGCCTTGATGCGCAAGTATTGCTGCATCATCGGCGTGTGCTTGGCGATGTCGGTGTTTTCAGTCAATTGCGAAGCCTGCATGGTGATTGCGTTGCGGGCGAATGATGCCACAACCGGTGCAGCTTGGGTGGATGAGTGCGACGCCGCAGGATACCTGCTGATGATGCGCCGCCGTTGGGTGGCACGGCAGCGCAGATGGTTTAGTGGGGGCGTACTGTGCGGGTACGGATAACGCCGGAAACGACCAGGTTGGAGTGCTGGCGCATGGCCTTTTCAATCGCATCCACGGGGGTGTCGGCGCGAATGTCGAAGTTAAAATCAACATAGCGCTGCCCATCCGTCATGAAGCCTAATATGGTGAAGATAATCATGAGGCGCCTCCCTGTTCCGATCTGATTTTGTTGCTCCCTTGTGGCAGTTATCGGCTGGTCCGGTCACAACTTTAGAGCGGGGGGTGCTAATTCAAATTAGCAACGAGGCTCATGGGCATTGATCCAAGTTTGCTGTTCAGCCCTTCAATCCAGCCGTCAGGTGAGGTTCTATCACTTGCAGCAACAACGGGTGGATGTTGGGGTTGCCCGCGCAGAGATGGCCGGTCTTGAGATAGGTGTCGGAGCCGTGCAGGTCGCTGACCATGCCGCCCGCTTCGGTAATCAGCAGGCAGCCGGCGGCGATGTCCCACGGCTTGAGCCCGGTCTCGAAAAAACCGTCGTAGCGTCCTGCCGCCACCCACGCCAGATCCAGCGCGGCGGAACCGGGGCGGCGCAGGCCGGCGGTTTTCTGTATCAGGTCTTTGAAAATGCCGAGGTAGGCATCCATGTGTTCGAATTTTGTGTAGGGAAAGCCGGTGCCGATCAGGCTGTCGGCGAGTTGCACACGTTTGGTCACACGCAGGCGCTTGTCGTTGAGGAACGCGCCGCGTCCGCGCGTGGCGGTGAATAATTCGTTCTTGGTCGGGTCGTACACCACTGCCTGGGTGAGGATGCCCTTGTGCTGCAAGGCGATGGACACGGCAAACTGCGGCAGGCCGTGCAGAAAGTTGGTCGTGCCATCCAGCGGATCGATGATCCACAGGTACTCGGACTCACCTCGGCTACCGCTCTCTTCTGCTAGAATTGCGTGTTCCGGATATGCATCCAGCAAGGTCTGGATGATGGTTTGCTCGGCGACGCGATCCACTTCGCTGACAAAATCCGCGTGGGATTTTCTCGTTACGGTAAGGTGATCGATCTTGTCGGCAGAACGGTAAATCAGGTTACCGGCGCGACGCGCGGCCTTCACCGCGATGTTGAGCATGGGATGCATAATTGGTACGACCTTTTTAATGAAAGACCACCGCACAACTACTGCGCTTGCTCATACGGCGTTAAAAAACAGCTCAAAATCCTCATGTATATAAAATACATTCCGGTTTTTCGCTATTTTTTGCCTTGTCTGAGCTGCGCTCGCTACGTTGCGCGAAGGTCTTTAAGCTTAATGAGCGATAGAATCAGGGTCGTCATTCTAGTTGGTATTGCGTTTTGAATAAACCTAATCCTTTCGCAAACGTCCGCGTGGTGCTCAGCCACACCACCCACCCGGGCAATATCGGCGCGGCGGCGCGCGCGATGAAGACCATGGGATTGCGCAATCTGTACCTGATCAACCCACGCCATTTTCCCGACCCGCAGGCAGATGCGATGGCGGCGGGTGCAAGCGATATTTTGGGCAATGCGGTGGTGTGCGGTTCCATCGACGAAGCCCTGCAGGGCGTGGCGTTCACGGTGGCGATGACGGCGCGGCTGCGCGACATTTCCATCGAGGTGAAAACGCCGCGCGAGGCGATGCCGCTGTTGCTGCAACAGGCCGCGCAACAGCCGGCAGCGCTGCTGTTCGGCACCGAGATGTCCGGCCTGACCAACGAGGAAATGGGCAAGGCGCAGGTATTGGTGAATATTCCTGCCGACCCGAATTTTTCCTCGCTTAATCTGGCCGCAGCGGTGCAGGTAATGGCGTATGAGCTGAGCGTGGCGACGCAGAGCTATGCGCCAAGCATACGGGAAATACTGCTTGCGCCGCATGAACAATTGGAAGGGTTGTATGCGCACCTGGAAAAAACCCTGCTGGAGATCGGTTTTTTCACCACGCAGAATCCGGCGCGTTTGATGCAACGCCTGCGCCGTTTGTATGCCCGCGCGCGGTTGGAACCGGAGGAAATCAACCTCCTGCGCGGCATATTGAGCGTGACAACCGAGTACAATGCGCGCCTCAAATCACGCTACTTGAAAGAGCATCCGGATGTTCAGCAACATTAAAGAAGACATCGCCAGCGTATTCGATCGCGATCCTGCGGCGCGCACCACGTTCGAAGTGCTGACCTGCTATCCTGGCCTGCACGCGCGCATCCTGCACCGCATGGCGAATTGGCTCTGGCACGCCAACCTGAAATGGCTGGCGCGCTTCCTGTCGCATATCGCACGCGGGCTGACCGGTATCGAGATTCATCCGGGCGCTTCCATCGGGCGGCGTTTCTTCATCGATCACGGCATGGGCGTGGTGATTGGCGAGACCGCCGAAATCGGCGACGATGTTACGCTTTACCACGGCGTCACGCTGGGCGGCACTTCATGGAGGGAGGGCAAGCGGCATCCCACGCTGGGCAATGGCGTGGTGGTGGGCGCCGGCGCCAAAATACTTGGCCCGATTAGCATCGGCGACGGCGCGAAAATCGGTTCGAACGCGGTGGTGGTGAAGGATGTTCCGGCGGGCGCGACGGCGGCGGGCATACCCGCGCGTATTCTCGACGAAGAGAAAAAAAATGCCGGCGGCTTCAATGCGTATGGCATCGGCAACGATCAGAACGATCCGCTTTCCAAGGCGATACATGGCCTGCTCGGGCATAGCGTGACAGTGGATCAGCGCATCGATTTCATTTTGCAGCAACTTGAAAAGATGGGCGTACCAGTCGAGGAGGAACGCGCCACTGCCGACAAATTTGACCCTAATCACCTGAACAAGATAGTTGACTAAAAAATTAGGGTATTCTATTATTTACAGGCCGGACATTTTGGAAAAAACTTAGCTACCTTTTTGAACAATCTAATCAGAATCATGACTGGAGAATGACATGCGATTAACCACCAAAGGGCGTTTTGCCGTTACGGCAATGGCCGACTTGGCGATATGCGACGAACCCGGCCCGGTAACCATGGCTGCCATCAGCGAGCGGCAGAAGATTTCGCTCTCTTATCTGGAGCAATTGTTCGGCAGGCTGCGCCGCCGCAAAATTGTGAAAAGTGTGCGCGGCCCGGGCGGCGGTTATCACCTTGCCAGGCCTGCGGACAAAATTACCATAGCCGAAATTATTGTGGCGGTGGATGAGCCTCTGGATGCGACCGGTTGCGGTGGGAAGGGTAACTGCTTCGACGACCGCCAATGCCTTACTCACGAATTGTGGGTTGGACTCAACGAACACATTTATGACTATTTGTCCTCCATCACGCTACAACAACTGGTGGACAGCCAGGCCAAGATGGGTTCCGGTAACGGTCCCATCAAGGTAAACAAGAAAAACGCAACGCCCATAGTGATTACGGTTTAGCGCCAGAAAGACGTAAGAAAATGAAGCTCCCGATTTATATGGATTATTCCGCGACCACGCCGGTCGACCCGCGCGTGGCTGCGATGATGATCCCGTATCTCACCGAGAAGTTCGGCAACCCGGCCAGCAGTTCCCACGCTTTCGGCTGGGAAGCCGAAGCGGCGGTGGAGTTGGCGCGCGGGCAGGTCGCCGCGCTGGTGAACGCCGATCCCAAGGAAATCGTCTGGACCTCCGGCGCGACCGAATCAAACAACCTCGCCATCAAGGGTGCGGCGCATTTCTATCAGGGCAAAGGCAAACATCTCATCACCATGCGTACCGAGCACAAGGCGGTGCTCGATACCGTGCGCGAACTGGAGCGCGAAGGTTTCAGCGCGACCTATCTCGACCCCGAGCCGAGCGGCCTGCTTGATCTGGAAAAATTCAGGGCGGCGTTGCGCCCCGATACCGTGCTGGCATCCATCATGCTGGTGAACAACGAGATCGGCGTGATCCAGGATATCGCCGCGATCGGCGATATCTGCCGCGACAAGGGCATCCTGTTCCATGTGGATGCGGCACAGGCGACCGGCAAGGTGGCGATTGATTTGCAGCAACTGAAAGTCGATCTGATGTCGTTTTCCGCGCACAAGACCTACGGCCCAAAAGGCATTGGCGCGCTGTACGTGCGGCGCAAGCCGCGCGTGCGCATCGAGGCGCAGATGCACGGCGGCGGGCACGAACGCGGCATGCGCTCCGGCACGCTGCCGACGCACCAGATCGTCGGCATGGGCGAGGCGTTCCGTATCGCCAAGGAGGAGATGGCGCAGGAGAATGAGCGTATGCGCATGCTGCGCGACCGCCTGCTGAATGGCCTGATGGCGATGGAGGAGGTGCATGTCAACGGCGACATGGAACAGCGCGTACCGCACAATCTCAACCTCAGCTTCAGTTTCGTCGAGGGCGAATCAATGATGATGGCGATCAAGGATGTCGCGGTATCGAGCGGTTCGGCCTGCACTTCGGCGAGCCTGGAGCCATCCTACGTGCTGCGCGCGCTGGGTCGCAGCGACGAGCTGGCGCACAGCTCGATCCGCTTCAGCATCGGGCGTTTCACCACAGTCGAAGAAGTGGATTTTGTGATCGAGTTGTTGAAAGACAAGATTGGCAAGCTGCGCGAACTGTCGCCGTTATGGGAAATGTACCAGGACGGTGTGGACTTGAATTCAGTGCAGTGGGCAGCGCACTGAAGCTTGTAGCGAGTATCCAGTAGCTTGTAGCCAACCGGTTCAGCTACCCGCTACCCGCTACCAGCTACAGGCTACCAGCTTAAAAGGAGTTAAAAATGGCATACAGCGAAAAATTACTGGATCACTACGAACACCCGCGCAACGTGGGTTCCATGGACAAGGATGCCGCGGAAGTAGGAACCGGCATGGTCGGCGCACCGGCGTGCGGCGATGTGATGAAGTTGCAGATCAAGGTCGGCAAGAACGGCGTGATCGAGGACGCCAAGTTCAAGACTTACGGCTGCGGCTCGGCGATCGCGTCCAGCTCATTGGTCACCGAGTGGGTGAAAGGCAAGACGGTCGATCAGGCGCTGCAAATCAAGAATACGCAAATAGCCGAGGAACTGGCGTTGCCGCCGGTGAAAATACACTGCTCGATCCTGGCGGAAGACGCGATCAAGGCGGCGGTGGCGGATTACAGGAACAAGCACAACGCGCTGGTGGAGACGCCAGCCTGCGGCGAAACTTGCAAGGAGTAAAACATGGCAATCACGCTGACTGAAAATGCGGCACAGCATGTGCGAAATTTCATGGCCAAGCGCGGCAAGGGAGTCGGCTTGCGCATCGGTGTGCGCACCAGCGGCTGCTCGGGCATGGCTTACAAACTGGAGTTTGCCGACGAGATCGGCAGCGACGATCTTCAGTTTGCCAGCAATGGGGTCACGCTGCTGGTCGACCCGAAAAGCCTGCCATACGTTGACGGCATGGAACTGGATTACACGCGCGAAGGCTTGAATGAGGGATTCAAATTCAACAACCCGAATGTGAAAAACCAGTGTGGCTGCGGTGAGAGTTTCGGCGTCTGATGCAACCCGCCAGCTTCGACTTCCAGCAAAACTATTTCGATTTGTTTGGCCTCGCCCAGTTCTGCCAAGTAGATATCGCGCAGCTTGAGCAGCAATACCGCGCGTTGCAGGCGCTGGTTCATCCGGACAAATCCGCCCATCTGCCCGATGCCGAACAACGCCTGGCGATGCAGCGCGCCACGCTGGTGAACGAGGCTTACCAGACGCTGCGCAATCCGCTGCGCCGTGCGCGCTATCTGTTGTCGCTGTATGGAGTTGATCTCCAGGAAGAAAACAACACCGTGATGCCGCCGGATTTCCTGCTGGCGCAGATGGAATGGCGCGAAGCGATCAGCGAGGCGCAACAGACGCGAGACGCCACGGCACTGGATAAACTGGAAACGCGGTTGCATCGTGAAACACGCGAACTGGAAAACCGGCTCACGGTTAAAATCGACACCGAAAAAAATTATGCGGCCGCTGCCGAACTGGTACGCAAGCTGCGTTTCATGGAAAAACTTGCCGAAGAAATTCATGCCGCTTATGACGCGATAGAAAGCTAATTCAAAAAGGGCAATAACCAGTAGGGTGCATTCCATGCACCATTATCATCGGTGCATGGAATGCACCCTACCGACTAGCGACTAAAATAATGGCTTTACTACAAATCTCCGAACCAGGCCTGAGCACCTTGCCGCACCAGCACCGGCTGGCAGTGGGCATCGACCTCGGCACCACCAACTCGCTGGTGGCGACGGTGCGCAACGGCATCAGCGTGGTGCTCGACAACGAAAGCGGGGGGGGCATACTGCCTTCGGTAGTACGCTATCTGGCCGATGGCAGTGTCGTGGTAGGGGAAGCGGCGCAAGCCATGCAGAACGAGGATGCCGCCAACACCATTGTCTCGGTGAAACGCTTCATGGGGCGCGGCCTCAAGGATGTCGGCGAGATCAGCCGCTTGCCGTATCGCTTCGTGGGCACTCCTTCGCCCTCCGCTCAAGGAGGCTCACAGGGTGGCATGGTGCAGATACGCACTGTGGCGGGGGTGAAAAGCCCGGTTGAGGTGTCTGCCGAGATTCTCAAGGTACTGCGCCGCAGCGCCGAAGCTGCGCTGGGTGGCGAACTGGTCGGTGCTGTGATTACCGTGCCGGCCTATTTTGACGACGCGCAGCGGCAGGCCACCAAGGACGCGGCGCGTCTGGCCGGGCTGAACGTGTTGCGCCTGCTCAACGAGCCGACTGCGGCGGCGATCGCTTATGGGCTGGACAATGCCGCCGAGGGCATCTACGCGGTGTATGACCTGGGCGGCGGAACCTTCGATATTTCCATCCTGCGCCTGTCGCGCGGCGTGTTCGAGGTAATGTCCACCAATGGGGATTCGGCTTTGGGTGGCGACGACTTCGACCAGCGCATCCACTGCTGGCTGCTGGAGAAAAATCATCTCTCCGCGCTCAGCCCGCGGGATACGCGTCTGTTGCTGACCCATGCGCGCGCCGCCAAGGAGCAGTTGACCGCCCATGCCGAGACGCACATTACCGCGATACTGTCGACCGGCGAGGCCATCGACAACGTGCTGACGCGCAGCGAGTTTCATGCGATATCGCAGAATCTGGTGCAGCGCACCCTGCAACCGCTGCGCCGCGCATTGCGCGACGCGAAGCTGAACGTGGCTGGCATCAAGGGCGTGGTACTGGTCGGCGGCGCAACACGCATGCCGCAGATACGGCATGCAGTGGAAGAATTTTTCGGGCAAACGCCGCTGACCAATCTCGACCCGGACAAGGTCGTGGCGCTAGGCGCGGCGATCCAGGCCAATCTGCTGGCGGGCAACCGCAGCAACGGCGACGACTGGCTGTTGCTCGACGTGATTCCATTGTCATTGGGCATCGAAACCATGGGCGGCCTCGCGGAAAAAATCATTCCGCGCAACAGCACCATCCCCACCGCGCGCGCGCAGGAATTCACCACGTTCAAGGATGGACAGACCGCGATGAGCATCCATGTGGTGCAGGGCGAGCGCGAACTGGTGAGCGATTGCCGCTCGCTGGCAAAATTCGAATTGCGCGGTATTCCGCCGATGGTGGCAGGCGCGGCGCGCATCCGCGTGACTTTCCAGGTGGATGCCGACGGCCTGTTAAATGTGTCGGCACGCGAAATGCGCAGCGGCATCGAAGCGGCGATCACGGTCAAGCCTTCCTACGGGCTGTCCGATGCCGAGATCACGCACATGCTGCAGGATTCCACGCAACACGCGCAGGACGACATGCAGGCACGCGCGCGGCGCGAACAGCAAGCCGAAGCGGAGCAACTGCTCGAAGCGGTACAGCACGCGCTGGAACAGGATGCCGACCTGCTTCGGGAGAATGAAAAAAACCGGATTGAAGAGCAGATGAATATCTTGCGCAACACATTGCAACTGGCCGATCATCTGGCGATCAAACGCGCCATTACTGCATTGAACGACGCCACCGTCGGCTTTGCGCAGGCGCGCATGGACAAAAGCGTGGCGCATGTCCTGACGGGCAAGAACATTGACGAGCTGGAGGTGAAATAATGCCGCAGATCATCGTGCTGCCGCATGAGGAACTCTGCCCGCAGGGCACGCTGTTCAATGTCGAGCCGGGGGTTTCGATTTGCGACGCGCTGTTGCAGCATGGCGTAGAAATCGAACATGCCTGCGAAAAATCCTGCGCCTGCACCACTTGCCATGTCATCCTGCGCGAGGGCTTCGCTTCCCTGAAACCGGCGGAAGAACTGGAAGAAGATATGCTCGACAAGGCATGGGGCCTGGAACCGACTTCGCGCCTGTCCTGCCAGGCTATCGTGGATAATCAGAACCTGGTGGTGGAGATTCCGAAGTACACCATCAATATGGCGAAGGAGGGACACAAATGAAATGGACTGACGTCAGGCTGATCGCCATCGAGCTGGAGGAAGCGCATCCAGAGGTCGATCCGAAGACCCTGCGCTTCACCGACCTGCACAACTGGGTGCTGGCGCTGGAAGATTTCCACGACGACCCGAAACACGGCGGCGAGAAAGTCCTCGAAGCGATCCAGGCGGCGTGGATAGAGGAAACCGAATAACCCATGCTCAGGCTGCGGCAAAACATCTCCAATCGCTGGCTGTACCTGTGCGGTGCGCTGTTCGCCAGCGGATTGATGGGGTTCGGCTTGTTCCTGCAATACGTCAAGCACCAGGATCCCTGCCCGCTGTGCATGGTGCAGCGCGTGATCTTCATCGCCATCCTGGCGGTGTTCGCGCTGGCTGCGCTGCATGGCCCCAAACGCCTTGGTGAACGCGTCTATGCTGCGCTGATCACGCTGCTGTCGCTGTCCGGCGTAGGCGTCGCGGCACGTCACATCTGGCTGCAAAACCTGCCCAAAGACCAAGTGCCCGCCTGCGGGCCGGGACTGGACTACATGCTCGAAATCATGCCGATGGCCGAGGTGCTGAAACAACTCATGCACGGCTCCGGCGAATGCGCGGAGAAGGGCTGGACCTTCCTCACCCTCGGCATTCCCGAGTGGTCGCTGCTATGCTACCTCGCGCTGGGCACGTGGGCAGTATTGATTGCGTTCAGGAAATAGCGGCCGTTTCGCGCGCTGTCTTTCAGGTTGGCTCGCGCTCCCACTGCACGAGCCACTGCATCAGCTCTCCCGCCGTCGTTTCATACTGCTCGATTATTGCGCCGTTCGGCATGGTGCGGACGATATCCAAAGCGGCGCGCCGCAAAGTCTGTGCGCGCGGAATGTCTTCGGCACGCTCGTAGAGTGAGGCCAGTTCCAGATATGCCGCCACGAAGCGCGGATCGAGATAGATAGCCTTGTTCAGATACTCTTTTGCCTGATTGAAATCTCCTTTAATCTGAGCCAACTGCGCCAGCAGAAAATAGGTGGCTGCCGCCAGCGGGTTGACGGCCAATGCCCTATGGCAAGCCTGCTCCGCCAGATCGAACTCGCCTTTGTCGGCAAGTGCATACGCTTCCTTGAGCAACAACTCGTCGTTATGTGCGACAGGATGCGGCGCGGGAGGGAAGCTACCCCCTCTGATGGAACTACTAGCCATCTGACTAGGCTGTCCACCAACGACAGCCAAGTCATTGGTTACCCAGCCCTCCCCCGCGCTGCGCGCAAGGGAGGGAGATTGACTCCTTTCCCCGCCCGCGCCATTGCTCCTTCCCCCGCCTGCGGGGGAAGGCTGGGATGGGGGCGTCGGCCCTTCCCGCGCCCGCAAGAAGGTGGATGGAAATGGCTCCCTCACTTGCAAGCGATGGATGGTGGAGGTGGGGACAGGAACCTGAACCCTCCGCCGATACACCAGCCCCTCAGCAAGCAACCTGGATTCCAGTTCCCGCACCGGATAACCGATCAACTCGGTGTGCGCGGTCATCAGATAACCGCCTTCGCGCAGCGTCGCCGCAAATTTCGCCGCGACGGCGGACACGGCGGCGGGGTCGAAATAGATGAACACGTTGCGGCACAGGATCAGATCCATGTCGCGCAGTTCAGAATCGGGGAAGGGCTCGCCGACGAGATTGGAAACGCGCAACGTCACCATGCGGCGGATGCGCTCATCCAATATCCACTCGTTGCCCACAAGGTGGAAATATCGCTGCTGCAATGCCGGAGGAATCATGCGGAACGACCACTGGCCGTAACGCCCGCGCCGCGCCTTGTCGATAGCCGCCGAGTCGATGTCGGTGCCGAGGATCAGGATGTCCCAACCACCATGCTGCGGCAGCGGCAGCAGCATGTCCACCAGCATCGCCAGCGAATAAACCTCCTCGCCGCTGGCGCAGCCCGCGCTCCACAGGCGCAGGGTTTTGTCATGGTGATGCCGTGCGATCAGTTCGGGCAGCAGGCGGAAGCGCAGCAAATCGAACTGGCCGTGGTCGCGAAAGAAGAATGTCTCGCCGGTGGTAAAGGCGCGGGCGAACTCCTCCCATTCTTCGGTTGCCTGTTTGCCGGCGAGAAAAACCCGGTAGTCTTCCAGCGAATAGCCCAGATGTGCGGCGCGCTCGCGCAGCATGGCGGCAAAGCGGTCGCGCGCATCGCCGGGAATGCGCAGGCCAATGCGCCGCGCGGCCAGTTGTTCCAGTTCGTCAAACAGCGCTGTGTCGTTCATGATTGATCCAGCGTGAAATGTTCCAACCTCGCCCCCACCCCAACCCTCCCCCGCAAGCGGAGGAGGGGGCTGGATTTACTCCCTCCCTTGCACGCGTAGCGTGCGGGGGAGGGTTGGGGTGGGGGCCAAGAAACTGTCGTCAATTATGGAAACGTCAATAAATTAAAAG
>Ga0209317_1000379_pt1 | contig 54986 bp, 42 predicted proteins | sample RifGroB2_FD_183994 | JGI IMG/M metagenome (GOLD analysis project Ga0209317, IMG submission 183994) | Soil microbial communities from Rifle, Colorado, USA - Groundwater B2 (SPAdes) (version 2) | ecosystem: Environmental > Terrestrial > Soil > Unclassified | place: Rifle, Colorado | collected...
ATTGGACAAAACGCCTGTAAATGAACTATTTGCAAATACAGATTACAAAGATGTCAAAGAACTCGATTGTAAACAACTGTCACTCAGCTTATTTTAAGTGGACAGTCATGATTTATGAAACTTACAAAATGGTACCAGAGAATGTAATTTTCTTAAAACCTTATTTTCTATGGTCACCTTAGTAGAAAAGGAAATCCAAACGAGACTTAACCTTATTACCTTCTATTGATTTACAGACAGATTAATAAGGTTGAAAATATGGGCGTTTGTGCTTTCTACTTAGGTTGCCCAAATAAAAATAAGGTTTTACCTCACGCTGCACATTCCTTTTTTGAGTTTGCTTTTAGTTTGTCAACATTAATTCTTACCCATATAAAATGTTATAAACCCAAAATTTGCGTTTCTACCGATATTTTTTGTTTATGGGAAATTTTTAAACAGTTTTCTAATTTCTACTTTTCTCTAAAACTCAAATGGCGACCTTCATCCATTGAAAGTCGCCTTTTGAGTTATTTTTCAAATAATTACTTTTTCTCTTTCACATTTACAATCAGGTTCAGTTCTTCAAGTTGTTCCGGCGAAATGGTTGAAGGGCTGTCCATCATTACATCGCGGCCCGAATTGTTTTTCGGGAAGGCAATGGTATCGCGGATGCTGTCCAAACCGGCAAACATCGAAGTCAACCGGTCGAACCCGAAGGCGATACCAGCATGTGGCGGAGCGCCAAATTTAAAGGCATTCATTAAAAAGCCAAACTGATATTCAGCCTGTTCAGGAGTAAATCCAAGTATGCCGAACATTTTTGCCTGAAGGGCTTTGTCGAAAATACGGACCGAGCCGCCACCTATTTCAACGCCGTTGATCACTAAATCGTACGCGTTGGCCCGAACGGCTCCCGGATTAGTATCAAGCAATGCAATATCTTCAGGCTTTGGAGCGGTGAAAGGATGGTGCATCGCGTAGAAACGAGCGGTATCTTCGTCCCATTCCAACAGTGGAAAATCAACAACCCACAATGGCTGAAACACGTTTTTGTCGCGCAGTCCCAGTTGATTGGCCATTTCCAGACGCATATCGCCAATAGCTTTCAGCATTTTTTCTTTCGCTCCTGAAAGGATTAAAATCAAATCACCTGGTTTGGCGCCAAACACATCGACCCACTTTTGAAGTTCTTCAGGAGAATATAATTTATCGACCGATGATCTGATTGTTCCATCGGTATTGACTTTCACATAAACCATTCCTTTGGCGCCAATCTGCGGACGTTTCACCCAATCGGTCAGCGCATCGAGTTGTTTGCGGGTATATTCCGAGCAACCTTGGGCACAGATTCCACCAATAAATTCAGCATCGTCGAATACCGAAAACCCTTTACCTTTTACCAAATCGGTCAGGTCTTTGATTTTCATGTCGAAACGGATATCCGGCTTGTCCGATCCGTAGTTTTCCATGGCTTCGGTATAGGACATCCACGGAAACCTGGAAAGGTCAATTCCCTTGATTTCCTTGAACAGATAGCGGATCAGACCTTCAAACATATTTAGCACGTCTTTCTGTTCTACAAACGACATTTCACAATCTATCTGGGTAAATTCGGGCTGACGGTCGGCACGCAAATCTTCGTCACGGAAACATTTCACGATCTGGTAATAGCGGTCGAAACCGGCCACCATCAGCAATTGTTTCAACTGTTGCGGCGATTGTGGCAAGGCGTAAAATTCGCCCGGGTTCATGCGCGATGGAACCACAAAGTCGCGGGCTCCTTCAGGAGTTGATTTGATTAGTACCGGAGTTTCGGTTTCGATGAAGTCCTGACTATCGAGATAGGTGCGCGTGGCAAATGCCATCTTGGAACGCAGGATCAGCGTATTTCGAACAGGCGCACGACGTAAATCGAGGTAGCGGTATTTCATGCGGATTTCGTCGCCGCCGTCGCTTTCATCTTCGATCGTAAACGGCGGAGTCTCCGAACTATTCAGGATATTTAAAGCAGTTACGGCCAGTTCGACTTCACCGGTTGCGATATTTTTATTTTTGCTGCTGCGTTCACGAACAGTTCCGGTAGCCTGAACCACATATTCGCGGCCAAGCTGATTGGCCATTTCGGCAACAGACTGCTCTGTTTTTTCATCGAAGACCAGTTGAGTAATCCCATAACGGTCGCGAAGGTCTATAAAAGTCATTCCGCCCAAGTTACGGACACGCTGAACCCAGCCAGCCAGGGTTACTTCCGAACCCTGATGATTGAGGCGACATTCGCCGCATGTATGTGTTCTGTACATATTTGTTTCTTTTTGGTTGCTGCAAAAATAAGCAGTTTTTGGAATAATATGCGGGCAAATGTCAGATTAAGAGTAAAAGTGATCCTGAGATACACTTTTACTGCCAGTTATTTATTTCCAGATATTGGATTAGTTGTTATTTCAATGTTCCTGTAACATCTCAACAACCAATTAACTTTTTAATTTTGCCTTTTTTACTTTTTACTTGATTACCTCATGGAACTTTTTAACGACGAATATTTTATGCGGCGGGCGCTTCAGGAAGCTGAACAGGGTTTTCAGGAAGGAGAAATTCCGGTTGGAGCGGTGATTGTTTCTCAAAACCGGATCATTGCCCGTGCACACAACCTGACTGAAACACTGAACGACGTGACCGCCCATGCCGAAATGCAGGCTATTACTGCCGCAGCCAATCTTTTGGGAGGGAAATACCTGAACGAATGTATTTTGTATGTTACCATCGAACCTTGCGTGATGTGTGCCGGGGCCCTGGGCTGGTCGCAGATTGGCAAAATGGTTTATGGCGCATCCGACGAAAAACGTGGATTCCGCAAATTTGCGCCTGAAGCATTGCATCCCAAAACAGAATTGGTTTTTGGAGTGTTGGAAAACGAGTGTGCTCAATTAATAAGGGAGTTTTTTCAGAAAAAGAGATAAGATAACCTGATCATTATGCGCTAAGCGGTTTTGAAACGCTAAGCGCTTAACTTAAAACATTTGACTCCTGGACAAAAAAGAGATAAGTAAGGTTAAGCCCAAATCTTGTTGGGATTGTTTTAGAATTAAAGACTGAATTTAATGGAATACAGTGTTTTAAAAGGTATTTAATTATGTGAGAATTTTCATGAAAATGAAAATGTTTCGATGTAATTTATAACATTCTTATAACATCTTCAATATCTAAACGACTCTGATCTTCTTTTTTTACGAGGTTATGCAATTCTTCTACCGTTTCTGAATTGAAATTCTTATTTAGGATTAAACTTTTTGCTCTGGAAATCATAGAATTGAAATTCTGCAGGTATTCCTGATGAAGATTCCAAAGTTTATTACCAAGCCAGAATCTGTTATTCCGAATATCAATAATTATTTTATCTGTTTTTTCGCTGAATTGCTCATACATTTCTTTAATTTCTTCTGGGTTCGACTTAGATATAGCAGCAGCAACTGCATGAATATGCATCAAAGTATATTCTTGTCTGATTGCTGCAATTTCTTCCCAGATTACTGACAATCGTCTAATTCTTTCTTTGGCAACCTCCTCCCTAATTGCCTGACTGGTTTTATAACGTTCCAGTAAACGTGTTGCCCATAATCCGGCAACACCTATGAGAGCACCGAGAATGAGTTTATCCGTTACTAAAAGTACAATTTGTTGTGAAAAATTGAGTCTGCCATTTTTGATACTTTAATGTTTTGAAAAATATCCGAATTAATGATAATGAAGGCTAAAAATTCAAGATTTATCGCTCGTTACTTTATTAGTGTAACGTACCTTTAATCATTAAAGTTACGAAATAAATATGCTTAAAGTACTGCTAAATAAATTCTTATACTTTCTGAATATAGAAAAATAATAGAAATAGTAAATCGAATAAAAAGAATCTTCTAAAGAACTGAAAAAACATATACCCGTTTGCCTTTAGGCATCGGTTTCAATTTCAAACCCCACTTTTTTCAAATCTTTCCAAAAGCCCGGATACGATTTGGTTACAACCATCGGATCGAGAATAGCGATTGGACCAAATATTTGACAGGCCGGTGCAAATGCCATAGCCATGCGGTGATCGTGGTAAGTTTCAATTTCAGGAACGGTTTTTTTTTCGAGTGGGAAAGTCCCGTCCCATTTTAATTCTCCGTGTGCCGGTTCGGCAACCTGTGCGCCAAATTTGGCCAGTTCGTCCTGTAGGGCGGCAATGCGGTTGGTTTCCTTTATTTTCAAAGTTTCCAGTCCGCTAAAATGAAACGGGATTTGTTTCATCACGCACAGAACAGCGAATGTCTGCGCCACATCAGGGTTTTCAATAAAATTTAACTGCAAAAATTTCGGGAGTGGTTGTCCGTTTTTGATCAGTCGCGAGCCTTTTGTAGTTGTCGAAGTTTGGATTCCAAGTTGTTCGAACCATTTGGCAATCATGGCATCGCCCTGCAAACTTTCGGTACGCAAACCAATCAGTTCAACCTCCACATCGTCTGCCAAAACAGCCATCTCGTACCAATACGAAGCTCCCGACCAATCAGCCTCAACCGAAAAAGGAAGAGCCTTATATTTTTGTTCTGAAATTCGGATTTCATTTCCTTTCCAAATATGCTGAACGCCGAATTGCTCCATCAGTTTCAGTGTCATTTCGATGTACGGACGCGAAGTGATTTTATTCATCAGTCTCAAAGTCAGGCCATTTTCAATAGTTGGCGCAATCATTAGAAGCGCCGAAATATATTGACTGCTCACGCTTCCATCCAGTTCCAAAACACAGCCTTTTAGGTGCGAACCGTAAATTTTCAGCGGAGGGAAACCTTCATTTTCGAGGTATTCAATTTTTGCCCCGAGTTTATTCAAGGCATCAACCAGAATTCCGATTGGCCGCTGTTTCATGCGCTCGGAACCGGTAAGGGTCCACTCGCCCACAATCTGAGAAAGGTAGGCAGTCAGGAAACGCATGGCCGTACCGGCATGGCCAATATCGAAATGATTGGAATTTGAATTGAAAACCTTTTCCATCACCTGCGTATCATCGCTGTCCGAAAGATTTTCAATCGGGTAGGGGCTATCGCTCAACGCATGAATAATCAGCGCTCTGTTGGCAATGCTTTTCGAACCGGGAAGAACGATGCTTCCTTTCAGTGTTTGGTCAGACTTGGAGACGAGGTATTTCATGGAAAATTGTTTCGGGTTGCGAGTTTCGTGTTACGGGGGACAATTTACAACTCGGAACTCGTATCCCGTAACCCGCAATTTTTATAATATTTTAGCGCTTCAATAATCAGCTCTTTCGAACAATCCACATTGATTTCCACTTTCCCGATCTCAGGAATGAGCGTGAAATTAATACGTTGACCTTCATTCTTTTTATCATGAGTCATGAGTTGGTACAAAGCTTCAAAATCGTTTTCCTGAATTTCGAATTTTCCGTATTTGTTGATCATCCACGATGAGATGCTGTTCAACTCCCCGATTCCCAGTCCGCATTGTTTGACCGACAAGTAAAGTTCGGCAATCATTCCGTAAACAACTGCGTAACCGTGTAAAATCGGGCGACTGGTTTTCATGGCATAACTTTCGAATGCATGACCAACAGTATGTCCGAAGTTCAGTGCTTTCCGGATATTTTGTTCGGTCAGATCGTTCAGCACGTGCCATTCTTTTACTGCAACCGAATGGGCAATTATTTCCTGAAGCGCATCATAGTCTATTTTTTCCATATCATAAGCCAGCAGTTCATCCCAATGTTCCCTACTTTTAATCAGCCCATGTTTCAGCATTTCAGCATAACCCGAAAGGAAATTCTCGCGATCAATTGTTTTCAGGAAATTGGTATTGATAAGTACCGAATTCGGCTCCATAAACACTCCAATCTCATTCTTAAGTCCGTTGAAGTTGAAACCTGTTTTTCCGCCTAATGAAGCATCAACCTGCGCCAGCAAAGTGGTTGGAATGTTGATAAAATCCAATCCGCGTTTGAAAGTTGACGCAGCAAAACCGCCCAAATCGGTCAGCATTCCGCCACCAATGTTGATGAGCAGCGATTTACGGTCAGCTCCGTTGTTGCTTAGAAAATCCCAAACCAGCCCAACCGATTGAATATTCTTGTTTTCTTCGCCTGAAGGAATTGCAATTTGTTTTACCGAAAACTCATCCAGGACAGCTTGTATCAGTGGCAGGCAATATCCCGCAGCCGTTTGATCGGTAAGTAAAAACACCTTTCCGGCGGGATATTTTTGAACAATTTTCCGTAGTTCAGTATCAATCTGCTGTGAAAAGATGATATTTGAATGTACTTTTGAGTCAGTCATGTGCGTTTCAATTAGACTTTCGGCAAAGTTAAGCTAATTTGTTAATGGTTAGAATTTGTCAGTCAAAAGGCATGAATATTTACAATTTTATCAGAAATCATGGAAATATCGAATCAAAAAAGAAGCAAGAAAATCAAACGTGCATTTAACTTTTCAGGAATTGCAGTAGTCCTTATTGGCCTGATATTTCTATGGTTAAAGATGGATGTAGCAGTTTTGATAACTGCCGGTGTTTTTGCTGCCTATGTCGGAATTTCCATGTATGCCAACCTTTGCTATGTGTACTTCAGCACAAATAACGGTAAAGTTTTAATCAGGTATTATCAGGTTATTTCCATCATGAAAAAAGAATACGAATCAATCGAGTTTGCACATCAGGCCTTAGTTAACTTCAGGATTGAAAGAACAATGGGATTTAGCGACCTTCACATAGCAATCAAAACCAAACGCGGAATTGCAGAATATCCTTCTGTAAGTTTGGCCGCCTTGAGTAAGGACGAAATTGAAAAAATCAATTCAGCCTTATCCGAAATCAGAAATAATAACCGGAAGGGAATTTAATTTGAGCTGAGGATTTCTTATTTTTATGGTAAATCTTACAAAATGGAAATTTCCGGTGACCTCCCCCATAAAATAGCCATTTCACTGATTCCCGGAATCGGTGCAGTTACCGCCCGCAACCTGATTGCTTACGTTGGTAGTGTAGAGGGAGTTTTTCAGGAAAAAGAAAAAAACCTGATGAAAATTCCTGGAGTTGGAGAAATAAATGCAAAAAAAGTAGTGCGGCAAAATGTACTTGACCGCGCTAAACGTGAAGTTGATTTCATCCTGAAAAACCAGATCCAGACTTTCTTTTATCTGGATGATAACTACCCGGCGCGCTTAAAAAATTGCAGCGATGCCCCGATCATACTATATTTCAGAGGAAATGCAAATCTGAACGAACGGCGTATTATTTCGGTGGTTGGAACCCGGAACGCAACCAACTATGGAAAGGATATTTGCGAAGAACTGATCCGGAATTTTTCGGAGAAAAGCTATCAAATTTTGGTTATTTCCGGACTTGCGTATGGAATTGACGTTCATGCCCACAAAGCCTGCCTGAAATATAATGTTCCGACAGTTGGTGTATTTGCACACGGGCTGGACAACATTTATCCGGCGCTGCATGCTCCAATTGCCGCCAAAATGCTCGAAAATGGTGGATTATTATCCGATTTTATCAGCGAAACCAAAATTGACAGGCAGAATTTCCTGCGCCGGAACCGCATTATTGCCGGATTAGCTGATGCCACAATCATTGTTGAATCGGCTGAAAAAGGCGGAGCGCTGGTAACTGCCGACATTGCCAATTCTTACAACCGCGATGTGTTTGCTTTTCCGGGCCGAAGTACTGATCCGTTTTCGAAAGGTTGCAACAAAATTATCAAACTCAACGAAGCAGTTCTGGTTGAGAATGCTGCTGACATTGAAAAAGCGATGAACTGGGATGTAAAAACTTCATCAAACCGGGTTTTTCAAACTTCACTGTTTGTGGAATTAACTCCTGAAGAGCAAAAACTTATTGACCTACTAAAAGGAGGCGACCGATTTGTAGATGAGATTACCATCGAAACCCAATTGTCCATGAGCCGTGTTTCATCTTTGCTTCTTGGGCTTGAGTTTAAAGGCTTGGTTACTAGTTTGCCGGGGAAGATGTACCGGTTGAAATAATATGCGAATTACTCCTGAATAAGCAAATCAACTTCTTCTTTGAGTTTTGGTAAATGGATCAAAATAATTCCCCATACATTTTCATCAGAAACAGTGTCATACCCATGAATGATTTGATTTCGTAATCCAACAATTCGTTTTGCATTCTCAACCTTAAAATCAGGAGATTCCTTCAATATCCGATTCATTCTTCTCCAATAATTTCCAAATCCCTTTCAATGGCGCGTTTTAGCAATATATCCTGTGAATAATTATCAAATCGTTTCTCTCGACCAATAAAGAAAGAATCAATCTCATCTACTGCGAATTTGATGTCGTAAAGACATTTAAGCACTTTTTCGTTCATAAATCAATTGTTTTTCACGATCAATGACTCTTCTGAAAATTGGATTCTTTATTGCCTGATTCTCAATCAAATCAACTGACCGTCCGAACAAAGTCTCTAGTTGTTCTTTAAAGTCCATGTAATTGTCAAAATACTCTAATAAATCAATCCGACCAAACTGCACTAAAAAATCCATGTCACTTGATTCGTTAAATTGATTTGTAAGTGCAGAACCAAAAATATATAATTGTCCAACCTTATGGTTAACACAAAGTTCTATTAACTGATCTCTATTTCGTTCAACTAATTCCATAATACAAATCTATAAAAATTAAGGATACTTTCCTTCCGTGTATTCCCTTTTAGGAAATTGAATATTTGCCGCTATCTTTGCAACATGACCACATTCGAAGATTTAAAAATAAGCAAGTCGGTTTTAAAAGCGATTGAGGAGATGGGTTTTACCGAACCAACTCCCATTCAGGAGAAGGCTATTCCGGTGATCCGTTCGGGAGCGGATGTGCTGGGAATTGCACAAACAGGCACGGGCAAAACAGCCGCTTATTTCATTCCGCTCATCATGAAACTGATTAAAGCTGAAGGAAACGATCCTCGTGCCATCGTCCTGGTTCCAACCCGCGAACTGGCCATTCAGGTTGGCGAAGATCTCGAAGACCTGACCAAATTCACCAATCTGCGTCGTGCTACTGTTTATGGGGGTGTTGGCTGGACTAAACATGCTGAATTGATTAAACCCGGTGTTGACATTCTGGTCGCCACACCCGGACGCTTGTGGGATTTGTACCGCGCCGAAGCTGTTTCGTTTAAAAAAGTCAAGACTCTGGTTATTGACGAGGCCGACCGGATGCTTGACATGGGCTTTATGCCTCAAATCCGTAATTTCCTTGAAGTACTTCCGCTGAAACGCCAAAACCTTTTATTTTCGGCTACTTTCAATGAGAAAGTTGAGGAAATGAGCCATGAATTTCTCGATTTTCCTGAACGTGTTGAAGTGGCCCCATCGGCTACCCCTGCGGAACTGATTGATCAGGTCTATTACCGTGTGCCGAATTTCCAGACCAAATTAAACCTCATCAACTATTTGCTTCGCGATGAAGAAATATTTTCGAGGGTGATTATTTTCGTCGGGACCAAAGAAAATGCAGAACAGGTCTTCAAGATCATCAAACGACGGTCAGAAGGCGAAAAGCGGATTATGCATTCGAACAAAGGGCAGAGTACACGAATAAATGCAATCAATGCCTTTAAAAGCGGTGTTGTCCGCATTCTGATTACCACCGATATTTCATCACGCGGAATTGATGTGGATATGATCAGCCATGTGATCAATTTCGACATTCCCTCCAACCACGAAGACTACGTTCACCGAATCGGGCGTACTGCGCGGGCTAACAATGTCGGGACTGCCATCACGCTGGTAAATCCGGCAGAAGAATACAACCTCCGTAAAATTGAAGACCTGATCCGGATGAAAATTCCCAGACTTGAACTTCCGGCAGATTTGGATATGATTGCAACCAAAAAAGAAGAAAACCAGGATCAGCTACGCGAAATAGACCGTCAGAAAAGAGTGGAAGATCCGACTTTTAAAGGAGCATTCCACGAGAAAAAATTTTCACCCGGACGGGCACAAAAAAAAGAAAAACGAATCCTGCCAAAAGACAAAGCTAAGGAAAGAAGATTCAGGAAATGAAGCCCCACCTAAATCCTCCCCGCAGGGGGAGGACTTAAAAATGCTTCGATGGTGGGTAAAAGTAAAGATTCCATCTTTACAAACTTGTCAAAATTATTTTTAGCGACTGTTAAAATTTTCTCCGTAGGAGATACATGTCAATAGAATTTGTGAGATGGAATCAATCCTTTTCCCGTAGTAGGGAATTAACAAAATCTGGTCTATGTCCTGACGGACAATAATTTCATTTTATCTTATTTTCTATTGACATTCATGTCCTAACGGACAAACAGTACTATTTGCAATTTTCGAACAGTCACTCATTCTCATCCGCAACAAGATTCATTTCACGAGGCTTTTGAAATAATAATCTCGTTTTTTATGGAATTTTTTGCAAACACCAGACATGCAGCTATGTCATCCTTTGTTATTCCGGGGTAAGCATCAACTAAATTTTCAACAGTGTCGCCAACTGCAAGTTTTTCAAGAATTAAATCCGCGCAAACATTCGACAAAAGCTTTTTAAAAGGATTAAACTATATTCGCGGTATCCTGCCTGAAAAAACCAGAAACACAACCGTTTGCTATTCGGGGGAAATAGAACAGATGATTGACGGAACCAAGCTGGTGAATTATAAAAATGTTTTCAGGGAATAGCCAGAAACGAAGCCCCACCTTAAAAATGCTTTGAAAGTAGGTATAGCATATGCAATTAACTGATCCGATGACCTCAAGTCATCGGATCAGTTAATTGCTATTTCAACACTTCTTTCGCTGCGAGCACCAAAAACATAAAATTGGTTGCTCCACCGCCCATCACGTATTCGGTTTGCTGCCAGAAGTAAGGCCATTCCTTTAACTCCGGAAAATCGGGCCGGATTATCCCTGTTCCTGAAACAGAACCTCCGGGGATAAACGAACGATCGGCACGATTAACGCCATAAGCCTGAAGAACTGAGCGCGAACCAACTCCTGAAACAAACGAAGAGGTGTTTTCGCCCGGATGGTTTCCCAATACAAAATTCAGGGCATTCAACATATACTTTGAATCGTAAATATCAGGAAACTCTTTTTGAAGGAAATACTGAGTGACACCAAATCCCTGGATGTTCCAGCCGTCGCCCCAGATGTGCGGACGATAAGGTACGCCAAATGGATTTTCTAATTGCACCTTGTCAACTTCGGCTTTGTAATTTTTAGTAGCAGTTTCGACCATAGCGGTGAGTTTCGCATCATTGATTTGTTTCAAAACACGACCCACATATCCGATTACCTCGTTCCTTTTCAAAACTTCAGGAGTGGTGTATTTCAGAATATCAGCCTGATATTTTGCGTTTCCGGTTGTGATCAGTAATTCAACAGCAGCTTTTACTTTTGCAACGGCCAGTCGTTGATTTTTATCAGCATCAACTAACACATAAATGGTTTCAGCAGCACTGAGAGACTGAGTGGCCAAAGTATCATTAAAACCTTTCAAAACCCGCACTCCGGTGGCCAGTGCTTTACAAACATCCAGTTCGCGTCCCGGATTTTCTTCGGTGAAAACCAAACGGTCGTCCAAAACACCAGATTCATGTGCTGTGACTTCATCTTTTTTCAACGAAGGATTGTATTTCCGGTTATCAGTCATGGTGGCCGCATCACCCAAATGCACGTACTGTCGCAAACTGTTTTCAATGATTCCCCGATACAAACGACCCAAACTTTGGTAGCCAGCCAAAATGGTTATCGTTCCATGTTCTATTTGCTGAAGCAGATCGTTTTTTCCATCGGGACGATGAATTTCAACCAGGTTTTGGTGTTGATCTACCGTTGTCTGATCAATTTCAGGTTTAAACAATTCGTATGCCTGCGATAAAATCCAAACCTCGCCAGCCTGCGATTCCACACGCAAATCGTAATCGCCGGCATCGTGCCAGCCTCCGCGGTTCAGCCCGGGAACCTGATCCAAAGGTTTGAATTTGGTGAGTGTTGAAGAGCCTTGTTTATATCCGTCAAAGTGATTGGTATCAACCGGGGCCATCAGCGCATCGTCCATGTGGCAGAGACCGTGCCAAACGCGGTAACCTTCGTTTACACGCATGTGGCACATTTGCACCGGAAGAAAATATTCAACCGTTGGTTGCCATACATTCCGGTCGTAAATCGTATTGCTAATCCGGAAAGGTTCTGTTATGTTACCGGCATATTTAATCTGATAAATTCCTGGAATTTTCACCTCTGAAAAATCGAACTGATAATAGTTGAAACGCAGGAATTTTCCCCATTTTAGTGGTTCGGTGCTCCGAATTTCCTTTAATCCACCATCTTCCGAAATGCGATACAAACTGGCCTTCTCTAATTTCGGATCATTTTTATCGACTTCAATTACGGCTATTTTTTGCTGATCGGGATGATATCCAATCTGGCTGACGTGAACGACAGGTTTTGAAAGGAAATTCGGTAAAACATTGCAATCGATCACCCATTCGATGGCGCCCACCGTTTTTCCGGGTGTGACCAGCGAACGAACCACAAACCATCCGTTGTTGTGATAGAAGCGGCCATCCATCAATTGAAGAGGCTGACCTTTACTTTCGATAATCATGGCTTGAGCAGCAACTTCAGGGGCGATGGTTAACTTTTTGCCGGATGCCATCGGGAAAGCCTGCCAGTCACCATTCCCGTCTTTTTCCATCGGGCCGTTTGGCTGAGTGGGAAAAATACCTGATTGCTTATCCAAATACCAGCTTTTACCGAACAATATGGCCGGAAACAATTCGAAGTTGAACCCGACTTTCTTTTCCCACCCTGCCGGAAGTGGCTGGTCCAAATCGACTAATACGCGGAATTTATTGCCTTCGCCCACCACCCGAACATGGTAAGTGAAATACAAATCGGGATATTCAATTGGGTTAAAACCTTTGCGGTTGATACTTGAATCGGGGTAAGTGCATTTAACTGATATCTCGTTTTTGGCAAGGTCAACCGAGCGTTTGCCAACCTTCGGAATGGGTTGCCATTGCCCGGGAGTTGGCTCCAAACGCAAATCGCCGTTGGTGGCCACGCGTGTTCCATTCTGAATAATGCCGACCGCTCCCTGATGCCCTTCAGGATAAATATCAAAAAAGACCATCACGTTTAGTCCAGGTTTTTCGAAATACTCGTTTTCGTTGATTTGTAGTGACTGGGCATTCACGGAAAAACTAGTAAAGAGGAATAAGAAAACAGGAAAGTACTTTAAGAATTGGTTTTTCATTGTTGGCTTGGTTTAGGTTTCAGGAAAGGAAAACTTATGTGATATCTTCAAAATAGATGGCTTAAAGATATTGAATTTGCCGAACCTAGGTTTTCTCAGAACTTATCTTTTTGTACCTTTACCGGAAATATTTTGAATATGACTACAATAATTATTAACGAAAAAACAAAAAAAGGACAGATCATCATTGATTTAATCCGCGAATTAGGTGTTGGGAAAATCGTCGTTGATAAAAATAAATCTGAGAATATTCCTAATAATGAAACAATTTTGGCCATTCAGGAAGCAAGGGAAGGAAAGACGATTAAGTGCCTTGATTTTGATGATTACCTTAAAAAAGTGAAATAACTGTGTACGCTTTAGAGATTACCAATCAATATCTTAGAGACCTAAATCTTGCCAGAAGACGTAAGTTAGACGAACAAAAGTTGAATCAGGTAATCAGAATTCTGATTTCCGGAGATCAGTTGCCGGAACAATTTAAAAACCACATTTTGACAGGAGTGTATAAAGGATTAAATGAATGTCATATTTCTCCGGATTGGTTGCTAATCTACTCTAAAAATAAATCCATCAAGCTGATTACACTTATCCGGACAGGAACACATTCAGATTTGTTTAAATAGCAACTTCCTAAAAAAATTGACCAGGCATTCGTAGCTGAATGAAAAAGCGGAAGTAACAATTGAATGTTAACTTCCGCCTTTTTTATATGTATTTAATGAATTTCTGTGTTAATCAACCACAATCAACAGGTATTTTGAGGCTTTCCAGAATTCTTGCGGGTTGTCTATCACCAGGTTTTCAATGGTTTTGTCTCCGGTAAAATGGTACGAACCATCGGGATGATACGATACAAGTTTGGCTTTTTTTACATTCAATGGCAGTGAAGTAAACTCACGGATATCTATTTTTGTGAAAAAGTCACGGTTAAAATCTTTCTTCATTTTTATGGTTTTGCCCATTCCCAAAACGCCACCTTCTTTTTCAATCACATTCTTTTCGGTCAGTTCTTTTTTGCTTCCGAAACCATAATATGCAGTATTAATCGCAATGGTTTGCTCATCAATAGTTTGTGTTTTTGCTTTAATAGTAGCTTCGCTTTCGGCAGTAATGGTTTCAATTTTCTGGTTTAATCCGGTAACATTGACATGCAAATTTTCAAGTTCAGTATTTAATCGTGCAAGTTCTGCGTCTTTTTCAGCCATCTGCTTGGTCTGTAACTCGATCATAGTCTGGAGTTCCTTAATCTTCACATTCGAACTGTTCAGTTTTCCCTGCAGGGATTTCATCAAATCTTTGTTTTTCTGAAGCAACTCGTTGATTTGCCTGATGTCTTCGATGATGCGTTTTTTAGCTTCAGCTTTCAACTCAGTTCCAGGCGCTGTTTGAACGGAAACTAGCTTTTGGATAGTTTTAACCGAATCCATATTCGCCTGAATTTCATTCATTGCGCCAATAAATTCCAATATGGAATTATCTTTTTGTACACCTAAAGCTGCAATACTATCTTGTTTTTGCTGCATCCGTGCAATTTCTTTTTTGTGCTGACCGCATGAAACCAACACCATAACTGATAAAATAAACAATAACTTTTTCATTTGATTTCAATTTAAATGATTACAAATTTTCAGGATAAAATTTCAATCTTTCGTTGTTTTGAATCCCAACTTCCGGATAATTGAAGATTTGAATCTTTCAATCATGTAAAGGTAAGTGGTGCAGAATTAAAAAATTTACATGTTTTTAGGAAAAATTTACATGATTCACACATTGCCATGATATCGTATAAAAAGGCGGAAACAACAATGAATGCTGACTTCTGCCTTTTCGTACGATCTTTGGACAGCCAAAAAAAGCAAACATATTTTCAGGCTTTCAGGAAATTATAATTTCCTGAATTTTACCGGCAACCTCCAGTCCTGCATTTCGTCCAATATCATTCAGAATTGATTTTCCTGATTTTCGGTCCGTTAGATTTACCTCAACGAAGGCCTTCATACTTTCTTCAATCCGGCCATCCATTAATCCCAAAATTGGCGATGCAAGGACAGTTGCTTTTTCCCGGCGAACAAAAATTTCAAGAATGTAGTTTTTGTTTTGCATCACCAATTTAACTTTTTCAGTATCAATTACCGATTTTAGCAATGAACTTTGGTTGTAGGTGGTAAACTGAATGAGTTGGTTGTTCAGCCAGATTCCGGCAATAAAACCCACAAAAGAGTAGCCCAGATAAGGAATTTTTGCTACTGAAACTTTAACCGATATTCCCGGCTGACTAAAATGATTAGTTTGCAGCCAGACGTAAGCGCTTGGGAACGATTGTCCCCAGTCTTTTTCAATATAGCCGCGTCCATTCCCGAAATCATGGATTTCCCCATCCACTTCGAGATAGCCTGTTACAGTATGATCCAAGCTAACAATTCCGTGATAACATTCCATAAAAGGTAAAAAGGTGTATGGCCCCATAATTCCGGGGGAGTACCACTGATTAGGCCAGGGAATATTTCCTGAAAACTGAAGGTTCGCTTTTAGAGATGGCAGATTTAGCTGCAGTTCCTGTTGCGAAAAATGGTTGTCCTCAATTGCAATTTCGAATTGATCCGAATTTGGTTTGAACGCATGGGGCTCAAATTTGTGGTAACGTGCAGTGAGTTTTTTACCATCCAGAACCTGGATAAAAGCATGTTTTTCGCCAGTTTTACTGATGGCAATTCCCGGGATAATGGCAAAGGCTTTGGTTTCGTCATTGTTAACCACTTTGAAGTACCAGCCTTCAAAATAATTTCGTTTTCGGGTCCAACCTTGAAATCGTTCGGGATGAAAAACAGCTCTGATTTTAGTTCGTATCATACGCGAATTTGCAGAAAGATTTATGGGTTCCAATTTAATGGTTTCATTCAGAATTAGGATGAAAGTTTGTAATATTGTACGCTTTTAAAATTGACCAAAATATTTTGGGAAACCTGCATTTAAAGGGGGAATCATACAATATTCTTTCCAATTGGCAGTTTATCCTTAAGTCAACAAAACTCAAAATTGGGCACACACTATTCATATCGTTTTTTCTTAGTCGCTGTTTTGTTTTTTCTGGCCGGGTGTTCGACCGAGAAAAACACGTTTATGTCGCGCCGGTACAACAATATGACGGCACATTACAATGTCTATTTCAATGGTCGCGAAAGCCTGCGCGCAGGAGTTGAAAAGATAAACAATTCCTATGAAGACGATTTTTCGAAGGTTTTGCCTTTATTTAAATCAACCAATCCATCAACGGCCACAGCGGCCAATGCTGAAATGGAAAATGCGATCATGAAAGGCTCTAAACTGATTCAATCGCATTCGATAACCAAAAAGCCGAAACGCCGCAAAAACAGGAGCCAATCATATATTCGTTTTGCCAGCCGTGAAGAATTCAACAATTGGGTTGACAATGCCTACATCCTGATGGGTAAAGCTTATTTTTTTCAGCATAATTATGCTTCGGCTATCGAGAATTTTTCATATGTAACCCGCAAATTTGAGGATGATCCTTCGCGTTATACGGCATACATTTGGCTGATAAAAAGTTATACCGAACTCGAACGGTATGTCGAAGCCTTTGAGCTTATTCAAAAAATGCAGGACGATGAAGATTTCCCCCATAAGCTTGAAGGTGAACTGGCTGCTGTAACTTCTGATTATTATGCCAGGCAACTTTCATACACCGATGGAATTCCATTTCTCTCGATTGCAGTAAAACAAACAGCTAAGAAAAGCGACCGGCTTCGTTATAAATATGTGTTAGCACAATGGTATCAGGAAACCGGCAATCCGGATAAATCATCAGAACTTTTCAGGGAAATCAGCCGGATGAACCCTCCTTACAAAATGGCCTTCAATGCACGGATTAACGCGGCAGGAACGTTTACCGGCACAGGAGATGCCGAGAAGCTGAAGAAGGAACTGAGAAAAATGCTTCGGGATAAAAAGAACCTTGAGTTCCGCGATCAGATTTATTTCGCAATGGGAAACATTTCATTAAAAGAAGGAAATAAGGAACAAGCTAAGGCCGATTACATGAAATCTGCCTCCATGAGTGTGGATAACCTGTACCAGCGTGCCCTTTCGTGTTTGACCCTGGCCCAGATCTACTTTGAAGAACTTGAATACAAAAAGTCACAGAGTTATTACGATAGCGCTATGGTCGTTATTGACGAAAAGTATCCGAATTATCAGCAGATATCTGATCGCCACAAGAGTTTAACCCGCCTGACCGATAATATTTATACCGTAGAACGCGAAGACAGCCTTCAACGGATTGCCCTGATGGATGAAGCTTCGAGAAACGCCTTAATTGATCAATGGATTAAGCAGGTAGTTGAAAAAGAAGCTATAGCCAAACAGGCCGAATCTTCCCAAATGATGGACCGGAATTATTTCAGGCAGAACGAAAGCCGATTTGGATTGAGCCAGCAGCAAGAAGGCGCCGGTTGGTATTTTTACAGTCCGACAACTGTGGCTTACGGAAAAGTTGAGTTTGAGCGATTGTGGGGAAAACGAAAACTGGAAGATGGATGGCGGCGTTCAGACAAAAGTTCGGGATCCGGAGATGAAAATGCGATGGAAGAAGATTCCCTGATGAGCGCTGAAAGTAAAGTCAAGAAGGTTGAAGATCCAAAGAGCCGCGAATTTTACACGCAGGATTTGCCAGTAAACGATTCGTTGATGACTGTATCGCACGCGAAAATAAGGAATGCCTTGTTTAATGCGGGGAGAATCTTCAAAACCGATTTCACCGATTTCCCCAGATCAATTGAATCGTTCGAAAATCTGAACAAACGCTACCCTGAAAATCTGTTCACCCTTTCCTCGTGGTTTGAACTCTGGGATTTATACGGCAAACAAAACAATCAGGAAAAGGCCGATTACTACAAAAACCTGATTATTGGCAAATATCCCGATTCGAAATATGCTAAATATTTACAGAACCCAAATTATTTCGTGGAGTTGGAAGCCAGAACTGACAGCATCAACCGGCTTTACCAGCAGGTATTCCTCGAATTCAAAAACGGGCAGTATGCCCAATCCGGGAAAATTTCAGACCAAATTATATCTATGCAACCCGATAGCGCCCTGATCCCTAAATTAAAATTTTTCAAAATCATTGCCGATGGAACAGCCTCGACACGCGAAAATTTCGGAAGTCTGCTTGCCGGATATATTTCAACTTATCCGAAAGCCGAACCCAAACCGCTGGCCGAACAAATCCTGAAGCTTATTCAGGATAGTACGCTCACTGACTATCAGAAAATGGTTGATTCAGGTTATTTGAGCGATCAGATTAAGAACAGTGAGCTTTTACCCGGGAATCAGAAAGGGGCTGATGAATTTGGAGGCAAGTTCTCGTACGATGAAGATTTACTGCACTATTTTGTAATTGCCTATCCGAAAAATGCCAATGTTGATCTGAACCGCCTGAAATTCGATCTGGCCAATTACAATATAGACCATTATACCAAAATTGATTTCGATATTGAAACACAAAGCCTGAATACCAATACGAATTTGCTTTTGGTCCGATCGCTTAACGACAAGGAGCAGGGATTGATCTATTTCCGGTCAATAATAAAACGGCGGAATGTTTTTGAAGCGCTGAAAAACATTAAATATGTCAATTTCATGGCATCTTCAACCAATTTCAGGGAAATTACCGCTGATAAAGATTATACCGAATACCTGAAATTCTTTATCAAGAATTACAGCCGTTTTGTTACCAGCGATTTCTCCGACGAAGTACTGCCTGAACCTGAAGAATTACTTGCCAAAGCGCGTCAGGAAGAAGAATTGCTGAAGGAAAAAGGTAGTTTTGTGACTGTTGTTCCAACGGGTTCAGGCCTTGATATTTATTCGGGAGAAGATAAAGGATTGCAAAATTTTGTGATTGCAGTGAATTCACCCGGAGTGAACCTGAAACAGATCATTGCAGGTTTTGGCGCTCATAACAGCGACCAATACCGACAAGTTGGGCTAAATATTCGCCAGACTAAAGTTGCTGATTACCAGTTGATAATTGTCAGTCCGTTTAAAACAAAAACTGAAGCCATTAATTATTTCACCAGAGCGATTACCACCCGTAAACTGTACCGCAGCCTCGATACTTTGAGTTACCGGAATTTCATTATTACCGACTCCAACCTGAAGAAGCTCACCGAAAGTAAACGAATTGGCGAATACCTGAACTTTTTCAAGACTAAATACATTGAAGCCAATGTGGATTTAAATCCCAATCAGTCGCAACCTGAATATAGCGGACCGTACCAGACAAACGTGGGCGGAAAGCAGTCGTTTGTTCTGATTATCCCGAAAGAAGAAGTCAATACGGATTATCTGCCTGAAGCCATTCGTCAGTTTAACCAGCAAAATTATCCGCAGCAAACACTGATTGTTTCTTCTGCCATGCTCGACGATTTCAGGATCATGATCAAAGTCGAAGGACTTGCAGATCCGGAATCAGGCTTAATTTATCTGCGGGCCATCGCCAACGATCAAAAAGTTTACGGGCCGATTCAGAATGTAAACTACCGCAATTTTATCATTACTCCTGAAAACGAAACGATTTTCGTGAAGAGCAAGAATATTCTGACTTACATGGAATTCTATAAACAGTTCTATTTAAAATAGTTTCAAGTTCCAAATTTCAAGATCCAAGTCAGCCATTTGGAACCTGGAACTCATCAACGTTAAAGTTTGTTAAGTCAACACTATTAACCTTTTATACTTGTTTATTACCTTTGTACCTTAATTAGGAAGACGAATCATGTTATGAAAAAAACAAAAATACTTTGGACCGACGACGAAATAGATTTATTGCGCGCCCACATCATTTTCCTTCAGGAAAAAGGATTTGAGGTGATAACAGCCAACAATGGAACTGATGCCATTGAACTGGTCAGGAATGATTTCTTCGACATCATTTTTCTGGATGAAAATATGCCGGGTTTAAGCGGCCTTCAAACACTGAATGAGATCAAGGCAATTGACCCGAATGTGCCGGTAGTGATGATTACAAAGAGCGAAGAAGAGGATATAATGGATGAGGCGATTGGTTCGAAAATGGCCGATTACCTGATTAAACCGGTCAATCCGAATCAGATTTTACTGTCAATCAAAAAGAATGTTGATCAGCGGCGGTTGGTTACCCAACGCACTACTTCGGCCTACCAGAGCGAGTTTGGAAAAATCGGAATGCGGATCAGTGATCAGCTTTCGTTCGACGAATGGGTTGAAGTTTATAAAAAACTGGTTTTTTGGGAACTTGAACTGAGTAGCTCTGAAGATTCGGCTATGGACGAAGTTCTGAAAATGCAAAAATCGGAAGCAAATAATTCGTTTGCGCGCTACATCCGTAATTCGTACCAATCGTGGTTCGGAAAGAATCCCGTTGACAGGCCTTTATTGTCGCCTGATATATTCAGGAAAAAAATATTCCCACAGGTTGATCAGGGCAACAAGGTTTTTGTCTTGGTAATAGACAATTTAAGGTACGACCAGTACCGGGTTTTGGCCACCGTGCTGAATAATTATTTCCACATGGAGGAAGAAAGCCTTTATTGCAGCATTTTACCAACTGCAACCATGTATGCGCGCAATGCCATGTTTGCTGGTTTAATGCCCACCGAAATTGAACGATTGTACCCTGAATATTGGGACGATGACGATAACGAAGGACATAAAAACCGATTTGAGAAGGATCTTCTCCAGAAACAATTAACTCGGCTGGGCAAGAATTACAAACTCTTTTTCGAGAAGATTACCAATGTTAAAGGTGATAAAAAAATGAGCGATTACCTGGGCAGTATCCTTCAGAGCGACCTTTCGGTCATGGTTTTCAATTTTGTGGATATGATTTCGCACGCCCGTACCGAAATGGATATGATTAAAGAACTTGCAAGCGACGAATCGGCATACCGATCGCTTACCCTAAGTTGGTTCAACCATTCGTCGCTGCTCGATTTACTTAAACTACTGGCCGAAAACAAAGTTAAGGTTGTGCTGACTACCGATCACGGCAGCATCAGGGTTGACAGCGCCATGAAAGTAATAGGCGATCGGGAGACCAATACGAACCTTCGTTACAAATTGGGGCGAAACCTCAATTACAAATCGAAGGCCATTTACGACATCAAAAATCCGGCTTCGATTTACCTGCCCTCACGGAATGTGAGCACTACCTATATTTTTGCTACCAATACCGATTTTTTCGCCTATCCGAACAACTACAACCACTTTGCCCAATATTACCGCAATACGTTTCAGCATGGTGGTATTTCGCTCGAAGAAATGATCATTCCGGTAATAACAATGATGCCGAAAGGGTAGGGAGAAGATTGACTATTAAAGAATCACAACTTCATCATTTCTGAAGTAAAGGCGCTCTAAATTCAACACTGTACATTACTGATTAATTTTATCATCCCTGATCCGCTGGTACTGCTTATTGGCAAATACGAACTCCTGAAGTTTTTGATTTTCGGTGTGCAGAATGTCTTTCCGGTTGCCTTCCCAGCACATTTCTCCGTCAGAAATGAAAAGGATATTATCGCCGATTTCCATCACCGAATTCATGTCGTGGGTATTTATGATGGTGGTGATCTGCAGGTCAACGGTAATCGAATGAATCAGTTCATCAATTACCAACGATGTTTCGGGGTCAAGGCCGGAGTTAGGTTCGTCGCAAAACAGATATTTTGGGTTCATAACAATAGCCCGGGCAATAGCCACCCGTTTTTTCATTCCTCCTGAAATTTCGGAAGGAGATAACTTATTGGCATCTGCAATATTGACACGTTCAAGGCAGAAATCAACTTGCTTTTGTTTCTCGGAAGGTGTAAGTACCGAAAACATGTCGAGTGGAAACCTGATGTTTTCTTCTACTGTTAACGAATCGAAAAGCGCCCCGCCCTGGAAAACCATACCCATTTCGCGCCTGAGCTTCTTCCTCAATTTTGTACTCATGGAGGTAAAATCGCGATTGTCATAAAGTATTTGTCCACGGTCAATTTCGTGTAACCCAACAATCGATTTTAGCAACACTGTTTTTCCTGATCCGCTTCGTCCGATGATCAGGTTGGTTTCCCCTTTATTGAACACTTTGGAGATATTCTTCAGGACCTCTTTTTGCTCAAACGACTTGTATAGGTTTTTAATTTCGATCATTTATAAAAGCAATTGCGTTAAAATTAAATCCCAAACCAGAATCATGATGTTCGTGTTTACCACAGCCCTTGTACTGGCCGAACCCACATCGAAAGCGCCACCTTCGACGGTATAACCAAAAAATGCCGAGATAGAAGCAATGAGGAACCCAAATACAAGGCACTTGATCAGCGAGAACGTAATGTAGTAAGGATTAAACAAATATTGAACGCCGTTAAGGTAATCGGTTACCGTTACTGCTCCGACCGCCGGCCCAACAATCATACCACCAATTAATCCGAAGAAAACACTTAAAATGTATAATAACGGGAACATCATTACTACTGCGATTATTTTGGGAAGGATGAGATAACTGGCAGAATTGACACCCATAATTTCAAGCGAATCAATTTGTTCGGTCACTTTCATGCTTCCGATTTCAGAAGTGATATTCGAACCGATTTTCCCGGCCATAATCAATGCTAAAATAGTTGACGAGAATTCCAGAATCAAGGTATCCCGATTGCCCAATCCAATCAGATAAGTAGGCAACAATGGGTTGGTCATGTTGTAGGCGACCTGCAAGGTGATAATTCCACCCATGAATATGGAGATGACTGTCACAATACCAACTGAATTGACTCCAAGGTTTTCAATCTCATTAAAGGTTTGCTTCACATATAGGCTGTGCCTTTCCGGTTTACTGAAAACCTTGAGAAGCAGGGCAAAATATTTTCCTGTTTGATTAAAAATGTTCATTCTTATTCTTGTATGACCGCTTAATTTGCCTAAAGGTACAAATAATACAAAAACCGGAATTTTTTCGAGGGTTTTAATTTTAAACTTATTATCTTGATAAAGGATTTGGAGAACTGGGATGACTGTTCTTTTTAGCTGTTCTTTACCTACATTAATATGAATAATGGTCTCACCATTAAATAGATAAAAAAATGAATAATACCTATTGTGTGATCATGGCCGGAGGTATTGGAAGCCGGTTCTGGCCCTTAAGCAAGACAACCAGGCCTAAACAATTTCTGGATATCCTGGGAACTGGCCGTACTTTTCTTCAAAAAACTTTCGATCGGTATAGAAAGATTTGTCCCGATGAAAACTTTTTTGTGGTTACCAGCGTCGATTATAAAGATCTTGTCATGAATCAATTGCCCGAATTGCTGGAAAGTCAGGTATTACTTGAACCTTTACGTAGGAATACTGCCCCTTGCATGGCCTATGCCAGTTATAAAATCTTAACCATCAATCCTGAAGCGAACATTATTATGGCTCCATCCGATCACCACATTCAGCAGGAGGATGCATTCATTGATGTGATTAAAAAGGGCCTCGATTTTGTAAGCAATAACGATGCGTTGCTTACCCTGGGGATCACTCCAAACCGCCCTGAAACTGGTTATGGGTACATTCAGATCGAAAACAACGATCCAACCGGTAAGTTCGAAGATCTGCATAAAGTGAAAACTTTTACCGAAAAGCCAGATCTTCATTTAGCGAAAATCTTTTTACAGAGCGGAGAGTTTTTCTGGAATTCAGGAATTTTTATCTCTTCACTTAAAGTTATTTTGAAAGCGCTTGATACACACCTTAGTTCAGTATCCGAATTGTTCAAAAAAGGCTATAAACTATACGGTACTGCTGATGAAGTTCCTTTCATGAATAAAACTTATTCCGAATGTCAAAACATATCCATTGACTATGGAATCATGGAGAAAGCCAGCAATGTATATGTCTTATGTTCTGATTTTGGCTGGAGTGATTTAGGTACCTGGAGTTCGCTGTACGATAACTCAGAAAAGGATATCCAGGGCAATATCGTTTCGGGCACGAATGTTATGCTATACGGAACTAAAAATTGTATTGTAAATATGCCCGACGAAAAATTAGTGGTGCTTCAAGGATTAGATGGATATATTGTGGTTGAATCGGAAGGTACTATTTTGGTTTGCAAAAAGGAAGACGAACAACAAATCAGGCAATTTGTGAATGATGTCAGGTTGAATAAGGGCGAAAATTACATCTGAATTATTCGTAATAGATGGGTTTGAATGTACTTCGCACGCACCTGAATCCGATATACGATTTAGCCGAATCCTGATATTCAAAGCTTCGGGTCGAAACCTGAATGAAATAGGCAATATCTTTCCACGAACCACCACGAATTACTTTGCGTTTCATCGCTGGCTGATCGTCGGGTTTTGCATTATACTGAAAGTCGGGACTGAAATCACTTATGATTTCGTAACCCGATTCATCGTAAGCATTGGTCGTCCATTCCGCGACGTTTCCTGCCATATCATAAAGTCCGTAAGAGTTGGGAAGGTAATTGGCTACCTTTTGTGTCGTTATACTTGTTTGGCTGTCGGCCACATAGTTGCCTCTCAAAGGTTTAAAGTTTGCCAGATAGCTGCCTTCTTCATTCCGGGTATAATAACTTCCCCACGGATAAAGTGTCATTTGATGTCCCCCACGGGCGGCGTACTCCCATTCCACTTCGGAAGGTAAACGATAATCCATTACACCCGGATTTTTTATCATTTCCTGAAAATCATTCATCTGCCTGGTACGCCAGTTGCAGAATGCTTTAGCCTGTTCCCATGTAACTCCGACAACTGGGTAATTGTCGTAGGCAACGTGTGAGAAATATTTTTTGGTTAAAGGTTCGTTGTACGAAAATGTATAGTCGCGTATCCAGACCAGCGTGTCGGGGTAAACCGGGGTTGTTTCGCGCATGATGAACGACGACCTGTTTTGTATGGGGGTCTCCTGTCCCGAAGCAACAGTCACATTACCATCGTATCTTTGAGTCAGGTAATTATAACTGTTTGCCCTTTTTGCAGCTTGCTTGTAATCAATCCAGTAGTATTCAAAAATGAGTTTCCGGGTATCAATTTCTTTCCGGCTGAAGAACCGCTCAGTTTCGGGTAAAAACATTTCTTCTAAGGTTGATTGATAATCTGAGTTCTTCCAGTCTATCGGTTCCAGCCAATTCAGATGAGGGTTTTCCATAATAGTCCCTCTTTTACCTTCAGAAATCAGAAATTCGGGGACTGTTTCGGATAAAAGCTGACGGGCGATAGAGTCTCTGACCCAGAAAACAAACTGCCGGTATTCATTATTGGTAATCTCAGTGTCGTCCATCCAGAAAGATGGCACCGAGATTGTTTTGGTCTTTGTATTGGTACGATCAACTTCTTCTTCTGATGGCCCAATGTTCATGCTACCCTGTTTGATGAAATTCATCCCATAGGGTATTGGTTCAAAATAGGGTTTCCTGTTTTGGGCGCTTGTAAGCTGGCTTGTCCAGTCCTTGTTACAGGAGCCGAAAAGCACAACAACAAACAAACCTATGAGGAGGGATTTATACATTTCATACATTAATATTCCCAAAGGTTTTGCTCGTAATCGAAGATTGAATTTTCGATCTTTTTACTTTCGAGCATGGCATCTTTACTGCTTAAATATTGGCTGATGGCACGGTTGTTATAGATATTTTCTTCTTTTACAATGTAAGAATTGAATTTTCTTTTCAGGAAAATATCGTCAAATGAAGCGTTCCTTGCAGTATTCTGAGGATTGAAAACTTCGTTGGAAGCCATGATATCGCGGGCTTCACGATAATAGATCCAGAATAGCTGGGTACGCTGAACATTTTCCTGATTGGTATCGCCTTCGCGATAGTATTCCCGGATCGGACAAATTCCAATCACCCGCACATTCATGGTTGAAGTTTGTTTGTCGAAATACCATTCTTCCTTAATCATGATTTGCTTAATCTCTTCTGTTCGGATTTCTCCTTTGACTACTTTATCTTTCAATTCACCAGTGTCAACATCTCTGACTTTTTGTGTGCGAGTGGTTGCCCCAAAAGCCTCTTTGACCTGTTCAAAAGTCATGGGGATTTTAAATTCATCATCGTTTTTTGCATCATACGCTGTTAATTTCCCGTTTTTGATTCCTTCAATGAAAAGGTTTACCAGATTAAATCTTCCTTCAATACTAGTATTTGTTGGAAAATAAAGGGGCTGGTTCATTTTCTCTCGAAGGTCTATGATGCGCCAGACTTTTTTCCGCCACATGACATCGGCTTCTCTGGTTAAAGGCAGCGATGTTGGCTTACGGTTCGAAAGGTCGCTACGTTTATACGCGCCATCAATGATCTGTGCTTTTGCTTCCTGTTTGATTGCTACAACCAAAAGAGCTATAACTCCTAAAAAAACGATTATTTTTTTCATGACTATCTTATTTTAAAACTTATAGGGGCTAACGGACGGGCTGGTTGGCCATCATCCCCTTTGGCCATTATATTATCAATATAAACTAAGCTTCCTGTTGTTATTCTATTGAACTGATCTTTCTGTTCGGTTGTAAACTTATTACTTATTGATTTGTATAGCCTTACGTAACCTCCTGCTCCTGTCAGGTTAACATCGAACTGAGTGACTTTAAATTTCAAATCAAAATCAAAATCTTTCAGTTCAGCAAAAACTCCGTCTTCGGCCAGAAAATCTTCCTTTCTGATGGTACCGCCATTCAGCCCGCCAATGGTGGCAAGCGGAGGTGGTACTTCTTTTACCCTGAATGGCATAGACCCCATCAAACGCGTTTCTCCGTTCATCTTGGCATTAACAGTTATGGTGGTATTTTTACCCAATCCATCCACTTTGGCAGGGTAAACAAAATAATCAGATCCGCTCTTTTCAATACGGCCATTCGAAAAAGTTACCTCAAGCGTTTCTGACGCAACACCAGGCGCCGACACGCTAATCGGATTGGCTATACCCAAATAAAGTACATTCATTTTAGTTGGAGAAATGGTAGCAGTTGGTTTGCCAACCTGGTATTCGCCTTTGAAAGGATAACTGACGTAGTTTCCTTCCGGATTTTTATACTTAATTAATCCATCCCATTTGAAAGTGCCAGCCTTTGTAGCAGTTGCTTTGTAAATTCCCATTCCATCGCGCATGCTTAACTTGGTATTGCCAACAAAAATTTCAGGTTGTTGGGTAGTATCTTCAGCAGCTAAAAAAATCTCAGCTTCAAATTGGTCACCTTCAAGTACATAAGTTGACTTGGCTAAAATCCTTGCGCCAAGCCGGTTAAATTTGAATGATGCCGCATCAATCTGGCTAAATAAGGTGGAGATAATGTTTGTTTCAGCATTCTGGATATCAATCTGCATCTTCGATAACAGGGTTAACACAGCAATGAGCGGTTTATTTTCGAAGTGCAGGATTTCCCAGGTTTTTTTTACTCCGCCTTCTTTAAGGCTTACCGGAGGATCTGAAGTATCTAACTGCTTAATAATGCTTTCCCTGAGAGCTGAACCTTCATCCAGATTGGATATTAAAAAATCGCGGTATTCGTTGATGCTTTTTTTTAAATCCTCCGCTTTTTTCTGTGTGATCATTATTTCTGAAGGAACATTGAGATCATCTTCTCTCCTGATTACTATCGTATCTCCTTTACTGGTAGTAATAAATGGTAGTTCAGGCGAAAAAATATAATCCGAATCGGCAGTTTTTAATGGTATTCCGCCCGATCGCATTACAAGTTCTTCTTTCAATTCTTTTATATTGATAGTCAGATCACCGGTTTTTTTTCTGACCTGATCGGCTTTGTCTTTCCATTCTTTAACTTTGGTCGGATTTAGAATATAAGCAGCATCGAACGAACTGTATATTTGTTCGTTTTTACGGCTGACATTATTCAGCGTCTGGATTAAACTGGCATCAACAATACGAAATGATTCAAGCACTTCGGCTGCCACGTTTAGCGCTAATAAAGCTATCAGCACCAGATACATCATATTGATCATTTTTTGCCTCGGGGTTTCCGGGCAATTCTTAGTCCCCATAATCTTCGCCCTGTTTAATTACTTCTTTTTATAATTCATGGCACCAAGCATATTTCCGTAAATTGAATTAAGTGAGTCCAGGTTTGAATTCAATTTTTCGGCATTTTCCTTATATTTCTTCATTTCCTGAACTGATGATGCAATAATCTGGTTCATCTGATTCAGATCTTCGAAGAATTTAGCGGATGCCTGAATTTGTTCGCTGGTACCTTTCAGGTGTTTTTCGTAAGTACCGTTAAGCGATTCGATATTTTTATTGAGTTTTTGGAAGGTTTCGCCATAACTGGATGAGTTTGTATCCAAATCTTTGAATCCTTTTTCTATTGTGCCTGAAAGTTTCTGATAAGATTCAACAAGTTTGGATCCCGATTCATCAATCTGTTTGGTGAATTTTGTGCTTGATTCATTAAGTTTGGCAAGCATTCCGTAACCTGTTTCGGATATCTGTTGGGCAGTTGAGCTGTATGTTTCAACCAGTTTACCTACTGAATTATTCAATGAGATGTTGGCCTGAGCATTTGATTCTGAAAATGCAATCATTGATTCAGAGGCTGAATTGATGTTTCTTACATAGATATCGGTAGCCAGAGTTGCGGCAGAAATATCACTGATTCCAGATGCTGTATTCGAAAGATCAGTAAGGCTCTTTCCTATTTTTGAAAGAAGTTCAGGAGTAATATCTGTGCTACTTAGCATCGTGTCAAAACTACTTTTAAGACCAGTCTGAACTTCTTCAACAGGTTCAATTAATTCATAATCATCCTGAAGTTCAGGATAAACCTTTGCCCAATCGGGTTGCTCCATGGGAGGTTCAAAAGCAGATATGAAGAATATAAATGCCTCGGTCAATAAACCAACAACCAACATGGGCCCGGAATAATCCCAATGCTGTAACTTAAATAATGCTCCAAGGAGTACAACTGATGCGCCCCATCCGTACACATAACCCATCAGTACTTTCCACCTTTTTGATTTAAGTATTTCACCAATATTCATGTGATCAAAATTTAATTGGGTAATTAAAACTCATTGCCAAAAGAAGAACGAACACATCGGAATCCGATATATGATTTTGTCGTGTCCTGATATTCATAACTTCGGGTAGAGACCTGAAGAAATGCAGAAATATCTTTCCATGAACCACCTCGGATAACTTTACGTTTCATTGCAGGAGTATCCTCGGGTTTAGCATTGTATTCGAAATTCGGATTAAAATCGTTGATATACTGATATGCTGATTCATCATAGGCTGTAGTTGTCCATTCTGCTACGTTTCCCGACATATCATACAAACCAAAATCATTGGGATCGTAACTGCCAACTTTCATGGTGGCCATCCCGCCATCTTCAACATAGTTCCCTCTTAAAGGCTTAAAATTGGCCATGAATACCCCATCCTGTTCACGGGTGTAATATCCGCCCCAGGGAAACATGGATAATTGACGGTCGCCACGCGCGGCATATTCCCATTCGACTTCGTTTGGCAACCGATAGTCTTGTAATGTGGCTTCTTTCCGGCTCGAAAGGAAATCGTTGTGAAGTTTAGTTCTCCAATGGCAGAATGCTTTTGCCTGAGCCCATGAAATACCTACTGCAGGATAGTCATCAAATCCGGGATGCCAGAAATAACGGGTTGCCCAGGGTTCGTTGTACGAAAATGTAAAATCTCTTATCCAACATAAGGTGTCGGGATAGACATTAGTCTGATTGCTAAAAATAAAAGAAGAGCGGTTCTCGACGGCTTTTTCTTCTCCTTTGATATCTGTTACGGTTCCGTTATAACTTTGTGTTTCGTAATTGTACATGTTTATACGACGAGCGGCCTGCTTCAGGTCTATCCAATGGTACTCGTATGATAACTTACGGGCATCAATTTCTTTCTTTTTGAAAAAGCGTTCGTTTTCAGGAATATACATGGTTTCAAGAGCTTCAATGTAATCTGGATTGTCCCATTCAAGTTTTTCGTCCCAATTGATCCTGGGTGGATCAACTGGATTCCCTTTCCGGTCTTCACTAATCATGAACTCTGGGAATTGTTCCGACAGCAAGGTACGTGCAATGGAGTCCCTGACCCATTGTGTAAACTGCCGGTACTCATTGTTCGTGATTTCAGTATCGTCCATCCAAAAAGCATCCACCGATACTGTTTTCGACGGAGTGTTTGATGAAGTTACATCCTGGTCGTTGGGGCCAAGATTAAAAGAGCCCCGATGAACAAAGGTCATTCCATAAGGAGTTGGTTCAAACCATTTTCCTCTTCCCTTCACGCCTGTAAGTTCGCCATTGCCTGACTTGTTACAACTCGTAAGCGTAACAACGGCCAAAATTACTAACCCAATAGAAAAATGTTTTTTCATAGTAAAGCTCTGTATGTTGCTTCTGATATTATCATTATAAGTATCTGATACTTTTGTATTTCTTAATCCTGTTTTTCCCCAGATCCAAACTGTAACTGAGGTAAAGTTCGTGAGAACCGCCTCCATACCCGGCTAAAGCTGAAGTCATCAGATCGTAGGCATAGCCAATTTTTAATCCATTGTTCATTTCAAATCCTACAAGAACACATACTGCATCGTTGATCCGGTAATTTAATCCGGCAGAAAATCGTTTCTTATAAACCAGGTCAACCGTGCAATCCAACTGATAGGCAACCATGTCCGTTTTAAAAAAAACTGAAGGGTGCAATTCGAATAACGGATCAGACAGCGTGATATTGTACCCTGCTGCCAGATAATAATGCCTTGCTAAAAAAGAACGTGCCTGATCGGCTAGTATTAATGATGCCTGATTCAAATGCGTAACCGATGCACCAAAATAATAATCTTTTGATTTCAAAAATAATCCTAATCCTACATCAAATGCCAGTTGACTTGCTTCTCCCTGTGGAATTCCCGGTTCATTAATAGTTCCATGAACATCACTTTCAGGAATATACCAGTCACCATTGACCGACATATTATAAAAACCTATACTGGTGCCAATACCTAACTCTCCAATTCTTGTCTTGGCCCGGTAAGCATAATCAAAGCTGACTGAAATATTTTTTGAAAATCCCAGTTCGTCGCTAATAACATTAAATCCAATCCCACTATTCAAACCCAAGATGTTCGTTGCACCACCTGCGCTAAATACCAATGTTTGAGGCGATCCTTTGATGCCGTCCCACTGATAACGGTTAAGTATAATGCCAGTAATCAGCCCGTCATTTCCGGCGAATCCAGGATTTACAGTTAATTGAGTTAACCGGTTAAAACTGAACTGCGGATCTTGTTGGGCAATTGCGGCTAAGTTAGCTATTATATATAAAAATAAAAAACAAAATATTCTTTTCATAAAAGCGCTGTTGCGACCTGAGTTCGCCCAAATATGGTACAGTAAAATAATGAAAAATTGTTTACTGTACCAAACAAGCGATAAACCATAAAGTGAAAGAACGCAGTATTAATTCATTTATTTTGTCTTTTATTCATTTTACGTATGTTTTTCCACCACCGATCCGGAATGTCGCCATGCGAAGCGTTTTTGTAATCGTCTTCGTCACAGGGAATTAGATAAATATCGTTTTTTCTGTTTTCAAAATCCGAAATTTCCATCCACCACCGGCCGCTAATCCTGCTCTGAAAAAACACTAATGTCATACTAATATTTGACATATCAACCATAAACTGATTAAAATCTTCTGAATCTTCAGTAGGATCTTCAGGTTTACGGTTAAAGAATCCATCTAAAAAATGCCAGACAATTTGTGCCATCAGGTTGGTTGAATTCGAAGAAGTGTCATTTTCAGGAATAAGGTTGAAAAAGCCCGCGAGGTTCAGTTCGTCGCTGGTGCCGGCATACCGGGCTATCTGACAGGCTTCTTCGGAGTACAATCCATTGGGCGAACACATGGATTGACCCGTTGCATCGAGATACCTGACTGCACTCATATCGAAACTGAAAACGTGTGCATTGCGCAGGATTGGCTCTACCGAGGTCAGGTTATACCTGATCTGGCCAAGCCTTTTTACATCCCAGTGAAAATTGTTGTACAGATCAACATCGGTGGCATCTATAAAATAGTTTTGATAGGCGAGGGCTGTATAGGAATAAAGATTTTTTTGTTTTTCGAAAATTAGGTTCAGGTAATTTTCCGAATTGATGGTTTTGATCCCTTTTTTGAAATCAAATTTCGGATCTACCGTTACCATATTGAACGGCCGGCCTTCAAAGGCTTTGGTCATTCCAAATGTTAAGTCCTGACTGCCTCCCAAAATAATTAAAGTTTGTTTATTCTCCAGAATATGTTCACAAATGTCGCGCAGTGCAAAATAGGAATCGTTGGCGGTATGCCCGAGTTTAAGGTTTCCTAAATCCAGAATCTTAAATCGCGGGCCTATGCGGTTTAAGTTATAAAGGTGTTTTCTTATTTCATCGGGAGCTTTTCCTGAACCGGATATACCGGCATTTCGGTCTTCCTGTACCCCAATAATAAGGAGATCGGCCTTTTCCGGATTAAGTTTTTCCTGATTCTTTTGAAGTAATGTGCCTAAAGTATGTTTTTTATTGGCCCATTCAGCGCATTCAAACATTTCGAAATCAACCGGATCAAAATAATGTAGCAGGTCCATTCGCAGATTTTTATCAGGAGTTGAAAATACGTTTTTAAATAAAAAGGGCAAACAAAAAATATGTTCACCCTTCAAAATTATTTTTTTCTTGATTTTTTAGGCGCTGGCTCCTTTTCGATTAATTTCAGGCAATCTTCCAGGGTCAGTTTCGATGCGTCCGTATTTTTTGGAATTTTATAGTTGTTCTTTTTGAACGATATATAAGGCCCCCATCTTCCGTTCAGAAGTTTGATTTCCTGATTTTCCGGAAATACTTTAATGACGGCATTCAAATCTTTCTCACGTTTCGATTCAATCAGTACAATGGCGCGGTCAAAATCAATGGAGTATGGATCGTCCACATTTTTTTCAAGCGAAATAAATTTACTGTCATGTCTGATGTATGGGCCAAACCGACCTATGGCCACCGTTACCGGGTTGCCTTCAAAATCGCCCAGAGTACGGGGCAGCTTGAAAAGTTCCATAGCTTCCTCAATCGTTATCGTCTCCAAATGCTGACCTGGCCGAAGACTTGCAAACTGTGGTTTTTCTCCTTCTTCGGTAGCTTCTCCAAGCTGAGCCAACGGGCCAAATCTTCCTATCTTTACTGATAATTCTTTTCCTGAAACCGGGTCAATGCCCAGCACACGAACGCCATTGGTGCGTTCGGCGTCATTAAGGGCGCTTTCGACTTTGGTATGAAATGGTTCGTAAAAACTCCGGATCATGTCGTTCCAAACGAGTTCCCCATCAGCAATTTCGTCAAACTCTTTCTCAACCAGGGCTGTAAAATTATAGTCCATAATCAGGTCGAAGTACCTCATCAGAAAATCGGTCACAACCATGCCGATGTCAGTTGGAAAGAGTTTCGATTTTTCGGTTCCGGTCTGTTCTTGCTTAGTTTTTTCTGATATTTTCTGACCGGAAAGCACCAGGTCAATAAACTCACGGTCAACTCCGATGCGATCTTCTTTCACAACATATCCCCTGTTTTGCACCGTTGTAATAATTGGCGCATAGGTTGAAGGTCGTCCAATTCCTAACTCTTCCAGCTTTTTAACCAGACTGGCTTCGGTATATCGGGGTGGTTTTTGTGCAAATCGTTCGGTTGCCTGAATTTTATCCCACCTCAGGAATTGTTTTGCTTTTAAAGGGGGAAGTAATCCTTTTTGTCCTCCGTTCTGCTCTTCATCATCCTCCGATTCGATATATACACGAAGGACAAAATCAAAAATAAGGACCTCGCCGATTGCTATAAATTTTTCCTGCCCATTTGAAATGTCAATCGTTACAGTAGTTTTCTCTAATTCAGCATCGCTCATTTGTGAAGCGATCGTACGTTTCCAAATCAGATCGTATAACCTTTTTTCCTGATTGGTTCCCGAAATTTCTTCGTGATCGAGGTAAGCCGGACGAATGGCCTCATGAGCTTCCTGTGCCCCTTTGGATTTGGTTTTATACTGACGGACCTGGTGATATTTTTCGCCCAGTGAATGGATTATTTTTTGTTTGGCCGCGTTTATGGCTAATCCCGAAAGGTTAACCGAGTCGGTACGCATGTAAGTAATTTTCCCCGATTCGTATAGCTTCTGGGCAACGCTCATGGTTTGGCTTACCGAAAATCCTAATTTGCGACTGGCTTCCTGCTGTAAAGTTGAAGTTATAAATGGCGGTGCAGGCGATCTTCTTGCCGGTTTTTTTATCACGTCGCCAATCTGAAATTCAGCGCTTTTACATTTTTCAAGAAATGCGTAGGCCTCATCCCTGGTATCAAAGCGGCGGTTTAGTTCAGCTTTCAGCTCGGTAATTTTCCCGTCTTTTTCAGGAACAAGGAAACTTGCGATAATCCGGAAAGCAGAAGTGCTTGTAAAGTTGATGATTTCACGCTCCCTTTCAACAATAAGCCTGACAGCCACCGATTGTACCCTTCCGGCAGAAAGTGATGGTTTTACTTTTTTCCAAAGTACGGGCGAAACTTCAAATCCTACAATGCGGTCGAGAACCCGGCGTGCCTGTTGGGCATTGACCAAATTTAGATCGAGTGGACGTGGATTTTGTACAGCTCTCAAAATTGCATCTTTTGTAATTTCATGAAATACAATTCGTTTGGTTTTTGCAGGATCCAAGCCTAAAGTTTCTGTCAAATGCCATGAAATAGCTTCCCCTTCACGGTCTTCGTCGGATGCGAGCCAGATCATGTTCGATTCTTTCGCCAGTTTCTTCAGTTCAGTCACTAATTTCTTCTTGTCGGCTGAAATTTCATATTTGGGCGTAAAATTATTTTGAATGTCAATTCCAAAATCTTTTTTCTCGAGATCCCTGATGTGCCCCATGCTTGAGGTTACAAAAAAATCCTTTCCTAAAAACTTTTCAATCGTTTTTGCTTTTGCAGGCGACTCAACAATGACCAGATTTTCGTGCATATGATAGGTTTGATTTATTGTACTGTTTTTAAAATTTTGTGCAAATTAAAGAAAAGGAATCGCTAAGTTCAAAATATAATTCAATAAATTTTAAAATCATATTTATTTGATAATGATTAAATTATTTCTAATCAGTCCTGTTTATACAGAAAAAAGAATGCTCTTTACGTTTGATTTTGGGCAAATGGAATTTGGAGGGTTTCATTATCTTTGTCAGCTCAAAAACAATTTTTCTGAATGGAAAGAGATATTTCAGTCTATAAAAAATACATCCGGATATTCTGGGTTGTCTATGTAACAGGCGTTTTAGCTGTATTACTGATGTTTTTAATGATCGCGCAGGGTTGGCTTGGTTTTATGCCATCGTTTGAAGATCTCGAAAATCCTGAAAACTTGCTTGCTTCTGAAGTTGTATCGGCTGACGGCGTAGTGCTGGGAAAATATTTTTATAAAGAAAACCGGAGTTTTGTCAGTTACGAGGAATTTAGTCCTGCACTTCGAAATGCACTGATCGCTACCGAAGACGTTCGTTTTTTTGAACATTCAGGAATTGATATCAGAGGTTTGGTACGGGTTGTGAAAGGTATAATGACAGCCGACACTAAGTCAGGAGGCGGAAGTACGATTAGCCAGCAACTGGCAAAAATGCTTTTTCCACGTGATAACCTGGACAATAAACTGCAACTGATTTTCAGGAAATTTAAAGAATGGGTGATCGCCGTAAAACTGGAAAAAAGTTATACCAAGGAAGAAATCCTGACGATGTACCTGAATAAATACGACTTTCTGAATTTAGCTGTCGGTATTAAGACAGCGGCCAAAGTGTATTTCAATACCACTCCCGACTCGCTTCGCCTTGAGCAGGCTGCCATGCTGGTTGGAATGGCCAAAAACTCATCCCTTTATAATCCGGTCAGAAGGCCTGAATTAACCCGGTCGCGCCGGAATGTAGTATTATCCCAAATGGCGAAATATGGTTATATCCCGAAATCGGAATACGAATCTGCCAAAGCCCTTCCGCTCAGTTTGGATTACCAGAAAGTAGATTTCAAAACCGGACCAGCTCCCTATTTCAGGGAATATTTGCGCCAGGCCATGAATGCGAAGAAGCCTGTAAAGTCAGATTACCGGGCCTGGCAATTACAGAAGTATCGCGAAGATTCGGTTGAGTGGCAAACCAATCCACTTTATGGCTGGTGCAGCAAAAACAAAAAAAGCGATGGGACTCCCTATAACTTATACCGCGACGGAATCCGGATCATTACAACTCTTGATTCGCGCATGCAGCGCTATGCTGAGGAGGCATTGAACTATCATTTGAAAAACAATTTACAGCCTTCGTTTAAAAAGCATTTGCGAAGTTTAAAGAACAAACCTTTCTCGAATGAACTTTCAACGGATGCAGTTGAAGGCATATTAGACCAGGCAATCAAACAGACTGAACGCTACCGTCTGGCTAAACTGAGCGGCAAATCATGGGAGGAAATAAAGCGGATCTTCGATCATCCGGTTGAAATGACTGTTTTTTCATACAAAGGCGAACGGGATACTATCCTTTCCCCACTCGACTCCATGAGATATTACTACAGTATTTTCAGGTCCTCGTTTATGTCTATGGAAATTAAGACCGGTCATGTAAAAGCATACGTTGGAGGACCGGATTATACTCATTTCATGTACGATATGGTAAAGGGAGGAAAACGGCAGGTAGGATCAACCGTAAAACCATTTTTATATACCCTGGCCATGCAGAACGGAATGGCGCCATGCAGTAAGGTGCCAAACGTAAAGCAACAGTTTATTTTACCCGATGGAAACATCTGGGAAGCCAAAAATTCATCTCCGACTAAATTCGATGATAAAATGGTGACCCTGAAATGGGGTCTGGCACATTCTGTCAATCAGGTTTCGGCCTGGGTAATGAAGCAGTTTAATCCGCAGTCGGTAGCCGATATCATGAAGAAAATGGGTGTTTATAGTCCGATTGATCCGGTGCCTTCGATGTTTTTGGGCACATCCGACGTAACCTTGTACGAAATGGTTGGCGCCTACGGGGCCTTTGCCAATAAGGGTGTTTTTACCCAGCCTGTTTTTGTTACCCGGATCGAAGACCGGCATGGAAACGTCATTTCTACATTCCGATCAGAAAAGCATGATGCCATTGATGAACAGACTGCTTACCTGATGATAGACCTGATGCGTGGTGTAGTTGATGCCGGGTCGGGCGGGCGGTTGCGCTGGAGTCCTGAATATGGTGGGTTCAAAGGTCCGATTGCGGCAAAAACCGGAACCACCCAAAATCATTCTGATGGTTGGTTTATTGGAGTTACCCCACAATTGGTGAACGGATCGTGGACCGGGGCTGAATTGAGAAGTATCCATTTTGAAGATTTACAATCGGGACAGGGAGCCAGAATGGCCTTACCGATATGGGGCTATTATATGCGGAAAGTTTATGCCGACCGCAGCTTGCCTTATCGTGATGAAATTGAATTCGAACGCCCTGTTAATTTTTCAGTGAATATTAATTGCGACGATCCGGAGAGTATTGAGCAGAGCCTGGATAATTCGGAAGATTTCTTTTAAATGATTTACTATTTTTTCATTTACTATTTACCATTTATTTCGCTGTTCTCAACAGATAGTAAATAGTCAATAGTAAATGGTCTAATAGTAACTTCTTGTATTATTTTTCGATTTTTTCAGCCTCTTTTTTAGGTTCGTCATCCTCAGCTTTTGAAGCATTCTTGAATTCCTTAATTCCTTTCCCTAATCCTTTCATTAATTCAGGAATTTTAGTTCCGCCGAACATCAGTACAACGACAACCAACACAACGATGAGCTCCTGAGGACCAATTATTCCAGCGATAATTAATAAGTTCATACTATTTAAGTTTAAATGGTTTTTGCAAAAGTAACAAAAATTATAACTTCAGATATTTATTTGAAGAGTTTAAAGATATCATTTCCATTGGCAAAAATTACCAGGGAAAGCAGAAGTACCATACCGGTAATCTGGGCGTATTCCAGAAATTTATCGCCAGGTTTACGTCCTGTAATCATTTCGAAAAGCAGAAAAATGACATGTCCGCCATCAAGCGCAGGTATTGGCAATAGGTTCATCACCCCCAGAATGATGGAAAGAAACGCAGTCATAGTCCAGAATGAATACCAATTCCATGCCCCGGGGAAAATATTCCCGATGGCAATAAAACCACCCAGAGATTCATAAGCTTTTGTTTTGGGCGAGAAAATTAGTTTAAATTGTTTGAGGTAATCGTTTATTTCATTTAATCCACGGCTAATTCCGGCAGGAATTGATTCAATCAGGCCGTATCGAATGGTTTTAAATTCGAAAATTTTCTCCAAATCCTGTTCAAGCTGAATTCCAAGCATTCCTGTTTGTGGAATAACCAATGAAAAATTCATCTCCTGATTGTCGCGTAGTACATTTAAAGTAACCTGTTTGCCCACGCTATCTCTCAGGGCTGCCTTAAACTGGTCGTTAAATTCGTAGGTCAGGTTGTTCATACCGATAATCTGGTCGCCAGCTTTCATTCCGGCATCTTTGGCCGGAGATTCCTTGCCAAACCTGGCAATTCTATAATCGAACGGAATCCTGAACGATAATACCCCCCTGCTTTTAATTAAAAGCGCCAGATCGTCGTCAGATATTTCAACATCAACTTTTTGCCCGTTACGTTCAACCTGAATGGCCGAAGCGTTATCCAGAATTACTGTTGGAATAATTTTATGAAAGTTTTCCACTTTCTCGTTCGCGACAGCCAGAATCTTATCTCCATTCTGTAATCCTATCCGGAGGCCAACCGAATCAACTTCAATGCCATATTTTACATTTGCAGTTGGCAGATATTGTTCTCCCCAGGCATACAGAATTCCAATGTAAATAATAAAAGCCAGAATGAAATTCATTAAAACGCCACCAGTCATGATCAACAGGCGCTGCCATGTTTTTTTTGAACGGAATTCATAAGGTTGGGGAGGTAATTTCATGGCTTCTTTATCCATTGACTCATCAATCATGCCCGAAATCTTCACATAGCCACCCAAAGGCAACCAGCCTACTCCATACTCGGTATCTCCTTTTTTTACTTTGAAAAGTGAAAACCAGGGATCAAAAAACAAGTAAAATTTCTCAACTCTTGTTTTAAACATGCGGGCAAACAGGAAATGTCCGAATTCGTGTATAATAACCAGAAGAGATAAACTCAGTATAAGTTGTGCAGCTTTTATCAATACAATTTCCATCAGTTCTTTTTCTGTTTTTAATTCTTATGTATCAACCAATTTTTAACAATGGAGGATGTTATAATTCTAACTTCCTTATCTGTTTGGACATAGTCTTCCAGATTTGGATTTTTTGTAAATGATGCTTTCTCCATCGCCTGTTCAATTATTTCGGGCATTTGGAGAAAACTGATTTTTTCGGTCAGGAAAGCCTGAACTACCACTTCGTTGGCTGCATTCAAAATACAAGGCATGTTTCCTCCCTGATTGAGAGCTTCGAAAGCGAGTGCAAGGTTACGAAAATTTTTTGTATTTGGCTGTTCAAATGTCAGCTTTGGGTAATCTAAAAAGCTGAAACGGGGGAAGGCCGAAGAAAGCCGTTCAGGAAAATTAAGCGCATACTGAATCGGCAGTTTCATGTCGGGAAGCCCCATTTGCGCTTTCATTGACCCATCGCAGAACTGCACAATGGAATGAATAATGCTTTGCGGATGAACAATTACATCTATTTGTTCAGGTTTCAGCCCGAACAGCCATTTCGCCTCAATCACTTCAAATCCTTTATTCATTAGGGTTGCCGAGTCAATTGTAATCTTTGGTCCCATGTCCCAGTTTGGATGTTTCAGCGCATCGGCCCTGGTTACCTGCGCCAATTGCTCAATGGTGTAGCCCCTGAATGGGCCGCCTGAGGCTGTGAGGTATATTTTTTCGATTTCATTGTTGAATTCGCCAACCAAACATTGAAAAATTGCTGAATGCTCCGAATCAACCGGATAAATATTTACCCGGTTTTCGATAGCCAGCCGGTTAATGATTTCACCGGCGACTACCATCGTTTCCTTGTTTGCAAGGGCAATGTGCTTGCCAGCTTTTATCGCGTTACAAGTCGGAATTAATCCTGAATATCCTACCATAGCGGTTACCACTACATCAATGGTACTCATCTGCACTACCTGCTGAAGCGCTTCACGGCCTGCGTAAACTTTTACGGGCTCATCTTTCAGGGCATCTTTCAGCTGGTCGTAATGACAGGAGTTGGAGATAACCACCACATTCGGGCGAAACTGTTTGGCCTGTTCGATCAGTAATCCGATGTTGTTGTTGGCTGTCAGCGCTTCAACTTCAAAATGTTCCGGATTTTGGGAAATGACTTCAAGCGTTTGAGTACCAATTGAGCCGGTTGATCCAAGTATGGCGATTCTTTTTCTCATAAATAAGCTTAAAAATCAATGTATGTTTCAGGATCGAGGGCAGTTCCGTTGTGCCAAAGTTCAAAATGAAGGTGCGGTCCGGTTGTAAGTTCCCCGCTATTCCCCATAATGGCTATTACATCGCCCGATTTCACTTTGTCGCCAAGTGTTTTTAACAATTCGGCATTGTGTTTATATACTGAAATGATATTGTTTTCGTGCTGAATAAAGATGGAGTAACCGGTATCCATCGTCCAGCCTGCAAAAATGACGGTTCCGTCAAGTACATTTGATATGCGGGCATTTTGTTTCCCAACAATATCAACGGCCAGATGATCGGTTTTGGGATTGAATTTATTGGTGATCAATCCATGCAAAGGAGTAAAAAAGTGAATGTTGGCTATACTTGGCAAGCGTTTGGTATTTTGCTGAAGAGAGAGATTGGATTTCTCTTCCAGCAACTTATCCTTAAATATTGAATCGGCATTGTAGCTTTTAAACTTAGCCTCAGCCATTTTCAATGTTGTTTCGGTGCCTGCTGATTCTTCTGATGGAGTCTCGCCCTGAAATAAGGTCTTGATCTTAAGAAAATAATTGTCGCGGGTTTTAATTTCATTTTCCAGTGAATCTACCAGCATATAATTCCACAGTATCTGTTGGCGAACCCTGGCGCTCGGATATCCCGGAATATTTTCACGCAAGGGAGTATAGGCAATAATAACCGTGGTTAAAAGTATCAGCAAAATGGCCCCCAAACTACCAAGTGTCAGTACTTTGATGGGAGTAAGTTTGATGCTCCAGACCGTTTGGATCGTCGAATCATTATAAATGATCAGCCGATAGTGGTCTTTCAGCATTTGAAATATTTTTTTTCGCAGCTCCTTTCTGTTCATTGCCCGGTTTTTCGAATCACAAAATTAAGAGAATTTGGAGAATACTGTACCGATGGCAAGTTTATTAATACTTTTTAACGAAGCAAATCCAGATACAGTCCGAAAATAGATGAATGCAAATTAGGAAAGTCTCAATGGATAGTTTATATTTGCAGCCGCTAAACAGGAAATATTTTGTGTGGCAAAGTTCTAAAACGAAGAAGGTACATTACCAAAAGATACATTGCGGGGTGGAGCAGTTGGTAGCTCGTTGGGCTCATAACCCAAAGGCCGTCAGTTCGAGTCTGGCCCCCGCTACACAGGAAGCTCTGGCATTTATGCCGGGGCTTTTTTTATGGACTTAAGGGGTCAAATGCGAGAGTTGTAGAAATAAAGTAAGGTTACTAAATACGATTGACTATACAGTTTCCAGGCCAAAAGCATAAGAAAACGATATAATCCTTTTCTCATCCATATTTTCTTTCCATGCGGGCTCACGATGGCTAATATCTGCTATGTCGCTGGCAGAAGTATCTTTAAATGTGTTAGCGATATATTCCATTGCTTCAAGTTCAGAAGCTGTGAACAATGATTGATCAAAATCCACTGTACCGGTAGGAAGAATTTGCTCTAACTCTCCAATGTTGGTCATCGTATATTCTTTGCAGATTATTCCTTCTTCGACTAATGCTTCAAACAGATATTCAAAATGATTAGGAACCGGACCATACGGTATCGCAATATATCTTAATCCGGTAATACTTTGGGCTGTATTTCTGAAATGCACAAAATCGGAATAGAACAGCAACTTATTCATTTTGGTTTTATAAGGACTTTGTCGTTCGGCAAAGTAGAGAATTACCTGTTTCGTCTTTTCCCGGTCAAAAGCTTTGAATCCTGTGGAAATATCCGGTTGGCAATTAAACCGGTATAGTTGATCAGAACAGTAACAGGAATCTGTTTTAAGTTTTTGAACGTGCTTTAAAATTTTATCACGTTCCTTTTCTTCCAGCTCACTATATTTCTGAATATATTCTTCAAAATTTTCAGGTTTACCGATCATTTGAATCAGGTTTGCATGTGCTTTGGATGGAACTTCATCACCTTCATAAATCCTCCATGAATTGGCCCCCATTCCCAGGATTTCAGACATTTTGGCCGCTGAAAGATCATACTTTAAGCGGATTTCCTTGATTTGTTCCGGGAAAGGAATATGATGCTTAACACGATATTGATTCACAACCTGATTGTTGTTTAATACTGAAAAATGCTCGTCTTCAAACTTTTCTCCGGTTTCCTCACAGATGTAATAATGAAACACGACTGGAAATGTTTCTTTCCGGAATGTCATTTCACGCCTTTCTTTGGCGACTTTCATTTCCTTACCTGTAAATGGGCTTTTCATTGCTTGGTTTGTTTGTTAGGATATTTCATCGGGTGTTCGGCTGGATGAAAGGAGATACAAATAGTTTGTGAATTTGCCGCTCCCATGCTAATTTTAATATACACTTCTGTTCCTTTTACCTCCTTGCCGAATACCCACATAGGCAAAATGTCTCGCATTCTTTCTGCTAATGGACCTTCAGAATAATCTTCAACTGTCAGTTTTTTCAGTATTTCAATTCTTTTAATTGGACTGATCTCTAAGTCCAGGAGTGCCTGAGCATTTTTTCCTCGATAATCCATAAAAAGGATATGGAAAATGCTCATTTTAGTTTTAAAGTCGTTCAAGAAACGCTCAACCTCTTGTTTGGTTGCCATCTGAAACAAAATTAAGTTATATATTTATATACTACACTTTAAAGTTGAATATTGTACAACATATTTAAGATATATTAACTTTAAAGTTGAATTATAGCTTTTTAAAACTCTCAATCACTTCTCTTTTATCCAACAATGGTACAGGTACCCTGATCATCATGTCCCGGTTACTGGAATTTCAACAGTCTTTTTAAACTTATTGATCTCCAGCTTTACCCCCCAAAATATCCTGAATTAGGGCGATTATCTCTCAGTGCAGGTGAAAGCAACTTAGCAATAGCACTTATTTGAAATGATAATAAAACATAAATGTATTGCCAAACCGGGCTCTCAGTCTTTCTTTAGCCAATGCCATATTTTGCCGGTTACTTTTAAATGCTGCCACATACTGATCGAAGCGTAAAAATGTTTCATTGCTTATGATTAAGCCTCCAAGGTCAGGCAATACCCCTTTCCCATTGTAATAAATCATGGCTGCTTCTTCCATGTGACGTGGAATCCGCGAATACCCCAATGTTTTCAGGTTTTTAATCTGATTAACCACTCCTTCTTCATCTTTTGAAAGCATCATCCATGCAATTTTATATTCAAATGCCCTTCTGTTGTTTGGATTGGATTCAATTAGATGCGGGATATTATCTTGAGCCGAATTAACATGAATAAAAAAATCTCCCTTGGGCATACTCAGCCGTTTTTGTTTTAATTCCGCATTATTGTTGATTAAAGTAGTGTCCTCAACCATTTTTTCATAATCAACTGCCCAAGCTTTGTGGTACAACGTTTTTTTCAGAATACCAATGTATTTTTTTGCCATCCGGCAGTTGCCATCAATGAGGTTAGTTTTCACCAGCATTTTCAGATTTTCGGGTCGTTGACCATTTACGACCATATCTTCATAAGCCCATCGTTGAGCTTCATTTACCAAACCAATTGCATAATAGAAATAAGATCCGAAACCCAGGTGTTCATTTCCCCAGGGTAAAATAAGGGAACCAACCTTGAAATCCTGCCTGCCATAAAATAACTTGTCGCAAAGCTGGTCAGTTTCCGACAGCGCCACATTATAAAAATATTGTCCGATTAAATTTTCCGGCGATTTCTTTTCATTAAAACGAATGGCTTCGTTCCATTTCTGCTCAAATACATATTTCTCGGTTTTTAACACCCTTGATGTTTGAATGTTATAAGTGGTGTAGAGCAAATAACCCGTAAGCAGCAGAACAAGAACAGAAGCAATGGTTATAAACAGGGGTCTTACTGTCTGACTTTTGCTTGTGAATTTGAATTTACTGATCAGTGGAGTAAGAACGAAATATCCGGATAAAAGGTAAAACAGAATCCTGTACGTTGAATCATTAATTGCAGGAAGTGGATAACTAAATAACAGATTATAGGGTTGAAGGAATAACAGATTTTCAGAAATAAAAACAATTAATGCTGAGATAGGGATTAACAGGAAAGAATGAAGGTATTTGTACTTTTTGTTTTCAAAGAATACAGAGTAAGCAATATATGCTCCTGCGAAAATCCAGGCAAAAGCACCTGTCAGATAATAATAAAGCGGGAATAAAATAAGAACAATGAAACCTGCATTTCTTTTGCTGAGATAAATGGAAAATATAAGAAAAAGGATAACAGACAGGTACCCAAGATTCACCTCCATGAAATGATAATAATGAGTTTGCATTAATACCAGTAAACATGAAGGAATTAATGATAATAACAGGCTCAGTGACGAGCTGAATTTCCGGTTTTTAAACAGCCTTGTAAATAAATAAAACAGGGTTGCGAAGATGGTCGCCAGTATGACAGAACCTGCCAGTTCATTCGAATAAAACTGGGTCAGGAATTTGCCTGAAAGTACTGTAATTCCGCCAGGTTTAATTAAAAAATCATGGAAATACCGGCCCGAATAAAGAAATAGGGATTGATTCTCCTGGAAGAATAAAATATAATTTCCGAACCAGAAAAAATATCCAAATACCGATAAAAAAAACAGAAGCAATAATGAAAAGTTGTTAATGATTCCGGTAATTTTTGTTCTAATGGTCCTATTTGTTTTTGTAATCAAATCATTCATGTATTGAATTTGGAATTTCAGGTTGATTGTTTTTTGGAAGTTTGGCTTTCCCAGGTAAATCATTTTCGTATTTCCCCGATTTTGCCTGAATAGTAGTGTATTTTGTTGCTGCCTCAAAATCACGGGGGGTCATCTTAATTTTTCCTTTGATCAATTCCGGAATATTATATGACAGAAGCAGATTGTCGTAGTATGCAGGATTATCCTGAGGCAAAACAAACGGTTTCCCGATCTGGTCCCATGAGTTGATGTAGGCAATAAACGGTCTGGTACTTCTCCCATCCAACCTTTTGGAGCTAAAAACCAACCACTTGCTGTTTGATGACCAGGAATGATAACTATCCGTTTCATTGCTGTTCAATTCCATTTTCTTTAGTCTCTGGTTTTCGAGGTCAAGCATATACAAATCTGCTTCCTTGTGCCAGATCGGAAAAGTGCCGTAATCGGCCAAGGTAAATATCAAAAACTTGCCATCCGGCGATATTCTTGGAAACGACACGCTTTTTTGCATTTCAATTGCATTTACAACTGTTTCCGTTTTTCCAAAAGTAACGTCAGTTTCGTTAAACGATTTTTTTACCAGATTATAATGTATCTTTTTAATGTCGTTGATTTCCCACTGTGAGGCAGAATCTTTAAGATGTGCTTCACAATAATAGAGGGTTTTTCCATCAGGCGACCAGGTAGGAAAAGTCTGTAAACTTTCACCGGAACCATCCTTTGGACCACCAACTATCTCATTTTTCTGAATGTCGTAAACGATCAGCGAAGACGATTGGTCGTAAACTTCAATGCTTTTTGAATAGTGGGCATAAAAACTTTGCCTTACCTGGTTGGATGAGAATGCAACAAACCTTCCTCCCGGATGCCAGTATGGATAAGTAGCTCCACTGGTCATTTTATCAGTCTTTAAGTCTGTTTTGGTTATTTTGTCGTTATCAACAAAATAGGTGCCTCCTTTTGAACCACGAATATGAACTAAGAACTGATCAGGATTATTCTGATTGAATGAGTGGCAGTTGACACAGTTCTTTTCAATAATTTGATTTTCAATCACCGATTCCTTGTCAAAATTCTCCAGTGAGCGTTGTTCAATTTTGATATCCGACCAACTGTAATATCCCGGCGAAATTAAACGGTATGCCAGATAAGGATCAATCGGGTCATTGGCCACAGAAATTGAAATTGGCTCATATTGATTTATACTATCCTTGCCGATAGAAGATAAAACCTGAATGGTGATTTTATCTCCTTTAGACTCTCCAATCAGCTTTTTCCACGATTTTTCAGGAAACTGAATTACGCCATCCTTGCTTCTCAGAGATATCTGTGAGTCGCTCAATCCCGATTTAAGGATTACCTGGTATTCATTACCGGATTCTTTGATGATGAAATTCAGTGGTGCGATATTGGATGGGATGGTCACATCAGCATAATCGGGTTCAATTTTGGGTTGGAGGTTTATTATCCGGATATTACCTTGTAAATCATTTCTACAGCTTTCCAGAACAAACAGGCTGAAAATAAAACAAATAATTGTAACCAGGCTTATTTTAATATTCATCAGGAAATTATTTATCGGATGGAATAGCAGCATCTATATCATTTACTGTGAACTAGTTTAATCTCCGGTTCAGTCTGAAATGATATGTTGTCATACCATGAATCACAGGGTAAAAATAGTTGAAAAATTTATTTTACCATTAGTATTGTATAAAAGATAATCCTCAGAGAAAGCTTACCATGTATTATTAACCAGATAGTATTTTTAGGCAGTTTTTCCAGAGATAAAGTGAATATTAATGTTATAAATAAACCCGATAAATTGTTAATAGTTGTTAATAATGTTTTTATATTAGCAAAAAAATAAAACCAATTGTAATCCAAAATTGAATGGAAATTATTCATGATTTGGCTCTTGCACTAATACTGAAATCTCATTTAACGAGATATTTTAACTAATCTTTAAAAACCCTAACTTGAAATCTATGGAAAAACTAAAATCTAAAAGGTACCCGAGAGTAGTTACCTTTTTGTTGATGTCCTTTTTTATGGCAATTGCCTTAGGTTCTTTTGCTCAGCAGAAGTCCATTAAAGGTGAAGTTACCGATAGTGAAAATGTTCCAATACCTGGAGTTACCGTTTTGGTAAAAGGAACAACTATCGGTACAGTTACCGACATGAATGGTAAGTATTCGCTGATGGTCCCCGCCAATGCACAAACGATCAGTTTCTCTTATATTGGTATGTTGACGCAAGAAATCCAGATTGCAGGAAAATCTGTTATCAATGTAACTTTATTAGCTGATGTCATTGGAATTGAAGAAGTTGTGGCCGTTGGCTACGCCACCAGGAAAGCCGGTGAAGTAACGGGCTCTGTTTCAGTTGTACAATCTGCTGATATTCAGAAAATGCAGATTAAAAACGTTTCAGAAGCATTAAGAGGCGTAGCAGGGGTAACGGTTTTGGAATCAAATACCCCAGGTGAAGGCGCAACAATCCGCGTTCGTGGCCTTGGAACTATCAATAATAATGACCCGTTATGGGTTGTTGATGGTGTTCCTGGCGCAACAGTCAATCCAAACAACATCGAATCCATTACTATTTTGAAAGATGCTGCTTCTCAGGCAATTTATGGCGCCCGTGCGGCCAATGGCGTTGTTCTCGTTACTACAAAATCGGGCAAAAAAAATCAAAAAGCCCAGTTTAATATTAACATTAAATCTGGGATAAGCCAGAATTCCAATTATTACCATCTGCTTAATGCGCAGGAATATGGCGAAATGCTTTGGTTGGAAGCCAAAAACACTACAGGCGCTACAACTATAACCAATAAGATTTATGGTACAGGAACAGCCCCTCAGTTGTTTGATTATGTATATCCAAACATGGGCGTAAGCGGTAGTGTTGATGAAAGTAAGTATGACTATTTGATGGTAGGTGAAGATGGTACTGATACCAATCTGATTACCAAAATGAGTAAAGGTGGTACAGACTGGTTAAGGGAAGCTGACCGAAATGCCAAATACACCGATGTTGCAATTGACCTTACCGGAGGTAGTGATAATACAATGTATTCTTTCCAGGCAGGCTATCTCGACCAGGAAGGTATTATGAAATGGACAGGTTACAAGAGGTACAATCTACAATCGAACATAACCTCCAACGTAACTGACTGGCTGGAAGTTGGTGAAAGAATAGGTACAACTTATTCGGAAGATACAGGTTACCAGACCGATAATGGTGAAAGTTCTGCCATTTCATGGGCTTACCGTATGCCGCCAATGATCCCGGTGAAAGACATCGCCGGAAACTACGCTGGCACCAGGAATATCATGGGTAATGCACAAAACCCGATCTTTATTCTTGATAAAAATCAGAATGATATAAGAAGGCAATTTAATGCTTCAGGAAACATTTATGCCAAAGCTAAAATCCTTCCGGGATTATCAGTAAAAACACTTTTTGGCGCAAACTACTATTCCTATCACAGCAAGGACATCAATTATGTAGAGAAAGGCCATGCTGAAAGAGGCACTTACGACTACCTGTATGAAACAGGTAATTTTTCGAGGCAATGGAACTGGACGAACACGATTGAATACAATAAAACTTTTGGCTCGCACAATCTTTCCGTCATAATTGGTACAGAGGCTATAGACTACAGATTTAACCAGATGTATGCCACCAGGTACGATTACTTCCTGAAAACCCCTAACTATATTCAGCTTTCAACCGGTTTGCAAGGTCAGGCCAATAGCGGTTATTTGACACAGTGGAGTTTGTTTTCTGAATTTGGACGTATAAATTATTCTTATGCCGACAGGTACCTGGTAGAAGCTGTCGTACGTCGTGATGGTTCTTCAAGGTTTGCAAAGAATTACAGATATGGTATCTTCCCTGCCTTCTCATTGGGTTGGCGAATATCAAATGAACCATTTATGGCCGGAACAAAGAACTGGCTCGATGCAATGAAACTCCGCGGTGGCTGGGGAACAACAGGTAACGACCAGGTTGGCGGTAATTACAACAGTTATACCCAGTTTGGATTACACGTCAATGATTCATTTTATGGCCTGAATGGTCAGAACGGTTCACAAGGTTCAACAGGTTTCTATCAGACTACCTTTGGCAATGAAAATGTAAAGTGGGAAACAACACGTACAACCAATGTCGGTTTTGATGCTACCTTATTTAAAAACCTGGATGTTACGTTAGATGTATGGCAACGCAGAACAACCAATATGCTTTTTGCCAAAGCTATCCCTCAGGTAATGGGACAAGCAACAGCTCCTTCGGTAAACGTTGGTGAAATGTTGAACAAAGGTTTTGATATTGCCATAGGATACCGGGGCAGCGCTTTAAACAATGAATTGAAATATAATGTTAACCTTGATGTATCTCATTACAAAAACGAAATTGTAAAACTGGCAGGTATTTCAGGTGAAGTGCTTCAGGGATCCGCCTATCGCGAGCAGATTTATACAAGAACCCAAAAAGGACGTTCTTTTCCTGAATTCTTCGGTTACACAGTTGAAGGAATCTTCCAGACTGCTGACGAAGCTGCTGCATGGCCAAAAGCTTTTGGCGCCACTGGTACCTATAATAAACCTGGTCATTTTAAATATAAAGATTTAAATGACGACAAAGTTATCAATGACCTTGACCGTACCTATATCGGTTCACCTCATCCTGATTTTACTGCCGGTTTAAATCTTAGCGTTACCTATAAGGGATTTGATTTATACGCATTGTTCTATACCAGCTATGGCAACGATATGGTTAATTATGTCAGAAGGTTTACTGATTTTGTTCAGTTTGCTGGTGGCAGAAGCTATGACAGGTTGTACAATTCATGGGGCAGCCCGTATTTAAAAGACAATACCAAAGCAAAACTTCCAATGGCTGAATCAGATGATACCCAAAGCCAGGTTGTTTCAACGGCATTTATTGAAGATGCATCTTATCTGCGGTTAAAGAACCTGAAAGTTGGTTATGACCTGAACAGGGTTTTGAAAACTAAACTGAGAAGCTTACAGATTTTCGGTCAGGTATCCAATCTGTTTACGATCACTAAATATTCAGGTTTGGATCCTGAAGTTAATATTGGTGGCGCTAATATGGGTGTTGACCAGGGTGCATGGCCTACTCCAAGACAGATTCTGTTTGGTGTTAACATTGGTATTTAATGTCTGATTAGCAAATTATTTCAAATTTTAATAAATAATTAACCATGAAAAATAGATTTAAAATAATACTGATAGCGTTTCTTTCTTGTTGTCTGTTAATTGAATATTCCTGCACAGAAGAGTTTCTTACAAAAGAACCTCCGGGAGTTGCAGCAGGGGGTGTGATACAATCAAGTGCAGGGGTAGAAGCTCTGCTGGTTGGAACTTACAGTACTTTACAGGGTTTTGGCCGGTTCGGTGGCGATCCTGCAACCGACTGGACCTATGGTAGCGGCGCTTCTGACGAGGCTTATAAAGGCTCATCGGCAGGAGACCAAACCAACTACAATGCAGTTGAAAGGTTCGAATGTTTACCTTCAAATGCTTACATGGCTGAGCGCTGGCGCGATTGTTACAACGGTGTTGCCCGATCTAACCAGGTTTTAAATTTCCTGAAAGCTACTCAGGCCGGTGCAAATAAAATTGCAGATGCCCGTGCAAAACAAATTGAAGCTGAAGCTAAATTTTTAAGGGCCTGGTTCCATTTTAAAGCAAACAGGGTTTTCAGAAACATACCTTATGTAAAAACTGAAGACGAATTAGGCAAACCGGCTATTGAAATTCCAAATACCGATGCAGGTTGGGCTGATATGGAAACTGATATTCAATTTGCCATTGACAATTTGCCTGAGACCAGTTACAATAAAGAACCTGGAAGGGTAAATAAATATTCGGCAATGGCTTTTAAGGCATACGTCCTGATGAATCAAAATAAATATGCAGTTGCCAAACCTTTATTGGATGCGATAATCAGCAGTGGAAAATTCAGCCTTGTTTCCAATTATTACGAAAATTACAACGAAGCAACTGAAAACAACAAGGAATCCATCTTCGAAATTCAGGCTCAAACCAGCAGTGTTAACCAAAGTGCAATGGTGATAGCTGGCCCGTCTATGCACCAGGCTGGTCCTGCCGCTATTGGTTGGGGTTTCTACCAGCCATCGCAGGTACTTTTCGAATCCTTCCAGACTACCGCCGAAGGTTTGCCCGTTTTGGATATCGCACAGCGCGAGCCTATCAAGAGTGATATGGGTGTTTTATCAGCAGCTGAATTCATCCCGACAGATCATTTGATGGACCCACGCGTTGACTGGACTATTTCGCGCCGTGGCATTGATTACTTAGGTTGGGGTATTTGTGCTGGCCAGTCATGGATTCGCGAACAGGCAAATGGTGGTCCTTATATGACTAAAAAATACATGCACCTTTTTGCTAACAGAGCTTTACAAACCTTTGGCAGCGGTTTCGACAACAACCGGAACTTCAGGGCTATCCGTTTGGCCCATGTTTTACTCTGGAGGGCTGAATGCGCTATTCAGGATAACGACCTTGCATTGGCAAAAGATCTGGTCAACCAGATTCGTACCCGGGCAAAAGGGAGTCAGGTTGTTATGGGGCTTTGTACAACTTACAAGTTGCCATCTGGCGTCACTCCTGTGGTAGATTATACAAAACCTGCAGCAAATTATAAAGTTGAGCCATATCCGGCATTCGCCAGTAAAGAGCAAGCTACAAAAGCGGTTCAAATGGAATGGACACTTGAATTTGCCTGCGAAGGTCAACGTTTCTTTAACTTACGCCGTTGGGGTAATCTTAAAGATGTCATGAATGATTATATCGCTCGTGACACCAAATTCAGGTCTTTCCTTACTGGTGCACAATTTGTTGCACCAAAGAATGAATACTGGCCGGTTCCACAGGCCCAGCTCGATATTCAGGCATCATTGGCACAAGATCCAAATCACAAATAATTTTTGGATTTAATTTTTTGACTAGTTCTGAAAAACCGGCAACGTTTTTTTAGGACTAGTCAAATTATTTTTCCCAGACTATTTTCTGAAATTTTAACTGCCCCATAATAAATCCTGAAAGCAAATGCTCTGACTGCATTTCAATTGATACCTGTTTTGCCGGGCAATGTAAAACGGAAAACGGTTCCTTTTCCTAATTCAGACTCGAGCCAGATTTTTCCTCCCATTAATTCAACAAGGTTTCTGGTAATTGCTAAACCCAGGCCATTCCCACCAAATTTTCGGGTTGTTGAAGACTCTACCTGCCTGAAACGTTCAAATATCTTTTCCTGATACTCAACCGGAATTCCTATTCCTGTGTCTTTGACATAGAATTCAACCAAATTTCCTTTCGGTTGGTAACCAATTTCAATGCCACCAGCCGAAGTAAACTTGATCGCATTGTTAATCAGGTTATTGAAAATTTGATTAAGCCTGTCGGCATCTGCAAATATTATTGTTTCACCATCATTTTCAGAAAAAAATACCTTAAAATCGAGAGATTTTTCTTTAATCAGGAAAGTGAACTGATCAAGTAAATTGGAAATAAATCTTTCAACAGGTATTTCAATAATATGGATTTTTATTTCACCCGATTCCAGTTTGGAAATATCCATGATATCACTAATTATGGCTAGAAGGTTATTCCCATTGCTTATTATATGCCGAATAAACTCATCCTTTTGTTCTTGTTCAAATTTCGAATCAGCCAATAACTCAGAAAATCCGATGATACTATTTAAAGGGGTGCGGACTTCGTGGCTCATATTGGCCAGAAAGGCTGATTTCAGGTTATCAGATTCCTGAGCTTTTTCAAGGGCATCCTTCAATTCATTTTCTATTTTTTTGCGATCAGTGATATCTTCTTTTACAGCAAGGAAATGAGTAATTTCCCCTTTTTCATTAATAATGGGAGAAATGGATGCCTGTTCCCAGTATAATTCCCCGCTTTTCTTTTTGTTATGGAATTCGCCACGCCATTCCTTTCCTGATAGAATTGTATCCCAAAGCAGGTGATATTCGGATTTGGGTTTTTCTCCGGCGCTGAAAATATTCGGATTTTTTCCAAGCACTTCTTCTGCCTGATAACCTGTGACTTCAAGCGCTTTCGGGTTTGCATATTCCAAATTGCCTTCTAAATTGGTAATGAGGATCGAAGCTGGACTTTGTTCAACTGCACGCGATAATTTCAGAATTTCTTTTTCAGCCTTTTTGCGTGCGGTGATATCGGTGATTGTTCCGATGTACCCAATGGTTTCTTTCAGCGAATTTTGTTCCGGAACAGCTTGCCCCAACACCCAGGAAATGGTTCCATCAGGCCTGATGAACCGGTATTCGGCAGAAGAACCTTTTTTTTCCTGGCTCGAAATTTTCCAATTGACGGCTAGTTTTTCGCGGTCAGCCGGATATACTGCCCTCAACCATCCTTCGCCCAAAGCCTCGGCTGCTGATATGCCTGAAATCCGGCTCCATTCCGGATTCACATAAGTGGTGGAGCCTGTTGCATCGGTACGGAAAATCCCAACCGGCGAAACCTGTGCAAGTGTTTGGTAACGTTGTTCGCTGTCAATCAACGATTGATCAAAATACTTTCTGCTAAGCGCCAGTGAGGCCAGATCAATGATTGATTGTATTAAATCAGGCTTGTTCAACTGATTTCCTTTTTTTAAAAAGAAGGTAATCCCACCATAATAATTACCTTCCCACACGAATCCAGTTGATAAAATATCATGTATTCCGAACAAGGATTCAAGGCTTGCAGAAACAATTTTATTTATTTTCCCGGCAGTCAGACCATAAAAACCACCTTCAACGCGATAAAGTTTTCTTCTTAGGGAAATGGCCATCTGCTTTTTCAAATCACTGACAGGAACCTGAACTTGCATATAATCAATTCCAATGGAATGGGCAATTGTTTCGATATAAGGTGTGATACCATAAGATTGTCTTACTGCAACCGATTGGCTCTCTTCATGATATTCGGAGATCATTAAATAATCGGAACCGGAAAGCTGATATATCTTTTCGCCCAAAAAATTGTAGATGTCGTCTTTGGATGCTAATTCCAGGAAAGTGGAAGTAATTTCTGACAGCAAACTAAGGTCATGCACTTTCTCCTGAAGGTTTTTCTCTTTTTCGCGTAGTACTTCTTCCGCCCGTTGGCGATCGTCTATATCTTGTTGATAAGTGGTGTTTAATATTTCATGTTTTTGCCTTAAGTCCTTCAGCTCTTCCAGAAGTTGCTCCCTGGTTTTATCCTTCTCCTTCATGGTGATTCCCTTATTCAATATGGTAAGTCTGATCTGGTCACAGTTCGACCGCTGCAAAGGTATAATTATTCTTAGAAAATAAGAAAAATCTTAACTGAAGGATCAGGGAAATCGCTTTTAACATTTCAGGACTTTTTCTCTGTAACTATCATCTAATGCAGCCTTGAGCCTTTTGCGTTTTTTTGATGCTTTGAGCGAATCCTCCTTTTCAAGCAGAGCCA
>Ga0209317_1000380_pt1 | contig 54860 bp, 33 predicted proteins | sample RifGroB2_FD_183994 | JGI IMG/M metagenome (GOLD analysis project Ga0209317, IMG submission 183994) | Soil microbial communities from Rifle, Colorado, USA - Groundwater B2 (SPAdes) (version 2) | ecosystem: Environmental > Terrestrial > Soil > Unclassified | place: Rifle, Colorado | collected...
AGCCATTCCTCGACCAGCAGGTGGGCGTTGATGCCGCCGAAACCGAAGGCGGAGACGGCGGCCCGGCGCGGAACGCCTTCCGCGCGTCTTTTCCAGGGGGCGGCGCTCTTAAGCACCCGGAACGGGCTCTGCCCGAGCTGGAAGTTCGCCGGCGCCTCGTTGAAGTTGGCGGTGGGGGGGAGGGTCCCTTCGGCCATGGAGAGGAGCACCTTGGTGAGCGCGGCGGCACCTGCCGCCGTCAGCAGGTGCCCGATGTTCGATTTCACCGAACCGATGACGCAGCCGGTGTCGGACCCCTCGCCCCAGAGCTCCCTGAGGCTCGCCACCTCGGTGGCGTCGCCGACCGGGGTCCCGGTGGCGTGGCACTCGATGAGGTCGACGTCCTGCGGGTCCCACCCCGCCTTTGCGTAAGCTGCACGCATGGCGCGCAACTGGCCGTCGGAGAGAGGGGCCAGCAGGCTGCCGCCGACGTCGTTGGAAAGGCCGACCCCCCTGATTACCCCGTAGATGCGGTCCCCCTGCGCCACTGCGTCCTCGAGCCGCTTCAGGACGAATATGCCGGCACCTTCGCCCACCACCAGTCCGTCGCCGGTGGCGTCGAAGGGGGAGCAGACGCCGCGGCGCGACAGGGCGCGCAGCTGCGAGAAGCCCATCTGGGTGAAGAGGGGGTCGGGTCGGGAAAGCCCGCCGGTGAGCATCGCGTCGGCGCGCCCGGAGAGGAGTTCGTCGCAGGCCAGCTTCACGGCGTAGAGCGAGGAGGCGCAGGCTGCGTCAAGGGTGCTGCAGCCGCCGCCAAGGCCGAGCGCCGCGGCGAGGAACCCCGCGGGGAGACCCGCCACGTAGCGGTTCAACCCCTCAGGGAGCGGCCCGTCGCCGGCGTGCCCCAGAAGCTTCTCCTGGAAGGTGCGGCCGAGGAGCGCCCGCGAGAGCTGGGCCGATTTCTCGCTGGGGAGCGCGAGGTTGCCGATGATGACGCCGATGCGGGAGCGGTCGAGCGCCGTCGTGACTGCGCTGTCGAAGGCCCTCTTGCCGGCGTGCACAAGCAGGGTCAGCGCGGGATCCAGGGCTGCGGCAACCTTCTGGTCGATGTGCAGGCCGGAGAGCTCCGACAGGGGGGGGAGTGCATCGATGAAGCAGCCGCGCGTCGAGTAGACGTGGTCCGGCTTGCCGGCCTCCTGGTGGAAGGCTGCGTCGGCCGGCAGTTGCCACCGGCCGGCCGGGACTTCCCGGGCTGCGCTTTTCGCGTTGCGGATGTTGTTCCAAAAGGTGGTCAGTTCGGGGGCGTCGGGAAATATCCCGCCGATGCCGACGACTGCCACGGCAGGTGACTGTTGCTTCATGCCTATGCCGCCCCCAGTGCAACGGAGACGGTCCGCAGCTTGTTACGCTGGAAGGCCTGTTTCAGGGAGGGGTCGATGACGCATTCGTACCCTTCCAGGCGTGCCACGAGCTTGCCGGTGTTGCGGTCCAGGAACTCCATGTCGGCGCTGGCGCCGTGCGGGTTCTCGGAGGTGACCCGGATCACGACCTGGGCCCCTTCCCGGGGGAAGGACTCCTGGAACTGGCGGTAGCGTCCTGCAAAGCAGGGGAGCGACCCGGCGCCGAAGCGCTCGAAGCTCCAGAGGATCATCATCTGGAAGGCGCTGTCGAGGACCAGCGGGTCGGTCAGCCAGCTGCTTCTCAGGGGACGCCTGATCCACTTACCAGGCGCGGGGGCGCCCTTTACCGAGGCGGCGATCCCTTTCGCCGAGCAGCCGTCGACGTGCTCGATGCCGTGCAGGTCGGGGCCGTGGAAAAGGCGCTCGTTGTTGTAGATGACGCCGTCTTGCGGTGCGTACGGCGGAGTGGGGATCTCCTTTATGGAGCGGATCCCTTCGGGGTGCTTGGTGGCGAGCACGATCTCGGCGCGGGCATGCAGTACGGTCCTGCCGTTCACACCCGGGCTGGAGAGCTCGACCGGCACGAGCCATAAAGAGTCGCGCTTGACCGCGCGCCCCGCCATCACCTGCAGCGTGAAGGCGACGTTGTCCTCGAAGGCGACACCTTTGCAGATGCGCAGGTCGTTGAAGCCGTGGAAGCGGAAGCCGGGGTTGCCATGCAGCGCGCCATGGGCCAGCCACTCCACGATCACCGCCATGGGGAGCACGGCCTTCCCGTCCAGCACGTGCGAGCGCAGGAAGGGATATTCGGGAACGGTGAGGCTCAGGGAAAACGCCTCCGAGAGGTTCCGCGGCTTGCTGTCGGCCGGTGCGGCCACTGTCTGCCGCTCCGGCAGCTGGGCCAGGGCAACGATCTCGACAGGTGCGCCCGAATCGGATACCTCCCTGGCCAGGAATTCGCCACCCTCGGCCAGGGCGATCACGCCGATCCCTTCGCCGGCGAACACCTTCTTCAGTGCAGGCGTCACCATGCCGCCGTCCCACGGGCCCCAGTTGATGCTGACGCTGCGGCAGCCGGCGCGGCGCCTTGACTCCGCCTGGGCGACCTTGTTCAGCACCTCGTTGGCCACGGCGTAATCCACCTGTCCCACGCGCCCGAAGCGGCCGGTGGAGGAGGAGAAGAGCGCGATGAAGCGGAGCTCGTCGTTGCGCGTCGCATGCAGCAGCGCGCGCAGGCCGTGCACCTTGGTGCTGTACACCTGCTCGAACTGCTCCGCGGTCTTGTCGGCGATGAGCCTGTCGGCCAGAACGCCTGCCCCGTGGACGACGCCGCGGATCGGGCCGTGCGCACGGCGCACCTCGCCCAGGAGGAGCTCCATCGCTCCCTGGTCCCGGATGTCGACGGAGCGGTAGATGGCCTGGGCACCGGCGGCTGCGATCTCTTCCAGCGTTTTGCGCAGCTCGCGTCCCGCGACTACGGCACGGAAACGCTCCTCGATCTCGCGCGGGTGCAGCTTGCCGACCGCGTGCTGCATGATGGCGCGCTTGATCCCGGCCTCCTCGCCAAGGGGTGCCAGCCAGGCCGGCTCTTCCTGCGGTTCGGCGCTCCGCCCCAGGAGGACCAGGAAAGGGCGGTACTCCCTGGCGAGGGCGAGGGCGGAAACGGCCGTTACTCCGCGTCCTCCGCCGGTGATCACCACGACCTCCCCGTCGCTGATCGCCGGTGCGGCAGGTGCGGGGGCGCAGGGGAGGATGGCGGTCTGCAGGCAGTAGCGACCCTCCTGGGTGAGCCCCACCTCGACGGGACCGCGGCGCAGCATCTCGATGGCAACGGCGCTCGCGGCAGCCGATGCGTGGGGGAACTCTCCCAGGTCGACCGCCTTGCAGGCGATTTCCGGCCACTCCAGGGCAGCGGTCTTGGCGAGTCCGGCGAGCCCGCCGGAGAGGGGATCCTTAATGGTCTGGCCGGGGCCGAAGCCGAAGGCCCCGTCGAGCCTCGAAACGGTGACGAATACGGCGCCTTCGGAGCGGGCAGACTCACCCAGCGCGCCTGCCGCGTTCTTCAGGAGCAGGAAGGCGTTTTCCAGGAACTGGTCGTCCGTGCCGGCAACCGGCGCGCAGATGACCAGGCCGGAGAGCTTCCCGGCGGGGGCCGTCTGCTGTGCCTGGGCGGTGTCCACCTTGCGCACCGAGCAGCCGTGCTCGAGGAGGATGCTGCAGAGTTCGGAAGCGAAGGCGGAGCCGTCGTCGGTGACCCAGATCTCGCCGTCGTTGGCAAGGACTACGTCATCCGCGTCTTCGTCCTGCGACAAGAGGACCGGCGTCACGCTGCTCCGCTGGATGGCTTGGGGTGCGGCCGGTGCAGGCTCTGTTGCCGGGGCGGCGCTCGCCTCGACAGCGGCAACGGCGGCCGTCCCGACAGGGAGTGCTGCCGGCTGCGACGGCCCGGCAAGGAAATCCGCTATGTCCCCCAGGGTGCGCAGGGTGCCGAGCTGCTCGGGACCGATGGCGGGGGTGCCGGGGAGCCGCTCCTGCAGTGTGGAGAGGATCTCGACGCGCTTGATGGAGTCGATGCCGAGGTCGGAGTCCATCCCCATGCCGGGCTCCAGCATTTCAACCGGGTAGCCGGTTTTTTCGGCGACCACTTCGAGGAGAACCGCGGCGACCTGCTCGGTGGACGCGGTGGACGCGGTGGACGCGACCTGCTCGGTGGACGCGGTGGACGCGGTGGACGCAGAACCGGAGGCCAGGTAGGTCGCGATGTGGCCGAGGGTGTGCAGGGTGCCGAGTTGCTCCGGGCCGATGGCGGGGGTGCCGGGGAGGCGCTCCTGCAGGGTGGAGAGGATCTCGACGCGCTTGATGGAGTCGATCCCCAGGTCGGAGTCCATCCCCATCTCCAGCTCAAGCATTTCAACGGGATAGCCGGTCTTTTCGCTCACGACTTCCAGCAGGACGGCGGTGACGTCGGCGCCGGAGACGGCGGGGGCGGCCTGGGCCACCGGTGCGGCAGCGACGGCTGCTGCGGCGCCAGCCGAGAGGTGCCCCGCTATGTCGCCCAGGGTGCGCAGGGTGCCCAAATGCTCGGGGCCGATGGCGGCGGAGCCGGGAAGGCGCTCCTGGAGCGTGGAGAGGATCTCTACGCGCTTGATGGAATCGATGCCGAGGTCGGAATCCATTCCCATCTCCAGCTCAAGCATCTCGACGGGATATCCGGTCTTCTCGCTGACCACGGAGAGGAGCGTTTCGGTGACCTGAGAGGGGGCGATGCCTGCCGCAGCGGGAACGGCAGCCGGGGCGACTGCGGCGGCAACGGTGGAGCCGCCCCCAGCGGAGAGGTGCCCGGCGATGTCGCCCAGGGTGCGCAGGGTGCCCAGATGCTCGGGTCCGATGGCGGCGGAGCCGGGAAGGCGCTCCTGCAGCGTGGAGAGGATCTCGACCCGCTTGATGGAGTCGATGCCGAGGTCGGAGTCCATCCCCATATCCAGCTCAAGCATCTCGACGGGGTAGCCGGTCTTCTCGCTTACCACGGCGAGAAGCGTCTCAGTGACCTGCGAGGCGGCCGCAGTGGCGGCTGCGGGGGGGTGCACTGCGGACGAAGCGATTCCGGTGGACGGGGTGGCCGCAAGGGGAGCGGCGCCTGCGGCAAGATGCCCGGCTATGTCCCCCAGGGTGCGCAGGGTGCCCAAATGCTCGGGTCCGATGACGGGGGTGCCGGGGAGGCGCTCCTGCAGCGTGGAGAGGATCTCGACCCGCTTGATGGAGTCGATGCCGAGATCGGAATCCATCCCCATGTCGAGTTCGAGCATCTCGATGGGATAGCCGGTCTTCTCGGAAATGACGTTGAGCAGGGTCTGCGTGATCCGCTCTGCGTCCTGACCGGAAGCCTTGACGGCGGGCGCGGCAGGCTTAGCGGAGGCGGCAGGGGACTGGGTCCGTAAAGCGGTCGCAGCCGGCGACGGTGCTGCCGAAGCGGCGGGGGGCGGTGCAGCGGGGGCCGGGGCCGTGTGCAGCGGAACCTGGGGCTGTATCGGCGCTGCGGCGGGGGGCTGCGTTGCATAAGCTGCCGTGCCTGCCTGGGCGGAAGGAGTTGCCGCGGCGCCAAGGATGAGCTGTTGCTGCTGTCCGAGCAGGATCTGGAAAGTCTTGGTTGCTGCCTCCTGACCTTCGAGGAAGCGGCGGTGCAACAAGGCGGTGTCTTCCTGCATCTTCTGCAGCACGGCCATCCCTTCGCGGGCAAGGCGCAGCGATTCGCTGAGCGCCGCGTGGGAGGCGGGCTGCTCGGATCGCGGCAGGAATGCCGCTCCCACATGGGCCGGTGCATGGGCCGGTGCGTGGGCCGGTGCGTGGGCCGGTGCGTGGGCCGGTGCGTGGGCTGCGGCCGCTGCGGAGACGGCAGCCGGTGCGGCGGCGGGCCTGGGCTGGACCGGCGCTTTCTTCGGTTTTGGTTTCATGTAGTTCGCGCCGCTGATCGGTATGCTGAGGGCGGGCCTCTTGCCGGTTGCAGCGGGGGCAGGGCGGAAACCTTCGTCCCAGGCTGCCAGCTTGACGTCGTGGCCGAGCACTGCCAGTTGCGCCAGGGCGCGTGCCAGGTCGGCAACACCGGAGCGCTTGCCGGAGGAGGCGTCCAGCGCGACCACCGCATGGGGGCGGTCGCCCAAGATGGCCTGGACCAGCCCGGTCAGCCTGTTGCCGGGACCGACCTCTATGAAGCTGGTGATCCCTGCGGCGTACATGGCTTCGATTTGGGCGACGAATTCCACCGGCTTGGCGAGCTGCGCGGCGAGCTGCGCCTTGGCGGCAGCGGGATCGGCAGGGTAGACGGCGGCGGTGGTGTTGGCGTAGACCGGGACCTTCGCCTCCGGCATGGCGATCTCTTTCAGGGCGGCCAGAAACGGCTTGGCCGCGTCGGCGACCAGCGGGCTGTGGAAGGCGGCCGCCACGGGGATTTCCTTGCAGGTCAGGCCGCGCGCCTTGAAGACGCCTTCCGCGCGCTTGATCTCGGCGCTCGCGCCGGAGAGGACCGCCTGGGAAGGGGCGTTCTTGTTGGCGATCACCAGGTCGAGCTTCTCGGCCGCGACCACCTCGGCGATCTGGGCCAGGGGTGCGGAAACGGCCAGCATGCTCCCCTTGTCGCCGCCGCCTTCGCCCATGAGCTTCCCGCGCAGGCGCGATAGTGCGTGCAGGGCGCTCTCGTCGAGCCGTCCGGCGGCGCAAAGGGCGGTGAGCTCGCCGTAGCTGTGACCGGCGACGGCATCGGGCGAGACGCCGAAGGAGTTGAGGAGCCTCAGGGCGCCGAGGCTCGTGGCGCCGATTGCGGGCTGGGCGGCCTGGGTGGCGCGCAGGGCCTCCTCCTGCCTGGAGCGGGTCCGGTCGTCAAAGGCGGAGGGGGGGTAGATGAGGTCGGAGAGCTTCTTCCCGTTTTCCGAGAGAAAGCCTTGGTCGGCTGCGGCGACGCTGTCGAGAAGCTGCGGGAAGCGGCAGGCGAGGTCGTTCAGCATCCCGTTGTACTGTGAACCCTGGCCGGGGAAGAGCATGCCGAGCTTCACGGAGGCGCTGCCGCAGGCAAAATAGGCGCCGTCGGGGGTCTGCCAGGCGGACTTCGGGTTCTTCTCCAGCATCGCGCGGGCGTTTTTCACAAGCGACGGGAGGTTGGTCTTGTTGCGCTCGACGGCCAGCGAGAGTCGGCAGCTCCCCTTCGCATCGAAGGCTGCGCGGGAGGCCATGGCGAATTCCCTCACCGCACTCCAGGCTGCCTCGGCCGGCACGCGCTCGAGCCCGGCGGCAAGGGCAGCGGCGTCGGCGCCGGAGAAAGAGATGATCTGGGTGTTGCCGTCCCAATCGGCGGCCTGCTTCTTGGGGTGGTACTCCTCCAACACCACGTGGAAGTTCGATCCGCCAAAGCCAAAGGCGCTCACCGCTGCGCGGCGCGGCACGTCGCCGCGCGGGAACCAGGGGCGCTTTTGCGTCGCGAGATAGAAGGGGGACTTCTCCCCTACTACCTCTTTTTGCGGCGTCTGCACCTTTATGGTGGGGGGGATGACCTTGTGGTGCAGGGCGAGCGCTGCCTTTATCAGGCCGGCGGACCCGGCGGCGGCCTTCGTGTGGCCGATCTGGGACTTGACCGAGCCGAGGCAGCACCAGGGATTCTCCGCCTCGCCGTACACCTCGCGCAGCGCGCTCACCTCGACCGCGTCCCCCACCTTGGTGCCGGTGCCGTGCGCCTCGAGGAGCCCGATGCTCTGGGGGGTGACGTCGGAGTTCTTGTAGGCGGCGAGAAGCGCCTTCTTCTGCCCTGCGGAGCTCGGCGCATAGATGGCGTCACCCTTGCCGTCGCTTGAGGAACCGACGCCGCGGACGACGGCGTAGATCTTGTCGCCGTCGCGCTCGGCGTCGGCCAGTCGCTTCAGCACCACGATCCCCAGCCCCTCGCCGAGGATGGTCCCGTCTGCGGAGACATCGAACGGCTTGGCGTTGCCGGAAGGGGAGAGGGCAGGGGTCTTGCTGAAGCACATGTACATGAATATGTCGTTGAAGGTGTCGATGCCGCCGGTAACGACCATGTCGGATTTGCCCGAAGCGAGCTCCATGGAGGCCAGATGCAGCGCGCTGAAGGAACTGGCGCAGGCGGCATCCACCACGCAGTTGGTCCCCCCCAGGTCGAACTGCTTGCTGATCCTGCCGGCAACCACGTTCCCCAACAGGCCCGGGAAGGAGTTTTCCTGCCAGGGAACGTAGGAGTCGGAGATCCGCTCGACCACGTCCTTGGCAGTCGCCTCGTCGACCCCTGCGTCCTTCAGGGCGGAGCGCCAGACGGGGTGCCCCAGGCGCGCGCCGAGCGGGATTACCAGCTCCAGGGTGCCGGTGACGCCGAGGATGACCGATACCTGGCGCTTGTCGAAGTCGCGGTCCGGGCCGTAGCCGGCATCCTTCAGCGCCTGGCCGGCGGCCACCAGGCCGAGGAGCTGCGAGGTGTCGATCGCCTCCAGGACGTTGGGGGGGATGTTGAACTCCATCGGGTTGAAGTCGACGGGAGAGATGAACCCCCCCCGGCGGCCGTAGGTGCGGTCGGGGCTTTTCTGGTCCTGGTCGTAGTACTCGTCTACCGGCCAATGGGTGGAGGGGACTTCGGTTATCGAGTCGACACCGTCCACGATATTGGCCCAGTAGGCGTTTTGGTCCTCGGCCTGGGGGAAGAGGCAACCGATGCCGATGATTGCAAGCTGAGTTCCGTTGCTGGAGGTGGCGGGTTTCAGATCGTCAGTTTTCAACAAAGGTACTCCTTGATTTGTGCTAGTTCCATGGGTTGCGGCGCGATCTGGTCCAGGTGCAGCTCGATCCCCTGGCTGCGCAGGAAGTTGGCGCGGTTCAGGTGCGCCGCGCCGTGCAGGATGTTGAGAGCGACCGTCACGATCTTGCGCTGTTGCGCGGCAGCGAGGCAGGAGCCGGCGGCCCATTCGTTGAAGGCGCCCATGGCCGGGCCGCACCAGACCTGGTAGTCCATGCTGCGCTGCTCAGCGCCGTCCTTGGCCCAGTGGGCCGCCATGCCGAGGTACCAGCGGAATACCAGGGCCATCAGGTGCTTGGGGTCGCGCTCGCTGCGCTCCACCTGGGAGGGGTCGCGCTTCAGGAAGTAGGCGCGGGTGTCGCGCCAGATCTGGTCGAGAGGGGCCTGGAACATGGTCTTCTCGAGCTTTTCGCGCTCCGCTGCGGGGATCTCGTCGAGGGAGTTGCAGGCGCGGTATATCTCGTAGAGCTTCGCGGCGCGCATGGGGAACATGGTGCCGCGCTTCAACACCTGCACGGTGACGCCCATCTCGAACATGTCGGCGGCAGGCGCCATGGTGACGTCCGCCTGGCGCGTGCCGGCGAGCATGGTGCGCACCGTGTCGGAGGTGCCGGACTCGACGCAGGCCTGGTTCACCGAGCCGGTCACGATGTAGGCGGCGCCCATGGAGAAAGCGGCCGCTGCGGAGGCGGGGGTCGAGATCCCCCCGCCTAGGCCGACGCGGAGCTTGCAGCCATATCCGTACTGCTGCTGGAGCTTTGCGGCCAGCGCGTTGATGGTCGGGAAAAGGGCGAGGGCGGGGCGGTTGTCCGTGTGGCCGCCGGAGTCCGCTTCCGCGGTGACATCCTGTGCCAGCGGGACCAGCGCTGCCAGCTCTGCCTGCTCGGCGGTGAGGGAGCCGTTTCCCACCAGCGCGCGCAGCAGCTTTTCGGGAGCGGGGGCGAAGAACTTGGCAGCCAGCTCCTCGCGGGAGACCTTGGCGATGATGCGGTTGGGCGTCACGATGGTGCCGTCGGCGGCGCGCCTGATGCCGTGCAGCCGGTAGCGAACCAGCGGGAGCGTCAGGGCGAGGAACGCGGAGGCCTCGACGAGGCGGACACCTTTCCGGATATAGAGCTCCGCCAGCTCCCTTTCCAGATCGGGCTCGTGAGGGGAGTGGATCAGGTTGAAGCCGTAGGGGAGCTCTCCAAGCGACGCCTTCAGCCTGTCGGCCGCATCCGCCACCGTGGAGAGCGGCAGCCCGGCGGCGCCGAAAAAGCCGAGCATCCCTGCGCGCCCCAGTTCCTCAGCCATGGCTGCCGAGCTGATCCCTTTGGCCATGGAGCCGCCGACATAGGGATAGCGGATGCCGATCTCGCGGCAAAAGGAAGGATCGCCGAGGTTTTCCGGCAGGCACGGGGGGGCGTACCCCGACATCGGGAGGGCGTTGGCCGCTCCGGCACCCAGGCTGCCGACGCCGCCCAACTGCGGCACCGCGGCACCGTCCTTTTCGACCAGGTAGAGGGGTTGGCGCACGAAGCGAAGCGCCTCCTGGAGGCTCATCGGCTTTTGGCGGGGGGTATCGGTGGCGGCCTGCCACCATCCCAGGTTCTCGGGGCTTCCAGAGCGGGCGGCATGGTCGCCCTGCAGCGAAAATAGGTCCAAACGTGCTTCTCCTGTTGCCAGCGAATCTGCAGCGGAATTGCGATGGCCAAACGGTAAAGAATCTGTAGAAGGTCAAGGCTTGGGCATGGAGGAGGCGGGTCCACGCATCGTCCGATTGTTTCAGCAGAAAAGGGGACGATCCGCTCACAGCAGTATCGCCCACTTTAGCAGAGTATGTGTACAGTAAATGGAGCAAAAAGGCAAGACAAGACGCGGGTTCAGGGCAACTTTTAGTCGCAGCGTGGTTGCATCGGCACGGCTCAGCTCCCGCTCTTCAATCTCATTGCCTGAAGCAGATAGGGGTAGATATTCTCTGTGACAATGCGATACCCATCCCCGTTGGGATGTATCCCGTCAGAAAGATTCAGCGTCTCCTCTCCTGCCACCTTATCCAGCACGAAGGGTATCAGTATGAGGTTGCGCTCCTTGGCAACCCCGGGATAGATGGAGGCGAATTTTTGGGTGTAGGAAGGTCCCATGTTGGTGAGCATGCGCATGCCGGCCAGCACCACGGTCACGTTCTTTGCCTGCAAGGCGGCGACGATCTTGTCGATGTTGCTGCGGGTGTGCTCCGGGTCCTGCCCGCGCAGTCCGTCGTTGGCACCGATCTCCAGGATGACGATGTCGGGGTCCAGTTTGAGTATCCAGTCGATGCGGGCCAGGGTGCCGGAGCTGGTCTCGCCGCTGATGCCGGCGTTCACCACGCGCCACCGGTATCCCTCCTGTTGGAGCTTTCTTTCCAGTTGCGCGGGGTAGGCCTGCGAGTCGGGGACGCCGTAGCCGGCGGTGAGGCTGTCGCCGACGGCTACGATGGTGCCCTGGGATGCGCCTTTTTTTCCGGCGGAGGGGGCGGGAGCCGCCTCCTTTTCGTTTTGGCAGGCTGCCAGGACTGCGCAGGCGAAAAGGGCGGTAAACAGCAGCAGCTTGGTCGGTTTGTGCATGCGTTTCTCTTTTCCTCGAAGTGGTGGATGGGTTAACGGCTGGCGCGATTGCGCGGCGCCGGCCACGGCCCCTGTTTTATCCTCTACTCATCGGCCTGCTCGCGCAAAAAGGTTACCGGCTTTTGACGCAGAATCGGCACGGAGACGGCGAGCCCCACGAGGAGTACCAGCACGGTGGTGCCAAGCACCAGCCCGGCGCTCTCTCCCCAATAGGGGCGGTAATCCATGTCGAACCCCTTGCGGCAGATCAAGAGACTCCCCGCCTGGGAGATCAACAGGGCGATCCCGCCGCTTACCGACCCAAGCAACAGGTTCTCGGCGGCAAAAACCTGCAGCACGAAACGCCTGCGGGCTCCGAGCATGCTGAAATAAACGGACTCCTGTATCCGGGCGTAACGGGTGGCGAACACGGAGCTTATTATGATCAGCACCCCGGCTGCAATGCTGAAGGAGGTGAAGAACCGGACGATGCCGGACAACCGCTCCATGATCCGCCCGAAAACTGTGACGGTCTCGGTCAGGTCGATGACGCTTACGTTGGGAAGCGCGGACACCACCTTGTTCTGAAGGGCGCTGATGCCAGCCCTGTCGACCCTCGCTGCGGCAAAGACGGTGTGCGGTGCATCGGAGAGGACGGCCTCGGGGAAGACGAAATAGAAAAACGGGGTGAACCCGCCGCTGGTGCGGGTACGGATGCTGGAGATGCGCGCCGTGACGGGCACCCCCTGGACGCGGAAGGTGATGTCGTCGCCGACCTTCATCTTGTGCATCTTGAGCACGGTGTCCAGCACGGAGACCTGCATGCCGGGCCACTCCGGCCGGAACAGGGTCGCGCCGGAGACGATGCGCTCGTCTGAGAGCAGGTGGTTTCGGTAGGTAAGGTTCATCTCGCGCCCCAGGTTGTCACCGCGCGACCTGCGCTCCCTGACCGGATCGATGGGGGTCTCGTTGACCGCGCTCACCGTTCCCTTGACGATCGGGTAGTAATCGGCGCCTGGCCCGACCAGGCGGGCGAAGGCCTCTTTCTGCCCGGGCTGGATGTCGATGAAGAAGACGTTGGGGGCGCCGGGGGGGAAGGAGTCGATGAAGGACGCGTCGAGGTTCTTTTCCACCAGCGTGATGGCGAAAATGACGGCCAGCGCGGCGGAGAGGGTGATTATGATGGATAGCGAGGCGTTGTGCGGACGAAAGAGCCCCTTGAGTGCCTGGCGCAGAGGGAGGTTCTTGGGCTCCCTGCGCCTCAAAAGGTGCAGGGTGAGGCGCGCGAGCAGGTAGGAGACCAGGATCAGGCCGACCAGCGCAAGCATGAAATAGAGCCCCGTCTTGAGGTCGCGCAGCCGGATCAGCACCATGAATAAAAAGAAGAGGAGCCCCGCGCCGGCGATGACCCAGGTGGAGCGGTTCCAGAGGGTGACGGTTTCCTCCTTGCCGAAGATGGCCCGGGGCTTCACCTCCTTCAGGCGGTAAAGGGGGAGGGCGGTAAAGAGGAGCACGACGAGCAGGCCGATCAGCATCCCCTGCACGATCGCCGTGCCGGATACCTGGAGGGTGACCTGCGCGGGAATCAGGCCGCTGAAAAGCCTCGGGAGAAAGCCCTGCAACGCGAAGGCGCCGGCAAGGCCGGCCACGGTCCCGACCAGACCCAGGGTGAGGGTGACGGCCAGGAAGTGGCCGATGATGAACCGGCTCCTGGCGCCCAGCGCCTTCATCACGGCGATGGTCCGCTCCTGCTCCTTCAAAAGGGCAAACAGCGTGCTCTGGATGCCGAAACCGGAAAGGAGCAGGGTGAAGATGCCGCTCAGGTCCAGGAAGAAGAGCAGGTTGTCGAAAAAGCGCTTTACCCTGGAACCTGCGTTCTTGTAGGTCTCGATGCGCACCCGCCCCTCGGCGGTCGCGGCGCGCAGCCTGTCCGCCGTACTCTCCAGGTCCCTTGCGTCGAGCACCTTGATCAGGGTGACATGCTCGACCCGGCTCCCCTTGCCGATGAGACCGAGAGCCTCCCGGTCGGCGGCGGCGACGAAGATCCTCGGTCCCAGGGCGAAGAAGTTCACCGGGCGATCCGGCTCCTGCAGCAGCACGTCCCGCACCGTCAGGGTCGCATTGCCGACCCGCAGCCGGTCACCGGTACGGAGCTTCAGGCGGTCGAGAAGCACCTGCTCGACCACGAGGCTCCCCGGGGTCAGCACCGCGTGCAAGGGGCGCCCCGAGGCAAGCCGCACCCGGCCGTAAAAGGGGTATCCCCTTTCCACGACCTTCAGGTCGCAAAGAAGCGATGCCTCCTCGTCAACCTTCTGCACCACGCTGTAGAAGTCCCAATAGCGCGCGCTCCTGATCTCCCCGCCGGCGGCCAGCGAGGCGATTTCCGTCTCCAGGGAGGCGGGCAAAGGGGCATGGGACTTGACGATGACGTCTGCCGCGTGCAGGGACTGGGCGTCCCGCAAAAGAGAGCTTTCCACGCTCTCCCGGAAGCTTCCCAGGGATACCAGGGTGATCATGGAGAGGGCGACGCAGAAAATGAAGACGGTGCACTGCCTCTTGGCACCGGTTATCTGGCGCGCGATGAAGCGGAGGTTAACCATGGATCTGGTCCGTCACGATCCGGCCGTCCTTGAGCGTCACCACCCGGTCCGCGCTCTGGGCGATCTCCGGGCTGTGGGTCACCAGAAGCAGCGTGGTGCCGCGCTCGCGCTGCAGTTCGAGGAGGAGTTGCAGGATGGCGGCGCCGTTCACCGAGTCGAGGTTCCCGGTCGGCTCGTCGGCGAAGATGATGCGCGGATCGTTGATGAGGGCCCGGCAGATGGCGCAGCGCTGCTTTTCGCCGCCGGAGAGCTGGTGCGGGAAACTGCCCGTCCTGTGGGAGAGGCCGACCCGCTCAAGCAGCGTCTGGGCCTTGGCGCGCGCGCCCGGATCCCCCTTCAGCTCTGCCGGGAACATGACGTTCTCCAGCGCTGTGAGCGAAGGCACCAGGTGAAAGGACTGGAAAACGAAGCCGAAGGTGCTGTTTCTCAGGGGGGCGAGGGAGTCCTCGTCGAGATCGGTGATATCGAGACCGTCGATGGACACGCGCCCCCGGTCCGGGCGGTCCAGCCCGGAGAGGATGGTGAGCAGCGTGGACTTGCCGCTCCCGCTCTCTCCCTTCACCACCAGGAACTCCCCCTTGGCGACGGTCAGGGAAACGGCGTCCAGCACCTTGATTTCGCGGTTTCCGATCCGGTAATTCTTGGTGACGTTATCGGTCTGCAGGATGGTCATCGGGCTCCAGGTACGGCTGGTGGCATTTAATTCCCGCTCTTTTTCAGCCGGGCGGTTTACAGTTAAAGGATCTTTACTATACTCTCCGGCATCACGGTTTGAGGATGGTGCCATGCAAAGCTCGGGATGTCGACATGAAAAAACGGATCCGGATTGGACTCACTGCAGAACCAGCAGCGTCGGTGCGCTCATGCCGGGAAGCAACAAGGAGATGTTCTACTGCAGCATCGAAAACGCAGATTGCAGATACGCCCTGTCGATAGGCTACGACTACGTGTGCAAGCACAGCAAAAGCCATGCTTTTGCGGCACCCGGGGGGCGCTAGCCCCTGCACATGCCCGGAAAACCGATCCACCCTCCCATCCGGTCGGCAGACCCGCAAAACGGAAAGGGGCAGGTCTGGTGACCTGCCCCGCAGGTGGATCTCCGCTTGGGTCCGGCGGCAGAGTTCCTCCTCACCATTCATCTTTTCCACGGACCGGATCCGGGTAAGGCTCGAAGAAGGTCTTGCCGGCCATGCAGACAGGGCACTTCCAATCTATGAGAAGCTCCTCGAAAGAGATGTCCGGCGGGACGTCGTTGACAGGGTCGCCCTCGGCGGGATCGTAGACGTACTGGCATACCGTGCATATCCATCTTTGCATATGATCCGCTCCTTTTGTGGCGACTACCAGTTTACCGGTTCCGGCTCCCTCTTGATCAAAAGGATGCTGCAGGGCATCCTGCGCAGGATGGCGTCGTTGTCGTGCCCGAAGAGCATGTGCTCCAGGCGCCCTTCCTCGTGTGACAGCAGCACCATCAGGTCGATCTTCTCCTCCTTTACCACCTGCATTATCTCGTCAATGGGCTTCCCCTCCCTGATGATCACCTTTATGGGGAGCCCGGCGCTGATCTCCTTCTTGATGATCTGGTTCAGCTCCTCCCTGGCCTGCTCCTGCGTGGTGGTGTAGCTCCTGGTGTCATCAGGGAAGGCACTGGGCGCGTTGAGAGCGGCCCCGGCCATGCTTGCGGTGCTCACGGGGCTGGAAATCAGGTGCAGCACCTGAAGCTCGGCTCCGTAGTTTTTGGCGATCGACAACCCCACCTGCACCGCCTCCCGGCTATACTCGCTCATCCTGTCGACCACGAGAACGCGTTTGAAGTTTTCCATGACCTTGCCTCCTGATTGAACTGGGCCTGTTGTAGATTTTAGTCTTTCCTGAGGGCGGTCCGTTAACTAATTTGCAGCAGGGGAGGCGCTAATAATAAAACGTCCCTAGTATATCCGATTGCCAAGTTGCGGCAACTTGGTATAAATATTTCTAATCTTTCACCCCGAATGCCGATGCAGTTTCATAACCCAGTCACATCGAGTAGTTACGGGAGGTACAAAATGCGGCAGCTTTTCGAGATATCGATCGTCCTGTGGCTCGCCTCCATGCTTTGCTCCTGCGCCTCCGTGTCGGTGGTGGATACCTGGCGCAACCCGGACCTGCGCGTCCGATCCCTGAAAAAGGTGCTGGTGGTGAGCCTCGCCGGGAAGCAGCCCAATCGCAGGGTGTACGAGGACATGCTGGTGAGCGAGATGTCCAAGCACGGCGTAGAGGCGGTCGCAGGTCACAGCGTGTTAGCGGGAGGAGGTCTGCCGGATTGGAGCGTGCTGGAGCGCGCGGTAAGAAGAACCGGCGCACAGGCGGTGCTCACCGTGCAGACCATCAGGGTCGAGCAACAGACGACCATCCACCCGACCCATATGAATACCTACCCGGGCTACTGGTATCCCAGCGCCTTTCCCGCCTGGGACTTCCCGGGCTATTACCGGTCGATGGCGGTCGGACCTACCTACGTTTCGACCTATGACGTGGCGACGATGCAGGTAAACCTCTTCGACGCGGGATCGGACAGGCTTATCTGGGCCGGGACGCTGCAATCCTCGGAGCCGGAGAACGTCACCAAGGTGGGGCAGGACCTGGCCCGCAAGGTGGTGAAGGCGCTGGTAAGGGATGGCGTCATATGAAGCTGCCGCGGGCCTTTTACGATCGCGACACGGCAACCGTCGCCCAGGAGCTTCTCGGCGCGCACCTGGTTCACGTGGTGGAAGGAGCGCAGCGGGTAGGGCGCATAGTGGAGGTCGAGGCGTATCTCGGCGAGGAGGATCTTGCCGCCCACTCCTCCAAGGGCCTCACCCCGCGTACCCGGACCCTCTTCGGCCCACCCGGCTTCGCGTATGTCTACCTGATCTACGGCATCTATTGCTGCATGAACATCGTGACCGAGCGTGAGGGGAATGCCTGTGCGGTGCTGTTGCGCGCGCTCGAGCCGGTTCGAGACGTCGCCGGCCGGACGGCGGGCCCCGGGCTCCTTTGCCGGGCAATGGGGATAGACCTCCGCCAAAACGGTCACGACATGGAAAGCGACGACCTCTATGTGGCGCCGGGACCCGCCGGCGAAGCGGTACAGGTGGTTGCCAGGCCGAGGATAGGAGTGGCTTATTCCGGCATCTGGGCAAGCAAGCCGCTTCGCTACTACATCGCCGGCAACGGCTATGTCTCCAAGCCGTAGCAAAAGGCGGTATAACCACTCACCACATTCAGCTCCTTAGACTACCGTTTCCTCCCCTGCCAGTTCCGCTTCACCTCGCATGCACCCCCCCTCTCCCCAGCCCCGTCCCCGGGGCGTGGGGAGAGAAACTCTGCGGCGGGATGACGCTCCTGCAGTTCCTGGTTTCGAACCTTTACGCCACCCAGGCATTTCCCTTGCCAAGCGCTGTCGGCTTCTTGCCACATCGGGCGAAGGTGCCGGTCCCATTGCGGTTATTGCGCTTGCCCCCCGGTTCAATTATTGGTGCAAATTAATTTCGCTCCGTTATACTCTACTGCGTTCGCAAAAGAGGGTGCCGACATGGAAATGGAACAGGCCGAGCGGCTTTACAGGTTGATGTTCACCAACATGAAGGAAGGGCTGGCCATCCTGCGTCTGGACAGGGACGAGCCGGATGCTTCGCCCCTGGTGATCGAGATGAACCCCGCTGCGGTGAGACTCTGCCGCTGCGCTTCGTTCAATTTCGGCAGATGCAGGGTGCCGGACTGTTTCCCCGGCTGGTTCGAGCAGGATGCCTTCCAGGAGCACTGCAACCGCCTGGCCGCCTTCGGCGGCTCGCTCGATCTCGGGGAAAAGACCCTCGACGGCTCCTATTTCCGGATCCGCCTCTTCGGGCTCTCTGAAGAGCACCTGGGGCTCGTGATCAGCGATTGCACCAGGCAAAAGAAGGCGGACGCCGAGATCGGGATGCTTTCGGCCCAGGTCGATAAGCAGGCGGCCGAGACGGAAAGGCGTGTGGCTGCTAGGACCGCTCAACTCGAGGAGATAAACGAGGAGCTGGACACCTTCGCCTACTCCGTGTCTCACGACCTGCGTGCACCGCTGCGCGCCATGCAGGCCTTCGCGGAGATCCTGCTGGACGACGAGCAACAGACCCCGGCAGAAAGGAGCGCGTACCTCAAACGGATCCAAGGGGCTGCCAAGGGGATGGACCGGCTGATACAGGACCTGCTGGCCTACAGCCGGATGAGCAGGCAGGAGATGGAACTCCAGGAGGTGAGCCTGGAGAAGGTGTTGCAGGACGCGGCGCAGCAGCTGGAACTTATAAGCGGCGGCAGGAACTACGACCTGGAAATTTCACAGGAGCTGCCGGATGTGATCGGCCATCATGCCGTACTGGTCCAGGTGGTGCTGAACCTGATGAGTAACGGCATCAAGTTCGTCCCCAAGGGTGTGACACCGAGTCTTACCATATGGGCCAGGGAGTCGCAGGGACGCTGCCGGCTCTTCATCGAGGACAACGGCATCGGCATCGCACCGCAGCACCAGGAGCGGATCTTCAAGATATTCGAACGTCTGCACGGCCTCGACAGCTACCCCGGCACCGGCATCGGACTGGCAATCGTGCGCAAGGCTGTGACGCGACTTGGAGGGAGGATAGGGGTGGAATCCAAGGAAGGAGAGGGGAGCAGGTTCTGGATCGAGCTGGAAATGCCGGCCAATCCGGCCGTCGATCCTTCTAGGGAGGCTTTATGAGCTACATCCACCACACCATCCTGCTGGTCGACAACGATCAGGACATGGCGCACTTCACCATGCTGGCCCTGCAGAGGGTAGGGGTGATCAGCCCGGTGCAGGTGGCGACCAACGCCGAGGAAGCCATCGGTTATCTAAACGGCGAAGGCGTCTACCGGGACCGCGACAACTACCCCTTGCCGGTACTTATGCTGCTCGACCCGAGGCTGCCGAACCTGTCCGGCTTCGAGTTCCTCAGCTGGGTGCGCCGGCAGCCTGAACTAAAGCGCCTGCCTGTGATCATCCTCACCCAGCCGGCCCCGGTCACGGAGGTGAACCACGCTTACGAGCTTGGCTGCAACTCCTATCTCGTCAAGCCCACCTCCTTTAATACGCTGCTGGTGATGATGCAGTCGCTGGTGCAGTACTGGTTAAGCCTCAACACGGCTCCGCAACTCTGCGCCGCGTCCGGGTACCCCCCCTTGCTGCAGCAGCAGGAACCCGGCGAGACGCAGCCCGAGCCGGGCGCCTGATGCAACCGCCCGGAGCACCCCGATGATCACCGCCCCACCTGTGAGGCCTAAATGGGAGACGCGGCAAAGACACTTCAGGTAGTCCCCGCCGGCAGTACGGAAGGCCCAGCAGAAGCCGGCAAGAGCGTAAGCAGGAGCCATCTGGTAAACAGGCTCAACTATCTGAACTTCCAGGACCAGACCATCCTGGTAAGCCTGCGGCACCTGGTCTACGACGACGCCATCTCCCTGCGGGCCCGGCCGCTTCCCTGCGCGGGGGAGCGGCTGGACCTCGTCTGGGCCGAAATCCCGAGCCTCCAGCAGCTTTTGAAGACCTACCGGTTCGATTTCCTCCTCATCGCCGACGGCAAGAAGTATCTCGTGGTCAACTCGGAAGTGGTATCGATGGACGATTCCGGGCTCACCATGATCCTTCCGGCTGCCTGCCGGGAGTTCCACGCGAGGAAGATACGGAGGCACCCCGCCAGGGAGGTCTCCGTGCAGCTTGTCCAGCACGGGGTGCTCATCGACTGCGAACTGCTGGATTTCACCCCCATATCGCTGCGGGCAGCCGGCAGCAGCTGTCCGACGGAAAAGCTGCAGCTGATCAACGCGGAGACTCCGGTGCATCTGCGCCTTATCAGGGAAGGGATGATGGTCCACTCCGGCTCCTTTGCCATACATGCGCGCCAGGTGACCTGGAATCGCTGCTCCCTCGTGCTGAGGCAGCTGCAGGACAACATCCAGCGGTTCAAAAGCAAGAAGTACAGGAACATGAGGCAGCAGCTGATCCCCTCGCCGAACATCGTGTTCGATCACCCCCTCATCGACAAGCGGGTCAACCTCAAGGTTTCCGACCTCTCCGGCACCGGGTTCTCCGTCGAGGAGAGCGAGGGGGACTGCCTGCTGATGGCCGGGATGATGGTGCCGCAGCTGCAGATCAGCTTCGCCCAGGGGTTCAGCCTGAACTGCCAGGCGCAGGTGGTCTTCAGGAACGTGGCGGGGCAGGAGGGGGGCGAGAGGACGGTGCGCTGCGGGTTCGCCATCCTGGACATGGAGATCCACGACCACGTGAAGCTCCTCTCGATACTGCACCAGGTGGCCAACAAGAAATCCTACGTCTGCACCGAGGTCGACCTCGACGACCTTTGGGACTTCTTCTTCGAGACCGGCTTCATCTACCCCGGCAAGTACCTGCACTTTCAGGCGAACAAGGAAAGCATCAAGCAGACCTATGCCCGGCTTTACACGCAGAACCCGCACATCGCCCGGCACTTCATCTACCTCGACCGCGGCACCATCCTAGGGCACCTCGCCGTGGTGCGCTTTTACCAGAACGCCTGGCTCATCCACCACCATGCGGCGAGGAAGTCGGTCTCGATCAAGGCGGGGCTCGCCGTTTTGGACCAGGTGAGCAACTACCTGAACGAACTGGAGAGTTTCGCCTTCGCGCACCTGCGGTACGTCTACTGCTACTACCGGCCGGACAACAAGTTTCCCAGCCGTGTCTTCGGCGGCTTCGCCAGGGAGCACAACGACCAGAGCTCCTGCTCCCTCGACCTCTTCGCCTACTCGCACCACAAGGGGAAACAGGAGGAGGGGCACCTCCCCGAACCATGGCAGTTCGGCAAGAGCAGCCAGTTCGACATCGCGGAGCTGGGGCGGTTCTACCGCCACGTATCCGGCGGGGTGATGATGGAGGCTTTCGACCTGCTACCGGGCACAGCCGAGGGGGACGACTTGACGCAGCAGTACCGGGGACTTGGCTTCAGGAAGGAAAAGTTCCTCTACTCGCTGCGGAAAATGGGTAGCCTGAAGGCCTTTTTCCTGGCGAACTGCACCGATGCAGGTTTCAACATGGCCGAGCTCACCAACTGCGTCACCCTGATCGTCCTGGACGAGGAGGTGCCGCCGGATCTGCTGCGGATCTGCCTCGACCGGGTAAGCCGGCACTACGAAGGGGAGGACGTGCCGGTGCTGAGCTACCCGCTTTCTTACCTGGAAAAGTGCGCTCTCCCCTACGACAAGGTGTACCTGCTCTGGGTGCTGGACATGCGTTTCAGCGACGAGTACTTCCAGTATTGCGAGGGGCTCTTCAGGAGCGTCAAGAAGAGCCCTGCCCCCCTGCATGGAGTCTAAATGGCGCCTTCCCGGTTCAGCGACATGCCGCTTTACAACAGCAGGATCGTGAACTCGTTCATCCTGCTCATAAAGCACAAGTACAGTCATGTCGACATCGCGGAGCTCTTGAACTACGCAGGGATGAAGGAGTACGAAGTCGCCGACCAGGCGCACTGGTTCCGCCAGGAGCAGGTGGACCGTTTCTACGAGAAACTGCTCCAGATGACCGGCAACCCGAAGATCGCGCGAGAGGCCGGGCGCTACGCCGCCTCGCCGGAGGTGCTCGGGGCCATGAGGCAGTACATCCTGGGCCAGGTCGACGCGGCGAGCACCTTCGACATCATCAGCAAGACCACTGCGAATTTCACCAGGTCCGCCATCTACCATTCGCGCACCATCTCCTCGAACATGGTGGAGATCACCGTCACCCCCTACGAGGGGGGGGTGGAAAAACAGTACCAGTGCGAGAACCGGATCGGGTTCTTCGAGGCGATCGTCCTCATCTTCAACCACAAGATGACCGACCTGCAGTACTTCCCCGAGATAAGGCACCTTCCCAGCATCCAGCACCCCGAGTGCGTGTTCAGGGGAGGCCAGGTGTGCCGCTACCTCGTCACCTGGGAAAAGACGCTCTTCATCTTCCTGAAGAAGATAAGAAACGCCCTCGTGCCCGCCCTGGCCGTCCTGAACCTGGGGCTCGCCGCGGCCGGCGCCTTAACCGTCCTCGCCTGGGCGTTTCCTGCCTCTCTTTGCGCCGTCCTGCTGCTCGCGCTGGCAACGGAGGCGAGCGAGAAGAAGGCGGTCAAGGAAAGCCTCATGAGCACCAAGGAGTCGATAGAGAACCTCCTGGAGCAGATCAACCTGAACTACAACAACGCCATGCTGACGCACGAGATCGGGCAGAGCCTAGGGAACTACAGGCGCCTGGACGAGATGCTCCCCGACGTCGCCGGCATCATGCAGCGGCGGCTCGACTACGACCGGGGGATGATCCTGCTCGCCGACCGCGACAAGGGCCGGCTCGAACTCAGGGCAAGCTACGGCTACGGCGAGGAAGAGCTGCAGTGCCTGCAGTCGCTCCCCTTCAGGCTGACCGAAAACGGCTCCGGAGCGGACGTGTACGTCGACTGCTTCAGGGAGCAAAGGCCGTTTCTCGTGAACGACCTGGAACGGGATCACGAAGCACTGGGACCGAGCACCCTGGCCTGCGCCCAGATGAGCGGCACCAGGTCCTTCATCTGCTGCCCCATAATCGCAGAAGGGGGGTCGCTCGGGGTGCTGGCGGTGGATAACGTGAAGGCGAAAAGGCCCCTGGTCGAGCGCGACATCAGCCTGATCATGGGGACTGCCTCTGTGATCGGCATCAGCATACGCAACTGCGAGCTGATCGGGGCACTGGAAACGGCCAACGAGGAGTTGGAACTCAGGGTGGCCAAGAGGACCGAGGACCTGGAGAAAAGCCGGCAGAAAATGCAGATGCAGCACGAGGAGCTGGCCAGGACCTATTTCGAGCTGGAGGAGACGACGGCGCAAAGGTTGAGCGCTCTCGAAGAGCTGAGCAGGAAGGAACGGATGCTGCTGCAGCAAAACCGGCTGGCCGCCCTTGGCGAGATGATCAGCAACATAGCCCACCAGTGGCGCCAGCCGCTGAACGAACTGGGGCTCATCGTGCAGGAGCTTCCCATCGTGTACGACAAGGGGGTCTTCAGCCGTGAGTACCTCGGGGAGAGTGTCGCCAAGTTCATGAAGGTGTTGAACCACACCTCCAAGACCATCGACGACTTCAGGAACTTCTTCAAGCCGGACAAGGAGATGTCTCCCTTCCGGGTGAAGGCGGTAGTAGACAATGCGCTCTCGCTGGTGGCCGAGAGCTTCAGGCTCCTGGCAATAAAGGTCACGGTCCGCACCATCGGCGACCCCGTCATCACCGGGCATCCCAACGAATTCTCACAAGCGGTCCTGAACATCCTCTTCAACGCGCGAGACGCGTTTTTGGAGCGCAAGGTGCAGGAGCGTGAGATAGAGATCGACATATTCCAGGAAGGGGGTGCGGCGGTGGTCACCATCGCGGACAACGCCGGCGGGATACCCGAATCGATCCTGGACAAGATATTCGATCCCTATTTCACCACCAGGGGGCCGGAGCAGGGGACCGGGATCGGCCTCTACATGTCCAAGATGATCATCGAGAAGAACATCCCCGGCAAGCTCTCCGCTCGCAACAGGGAGAGCGGGGCCGAGTTCAGGATTGAGGTGTGAGGCGCCTTGCCGGTTCTCGGTCGGACTCCTTTCATTGACAAGATGATCGCCCCAGTTAGAATAAGTGAAAATTAATGCACCGGGTTACCGTCGTTAACCGGTACATGAATGCGTGGAAACGGCCGGGCTGGCTAAGAAAGTACTAAAGGCATGCTCGGCCATGTTTTTGTGAATTTTTCTCAGCCCTTCGACAGGCCGCGGAGCAACCGATGGAAGAGTCGTACATCCTGCTCGTTGAAGACAATCCAGATGACGCGTTCCTGGCCAGCCGCATCATCGGCAAGGTCTGTGCCGACAAGATCCTGGTGGCCAGGGACGGTGAGGAGGCAACGGATTTGCTGCAGCGGATGGCGCTTAACGGAAGCTGCCGGAGCATCAGGCTGGTGCTTCTCGATCTGAAGCTCCCCAAGATCAGCGGGTTGGACTTGCTGCAAACGATAAGGGACAACGACCAACTGCGCTCGCTTTCGGTGGCGATACTCACCTCGTCCGACAACGAGGTCGACCAGGAGAGGTGCTCCGAGCTAGGCGTCCTGGATTACATCTTCAAGCCGATGACCGTGGAAAGGTTGCAGCGCGTGCTGCAGCGCAGCGAGGAAGCCTGAATGGAAGAGGACCCGACCTTGAGGCGTGACCAGCTCCCCTTGCCGCGCGACATAGGTAATGTCGCGCTTTTGTATGTGGAGGACGAGGCAGACGCAAGGCAGATGGTGGCGAGAATGCTCGCCATGAACTACCCCAACCTGGTCATCTACAGCGCCGAGAACGGCGTCGCCGGCCTCGAACTCTACTCCCTGAAAAACCCCGACATCGTGATGACGGACATCAACATGCCGGTCATGGACGGCATCCGCATGTCGAGGGAGATAAAGGCTATCGACCCCGACGCCCGCATCATCGCGGTGACCGCCCACAGCGACACCTCCTACCTCTTGAGCGCCATAGAAATCGGCGTGCACAACTACGTGCTGAAACCCCTCAACTACCAGGAACTGTTCAACGTAATCGACAAGGTGCTGGAGCAGATCGCGCTCAAGCGGCTGGTGGCAGACCAGAACCGGCGCATCGTGGAGAGCGAACAGCAGCTCTCCTGGGCCCAGCGGATCGCGCACCTGGGAAGCTGGCAATGGGACGTCGCCAGCGGCGCCATGAGCTGGTCCGACGAGCTTTACCGCATCTGCGGGGTGCAGCCTGGCTCCCAGCCCACCACGTACCGGAGCTTTCTGGATCTGTTCCTGCCGCAGGACCGCGAAGACATCGAGGAGCTCATGCAGGAAGCCGTGCAGAAGCGGCTGGAGGAAAGCCTCTGTTTCTGCAAGGTGGCCCGTCCCGACGGATCGCTGCGCATAGTGAGGGTGGAGGCGCAGGCGCTGCAGGATGAAAAAGGGGGGCGGGACACGGTGGTCGGAACCTGTCACGACGTAACCGAGCTGAAGCAGGCCGAAGAGCAGGTGCGCCTGCTGACCGAAGAGCTGGAGCGCCGCGTCATCCAGCGCACCTCGCTGTTGCAGGCGAGCGTCAGCGAGCTGGAGAGCTTCAGCTATTTCGTCTCTCACGACCTGCGCGCGCCCGTGGCGCGCCTGGAGGGGTTTTGCAAGGCCCTTCTCGAGGACTGCGGCGTATGCGGCAACGATTCCTGCAAGCAGTACGCTGTGCGCGCCGAGCACGTGGTGCAGCAGATAAAGCAGATCATGGATGCCTTCAGCAGCCTCACCCATTACGCGAGGTGCGGCCTGTCCATTGGGGAGACCGACCTGAGCGCCATGGTGCGGGCGATTGCCGGGCGCCTGAAGCAGGAAGAGCCCGAGCGCGAGGTGGAGTTCGTCATCGCGCAGGGGGTGCAGGTGAAGGGGGACGCCTCCCTGCTGCATACCGCCATGGAGCATCTGCTGAAAAACGCCTGGAAATTCACCTCCAAAAAGCAAAAGGGGCGCATCGAATTCGGGCGCACCGAAAGGGACGGGACCAGCGTCTACTTCGTGAAAGACAACGGCGCCGGCTTCAACATGAAGTACGTCGACAAGCTGTTCAAGCCCTTCCAGAGCATTCACACCCCAGGCGAGTTCCCCTGGAACGGCACCGGCATAGGCCTTGCCGCCGTGCACAGCGTCATCCTCAGGCACGGAGGCAGGATCTGGGCAGAGGGCGAGGTCGACCGGGGAGCCACCTTCTTCTTCACCCTGGAACGAAACCCCGAGGACGGCAGCTACCTGAAGGCGGAGTGCCCGCTCCCCCTGGACGAGGGTCGCGATTAGGACGCTTGCGCGCCCGGTGAGGCCGTCGAGCGCTGTTCATTGAGAGGCGTCATGACACAGCATCAAGCCGCAGTGAAATCCGCGCGCAACGAAGAGGCAACGGCCCACCTGGCTGCCATCGTCGACTCCTCGGACGACGCCATCCTGAGCAGGACGCTGGACGGCGTCATCACGAGCTGGAACCAGGGCGCGGAGAGACTTTACGGTTACACGGCGGCGCAGGCCGTGGGGCGACCCATCTCCATCCTGGTGCCGGCCGACCGCATGGACGAGCTGCAGCTTTTCAAAGAGAAGATCGAGCGCGGCGAGAAGATAAAGAATTTCGACACGGTGCGGCTCGCAAAAGAGGGGAGGGAGGTGCAGGTGTCGCTGACCCTCTCGCCGATTCACGGCGCGGACGGGGCGTTGACCGGCATCTCCATCATCGCCCGGGACAACTCCGACCGGATGAGGATGGAACGGCTTTTAAGGGAGAGCGAGACCCGCTACCGGGTCCTGGTGGAGATGGCGCCGGACGCGTTTTTCGTGCATCATGACGGGCATTTCGTCTACGCCAACTGCGCTGCGCTCGGCTGCTACGGCGTTTCCACGCTGGAGACGTTGCAGCAGCACACCTTCTTCGAGCTGGCCCATCCCGAAGACCGCGACGCCATGCGCGCCAGTATCGACCGGCTTCTGAGTGGGGAGCTGGTGTCGCTGCTCGAGTACCGGCTGCTGCGCCCGGACGGAGAGGAGCTTGTCGTGGAAAGCTCTTCGTCCCTCGTCGAATACCAGGGGAGCCCTTCGGTCCAGGTCATCGCCCGCGACATAACGGAGCGCAAAAGGTCCGAGCGCGAGCGCGAGGCCATGCTGAAAGAGCTTGATTATGAGAGAAGCCGCTTCGAAACGGTGGTGAGGCAGCTGCCGGTTGGCCTGCTCATCGCCGAGGCGCCCTCCGGGAGGCTCGTGTACCATAACGAGCAGTCTCTGATGATATTTCGCTTGGCCAAGGAGAACATCGCCAGTTTCGGAGACTACAGGCAGTGGGAGCTCTACCGGCTGGACGGTTCCCGGCTGCCGATGGAGGAGATGCCGCTTGTTCGCGCCGTCACGAAGGGTGAGCCCGTCATCGGCGAGGAGCTGAGGATCCTGCGCGGCGACGGCACGGTCGGCTACGTCTGCGTCAACGCGACCCCTATCCGGGGGGGCTCCGGCGAGGTCGTCTCCGCGCTTGCCGCCTTGAGCGACATCACAGAGAGCAAGGAGGCGGCCCAGGCACTGTCCAAGAGCGAGGAGCGCCTGAAACTGGCGCTTGACGCGGCGGAGATGGGGTCTTGCGACATGGACGCGCAAAGCGGTAAGGGAATCTGGTCCAGGAGTCATTTCGACCTTCTCGGGTACGATTTCGCCGGTGGGGAGCGTGGCGCCGCCTCCATCCGGATGTGGCATGAGAGGATCCACCGCGACGACCTGGACGAGGTGCTGCGCGCCCTGGACGAGGCGCGCAGCCGGCGCACGCTGTTTCGCTCCGAGCACCGCATCGTCAGGGCGGACAACGGCCGTACCGTCTGGGTGAACGTGCTGGGGCGCTTCATCTGCGAGCAAAGCGGCGAGCGTTGCCGCTTCATAGGGGTCATCTTCGACGTCAGCAGGCGCAGGGAGGCGGAGGACGCCGTACGCCTCAGCGCCCAGCGCTTCCGGCGCATGTCCGATGCCATGCCCCAGATCGTATGGACCGCGGAACCCGACGGCACCGTGGATTACCTGAACGCCCACTTCGAGAACTACACCGGCATCGATCGCGAAGCGGAAGCCGACCGTTTGAGCACCCCCCTACGGATCCTCCCTGACCTAATCCATCCCGACGATGTCCAGAAAACCGCCAAGGCCTGGCTTCATTCGATCGCCACGGGGGAGACCTACCAGCACGAAAACCGCATCAAGGACAGAAACGGCGCCTACCGATGGCACCTAAGCCGCGCCACCGCCGAGCGGGACGAGCAGGGGCGGGTGGTCAAGTGGTACGGGACGGCAACCGACATACACGACCTGAGGGAGATGCAGGAGAAGCTGCAACAAAGCGAGACCAGGTTCCGCTGGCTGTACGAGTCCAACCTGGTCGCCATATTCTTCTGGAAAAAGGACGGCGGGATCACCGAAGCGAACCAGGCTTACTGCGACCTGGTCGGCTACTCCGCCGAGGAGTGCCGCCAGGGGGGGCTGAACTGGCAGGAGATCACAGCGCCCGAATACCACGACAAGGACATCTCCGCAATCAGGGAGATGATGTCGAGCGGGATCTGCCGGGCCTACGAGAAGGTGTTCATAAACCGGAAAAGCGGAGAGAGGGTGGCGGTCCTCACCGCCCTCGCCAGCATGGTGGACCCGCAGGCAGAGGGAATAGGTTTCGCCGTGGATCTCACCGATCAGAAACGGGCCGAGCAGGCGCTCAAAGACAGCGAGGCGACCCTGAAGCTGGCCGTCGAGACGACGGGGCTGGGGATCTTCACTCTGGATCTGGCCACCGGCAAGGGGGATTGGTCGAGCATCGCCAAGGGGCACTACGGCCTGCCGCCGGAGGCGGAAGTCGACCTGGAGACGGCGCTTGACGCCATGCATCCCGAGGACCGGCCGCGCATGGAGCGTCTCGTCAGGGACGCCGCCACCCCCGGGAGCGCAGGGTTTTTCAGCGCGCAGTACAGGACCGTGGGGGTAAGCGACGGCAAGCTGCGCTGGATCAGCATGCGCGCAAGGGTCTCGCACGACGAGGCCCACAGGCCGTCGCGCCTGGTGGGCGCCTGCATGAACATCACCGACATCGTGCTCGCCCAGGAGGCGCTGAAGGAGGAGATGACGGAGAGGGTACGCGCGGTCGAAGAGCTGCGCCGCCAGGAGCAGCTCCTGATCAGGCAGGGGCGCCTGGCCGCCATGGGGGAGATGATCGCCAACATCGCGCACCAGTGGCGCCAACCCCTCAACACCCTTGGGCTCATCATCCAGGAACTCCCCACCTACTACGACCGCGACCTCCTCAGCCGGGAATACCTGGACGGCAGCGTGAGCCGGGCCATGCAGGTGATCAACTACATGTCCCAGACCATCGACGGCTTCAGAAACTTCTTCGGCCCGGGCAAGGAGAAGCAGAACTTCCTGGCGGGCGAGGTGCTGGAGAGGACGGTAGCGATCCTGGACGCCGCATTTGCGGAACTGAAGCTGGAACTCGAGGTGCATCTTGACCGCGAGGCGGTGGTTTACGGCACCCCCAACGAATACTCCCACGTGATCCTCAACATACTGATGAACGCGAAAGACGCCCTTTTGGAGCGCAAGGTGGCAAACCCCAAGGTCGTGGTCAGGCTGTTTAGGGAAGGGGGGAGGGCGGTAGTCACCATCACGGACAACGCAGGCGGCATCCCGCCGGAGATCTTCGACAGGATCTTCGATCCCTATTTCACCACAAAGGGGCCTGAGAAGGGGACCGGCATAGGCCTTTTCATGTCGAAGACCATCATCGAAAAGAGCATGAACGGAAGGCTCACCGTGGCAAACACCGACGAAGGGGCGCAGTTCCGCATCGAGGTCTGAGCATGCCGATATCCCCCCCACCATTACAAGACGTAACGATCCTTCTCGTGGAGGATGAGATCGAGGCGCGCGAGATGCTGAGCCGGATGCTCACCATGAACTACCAGGGGCTCAAGATCCATCTCGCCGAGGACGGGGTTTCGGGGCTGGCCCTTTTCGACCGGATAAGGCCGGAGGTGGTGATAACCGACATAAACATGCCCCAGATGAACGGGATCACCATGGCCCGGGAGATCAAGCAGCTCGACCCCGGCGCGACCATCGTTGCCGTCACCGCCCACAGCGAGACCTCCTACCTGCTAAGCGCCATCGAGATAGGGATGGACCACTACGTGATGAAACCGGTCAACTACCCGGAGCTTTTCAGGGTGCTGGACCGCATCGGCGAGAAGATCATGCTGAAGCGGCTGGTAGCAGAGCAGGTGGAGAGGATACGCAGGCGCGAGCAGCAGCTCTCGCAGGCGGAAAGGATCACCCACCTGGGGAGCTGGGAGTGGGACGTCGATACCGGCCAGGCGGTATGGTCGGACGAGTTGTACCGCATCCTAGGACTGGAGCCGGAGAGCGTCACGGCGAGCTTTGCGGCGCTCGTCGACCTTGTGCACCCCTTGGACCGCGAAACGCTGGAAAAGGCCGTGCAGCAGGTCCGGGAGACCGGGCAGGGGATGGGCGTCCACTACTACCGCCTGCTCCGGCCGGACGGCTCCAGCAGGATCGTGCGGGGCCAGCTCGAGGCGGTCCGGGACGGCGCAGGACGGCTCTCCCTGATCGGCGCCTGCCACGACGTGACCGAGCTCAAATGGGCGGAGACGGCGCTGCGCGCCTCGGAGCGGCGCTTCTCGAAGATCTTCCAGGCGACCCCCGACCTGCTTAGCATCGAAAGCCAGAAGGACGGGACGCTTCTCGAGGTGAACGAGGCGTTCCTGCGCGCGCTTGGCCTGGAACGAGAGGAGGTGATCGGCAGTTCTTCGGATGCCCTCGGGCTCTGGGTCGATGCCGAGCAGCCGCAAGTCCTGCGGCGGTCGTTGCAGGAAAAGGGGGAGGTGCGCGATCTCGAGGTGCGCCTGCGGGCCAGGGACGGGCGGGAGCTGGAGGGGCTGGTCTCGGCGGACATCATCGAGATAAACGGCAATCCCTTCATGCTGACGCTGTTCAAGGACATCAGCGAGCGCAAGAGGCTCGAGGAGATCATAAGGCACCAGGCCCAGCACGACACCCTGACCGACCTCCCCAACCGCAAGCTCTTCGGGGACTTCCTCGCCCTGGAGCTCGCCCAGGCCCGCCGCAACCGCAAGAGCCTCGCCGTGCTTTTCATGGATCTTGACCACTTCAAAAAGATAAACGACACGCTTGGGCACGCCTCGGGCGACCTGTTGCTGCAGGCGGTGGCCCAGAGGCTGAAACGCTGCGTCCGCGAGTCGGACACGGTGGCGCGCATAAGCGGCGACGAGTTCAACGTCCTCATGCCGGACCTGGGCCAGACAGACGACGTCGGCACCGTGGTCGGCAAGATAATGGGGGTGTTCGAAACCCCTTTCGCCCTGGAGGGGAGCGAGGTGGAGGTCACCACGAGCGTCGGGATCAGCATGTTCCCCGACGACGGCGACAGCTGCGAGGAGCTTTTGAAAAAGGCCGACGGCGCCATGTACGTCGCCAAGCAGAGCATGGGTAACAGTTACCAGTTCTACAACGCCGAGATCAACACGAGGACCGTGAACCGTCAGAGCATGGAGCGCCGCCTGCGCCAGGCGGTCTCCAAGGGGGAACTGGAGCTCCTCTACCAGCCGCTTTTGGACCTGGAAACGGGCCGGATCGTGGCGGGGGAGGCGCTCTTGCGCTGGCACCACCCGGAGCGGGGCATGCTGCTGCCGGCCCAGTTCATGGGGGTCGCCGAAGAAACCGGAGCCATCGTCCCGATCGGGGAGTGGGTCATCTTCCAGGCATGCTCCCAGATGAGAAAATGGCGGGAAAAGGGTTTCGACCTGAGCGTGTCCGTCAACCTCTCCAACCGCGAGTTCAGCCAGCCGAACTTCATCGACCTCGCCATGCGGGCGCTTTCCGATACGGGGCTCGACCCGGGGCTTTTGGAGCTCGACATCACCGAGAAGAGCATCATGAACAACCCCGCCTTTTCCATCAGGAACATGCGCCGCCTGACCGATATCGGCGTAGGGTTCTCGGTGGACGACTTCGGTGTCGGAGCCTCTTCCCTGCAGCGGATCAAGGAGCTTCCCATCGGCAAGCTGAAGATCGCCCGCAGCTTCATCAGGGACATCCTTACCGAGCAAAACGATCTCGACGTCGTCTCTGCCGTGATCTGCATGTCGCACAGCCTCAAGATGAGGGTGAACGCGGTCGGCGTGGAATCGAGGGAGCAGCTGGAGCTGATCGGCAGCTACGGCTGCGACGAGGTGCAGGGGGATCTCATCAGCAGGCCGCTTCCCGCCCCGGAGTTCGAGCGGCTTTTGGCCCAGGGAGGGACCCATGCCTAGTTCCGGCGCGCTTTGCCTCGTCATAATGCCTTTCGACAAGAAGAAGGACGCCACCGGCAGGGTGGTCGATTTCGAGGTCGTGTACCAGAGGCTGATCGTCCCGGCGGTGGAGGCGGCTGGGCTGCAACCGGTGCGGGCGGACGAGGAGAGGACGGGCTGCCTGATGCAAAGGAGCGCCCTGGAGCGGCTGAAGCTCTGCGACTACGCCGTGGCCGATCTCACCACCGGCGACGCCAAGGTGTTCTACGAGCTTGGCGTCAGGCAGGCGGTGCACCCCAACGAAACGGTGCTTCTTTATGCGGCCGGCGGCGCCCAGTTGCCGCTTGACGTGCACGAGATGGCCGCGCTCCCCTACCGCGTTTCGCCGCAAGGGCTCCCGGTGCACGAGGCGAAATACAGGGCGCTGTTGACGGAGCGGCTGACAGAGGTGATGGGAGGGTCGGTGAAGAGCAAGGTGTACAGGACCGTGCAGGGGTATCCGAGGGACCTCGCCAGGGAGCTGGAAACCATAGCCGACAGGCAGCGGTACGCGACGGAGTTCAAGCGTCGCTTGAGCATGGCGAGGCTCCAGGGTGTCGCCGCGGTGCGCGAGGTGGAAGCCGGTCTGGGGGGGATAGGCGAGGCGGACCCGGCAGCGGTGACCGAACTCTTCCTCTGCTACCGGGCGGTGAACGGGTGGAACGAGATGATAGAGCTTTCACAGCGCATGCCTGCGGCGCTTGCCGGCAGCGTCCTGGTGCAGGAGCAGCTGGGACTTGCCCTCAACTGGGCGGGGCGCGGCGAGGAGGCGGAACGGGTGCTGCGCGAGCTCATCTCGCGAAACGGGCCGAGCAGCGACAGCTACGGCATGCTGGGGCGCGTCCTGAAGGACCGCTGGGAGAAGGCGCTGGAGAGGGGGGAAACGGCGCAGGCGCAGGAGCTTTTGCAAAAAGCCGCTTCCGCCTATCTGAAGGGGTTCGAGGCGGACTGGCGCAACACCTACCCCGGGGTGAACGCCGTGACGCTCATGGAGCTCAAGGAGCCCGCCGATCCGCGCCGCAGGGAGATCCTGCCGGTGGTGCATTACGCGGTGGAACAGCGCATCCGGTCCGGCGCCGCGGACTACTGGGACTACGCAACCCTGCTGGAGCTGGCCGCTCTTTCCTGCGACGAGGCGAAGGGGGTCGATGCCCTGGGAAGAAGCCTCGCCAGGGTGCGTGAATCATGGGAGCCGGCGACCACGGCCAGGGACCTGCGCCTGATCCGCGAGGCGCGCCAGCGCAGGGGCGCGGAGTGCCCGGGATGGGCGGACCACGCCGAAGCGGAACTCCTGAAGGCGGCAGCGCGCGGCACGGCGCGTCCGTGAGCCGATTGCCGCTGCGGCTCAGATCTTCCCGAAGGCGCGCAGGAATTGCGGCAGCATGAGGGGAGCATCGCAGCGCACCTCGCCCGCCAGGAAATCCATGATCCCCGGGCGGTACCCGTCATACCAGATCTTCCTGAACATCTCGGAAGTCGTCTTGCAGGAGCAATCCACGGTCGCAAGGGCGGAATCTCTTTCCACCTCATAGCCGTCAGCGTCTATCGACACCGTTATGGAAGTGCCTTCCAGGGTGAAGCGGAAGGTACTCCTGCCTGCAAAGACGCCTTTGTGGAACAAGGGTCCCATCTCCCCGATAATCGCCTCTATGAGCCTTACATCTTCTTGCATATCCATCCTTGCCTTTAAAAAACACTGTCATTGCCGTCCGCCCCGAGCGGCTTGTGAGAAACGAGATGCTGCATCGCGAAATTTTTCTTCTTTGCGGTTGTGCAATAAGGGCTGCAGGATAATATTGATGATCTCTGCCCGTGTCAAATATTTACTTATGCCGTACCGGTGCAGGTCGTTTTCTCAAGGGGCGGATACTTTATGGCAGGAAGTTCCGTCTGTACTTGATATCTTGCTGCAGTATGTACTATCCTCTAACTCGTGAAGCTCTCTCTTTTCCTGTAACTTCGGTGGAGTCCCTCATGGAAAAGGTACCTTACCGCTCGATGCCCGACATGCTCCGGCACAACGCGGCGCATTTCAACGCGAAGCACGCGGTCAAGTTCAGGAAAAACGGGCGTTGGGTCACCCTGAGCTACGGCCAGTTCTACGACCGGGCCCTGATGGTCGCGCGCGGGCTGAGGAAGCTGCAGGTACACCCGGGCGACAAGGTGGCCATACTCTCCGAGAACCGCGCCGGCTGGATCATAGCCGACATGGGGATCCTCTGCGCCGGCGCGGTGACTGTCCCGGTCTACCCGACCAACACACCGCAACAGATAGCGTACGCGCTCAACCACTGCGAGGCGCGCATCGTCTTCGTCTCGGGGAAAGGGCAGTACCGAAAGCTCCTGGAGGTGAGGGACGAGATCCCCCGGGTGGAGCTGGTGGTCTCCTTCGACCGCTTCCTGGGCGAGGGGGCGCTCCCGGTGACCACCTTCTACCAGCTCTCCGAGATCGACGACCCCATCCTGCACCCGGAGCGGGAGGAGCTCGAGTCGCTGATCGACTCGATCGGCCTGGACACCCTGATGAGCATCGTCTACACCTCGGGCACCACCGGGCTCCCCAAGGGGGTGATGCTCTCGCACGGCAACGTGCTCTTCGACGTCTGGAACACCATCGAGAAGGTCGGGGTGCTGACGCACGACGAGATCTTCCTGAGCTTTCTCCCCTTGAGCCACGTTTTGGAGAGGAGCGCCGGCTACTACCTCCCCATCGCCTACGGCGGCATGATCGCCTTCGCGGACAGCATGGAGAAGATCGCGGAGAACATGGTGGAGCTGCATCCGACCATCATGGTCTGCGTCCCCCGGCTGTTCGAGAAGATCTACTCTCGCATCTACGAGGGGGTGCACCAGCTCTCGCTCTTCAAGAGGAAGATGTTCCGCCACGCGCTTTCCATCGGGCGCAGATACGTGTACGCGAGGTACATCGACAGGAAGGTCCCCCTCTGGCTCGGGTTCCAGCACGCGGTCGCGGACCGGGTCATCTTCAGCAAGCTGCGCCGGCGCTTTGGCGGCAGCCTGAAGTTCTGCACCAGCGGCGGCGCCCCCCTGGACCAGGAGGTCAACGAGTTCTTCTGGATCATCGGGGTCCCGGTCCTGGAGGGCTACGGCCTCACCGAGACAAGCCCCGTGCTCTGCACCAACACCTTCGAGCTGCTCCGCTTCGGCTCCGTAGGCACCCCGGTCCCGATGACCGACATCGCCATAGCCAAGGACGGCGAGATCCTCGCCAGGGGGCCGCAGATCATGCTCGGTTACCACAAGGACGAGGCCGCGACCAAGGAGGTGTTGAGCGACGGGTGGCTAAGGACCGGCGACATCGGCCGCATGGAAGAGGGATTTCTCTTCATAACGGACCGCAAGAAGGAGCTCATCATCACCTCGGCAGGGAAGAACATAGCGCCCCAGCCGATCGAGAACCTCCTGAAACGGGACAAGTACATCTCCCAGGCGTACGTCTACGGCGACCGCAAGCCTTACCTGACCGCGCTCTTGGTGCCGACAATCGAGCGGCTTCTCGAATTCGCCCGGGACAGGAAGCTCAACTACCACGACCTGGAAGACCTGGTGGTGCACCAGCCGGTGATCGAGCTGTACCGGCAGCGGGTGGAGGCCGTCAACCTGCAGCTTGCCAACTTCGAGACCATCAAGAAGTTCGTGCTGCTTCCCCGGGACTTCACCATGGAGGGGGGGGAGCTGACGCCGACCATGAAGCTCAAGCGCCAGGTGATCTCGCAGCGGTACCGGGACAGGATAGAGCATCTCTACGAGGCCGAACATTGAAGCGCCGCGAGCGCGGCGCAAACGATAGCACCTTCGCATGCAGGACCGGGAGGATGGAATGAAACAGATCAACAGGGTTGCAGTTCTTGGCGCAGGCGTCATGGGGGGCGCCATCGCGGGGCACCTGGCCAACGCAGGGATCGAGGTGCTGCTGCTCGACGTCGTGCCGCGAAGCCTGACCGACGCCGAGGCCCGGGCGGGGCTGGAGCTCGGCTCGCCGGAGGTGAGGAACAGGATCGCGAGCGACGCAGTGGCGGGGCTTTTAAGGAGCAGGCCTGCGCCGCTTTACGCCCCGGCCTACGCCGACTGCATCGAGGTGGGCAATTTCGAGGACGACGGCGCGCGGCTGAAGGAGTGCGACTGGGTCATCGAGGCGGTCTTGGAGCAGATGGAGATCAAGAGGCGGCTTTTCGCCGAAACGGTGGTCCCGAACCTGAAGGAGGGGGCGGTCCTCTCCACCAACACCAGCGGGCTTTCGGTGAACGAGCTGGCGCAATCCCTCCCGGCGCAGGTGAGAAGGCGCTTCATGGCCACCCATTTCTTCAATCCGCCACGCTACATGCGGCTGATGGAGATGGTGCCCTGCGCCGAAACCGATCCGGAAATCACGCAGGCGATGGCGGGTTTCCTCTCCAGGAGGCTCGGAAAGGGCGTGGTCTACGCCAAGGACTCCCCCAACTTCATCGCCAACCGGATCGGCGTCTACGCCGGGGCCGCAGCCTACCGGCACATGACCGAGATGGGGCTCACCGTCGAGGAGGTCGACGTCGTCACCGGAGCGCCACTGGCGCGACCCAAGACCGCCACCTTCGCCCTTTGGGACCTGGTCGGCATCGACACGGTGGTGCGCGTGATGGACAACAGCTACCGGCTCCTCGCGGACGACGACGAACGCGAGCTGTTCAGGGTCCCCGAGAGCACCAGACGCATGGTCGACGCCGGGCTCACCGGGAAGAAAGGGAAGGGGGGGTACTACCGCAGGGAGAGCGTCGATGGGGCAAGCGTCAAGCTCTACTACGACGAGAAAAGCGAAAGCTACCGCCCCTGCGTCCGCCCGAGGTTCGCCTCCGTGACGGCGGCCAGGGAGATCGACGACCCCGGGATGCGGGTGAAGGCCCTCCTGGAGGGGACCGACCGGGCCGCCCAGTTCGCCTGGAGGACGCTGCGCGACACGCTCCTCTACGCTGCGAAGAGGCTCGCCGAGATCGCCGACGACGTGGTGAACGTCGACAACGCCATGAAGTGGGGTTACAACTGGGAGCTCGGCCCGTTCGAGATCCTGGACGCCTTGGGTGTGGCGGCTTTCGTCCGGCGCGCGGAGCAAGACGGCGTGGCCGTGCCCGGGTTCCTCAAGGGGGTCGAGCGCTTCTACCAGGCGGAAGGAGGAAGGAAGTACTACTACGCGCTCCCCGACCGTGACTTCAGGGAGCTTCCCGTGGCGCGGGAACAGGTCTCGCTCACCATCCTGAAAAGCGCCGGAGCAGTGGCCGAGAGAAACAGCGCCGCCTCCCTCATCGACATCGGCGACGGCATCTTCTGCCTCGAGTTCCATTCCAAGATGAACACCATGGGGGGGGAGACCCTGGCGATGATCCGCAAGGGGGTCGGCCGGGTGGAGGCGGAGGGGATTGGGATGGTCATCGCCAACGAGGGGAGCGTCTTCTCGGCCGGGGCCAACCTGATGCTGGTGGCCATGGCCATAGCGGAGGGGGCGTGGGACGACCTCGCCATGACGGTGAAGGCGTTCCAGAGGGCGATGATGGCGATCAAGTACTCGAAGATACCGGTGGTCGCCGCGCCGCACGGCCTGGCGATGGGAGGGGGGTGCGAGACCTGCCTCCACGCCGACGCCATCAACGCCCACGCCGAGACCTACATGGGGCTCGTGGAGATCGGGGTGGGGCTCATACCCGCGGGTGGGGGGACCAAGGAGATGGCGATGCGCGCTATAAGGCTCGCAGAGGAGTACGGCGCCGACGTCTCCCCCTTCATCTTCAGGAACTACCAGAACATAGCCATGGCCAAGGTGAGCGGTTCCGCCGCGGAGCTGGTCTCGCTCGGTCTGATGCGCCCCTCCGACGGCATCACCCTCGACCTCGACCGGCGCATCCACGATGCGAAGCTGAAGGCAATCGCGCTCGCGTCGAACTACCGCCCGGGGCGGCCGGCGACCGCCCTGAAGGCCCCGGGAAGGAGCGTCGCCGCCTCCATCAAGGGGCAGCTTTGGAACCTGGAGCAGGGGGGGTTCATCTCCGGCTACGACCATTACCTCGCTTCCGGCATCGCCGAGGTCATCACCGGCGGCGACGTCCCCGGGGGGACGCTGATCACCGAGGAGTACCTGCTCGAGCTGGAGCGCGAGGCGTTCCTGAGGTTCTGCGGGCAGAGGCAGACCCTGGAGCGGATCCAGCACATGTTGAAAAAGGGGAAGCCGCTGCGCAACTAGAGGCGCGGCCACCTAAGTGGCGGAACCGGCCTTCCCCTCCTCCCGCGACGGGAGAAGACGTACAAGAAGGAGCACATCATGACAAACGCATACATAGTCACCGCACTGCGCACACCGGCAACCAAGGCGTACAAGGGGAAATTCAGGGAGGTGCGCCCCGACGACCTGGCCGCCGCCGCCATAAGGGGTGTCATCGACGGCACGGGCCTCGACCCGCACGAACTTGACGACGTCATCATGGGGTGCGCCTTCCCGGAGGCGGAACAGGGGATGAACGTGGCGAGGATCGCCGCGCTCAAGGCCGGCGTCCCCTACCAGGTCCCCTGCCAGACGGTGAACCGCTTCTGCTCCTCGGGGCTGCAGAGCATCGCCTCCGCCGCCGACCGGATCATGGCAGGGTTTGCCGACTGCATCATCGCCGGCGGGACAGAGAGCATGTCCCTCATACCGATGGGGGGGAACAAGTTCAGCGCCAACCCCGGACTCATCGGCTCCTGGCCCGAAAGCTACGCCTCCATGGGCATCACGGCGGAGCTCATGGTGGAGAAGTACCGGGTATCGCGCGAGGACCAGGACGCCTTCGCCGCGCGGAGCCACCGAAACGCCGCCCGGGCCATAGGGGAGGGGAGGTTCGCCGAGGAGATCGTCCCGGTCCAGGCGCAGTTCTGCTCGCTGCAACAAGGGAAGATGCGCTGCTCCGGCGAACTCGTCTCCGCCGACGACGGGGTCCGCGCCGACACCACGGTGGACGCCCTGGCGAGGCTCAAGCCGGCCTTCAGGGCGAACGGGAGCGTCACGGCGGGGAACTCCTCGCAGATGACCGACGGCGCCGCGGCTGCCCTGGTGGTTTCCGAGGCGTTCCTGAAGAGGACCGGCATGAAGCCGCTGGCCCGCTTCGTCTGCTTCGCCGTCAGGGGGGTCACGCCGGAGCTGATGGGTACCGGCCCCATAGAGGCGATACCCGCCGCGCTGAAGATGGCCGGCCTCACCCAGGACCAGCTCTCCCTGATCGAGCTGAACGAGGCGTTCGCGGTGCAGTCGCTTGTCTGCATGAACGAGCTGAAGCTCGACCCGGAGCGGGTCAACGTCAACGGGGGCGCCATCGCGCTTGGGCACCCGCTCGGCTGCACCGGCACCAAGCTCACAGCCACGCTCCTGCACGAGATGCGGCGGCGCGGCGGGCGCTACGGCTGCGTTTCCATGTGCATCGGGGGGGGCATGGGGGCGGCGGGCATCTTCGAGCTGCTCTAGGAAGGGAAACTACAAAAACCGGATGTCGATTCCGATACGAGAGGTGTTTTTATGGCAGCAAGGGTATTTAAGGGCGCGGAATTCCTTATCGCTGAAACGGGAAAAGACGAGGTCTTCACCCCCGAGGATTTCAGCGACGAACAAAGGGAGATAGGGCGGACCACGGAGCAGTTCGTGCTGAACGAGGTGCTGCCGCTTCGCGACGAGATCGAGCACCAGCAGTTCGAGCACGTGGTGCGGCTGATGAAAAGGTGCGGAGAGCTGGGGCTGTTGATGATCGACGTCCCCGAGGAGTACGGCGGCCTCGAACTCGACAAGGCGACCAGCATGCTCGCCGCCGAGAAGATATCCGGCTCCGGCTCCTTCTCGGTCGCCTATTCGGCCCACACCGGCATAGGGACGCTCCCGCTGGTCTACTACGGGACCGACGAGCAGAAGCAGAGGTACCTCGAAAAGCTGGTGACAGGCGAGTGGATCGCCGCCTACTGCCTCACCGAGCCCGATTCCGGCAGCGACGCCCTGAGCGCCAAGGCGAGCGCCACGCTCTCGGCCGACGGGAGCCATTACCTGCTGAACGGGACCAAGCAGTTCACCACCAACGGCGCCATCGCCGATCTCTACACCGTCTTCGCCAAGGTGGACAAGGAGCATTTCACCGCATTCCTGGTGGAGCGGACCATGGAGGGGGTAAGCGTCGGCCCCGAGGAAAAAAAGCTGGGAATCAAGGGGTCATCCACCACCCAGGTGATCCTCGACAACGCGAAGGTGCCGGCGGGAAACCTCCTCGGGGAGATCGGCAAGGGGCACAAGATCGCCTTCAACGTGCTGAACGTCGGCCGCTTCAAGCTCGGCGCCGCCGTTACCGGGGCTGCCAAGAACGCGCTTGGCGACGGGATCAGGTACGCGAACCTCCGCAAGCAGTTCGGGCGCCGGATAGCCTCCTTCGGCGCCATCAAGGAGAAGATCGCCGACATGACAGCCGGCATCTTCGCCGCCGAATCGCTGATCTACCGGCTGGCCGGGCTCATCGACGACAGGCTAGCCACCATACCGAGGGAGACCCCCGACTACTACGAAGCCTACCAGCGCGGCATCGAGGAGTACGCCATGGAGTGCGCCGTGGCCAAGGTGTTCTGCTCCGAGGTGCTGGCGGACGTGGTGGACGAGGTGGTGCAGATCCACGGCGGCTATGGCTACGTGCAGGAATACCCGGCGGAACGCTACTACCGCGACGAAAGGATCAACCGCATCTTCGAGGGGACCAACGAAATCAACCGGCTGCTCATCCCCGGGATCCTGCTGGCCCGCGCCATGAAGGGGGAGATGCCGCTGCAGCAGGAGGCCATGAAGGCGCTGGAAGCCCTGATGACCCCCTCCTTCGAGGAACTCGACGACAGCATCCCTTTTGCCGCCGAAAAGGCCCTCCTCAAGGGGTTGAAGCAGGCGTTCCTGGTGGTGGCGGGGACGGCGGCCCAGAGGTTCCAGGGGCAGATAAAGGACGAGCAGGAGGTGCTGCTGGCCGTGGCGGACGTGGCGATCAACATCTTCGCCACCGAAAGCGCCTTGCTGCGTGCGGAGAAGATGCTCCCCTCGCTAAGCCCCGCCAGGAAATCAGCCGTCACGGCGGCCGTCAAGGTGTTCACTTTCAACGCGGCGGAGAAGACGGTCGGCGCTGCCCGCAAGGCGGCCTTCTATATCGGGGAGGGGGACAACCTCGCCATGATGCTCTCGGGCATCAGGCGTTTCACCAAGTACGACGCCACCGGGCTGTTGCAGGCCAAACGCACCCTTGCCGATGCCGCCAGCGAAGCGGAAAAGTATCTTTTCTAGCCTCCAGCCCCGTTTCCCTGCAAGCTTGCATCACTCCCGCAAGGCCGGCTCTCTCCGTTGCACACTCAGGGAGCCGGCCTTTTGTATGTGGCGATGAGTCAACTGACACTTCACGCCAAGCTGACAGTCACAGCTCGCGCACTCACTGTGATAAATGATAATTCTGTCTGGTACTCTGGATTCATTTATGGCACAATTGCTCTTTAAGAGAGTTCTAAGAGGCGCACCGTGTCGGCGGTAAGGCGGAGGGGTGAGAATGGACGTGCTTCCAAACATGCAGGACAGGCATAGGGACGGAGACACCAAGGGGAAACCCGAGGGATCCTCCGCCTTGAGGGAGCTGGAAACAGAGCTCGCTGAAAGGAGCCGTGTACAGGAAGAGCTGTACGCCCTGATCGGCGCTCTGGAAACCCGCCTCCGCGCAAGCGATGCGGAACTGGCGCGCGAAAAGATGGCGGTCAGGAACCTCGGCGAGGAACTGGAGTCTTTCAGCTACTCGATATCGCACGACCTGCGCGCGCCGCTTAGGCATCTCATCGGTTTCAGCAGCGCGCTCGCGGAGGATTTCGGGGAAGGGCTGGAGCCCACCGCCCACAGTTACCTCGATTGCATCGTCAGGGCCGGACGCAAGATGGAGAGCCTGATGGAGGCACTGCTCGGCCTGTCCAGGATCGCCCGACAGGAGATGTCCCTCGCCCCGACCGACCTTGCCCAACTGGCCAGACAGTGCGAGGCCACCCTCCGGGAGGGGGCTCCCGGGCGCCAGGTGGTATTGGTGGCCCCGGACCGGATCTGCGTGCAGGCGGATCCCCACATGATGAAGGTTGCGCTGGAGCATCTGTTGGGGAACGCCTGGAAGTTCACCGGCAAGAAGGAGAGCGCGACGGTGGAGCTTGGGTGCAAAAGGGAAGGGGGGAGCGAGGTGTATTTCGTGCGCGACGACGGGGCGGGGTTCGATCCCAGCTTTGCCGGACGTCTCTTCGCCCCGTTTCAGCGCATGCACAGGGAGGACGAGTTCCCCGGCCTCGGCATGGGGCTCGCGACGGTGCAGCGGATCATCCACCGGCATGGCGGGCGGATCTGGGCCGAGGCCCGGGTGAACGGCGGCGCGACCTTTTACTTCACGCTCTTCGACTGACCCACGCGGGGCAGGGGGTCACGCCGGCACCGGCGCCCCCTGCGGGCTCCCGAAATGGAGCCTGAAGCCGTTCAGCCTCAGAATCATGGCGGCTCTGGTGATGTTCTCAGCCAAAATCGCGTTGCCGGAGCCGGCTGCCTGCAGCATGTCGCGGTAATAATTGCGTGCCTGCATCCTGTGTTCTTCCCTGGCGAACAGCGCCGACCTAAGCTTCGCATAGACACCGGAAAAACTGTTCAGGATCAGCGGGTAGATCCTGTTGCCGGACATGACGGCCATGGCCAGGTGCAGTTCCCAATCGTACTTCACCAGCGCGGAGGCGCAGTTGCGCAGCTTCTCGGCCCGTCCGAGGATCTCGGAGAGCACGGCAGCGTCGTTCTCCACAGCCCTCCTGGCGTAGTCCGGTGCCAACTGGACCCTAAGCTCCAAAAGGTTCGAGGCAAGGTCAGGCGGAAACGGGTCGCTGTTTCTGGTGATAGAGGAGAGGATCTCCAGATCGCCCTGCGACCAGAAGTCGTTGACGATGGTGGAGTGCCGCTGCTGCACGGAAATCCATCCCGAATCCTGCAGCTTTTGCAACGCCTCCCTGACGGCCGCCCTGCTGACGGAGAACCTTGCGGCGAGGTCGCGCTCGCTTTGCAGCGCCCCCCCGGGCTGGGGGTCCCCCCTCAGCAAGCCATCCACCAACTCCCTCTCCACCATCTGCCAGGTTTTCCTCATTCCGTCCTCTTTGTATGGGCGCATGACAGATCCACGTCCCCAAACCCGTCGCCATTTTTATATCCTGCCAGGCAGGGGAGGGGTGCGCATCATCATAAAACATAGTTCTGCAAATTGGTAGATTTATTTTTGTCGGTGCCGGATTGTCAGGTGCCGATCTTAGCGCGGCGGCGCTGCGGAAAGGGGGAAGAGGGGAGGATCGCTGTCGTTGTCGCAAACGGAAGCGCGGGTTCGCATCGGGGGGATAATTTTCAACCGGTTTTATAAAAGGCTTTTCGACGCCGCGATGCGGGACCCGGGGTGCGCGTCGTTCTTCCTCGGCTGGGAGAGGGTGAAGTAGAAGGTGGCGCCCCCGTTTTCCTTCCCCTCGGCCCAGATGCTGCCGCCGTGACGCTCTATGATGCGCCGCACGGTGGCCAGCCCGATGCCGGTCCCTTCGAACTCGGAGCCGTGCAGACGCTGAAACGGCTGGAACAGTTTGTCGATGTACGCCATGTCGAAGCCGACCCCGTTGTCCCTGACATAGAAGGCCTGCCTCCCCGGAATCGCCGTCTGGCCGAACTCCACCCTGGGCGACGGCTTCCCCGAGGAGTACTTCACCGAGTTCCCCAGCAGGTTTTGCAGGACCAGCCGCACCAGCACGCTGTCGCCGTAGGCCGACAGCCCCTGCTGTACCAGGAACTCGGTGCCGGGGGCATTTCTCACCTCCCGCAGCATGTCGGCCACCTCCGACGCCATGACGCTGATGTCGAAGGTCTGGCGCTTCATCACGGCTCGTCCCACCCGGGTCAGCGTCAACAGGTCGTCGATCTGTTTTCCCATCCTGCTGCTGGCGGTGCAGATCCGCTCCAGGTATTGGCGCGCCTCCTCCGGCATCTTGCTGCCGTGCTCTTCCACGAGGATGGAGCTGTAGCTGTTTATGTGCCTAAGCGGCGCGCGCAGGTCGTGCGAGACCGAGTAGCTGAACGACTCTATCTCCTGCTTCGCCGCCGCCAGCTGGGAGGTCCGCTCGATCACGCGCCGGTCCAGTTCGTCGTTCAGGTTCCGGATCGCCTCTTCCGCAGCCTTTCTCTCGGTGATGTCCTTTATGGTGCCGATCATGCGCGAGCGCAGTCCTGCCTTGTCTGAACTAAGCTCGCAGCATTCCGCCACCCAGCGCTGCGCCTTGTCGCTGCATCTCCTTATCTTGTACTCCATCTCGAAAGGGCGCCCCTGGGTGATGGCCGCCAGGTAGCTCTCGGTGAAAAGCTCCCGGTAATCCTCGTGCACGACCTCGATATGCCCGCGCAGACTCCTTGGGAAGGCGTCGTCCACGCCGAGTATCTCCTCGAGCTTGCTGGAGCAGCTCCATCTGTCGCGGGCCAGGTCGAGGACGTAGCTCCCCAGCTGGGCGATCCTCTGTGTTTCGCGCAGCAGCCTGTCGCTGTCGGCCATCGCCTGCTCGCGCCGCTTTTGCTCGGTGACGTCCTCAAGGGTGACCACCGTTCCTCCCACCTTGCTCTGCTTGTCGAGGAAGGGCGCGGTGCTTATGGAAAGAAGGGCGCTCCCCCCGTCGGGGCGGTGGAAGACGAAGCACGCGTTCAGCAGGCAGTGCCCTGCTTCCAGCATCTCCCCCAACGACACGTCCTTCTCGCTCCCCGCTTCCTGCCGATGCTCCACGATGCTCCAGATAGGCGAGTCCCCGCCGCGGGACGTCAACTCCTGTTTGGACAGGCCGAGTATCGCTTCGGCGCGCGGGTTGGCAAAGGCTATGTTGCGGTCCGGCTCGATGAACATGATGCCTACCGGGCTCGTCGCCGTGATCAGGTCCAGCAGGTCATGCTCCATGCGCAGGAGGTGCTCCATCATCTTCTGCCCGTTTATGTCGACCAGGGTACCCGCGACCCTCAGCGCCTTTCCCGAGGCATCGCGCTTGTCAGCCTTTCCCTTGCAGCTGAACCACCTCCATTTCCCCTCGTTGGTCTTAAGACGGAACTCCAGCTCGAACTTCTGCAGCGCGCCCTCTATGCAATCCTCCTGGAGCCGGCGCACCGCCTCCAGGTAGTCGGGATGCAGTATGTTGGTCCACTCCTCCAGCCGGGGCTGGGCCTGGCCCGGCTTGTAGCCGAGCATCTCGAAGCAGTACGGGCTTAAGTAGCACCGGTTCCCGGCCACGTCCATGTCCCAGATACCGGCGTCGGCAGCTTCGGTGGCCACCCGGTAGCGGTCCTCGCTTACCGCGGTCTCCTCGTGTGCGCCGGCCTGCGCCGTCATGTCTATATTGCACCCCTGGTAGCCGACCGGATCCCCGCGGCGGTCACGCACCTCCGCTATCACGGCGTGCAGCCGGAACACCTGCCCGTCGGCGGAGCGGTACCTGAACTGCCCGGACCACTGCTTTCCCGCCTCCATCGCCTCCTTCCAGCTGGCGCTGAGGAGCTTGCGGTCCTGCGGGTGGATGAAGCCGATCAGAGGTTCAGGCTCGGGAGCCGAACCGGCGCCTGATTTGCCCGGCAGCCTCAGGAGCCTTCCGGCGAGGTCCGTGTGGTACATGCCAAGCGGAGCCGTGCTGAGGATGTTGCGCAGCACCAGCTCGTGGTTGGGGTAGGGGAGATCCTGCGGCTTGGCGGCTGCCTGGTGAGTGGGTGGGAAGGGGAGGGGGATGCCCTTGATCTTGGTCTGAGCAAAGGTCGCGACTTCCGAAGATTGACTCATGGTGACCCCCCGATTGCGCAAGCTGTTGAATGAGGCGAGGTGGAAGACTTAACCGGTCGCCGGCTGCAGAATCCAGCACGCCGCCACTGTCTCTGGCGCCCTTTGAGCCGCAGCATAAAAGTTTTTTTTAATATAACAACTACTGCCAAAAGTAGCAACCATAAATTATTTATCGATAATATTTCACATCGGACAGTTCGCCACTCCCGTCAATGACAGTGAACCATCTCCCGAAGCGACACCTATGCCTTCAGTGCAAATTCAGCAGGCGCCGTGGTACAAAGGGAGGATTCAACAGTTGACTGCCGGCCACCAGATGCGGTAGTTATAGGGCAAAACAACCGATCGCGTTCAGGAGATAAGACATGGATTCGAGCAAGACTTGCCAATGCGGGGCCAAACACACAGGTCACATCTGCATGCTGAAAAGTGCCGGACGTCTCGACGAGATCGCGCACATCACCGACAAACCCACGGTCGCCTGCTTTACCTGCGGGGCTGAGGCCAACTCCGCGGAGAACGTGTGCAACCCCGTGCCGATCTGATCGCCCGCATCCCCTCGAGCCTTGTAGGGCGCGCGCCACTAGCAGAGCACCGCCGGTTCCGCTGCAGTGCGGATGCGCCAGGAGCAGTCGATGCCTGAGTTGCCAGAGGTAGAGGTCACCCGGCTGGGGATCTGCGACAAGCTGGTCGGAGCCCGTATTGCCGGCGTCGCAATTCACAGCGCCAAGTTCCGCGCCATGCTCCCTGACGGACTCTCCCTGGTTCTCACCGGCCAGACCGTCCAGTCGGTGCTGCGGCGCGGCAAATACCTGATCCTCACCTGCGAGGCGGGGTCGCTTTTGCTCCATCTGGGCATGACCGGACACCTGCGCCTGGTTGCAGGAGGGAGCGAGGCGGGAGCCCACGACCACTTCGACCTGTTGCTGGATTCGGGGCTCATGCTCCGGATGAACGACGTGCGCCGCTTCGGTTCCTTAAGCTGGACGTCCCACGACCCCCTGCAGCACAAGCGGCTCAAGGCCATCGGCCCCGAGCCGCTGACCGGCTCGCTGACGGGCGAGTACCTCTTCAGGAAGAGCCGCGGCAAGAAGATCGCTTTGCAGCGCTTGCTGATGGACAGCGCAGTTGTCGCCGGTATCGGCAACATCTACGCTGCCGAATCGCTGTTTCGCTGCCGGTTCCTGCCGGATACCCCTGCCGGCGCCCTGTCCCTTTCCGACTGCTCCCGCCTCTGCGCTGCCATCAAGGAGACGCTCTCCACGTCCATCGCGGCCGGTCGCTCCGCCATGGATTTCACCGTGGCCGAGGAGAAGCTCGCCTATTTCCCGCAGAAACTCCACGTCTACGGACGCGAAGGGAGCCCCTGCCGGGAGTGCGGCGCCGCGATAAAGCGAGGCAGGCTGGGCACCCGCTCGACCTTTTTCTGCCCCGCCTGCCAGCGCTAGATCAGCCCCTTGATTGACCTTGTGGCAGGGGCTGATAAACTGCCGCAGGAGCGGAAACCCTCCGGGTTCCCGATGTAGGTCACTACAGGAGGTGTTCCCATGAGCAGTCTCTTCACCCCGCTTACCCTGCGCGAACTGAGCATCAAGAACCGCATCTTCGTCTCCCCCATGTGCCAGTATTCCAGCAAGGAGGGGATGCCCAACGACTGGCACCTGGTTCACCTGGGAAGCCGCGCCGTGGGGGGCGCCGGCCTGGTGATGGTGGAGGCGACCGCGGTGACCCCGCAGGGAAGGATCAGCCCCGACGACAGCGGGATCTGGAGCTCCGAGCACGCCAAGGGGTTTGCGCCCATCACCAGGTTCATCAAGGAGCAGGGAGCCGTGCCGGCCATCCAGCTGGCCCACGCCGGGCGCAAGGCCTCGACGGACCTCCCCTGGAAGGGGAGCGCTCCGCTTGACGGCAAGCACCGAGGATGGCAGACCATCGCCCCCAGCGCGCTTCCCTTTGCCGCCGGGCATCCGGTTCCCCGCGAGGCGACCGCCCAGGATCTGGAGATCATACTGGGGCAGTTCGCCTCGGCAGCCCGCCGCAGTCTCGAGGCGGGTTTCCAGGTGGTCGAGATCCATATGGCCCACGGCTACCTGATGCACGAGTTCCTCTCCCCGCTTTCCAACCGGCGCGAGGACGACTTCGGCGGCTCCCTCGAGAACCGCTGCCGCTTCCCCTTGCGGGTGGCGAAGGCGGTGCGCGAGATATGGCCCGACCATCTCCCGGTTTTCGTGCGCGTCTCCGCCTCGGACTGGATGGAGGGGGGGTGGGACCTGGCCCAGACCCTGGAACTTGCCGGGGGTCTCAAGCGGATCGGGATCGACCTCCTCGACTGCTCAAGCGGGGGGCTGCTCCCCGAGGGGGCCCCACCCTTCGGCCCCGGCTTCCAGACGCCGTTCGCCACTGCCATAAGGCGGGAACTGAACCTTCCCACCGGCGCCGTCGGCTTCATCACCGACCCGGTCCAGGCGGAACAGATCGTGGCGACGGGGCTGGCCGACGCCGTGTTTTTGGCGCGCGAGATGCTGAGGGACCCTTACTGGCCGCTGCACGCGGCAAAGGCGCTGGGAGAGGAGGTCGACTGGCCTGTCCAGTACGAACGGGCTAAATAGAAAGAGGAGTCGGAGAACCGTCGCAAAAGGGTTACCCGCGCGGCGCTGAAACGCGCGCAGCAAGTCGAGGGCGGGAAGGGATCGTTTCCGGGCGGGGCGCCGCAGCCGGTAGGCCTATAGCAAGCGAAAAGAGCCCGGCGACAGGAAGTCGCCGGGCTCTTTGGCGGGGCAGGGGGGATGAGGGTGTCAGCGCAGCCTGATCCCCTCCGGGGTGATCTCGATGACCCCTTCCTTGTAAAGGTTCCCGATCACCGTCTTGAAGCTCTTTTTGCTCATCCTGAACATCTCCGAAATGAGCTGCGGCGAAGACTTGTCGCCCACCGGAAGAAAGCCGCCGCGCTCGCTCAGTACTCTCAACAGGCTTTCCCTGTTTCCGGCCATCGCCTGCGCCCCCCCCTTCCTCAGGGTCACGTCGATCTTGCCGTCGCTGCGGATCTTCTTCACGAAACCTTTTGCCGCCGCCCCGACCTCGTACTTTCCGAACAGCTCGCTTTTGAACAGCAGTCCCTCGTAGCGGCCGTTGATGATGACCTTGGCGCCCAGTTCGCCGAACTCGTAGAAGGTGAGCTTCACCTCTTCCCCCTCCTTGAGCTCGATGCGCGATTTCTCCATGAACTTCCCGATCTTGGCCGATGCCGCTATGCGCTCGGAGCGGTCCAGGTAGACGCGCACCAGGTACTTCTCTCCCTTTTGCATGGGGCGGGGCTGCTCGCTGAAGGGGACCAGCAGGTCCTTCTCCAGCCCCCAGTCCATGAAGGCGCCGACGTTGCTGACATCCTTGACCTCCAGGAGGGCGAACTCGCCTACCTGCGCCTTCGGCGTAAGGGTGGTGGCGAGCAGCCTGTCCTCCGAGTCGAGGTAGACGAACACCTTGACGTGCTCGCCAGGCTTCAGCCCCTCAGGGACGTATTTGGTCGGCATGAGGATGTCGCCGAGCTCCGACACCAGGAAGGCTCCGATGGCACTGATCTTCTTCACTTCCAGACGGTTGTACTTACCTATTTCTAACATGTACGATCGCGCTCCGTGCTGCAGTCAACAAAAGGGTGTCTGAAACATCGCAAAATGGTATTTTACTTTTGAATTTTCAATCCGAATACTATAGCAGATGCCGCCGCAATCCGATCATCTTTTTTCCACCTGGGATCACGGGGGGAAAGGAAAGCGCCGAAAGCCGTCGCTTCAGGCGATATCTTTTAGCTGGACAGGGATGCGGCGATCATAATAAAGTGACCTGTTTACAAAGAGATCCGCTCCCGTCGCCGGGGGCTGGTGTCTCCAACAAGACGCCATAACCATGGTTGAATTCCGGAGGCTGTTTGATCCCCTTCAGTCTGAAAACGAAGATGACGGTCGCCATATCCCTGCTCATCGCGGGGTTGCTGTCCATTCTCGCCCTTTCAACGCAGGTGTATTTCGTCGACCAGATCAAGCAACTGCTGTACAGCCAGCAGTTCAGCATGGTGTCGGCCGTAGCCGACCAGATCGACGACAAGATGTCCACCGCCCACACCGAACTGGTCGCAACGGCCAGCACCCTGGGCAGGGGTGCCATTGACGACCCCGCCGCGCTGCGCCGATTCTTTGCCGAGAGGCCGGATACCCTCGCCATGTTCGACAACGGCCTCTTCCTTTTCTCGGCCAAGGGAGACCTCCTTTCCGGCAACCCGATCGATCCCGGGATACTGGGGAAGAACTTCATGCATCGGGATTACATGAAGAGCACCATCAGGACGCGGGCCCCCCACATATCCCAGCCTTTCATCTCGGCGCAGCCGCACGGGCACCCGATCATCATGCTGACCGCCCCGATACTTGACGAAAAAGGAGAGGTGGCGTCCGTGCTTTGCGGGAGCATCGACCTGACCAAAAACAACTTCCTGACCAAAATCGGGAAGGTCACCCTGGGGCGGGAAGGTTACCTGTACCTGTACAGCAAACAGCGCGTGATGATCGTCCATCCCGACAGCAGGCGCATCTTCAAGCAGGACGTACCGGTCGGCGCGAATCTGCTCTACGACAAAGCCATCGAAGGTTTCGAGGGGACCGGGGAGACCGTGAACTCCCGGAAGCTTCACGTGATAAGCTCCTTCAAGACCCTCAAGTCGACAGGCTGGATCCTCGCCAGCAACTTCCCGCAGCATGAGGCTTACGCCCCGATCTACAAGGCGCAGAATTACATACTCGCCGCGCTGGTGATCGTTTTCATGATCTCGGTCATCGTCGTCTGGCTCTCCATGAAGTTCCTGACCGCTCCGCTTGTCTCGCTTACCGGACAGATACGAAACCTCACCCGGAGCAAAGGGGCCAGCACCGCCCCGGTCTGCGTGGACGCTACCGATGAGATCGGCGTGCTGTGCGACGCCTTCAATCAGCTGCTAAATGAACTGGAAGCGCAAAAAATCGAGCTGAAAAGGCAGCTCGACTTCTCCCGCATACTCATCGACATCACCCCCATCCCGGTCTACTACAAGGACGCCGAGGGAAGGTACCTGGGGTGCAACCAGGCCTTCCTCGACTTCAACGGCTTTGCCCGGCACGAGATCCTCGGGAAAACCGTTTTCGACGTCTGCCCGCGCGACATGGCGGACGTGTACCACCAGTCGGACCAGGACATCGCCGGCAAGGGGGGGGTGCAGGTCTACGAAACCAAGGCGCACAAGGCGGATCTGACCCAGCGCGACGTGGTGTTCTTCAAGACCGCGTTCCCGTCGCTGGACGGCTCCTACGGCGGGCTGCTGGGTGTCATGCTGGACATAACCGAGCGCAAGCAGGCAGAGGCAGCCTTGCAGACGCAAAAGGAGTTCGCAGAGAGCCTGGTGCTCAACTCGCCCGTGCCGACCTTCGTGCTGGACACCAGCCACCGGGTCATCATCTGGAACTCCGCGATGGAGGCCTTGACCGGAATCAAGGCCTCCCAGGTGCTTGGCACCGCGCAGCTTTGGAAGATCTTTTACGACACGGAGAGGCCGCTTCTCGCCGACCTGGTCCTGAACGACAGCCTCGACGAGCTCCACAAATACTACAGCCGGCACCAGAACTCGCCGCTGATAAGCGGAGGCGTGCAGGCCGAGGGGTGGTACCGCGACCCGCAAGGCAACGGGCATTACATCGACATCAGCGCGGCCCCCATCAGGGACAGGCAGGGTGTGCTGGTCGGCGCCCTTCAGGTCATGGAGGACATCACGGAGCGCAAGCAGGCCCAGGACGCCCACGAGCAGACCAGGCGACAGATGCAGCTGATCCTCGACGCCGCCGGCGAAGGGGTCAACGGCGTGGACATGAACGGAAGGATCACCTTCGTCAATCCCGCCGCCGCACAGATGGTAGGCTGGACGCAGGAGGAACTCCTGGGACAGCACCAGCACTCGCTGATGCACCACACCAAGGGAGACGGCACCCCGAACAGCGAGGAGCGCTGCGCCATGGCCGCCGCATGCAGAGAGGGGAGGCCGCACCAGGGAAGCGACGAGCTCTTCTGGCGCAAAGACGGCTCCAGCTTCTACGTGGAGTACAACTGCAGCCCGATCCGCGAGGCAGGCGAACTGGTGGGCGCCGTCGTCATCTTCAAGGACACGACCGAGCGCAGGCAGGCAGAGGAACAACTCTCGAAGCTCTCCCAGGCGGTCATGCAGAGCCCCGTTTCCATCGTCATCACCGACCCGTCCGGCAACATCGAGTTCGTGAACCCCAGGTTCAGCCAGGTGAGCGGTTTCGCGGCAGAAGAGGTGATCGGCAAGAACCCGCGCCTGCTCCAAAGCGGCAAGACCTCGCCGGAGCTCTACCAGAACCTTTGGGACACCATCAGCTCCGGGCGCGTCTGGACCGGCGAGCTCTACAACAAGCGCAAGGATGGGGCCACCCACTGGGAGCATGCCACCATTTCGCCGATCAGGAACGGTACCGGAGCCATCAGCCACTACATGGCCTTCATGGAAAGCATAGCCGAACGCAAAAGGCTCGAGGAACAGCTGCGCCAGGCCCAGAAAATGGAGGCAATCGGGCAACTTGCCGGTGGCGTCGCCCATGACTTCAACAACATCCTTACCGTCATCATGGGATTCGGGCAGCTGTTGCAGCACTCCCTGCCCGATGGCGATCCCATGCTCGAGAACATGGAGCAAATACTGGATGCCGCGGACCGCGCGACGCATCTGACCAGGAGCCTTCTTGCCTTCAGCCGCAAGCAGGTCATGCTGCTCCAGCAGATCGAGCTGAACGAGCTCACCAGGAAGCATGCGAAATTCCTGACGCGCATCATCGGGGAGGACGTGACGCTGAAGAGCTCGTTCAGTGAGGAGCCCTTGCTTGTCATGGCGGATGGCGGGCAGCTCGAACAGGTGCTGATGAATCTCGCCACCAATGCCAGGGATGCCATGCCCGGCGGGGGCGAGCTCGCCATCAAGACCGAGTCGGTCCAGCTGGACAAGGAGTTTCACCGGCAGCATGGCTACGGCATGCCGGGGCACTACGCGCTCATCACGGTCACCGACACCGGCACCGGGATGGATGCCGAGACGCAGCAGAAGATTTTCGAGCCGTTCTTCACCACCAAGCTGCCGGGGCGCGGAACCGGCCTTGGCCTGTCGATCGTATACGGCATCGTCAAGCAGCACGGCGGATACGTCACCATCTTCAGCCAGAGAGGCTTCGGGACCACCTTCAGCATCTACCTGCCGCTGATCGCAGCACAAACTGCGAAGAAGGATAAGGCACCCGCCTATTTCCCCGAAGGCGGGACTGAGACCATTTTGGTGGTGGAGGACGATCCTCCCGTCGGTCGCCTGGTGGAGTCCGTGCTGAAGAGGTACGGCTACAAAGTCATCCTGGCAAGCAGCGGCGACGAGGCGCTTGAGCTCTACGAAACGAAATGCCGCGAGATCGACCTGGCCATGCTGGACGTCATCATGCCGCGCATGAACGGAAAGCAGCTCTGTGAGCAGCTCAGGCAGCGTTCACCCCAGTTGAAGGTCCTCTTTTTGAGCGGATACACCGCAGACCTGATCCAGGACAAGGGGATCTTGATGGACGGCGTCGACATCGTCAAGAAGCCTGCCAAGCCGCTAGAGCTCGCCAGAAAAGTGCGTGAGCTGCTGGATTCCCCCTGATCCGTCCGCTATCTCGCGGCAGCTCCCCTCCTCTGCAGGCAGGACGGGGGAGGGGAGGGTGTTGCGCAATTAAACCTTTAAATTCAAATACTTGGAGTATGAAATGATAATGGAATGCCTGACCATGGAGGAGTTTGCCCAGGGGCTGTCGCGTTGCAAGACGGTATACATTCCCTTTGGCTCAGTGGAGGAACACGGAAGTCATCTTCCTTTGTCGACCGACACCATAGAAGCCTACGAGGTTGGCAAGCGCGCAGCGGAGAGGATTCCGCTTTTTGTAGCGCCGCCCGTGCATTACGGTGCGTGCCGTTCCACATCGCGCCATCCCGGGACCGTATCGATCAGCACCGGCACGTTGAAGGCGCTCTTGAAGGACATCGTGCGTTCGCTGCACACACAGGGGCTCAGCAATTTCATCGTGCTGACCGGGCACGCCGGAGGCTCGCACAAGATGGCGCTGCAGGACGCCGGCGAGGAACTGATCCTGGAGTTGCCGGAGATAAACATGGCCGTTGTCACCGAATACGATCTGGCCAAGGAAGCCGGCGCGCAGTTGATCGAGACACGCGGCGATGCGCACGCCGGCGAGATCGAAACCTCGCGCATCATGCATTCGCATCCGCACCTGGTCAAAGGGATGGGCAGACCTGAGTATCCTGCTTTTCCGACCGGGATCCTGGTCCGGGACAAGCGGAGCTTCTGGCCGGGCGGAGTCTGGGGAGATCCCACCAAGGCGAGCGCGGAAAAAGGGCGTCAAATCGAATCCCTCGTCACCGACAAGGTCGTCGAGCTGGTCAAGGCCCTGGAGAGCAGGCGCTGGTAAAACTGCCCAAAAAAGCGGCTTCCAAATTTGGCGTTTAGAGGGACTTTTCGATCAGGTGCAGGGGTAGACCTGCACCTGATTATTGCGTGAATACGCCAGGAGCGGCTTTTGAGCACCGTGTGGCGGGACGAGGCGAAATAGCAGGTTGAGGATGATTCCGACCCGGGCGCGAGTAGAGCCAGCAGGAGCGGCGAGGTCGTCACTGCAATAACAGCATGAGGGATATGGGTGCGCCGACCGGAAAGACGCGGGAGTTGCTCAACGGGCACAAGATGGCGCGCGGATAAACCCACGGCGGAAAATAGTTCCGGTACAAAGAGCGAGGCGGCACCCAACGTGCAAGCAAGGAGCAAAGGCACCAGCAGCAAGTCATCAGCGGGGCAACAGCGATCCGCAGTTCCGACACTCGCCAAAGACGATTCATCCCACCCCGTACCCGCAACAATCAGACCAGCCCCGGATACCTTGGCAACCGATCCATCTCGCAACAACAGACCACAAACTTGACATAATATATCTTATGGGACGTTATGGATGGATAATTGTGAGGGTAGTTGGTTGATTGATTGATTGATGATCGATTCTTCCTCGACGGAACGAAATCGGTTTACGCTGCTGAAGCAAAACCGTTGTATTAGATCGAGTCGCCACTCGGTACTCTCACCTGTTACCAACCTTTTTGGTACGCCTCTCTATCCACC
>Ga0209317_1000381_pt1 | contig 54858 bp, 47 predicted proteins | sample RifGroB2_FD_183994 | JGI IMG/M metagenome (GOLD analysis project Ga0209317, IMG submission 183994) | Soil microbial communities from Rifle, Colorado, USA - Groundwater B2 (SPAdes) (version 2) | ecosystem: Environmental > Terrestrial > Soil > Unclassified | place: Rifle, Colorado | collected...
TACCTACGCCGCCCTTGACAAAACCCAGAATCTAACAAAAAAGCATTTAAGGGTTGAGAAAAGAAATAATTTGTAGATTTATGAAATTAAAGTAAAAATTAACAGACAGAGTTCAAATTACACTCCCGTCAAAAAATAGATACGCTGAAAATGCTTTTTTGCTTTGCAGAAATAATCCTGACACCGGAATGCGGTATCAGGGTTATTTGTTTTCAGAGCGGTTGTTTCACGAAATGGTTAAAATAAAAAACCTCTTCCTACGCCGGAAGAGGTTTGAATTTGATGTGTAAAACTGAGACAATTCGCGTTATTTTGAAGCCTGAAGTTCAATTTTAATCGGATCGTTTTTTGACTTAATACTGAATGTTCTTTCGTTTTTGTTGTACGAGGTATAACTTGCAACCAATTTGCACTGACCGGCTTTCAGGTTGTCGATTATAAAATGACCATCGAAATCGGTGTAAGTTTTTACATCAGTTCCTTCCACTTTCACTTCAACGCCAACCAAAGCTTCACCCGAAACTTCGTCAATTACGTTTCCACTCACTGAAAGAACTGCTGCTTCTGTTTTTGAATCTGTTTTCGTTTCTGCTTTTTCAGCAAAGGCCGATGTTGCTGCAAATGCTACAAGGAAGGCAAATATTACTTTTTTCATAACTGTATTTTTTTTGTTTTTTTCTCTGAATCACAAAACCAAAAATACAGTTAACCGATTAAGGGGAAATTAAGCATTAATTAAAGTTTTATTACAGATATCAAATGAGAATCAAGTAGCTACATAACAGCATTTTAAATCAGCAAAAACAGCAAAAATTAACTTTCCTTTTCCTGTTTGCAAATGTTACTACAATTCAAAATGTACGTTATCGAAATACCTTAATTAAATGTTCACTATATTTTAATCTTCATGTAATTTCGATGCAAAAAAGAATGAAATGAATTAATCTGACTTTTTTTCTTCTTTTAGCTTTTTAACGTTCACTTTGAACTTTTTAAGGGCTTTTTCTAATTTTTCTTTCAAAGCCTTTATCTTACTTGGTTTTACTTCTTTCTTTTTGGCTTTTTTTACTTTATTTTTTAGCTTATCGACCTTTTCTTCTGCCTTTTTAACGTTCTTTTTTATAACTTTTATCTTTTGCTTCTGCTTTTTATCCAGGTCAGGGTCTTCCTTTTGTCCTATCAAATCAGCCTCTGTTGGAATTACTATTTCAACTTCAACTGGCTTCTTTTTTGACAGTTCCTTAGCTTCCCTTTTTGCCCAGGCTTTCACTGCTTTTTTATTGACCGGTATTGACTCATTTTTCGATTCAACATCTGTCGGAACAATTTCAGGCTTTGTTTCTGCGGCAATGATTTGCAAATCAACAACTAATGGCGTTTCAGATAATGCTGCCATCTTTTTATTAACTGTTTTTTGTTGTTTAATTTCAGTCGGCTTCTTAGTTTCTTTTTTAGCCTCTATTTTATCGTCTGTGGCCTTTTCTGCTTTTGAATCTTTCATGACTATTCGAATTAATATTTTGAACAAAAACTAGCATTTAATAAGTTAGATTTCAGTTTGATAATCAAAATACAAAGCCGCAACCTATATTCGGGAACGGCTTTGAATTTAATTCACTCCTTACAGACTCATATAACGGATCAACCGGTAAATATGTTTATTCCTTTTTCAGTTTCTCCGGATACTCGCGTTCGCTTACGATCTCTCCGTTCTTGCCAAAGTTTCGCCAGATGCCAACTTTCTCGCCCATGTTATAATGCAACTCATAGAGCAAACTGCCCGTTGCATCCCAGATCATCCAGGCTCCGTGTTTTAGCCCATCTTTGTAATTGGCCAATCCAATCAATACTTTTTGTTCGTTGTAAGTAATCCACGAACCATGCATCAGGTTGTTTTTGTACGATCGCACTTCATTCAACTGCCCATTCTCGAAATAAACATTCACGGTCCCATTCTTCAACCCGTTTTCAAGGTTCATTTCAATTTTGTTCTTGCCATTCGGGAAATGAGTAATGTATTTTCCCGTGTATGCCACACTGTCGGCATAGTAAATGCCATTTATTTCTTTAAGTTCCTGGGCTTTGGCTACTATTGACAGGAAGCCGATCATCGCTAATAACAATCCAAGTTTCTTCATGGTGTACTTTTTCCTTTTTCTGACTTATACTATCGTCAGCCGATTAATGTTTAAAAGAGCCTCGTCAGCCCCGAGTCCCCAGGGCCGATAAAGCTCTCTTTTTCTCTTTTATAATTTCTTATTTCGAAATCATTTTAACCACTTTTTGTGCGGTTCCGGTAGTCACTTTTGCAAAATAGATTCCCTTTGGAAGTGCCGATCCATCAAACGCAAAGCGGTGCGTGCCTTCAGTCAGTCTACCTTCATGAAGAATGGCAACTTTACGACCCGAAAGATCAAGTACGAAAACGCTCACATTCGATTCTTTTTCAAGCTGAAGTTCGATGTTTGTACTTCCGGAGAACGGATTAGGATAATTTACCAGGCTGGCTTCGTTTGAAATTGCAATTGGATTAACTGCAGTAGGAACCCAATAGGACGCATTCAATACCGGAGATCCAACAGTGGGCTGGAAATTTAATGCTGCATAATTGAAAGGATCGGTGATTTTTACTTCGTCGTTTGTTGCAATCAAATGATTACGGCGAATGCCCGATTTATACCAGGCTTCCAGGGTAGTTGCATCGAAAATAGTTCCGTCTTCTTTAAACTTGTCGGCACGAATTCCGGCCAAAATACAGTTTTGAACAGTCAGTATATCGGTGTTGGCTGCGGTCTGGCTGCCATCCGATTCCAAACGAAGTCCCAATCCCCAACCTAAAAATGCTGAGTTATAAATTTGTAGTCTGGTGTTACGGCGTAAACGCATGGCAGCACCACCTGCGTGGTTGGTTGCCAAAGTAGCTGGTTCTGTAGCACTTTTTGATGGGCCAAATGCACTGATGTTGCTGAAAATAGCTTTGGTAAACGGTTCGGCAGTACTTCCTGCGGCATCGTTGTCCGATTCAAAAGCATTTGCTGCATCAGTATCCACAATAGCCGGATCGCGGGAGATCAAACCAAATTGTACCATTCCGGCAAAACCGTTGTCAGTATCAAAATCATCGTCTTCAGTTTTATACGAAATCAGGTATTTGGCATTTACAGCTCCACCGAACCATTCAAAACCGTCGTCGCCCGAGTACGAAACCTGCACATAGTTGATTTTTGTTTGGCTACCTACCGAGTACAAGGTCAAGCCATTGATTTCTTTTCCTGTAGCTACTTCGTATCCCGGGAATTCGATACGTACATATTTCAGTTCTCCTGAATTATCTGCATTATCGGTTCCGCCATAAGGAGAATCAATACCACCTTCGGCAATACCTTCGCCACCGGCGTTGTTGTTGATTCCTTTTCCGCAGAGTACCAAACCTGCCCAGTTGCTTTGTGCACGGAAGCCTGCTCCCTGGTTCGAAGTAAATACGATTGGTTTTACCTCTGTACCCACAGCGTTTATTTTCCCGCCGCGTTCAACAACCAGCGCACTTTTTTCAGTTCCGCGGATGATGGTTCCGGCTTCGATTGTAAGCGTTGCACCAGCATCGACATATACCCAGCCGTCGAGTTTAATCACTCCCGACCATGCTTCGTTAGCCGCAATATGCAAACCTGCTGAGCGTGAGAATTGTCCATTTCCTTTTGTAAGCGTAGTTGCTGGATACTCAGTAGTTGTTGGAGCAAAGTTGGTCCAGTTTTTAGTCCAATCAATAACTCCGTCGAAAGCGCCAACGTAGCGAACATGATCGAAGAAACTGTGGTTGATAGATGTTGTTTCGGTAACCGAATTATACCATGATGATGCATTTCTTACTGGTGATGAAGCCAATGGCTGGAAGTTCAGCGTGGTGTAATTGAACGGGGCGTTGATTTTAACTTCCTCGTTGGTTGCAATCAATTGGTTTTTCCGGCTGGCGGCTTTGTACCAAGTTTCCAGAGTCGCTGCATCGAAAATAGTTCCGTCTTCTTTAAATTTATCGGCACGAATTCCGGCCAATATACAGTTTTGAACAGTCAGCACGTCGGTATTGGCTGCGGTCTGGCTGCCATCCGATTCCAAACGAAGTCCCAATCCCCAACCTAAAAATGCTGAGTTATAAATTTGTAGTCTGGTGTTACGGCGTAAACGCATGGCAGCACCACCTGCATGGTTGGTTGCCAAAGTAGCTGGTTCTGTAGCACTTTTTGATGGGCCAAATGCACTGATGTTGCTGAAAATAGCTTTGGTAAACGGTTCGGCAGTACTTCCTGCAGCATCGTTGTCCGATTCAAAAGCATTTGCTGCATCGGTATCAACAATAGCCGGATCGCGGGAGATCAAACCAAATTGTACCATTCCGGCAAAACCGTTATCGGTATCAAAGTCATCGTCTTCAGTTTTATACGAGATCAGGTATTTGGCATTTACTGCCCCACCAAACCATTCGAAACCGTCGTCGCCTGAATAGGAAACCTGCACATAGTTAATTTTCGTTTGGCTACCAACCGAATACAAGGTCAAGCCGTTGATTTCTTTTCCGGTAGCTACTTCATATCCCGGGAATTCGATACGCACATATTTCAGTTCTCCTGAATTGTCGGCATTGTCGGTTCCGCCGTAAGGAGAGTCGATACCACCTTCGGCAATACCTTCGCCACCGGCGTTATTGTTGATGCCTTTTCCGCAGATTACCAGACCGGCCCAGTTGCTCTGTGCACGGAAACCTGCTCCCTGGTTCGAAGTAAACACGATTGGTTTTAACTCGGTACCCACGGCCATAATTTTTCCGCCGCGTTCAACAACCAGCGCACTTTTTTCAGTTCCGCGGATGATGGTTCCGGCTTCGATTGTTAGCGTTGCACCTGCATCGACATATACCCAGCCGTCGAGTTTAATCACTCCCGACCATGTTTCGTTAGCCGCAATATGCAAACCTGCTGAGCGTGAGAATTGTCCATTTCCTTTTGTAAGCGTAGTTGCTGGATACTCAGTAGTTGTTGGAGCAAAGTTGGTCCAGTTTTTAGTCCAGTCAATTACTCCGTCGAAAGCGCCAACGTAATTGACCTTATCAAAGAATTCGTTGGTTATACTTTGAGCAAAAATTGCTGAAGTAAGTCCTAACGAAAGAACGATTGAAAGTAAAGTTTTCTTCATAATTGATAAATTTTAATATTCTGTTTTTAGAACTCGTGTTTTACTTAGATAACTGCATTTTTGAACATCAATCCTGTTTCGTCCGAAATGATTTCATTGTTCTGTTCAACTTCTTCTCGCGGACGAATGCGGTGTTCCTTTTCTATTTTTATAAATATTCTACTCCTCTGGAGTTGAATGCATGAGAACGATCTCTTTCCTGTTTCCCTTTTCCGTATTCCTTTTTCCTAATGACCAATGTCCTTTTCCTAAAGTTTTACCACCAATGCGATGGAATAATTCCGGTTGGGGACATACGAATAGGTGTCCATTTCCAGGTTATCGCCTGGTCCGTAATACTGTACAAAGCGAACGGCTTCATTCAGAATGTCTTTCACTCCGGCTTTCAGGCTAATTCGTTTTCCAAGACCTTTTTCGATGGTCAGGTCGAGCGAATTGCGAGGAAGTTCCCAAGTGTGCGGATTGGTAGGTGTACCCACATAGGCAATACGTTTGCCAATGCGGTTGTAGTTCAATCCGACTGAAAGGTTGGCCTCTTGTTTCTGGTAGTTCATTCCCAGGTTCACGATGTAAGGCGACTGGCCTTGCATGATGCGCTTTTTGTCGCGGGCAAATCCTTGCTTTTCGGTATTGATTTCACTCTTAATCAGTGAAGTATTAAAAATCAGGGTCAAATCTTTCAATTGATGTAAAAATCCAGACGACTTTTCGAATTCCAGAAGCTGTTTTCTTACATCAAGTTCAAGACCCATACTGTAGCCTTTTTCAGTGTTGTAGGGTTTATAATCGTATCCGGTTCCCGCAGGAATCAGGAAAGCTTCAATCGGATTGGTGAAGTTTTTATAAAAAGCCGCAGCCGAAACAATCTCACCGCTTGACGGATACCATTCGTAACGGAAATCGTAATTGTCGATGTAGGCATTTTGCAAATCTTCGTTTCCATGAATCAGCACAAACATTTCAAAGTCCTGATAATCGAAATTCGACATTTCCCTAAATTCAGGACGGTTCACCGTTTTGCCGTACGATGCACGGAAAAGGTTCTTTTCATTCAGATTATAAGTCAGGTTGGCCGACGGGTAAATATTTACCGTGTCGCGAAGGATATCCAAGTTGTCGGTGTTGCCGGTTTTTTCGTAGAAATCGGTGATCTTACGCTCGAATTTTTCGATACGCAATCCACCATAAAGGTTGATTTTGCTGCTGAAAGGAATTTTCAGGCCAATATAACCGGCAATCAGAATGTCCTGCGCATTGTAGCTGTCTTTGGCGCGGGTGTTGTCGCGGTACGATAACCCGTGTTGGTTGTAAGGGGCTGTCTGGTCAAAAAAGAAGTTTTCCTGGACAAATATCTCGTCGATGGGTTTGTAGAAAATATCGGGAGGATTACTTACTGCAACAGCACCAATCAGGCGAGAATCAAACGAACGGTCTTTCTTTTCATGTAAAAATCCGGCTTTAAAAGTCCATGCATTTTTGCTGTCAAATAGATTGAACTGGTGTTCCAGATCGGCTTTGTAATCGTACACATTTTCAACCATATTCAGCCACAAACGGCCTGCCATGTAAGCATTCGGCACGTTTTGCAAACGCAGGTAATACTGATTATTATATGTGCTTTGGTCGTTTTCGTCAAGCACAAAAGTCAGGCGGCGGTTGTCGGGTTGGTCGTTGCTTGTATAACCATAACCGGCCATCCAGTTAATTTTGGTGCGGTCGTTGTTGAATTTTTGTTCGCCAGCCAGCTGTCCGGAGTAAACAAAACGGGTTTCGTATTTCAGGTCGAACGAACGTAAAGTTTCAACATTGTAGTAGTTAATCCCGTTACGAATACTCGTTGTTTTATTCCCCATCTGGCTCATGAAATTCCTGAACTCCAGCTTTTGATTTTTTCCGTACAGAAAATTCCAGTTGTGTATGAATCCCAGTTTGGCCGATTCTTTATACCGCTCATCTTTAAAATCGAAATCTTTAATCACCAGATTTTGTTCCGGAGAATAATCCTGATATTCGAGTCGGTTGATATTCAGGAAATCGCTGGTGGAACTAAAGTTTAATGCAGTAATGTTTCCGATAGAAATTTTACCCAATACAAACCGCCGTTGAAGTGTAATCGATAAATTCTGGTCAGGAAGCGGACTTTTGCTGTTGGTTGTCCAGTTATTGCTGAACGATTTGGAGATGGTATTTAGTTTGTCCGATTTCTGGAGATAATCTGTAGCGTCTTTCCAAACGTAGAGTTCATTGAATCCTTCTTTCGAAGGCACTCCGGAAGGGATATTGCGTGAATTATCTGAAAAACCAAGCCAGTCGGTTTTACCCCCTTTATAAGTTTGAAAGTTGTCATTAAATGTGGTGTGTTCAACGTATTTTGTTCCGTACGAAATAACCAGACTATTTTCGTCGGCTACACTTTTTGTTTCTACATTGATGGCCGCACCGGCAAAATCGGCAGGCAATTCGGGTGCCGGACTTTTATAAATCAGGATGTTGTTGATCATTCCGCTGGGAATTGCATCGAACGAAAAAGCACGTTTGTCGGCTTCGAAACTGGGAGCAGTTGCCCCGTTTAGCATCACCGAATTGTACCGCTCAATCAAACCACGGACAATCACAAAACGACCATCGGTAATTGTGATTCCAGGAACCCGGCGAATAACTTCGGCGGCATCTTTATCCTGCGATTTGCCTATTTGCTGTGCAGTAATTCCGCTTACAATAAGGCTACCGGTTTTTAAGCTCGAAAGCATGGAAACTTCAGTATTGTCGCGGCGTTTGGCAATAACCTGAACTTCCTTGATGTCAACCGAAGCCACTTTAAGTTCAACCGTTACATTTGCTTCTTTTCCGTTGACAACTTCCACACGCACAATCTGACTATCATAGGAAATGTATGAAATAACCAGATTGTAACTTCCGGATGATATTCTTTCAATCCTGAAATTTCCATCAAAATCGGTGACTGCTCCGTTTGTAGTACCCTGAAGCGCTACAGTAGCCCCAATCAGGGTTTCTTTGGTGTTCGCATCTGTAATAGTTCCTTTAATAACTCCGGTTTGTGCTTTGACGGCAGATGAAATAATTATCAAGGCTGCCAGAAGCAAAATTTGTTTCAGTTTCATTCAATAACGCTTTATGACTAGACGCCTATCGTTTTAAGTTGATAATTTCTGACAGGCTGGCTACTAATTTTGGCGCTAAGAAATGGGTTAATAGTTACAGAATGATGAATATTTATTTGCGGAAAGATTACATTTAAATAACAGTGCTGTAATAATTCCACCTATGCTTCTATAAATCAATCCTATAACCTGAAATATTTTATAGCAATCAGGGTTAATTCCATTAATTACCTGTTAATAAATATAGCGAATGACAGTTCGGAAAATAGGTATTGGCAGATACCGTATGTTATACTTTTGTAATCGACATAAAAGCTTAAAAAACAATGAATTATTACTATTTTGGATAGGTGTAATCTATAATTAATAATAGTGTAATCGTTCTGTAATATTATTGGAGAAACTTTGTATCGTTCTTTAATATTATAAATCTAAAATTGCACGATGAAAAGAATTAGTTTAATTGCTCTGGTATTAGTTTCTGTTATATTTTTTAAAGCAAATGCACAGGAACCGACTACCGACGAAAAACTTACAGAAGTTAATGACAAAGTAAACGGTTTATTAGAACGACTTGCAACTGATGAAACTGATCTGCAGAAACTGACCAAAATCAAAGTTTCAGGATACATGCAAGCCCAGTATCAATATTTTGAAAATCCATCCATTCAGCCCAATAACTATTTTTCGCTACGTCGTGCCCGGGTAAAATTTACTTACGAAATGGCTGACGGAGTTAAATTTGTACTTACCCCTGAATTTGTTCCCGGAAACCTGTCGGTTAAAGATGCTTATGTAGTTCTGAACGACAGATGGTCAAAAGCTTTTAGTATTTGGGCAGGTAAATTTAACCGTCCGAACTACGAAGTGGAATACTCATCAAGCAGTCGCGAACTGGCAGAACGTTCTATGGTTATCCGTACTCTTTATCCGGGAGAACGCGCGATCGGTGCCAAACTGGAATACAATCCGGTAAATATTCCATTGCATGTTCAGTTTGCTTTACTTAATGGCGCCGATGGAATTACCATTAATAATGCATCCGGAGTAAACCAGAACACGACTGAAAACAAAGATTTCGACAACTATAAGGACATCATGGTTCGTGCAACTTATAACCTTCAATTAGGCAACTTCGGTGGCCTTGATTTTGGGGCACATGGTTACTTTGGATCATTCAAGTCAAACGCATTGAAAACGTTAAGCAGCGATTATACGACTATCGAAGACGTTAAATTCGGCGATGCAGTAAAACGGAATTGGGTTGGGGGTGAATTCCAGTTGTTTGCTGACCTACTTGGCGGTCTGTCGGTAAAAGGTGAATACATTGCAGGTAAAAACGCTTCAATTGGGTACTCTCCTGTTGCTGCTGTTGGAACAACTGCTGCGACACCTGGTGTTGCCAATTTCCAGAATAATTTCGCTGGTTACTACCTCTATTTCATTAAAAACTTAGGCAAGAAGAATCAATTTGCATTCCGCTACGATTATTACGATCCAAATACCGATATCACCGGAAAAGATGTAACAATAGCAAAATATACTTCTGCTGATGCAACAACTTTGAAAAACAGGGTAAGTGGTAAAAGTGACCTGGCCACTTCAACTTTCGGATTTGCACTGCATCATTATTTTGACGACAATTTAAGAATCTCTCTCAACTACGAAATCGTTCAGAACGAAAAAGTAGGTTCTGCAGGTTTGCTGACCGAAGATTATACCAAAGCCGACGGAACAAAAGTGGTTAAAGGCTTAGATTACAGCAATGTAATTAATCAGAATTTGCTCACGCTGAGAATTCAGGCTAAATTTTAATTGAAGAAAATCAAAAATCAAAAAAAAAATGAAAACACTTAATATGAAAAAATTCGCAGTAGTTGCTGTTTTACTGGTATTCGTTGGATTTGCCTTTACCCCGGCCCCCGACCGCATCACAGTAAAAGGTTCGGACACGATGGTTATCCTCGCTCAGAAATGGGCCGAAGTTTACATGCAGAGTAACCCAAGTGCAGCCATTCAGGTTACCGGAGGTGGTTCAGGAACAGGAATTTCAGCATTGATTAACGGAGCTACTGATATTGCGAATTCGAGTCGTAAAATGAAAAACACCGAAAGAGAAAAACTTAAAGCCAGATACAATACTCTTGGAATTGAAGTTGCATGTGCCAAAGATGGTATTACTGTTTATTTACACCCTTCAAATAAGGTAAAAGAATTAACTGTAAAACAATTGGGAGATATTTTCAGAGGCGAAATCACCAACTGGAAACAAGTTGGTGGCGCTGACCAAAACATTAAATTGTATGGTCGCGAAAACAGCTCAGGAACCTATGTTTTCTTTCAGGAAAACGTGGTAAAAGGCGATTACGCTCCAAGTTGCCAGACTTTGCCAGGAACTGCTGCTGTTGTAAATGCCGTTAAAAAAGACCCGAATGCGATTGGTTACGGTGGTGCTGCTTATGCCGAAGGAATTGAAATCTGCAAAGTGAAAAAAGATGATAACAGTCCTGGCTATGTGGCTTCGGCTGAAACAATCAAAAGCAACCAATACCCGATTACCCGCTACCTTTTTATGTATTTAAGGAACAAACCAACAGGTGCAATGAAAACCTATATTGACTGGATTCTTAGTCCTGAAGGACAAAAGTTGGTTGTTGAGACTGGCTATTTCCCCGTGAAATAATTCGTTCGATCCCGACAATACTGTATTAGTTCAGAAAACAAAAAAAAAAACGGAAAAGATGAAAGCAATTAATAATAAAAAAATCGCAGTGATTTTAGGTTTGCTTGGAATGCTCGGTTTTGCATTTACCCCTGCCCAGGAACGCATCACCGTAAAAGGTTCGGATACCATGGTTATTCTTGCTCAGAAATGGGCCGAAGTGTACATGAAAAGCAATCCCGATGCAGCCATCCAGGTTACTGGCGGTGGTTCAGGAACCGGAATCTCAGCCTTGATTAATGGCGCAACTGACATCGCCATTTCGAGCCGCAAGATGAAGCGCACCGAAATGGACAAAATGAAATCGCTTTACAATACAATGGGTGTTGAAATTGCCTGTGCAAAAGATGGAATTACCGTCTATTTACATCCTTCCAATAAAGTGAAGGAATTAACCATGAAACAATTAGGCAGGATTTTCAGGGGCGAGATAAAAAACTGGAAAGAAGTTGGCGGCGCCGATCAAAACATCAAATTATATGGCCGCGAAAACAGCTCAGGAACCTATGTTTTTTTTCAGGAACATGTTGTTGAAGGCGATTATGCTGCCAGTTGTCAGACTTTGCCCGGTACTGCGGCAGTAGTGAATGCAGTTAAAAAAGACCCTAATGGGATTGGATATGGTGGTGCAGCTTATGCTGAAGGGATTGTTATATGCAAAGTAAAAAACGATGAGAACAGTCCGGGTGTTTTAGCTTCGGCCGAAACCATCAAAAATGACACATACCCGATTAGCCGCTACTTGTTTATGTATGTGAAAAGTAAACCAACCGGAGCTATGAAGAAATTCATTGATTGGATTTTAAGTCCTGAAGGGCAAAAATTAGTTGTTGAAATGGGCTATTTCCCGATAAAATAAAAAAGCGCTTAAGTACCTGAATTTCTTTCTTAGGTACTTTGTAGCTTAGGTACTACTTTTTCTACTATGACAAAAAAACCAAAAAAAAGAAAAAAATCAGAAGCCCCGAATTCAGGTCTGATAGACATCACACAAAAGAAATTCAGGTGGAGTGACTATCTGGCAGAGAAAATAATAAAAGGTGTCGCTTTTCTTTCCATCACCATTATTATTCTGATTTTCATCTTTGTATTCAGAGAATCGCTTCCAATTTTTGCTTCTTCCAAATCGTTGGAGCATTCCGAAGCTACTAGTAATACAACCGAGGTTCAGGAAACGTATGGAGAGGTAACGGATCAGCAACCAATAGTTGAAGAAGTTCAGGAAACCTACGGCGAAGTGACTGACCAATCTGATGTTCAGGAAACATATGGAGAAGTCAGGGATACTTCATCTGCTAAATCCCAGGTTGAATCCTACGTAGTAAGCGATGGCAGCGGGTATGATGATAACCAGTCAGCACTAAAATCACTGATGAGTAAAGATTGGTATCCTGTTTCAGAGAAACCACGTTTTGGGTTATTTTCACTTATCATCGGAACATTTAAGATAACTGTAATCTCCATCCTGTTTGCAGCGCCACTAGCCATTCTTGCAGCTGTGTATACGGCTTCTTTTGCAGGAAAACGGCTGAAAGAGATCATTAAACCAACCATCGAGTTACTGGCCGGATTTCCCTCTGTGGTGATCGGATTTTTTGCCTTGATGGTTTTGGCCACCTTTCTTCAGGAAGTATTTCATTACGATACCCGTTTGAACTCGTTTGTAGGTGGTATTGCCATGGGAATTGCAGCCATACCTATTATTTTCACTATTACCGAGGATGCGCTGACCGCTGTCCCCAAAACGTTTAACGAAGCTAGTTTGGCTTTGGGAGCATCAAAATGGCAAACAGCCTTTTTTGTGATTCTTCCGGCGGCTACTCCAGGAATTTTTGCGGCCATCTTACTGGGTATTGGTCGCGTATTTGGCGAAACCATGATTGCATTGATGGCAACCGGGAACGCAGCCCAAATGGGTATGAACCCTTTCGAATCGGTGCGGACATTGGCAGCTACCATTGGTGCAGAAATGGCTGAAGTGGTTTTTGGCGACACGCATTATAACGTTCTTTTTCTCATCGGCTCGTTGCTGTTCATCTTCACTTTTGTAATAAATGCCATCGCTGAGTTCTATGTGAAAGGAAAATTAATGAAAAGAATTCAGGGAAAATGATCAAAAGCTTCAAGAAAAATATAAAAGGTATTCTGATCGAGGGTCTTACTCTTTCTTCTGCCCTGATCATCATTGCCATAGTGGTGGTGATGTTTACGGTAATCCTTATCGGTGGAAAAGATCAGATTACATGGGAATTTTTAACCAGTTTTCCGGAAGATGGAATGACCAAAGGTGGAATATTTCCGGCAATATACGGAACTGCCCTATTGGTAATTATCATGTCTGTCGCAGCTGTTCCTTTCGGCACTATCACTGCCATATACCTCACCGAATATGCCAAAGAAAATTCAGTGATTGCTAAAACGATCCGGTTTGCTGTCCGGACACTAGCCGTTATTCCTTCTATCATTTACGGGCTGTTTGGTTTGGGATTTTTCATCAAATTTGTCGGAACTCAAATGGACAATGCATTTTTGGGGGGACAGTTAAAATGGGGGCAGCCCAATATTTTGTGGGCCAGTTTGACAATGGCGCTTTTAACTTTACCTGTGGTCATAGTTTCGGTCGAGGAAGCTTTAAAAACGGTACCCAAAGACCTGCGTGCCGCCAGCCTGGCGCTCGGAGCCACCAAATGGCAAACGATCTGGAAAGTAGTCATTCCGGGTTCCATTTCAGGTATAATGACGGGAACCATTTTAGCCGTCAGTCGTGCAGCCGGTGAAGTAGCACCAATCCTTTTTACAGGTGTAGCCTATTATCTGGCGACATTACCTGGTTCTCTCAGCGACCAGTTCATGGTTCTGGGTTATCACATTTATGTTATGAGTACACAGTCGGCCAATGTTGATCAAACCATGCCGATCCAGTTTGGAACCACACTGGTACTTTTAATGCTTACATTTATACTGAACTTTACAGCCATCATTTTAAGATACCGAATCAGAAAAAAGAAAACAGATTAATTATGACTTTTGAGAAAATACATACCGAGAATATGGTTCTTCATTATGGGAGCAAGATGGCCCTCAACAACATCTCCATCAAGATTCCGGAGAATAAAGTGACTGCCTTTATTGGTCCTTCAGGCTGTGGAAAGTCAACTTTTCTGCGAAGCCTGAACCGGATGAATGATCTGATTGACGGAGTGAAAATTGAAGGAAAAATCCTGATCGATGGCGTCAATATATACGATAACAACATTGATGTAGTCACACTCCGAAAAAAAGTGGGAATGGTATTCCAAAAGTCAAATCCATTTGCCAAATCGATCTACGAAAACGTTGCCTACGGTCCCCGAATCAACGGTGTAAAAGACAAAAACCAGCTTGACGAAATTGTGGAATCTGCTCTTAAAAACGCTGCCATATGGGAGGAAGTAAAAGACCGTTTGGGCGATTCGGCGATGGGACTTTCAGGTGGTCAGCAGCAACGACTTTGTATTGCACGCACCTTGGCCGTAAACCCCGAAATTGTGTTGATGGACGAACCTGCCAGTGCACTCGATCCGCTTTCAACCTCAAAAATTGAGGAATTAATTGTTCAGCTTAAGGAAAAATACACCATTGTTATTGTAACTCACAATATGCAGCAAGCTGCCCGAATCAGCGATCTGACAGCCTTTTTTTACCTGGGTGAATTGATCGAATTCGACAAAACAAAAAAGATTTTCACCAATCCTGAGAAGAAACAAACTGAGGATTACATCACCGGAAGGTTCGGATAGAAACGTTGCGATTTACGGGATACGAGTTGCGAGTTTTGACAAAACGACATACAACCCGAAACAAGAAACCCGCAACAAGAAAAAATCAGTCCTTCAGTAATTCAATCCCTCAGCAAATTAAAAATATGGAAAACAGAATATTCGACTCCGAACTGGAAAAGTTAGCAACCAAGGTAATAGAAATGTGCTCACAGGTGAATCAACAGGTGAATGACGCTTTAACTGCCCTGATGGAATACGATTTAAAGCTTGCTAAAAAAGTAATTGGCAACGATAAGGAAATTGACACACTGGATGTTAAGATCGACAGATTATGCCAGAAGATTTTTGCCTTACAGCAGCCCGTTGCCCGCGACCTTCGATATATTCTTTCGGCCCTTAAAATTAACAACGATCTGGAACGAGTGGGCGATCATGCGGTAAATATTTCCAAACGCATTGCGCCTCTTAAAGATTACCGGCAACTGGTTTCCGACCTGGGCGTTGACAATCTTGCAAAAGAAACATCGTTGCTGTTTGCAGATGTGCTGAGACTGGTAGAATCACATGATTTAAAATATTGTCAGGAAATTTATCGCCGTTCATCGGACTTAAAAGAAGGCTGCGAGGTAATTGCTGAAAATGTCCTGAATGAAATGATGCTGAAATCAGAAGTGGTGGTTGTGGCCTCTAACATTCTGATCATCGTCAACCTGATCGAACGTATTGCCAGCTACTCGAATAACATTGCCGAATCAATTACTTTTGTGGAAGAAGGTGAAATTGTGAAACACCGCAAGAAAGATTAATGCTTTTATAGCCATTCAATACGCTTCACAAACTTCGGCGTGAGTTCCCTTCGACTTTCTTCGACACGCTTCGCTGCTCAGGAAACATCGCGTTCAGGGAGTAGCTCTTCGTTCTCCGGACTCCGTTCTTCGATCACCATTAAAATACTGCCTCAACAATTTTTCTTGTATTATCCGAAACACCGTAGGTGTAAATATGCAAACTCGGAACCTGATGCGCGACCAGTTCCTTAGACTGCTGAATGGCCCATTCGGTACCAACCACTTTAGCATCATCATCGGTTTTGCACTTGTTTAATTCGGTGGCCAGTTCCAGCGGAATATCTATGCTGAAAAGCTTTGGAAGAACGGTCAATTGGTTTTTTAGGTTGATCGGTTTGATCCCCGGAATAATAGGAACATTGATTCCGATGGCTCGGCATTTGTCAACGAAATCGTAATATTTCTGATTGTCGAAAAACATCTGGGTAACGATGTAATCAGCACCTGCATCCACTTTTTGTTTCAAGTATTGAAGGTCAATCCCTGCATTGGGCGCTTCAAAATGTTTCTCCGGATAACCAGCCACCCCAATACAGAAATCCATCGGATGCGTATTTTTTAAATCTGGTTCAAGGTATTTGCCATCACGCAAATTCACAATCTGTTCAACCAGTTGATTGGCGTTGGAATGTCCGTTCGCGTCAGGCCTGAAAACATGCTCACCTTTGTTTCCGTCGCCACGTAAAGCCAGTACATTTTGGATGCCCATGAAATTCAGATCAATCAAAACATGTTCGGTTTCGCTTTTCGAAAAGCCGCCACACAGAATATGGGGAATTACAGGAATGCCGTATTTGTGCTGAATGCTGGCTGCAATAGCAACCGTTCCGGGACGTTTGCGCACAATGCGTTTTTCGATACGACCATCGGGCAATTCGATGTACATCATCTCGTCGCGGTGCGTGGTGATGTTAATGTACTTTGGATCGAAACTCAAAAGATTTTCTATCGTGTTGTATATTTTGCTCGCGTCATTTCCTTTGAGCGGGGGCAACAACTCAAACGAAAAAACGGTATTATTGCTCTGATTAATAATGTCAATTACTTTCATTTCAGGGGTATTTTAAAGATTCAAAAGTTGATCTGATTTTCAACAGTTGAACGAAATACTATTTAAAAATGTTCTCAATTTTCTTTTCAGCTTTATCCATTTCGCGCTTCAGTTGTGTTTCCACCGAATTGTTGAAATGAAAAATCATATCGAGTACAAACATAACAGCCAATCCCAGTAGAAAGTAAATAAGTGCAGATTTTGTATTCTTCTTCATGTGTTATTAATTAATATTTAATCTATCCCATTTAGTGTTATAATTCTCCAAGGGAATGGTTCTCTATTATAGCTAGAAATGAAATTATTTGTATTAAACATTGCATAATTCCTCAATCTATTTTCATCTTCTTCTCTATCTTGCCAATATTCATACATTAATATTAATGAATTAGCCCAGTCTTCATTGAGAACAATAATTGAACAATCGTCGGGATTAATGTATAGTTCATCAACTTTTATTCGCCATTCTCTTTCCCATGTAAAATCTATAGGTGGTTCTGCACAAGGATCATATGTCATGTGTCTCCATCTTTGTTCCTCTAATAAACTAAAATATTCTTGCTCTGTTTGATATATAACTTGCCTGCCTCCTAATGAGAATAGCCAATCTTTTTTTACAACAATACCAAACGGTGAATATTTCGAATAATAATTCTCATTAATCAGGCCATTTGTCAAGCAATCGATAGGTGCTTCAGAAAAACAAACACAATTGTATCCACCTTTTATCAAATTGTTAGTACCAAGGATTATTTGACTCGAGATAATTGATTGTAAATTTTCAAATGCATCAGTAATATTCTCTCCTCTTGTAAAGTGCACTAAATAAGGCGATATATCGATTCTTGATTTCACAATTAGTTAAATCTCTAAAGGTTAAGCTTGCTTGAAATATCAAATATCTAACAATTACATTGAAATCCTAAAGTTCTACTTTAGATTTTCAATGTAGTTACAGAATAATTACCTTGAAATCCTAAAGTTTGATTTTAGATTTTCAAGGTAAATAAATTAGGTCAGTCAAAAACACAGAATTCTCATATTAACTTTTCGAAGTCTTTCTGATGATGATTTGTTCCATTCTGACCGAAAGAAATCATCCGCTTTGATTTTCATTTTTGCGCGGACCGCTTTCTTCTCAATCTAGCGTCCGTTGGCTGAAGCCAACGGCAAAGAATACTATCTCCTTGATTAACCGATGAATTTATTCAGCGCACTATCCATTGCCGTCTGCTTTAGCTGACGGACACGAGTCATTCTAAATCCCTTTATAATTCAGGTTTGAAGGCATAAATTTCTCGATGACCTCCACGTTTACGCCTTTGCGGCGGGCGTAATCTTCAACCTGGTCTTTGCCAATTTTTTCCAGACTGAAATATTTCGATTCAGGATGCACAAAAAATTCTCCACTTACAGAAGCGGTTGGAAACATCATAAAATGTTCGGTCAGGGTCATGCCAATTTCACCGGCTTTCAGCATATTGAACAGGTTGCCTTTTTCGTGGTGCTCGGGACAGGCCGGATAGCCAATGGCCGGGCGGATTCCCTGGTAATCGACATGAAACATTTCTTCCAGAGAAAGCTTTTCTCCCGGAACATAACCCCAGTATTCCTTGCGTACCTGCAGATGCAGCAACTCGGCAAAAGCTTCCGACAAGCGGTCTGCCAGCGATTCAAGCAGAATGGCGTTGTAATCGTCATGATCGTCGTGAAAATGTTTCATCCATTTTTCGATGCCGACTCCGCCGGTTACCGCGAATGCGCCAAAATAATCGGCTTTGCCGCTTTCGATTGGAGCGATAAAATCTGCCAGACAATAGTTCGGGGAGCCAGGTTTTTTGGCCTCCTGCTGCCGAAGTTCATAAAAACGACCGGCTTCTTTCCTGCGGGTTTCGTCTTCGTAGACCACAATGTCATCGCCATCGGCATTGGCTGGCCAGATGCCGAACACGCCGTTGGTCTGCACCATTTTCTCAGCTTCCATCCGATCGAGCATCCGGTTGGCATCAGCGTACAATTTCCGCGCTTCTTCACCCTGAAGTTCGTCGTTCAGGATATCCGGAAATTTACCTTTCAGCTCCCATACAAAGAAGAAGAACGTCCAGTCGATGTATTGCCGGAGTTCCGAAATCGGGTAATCAATCAGTTGTTTGATGCCCAAGAAATTGGGTTTATAAATCGGGGTATTATCCCAGTCAATTTTCAGTTTATTGGCACGCGCTTCGGCAATGGACAGGTACTTTTTAGCCTTTTTTTGTCCGTGCAGATCGCGTACAGCCTGATAGTCATCGCGAATTTCTTTCAGAAACTCCTGATTTCCGGAGAGCAGGGTCGAAACCACGCTCACCGCGCGCGACGCGTCTTTGACATGAATTACCGCATTTTTATACTGTGGTGCAATTTTCACCGCAGCATGTATTTTCGATGTGGTAGCACCGCCAACCAGCAATGGCAGGTTCATACCCCGGCGTTCCATTTCGGTTGCAACATCGACCATAATTTCGAGCGACGGTGTAATCAGCCCGCTCAGTCCAATGATGTCCACGTTTTCCGCAATGGCAGTGTCGAGGATTTTATCGGTCGGAACCATCACACCCAAATCGATCACCCGGTAGTTGTTGCAGCCCAAAACCACGCCCACAATGTTTTTACCAATGTCGTGTACGTCGCCTTTTACGGTGGCCATCAGCACCACTTTCCGGTTGTCGGTTGTGTCGAATTTATCCTTATCAGCTTCGATGTACGGCAACAAATAAGCCACCGCTTTTTTCATCACGCGAGCCGATTTAATGACCTGCGGAAGGAACATTTTCCCGGCGCCAAACAAGTCGCCAACCACGTTCATGCCATCCATCAGCGGACCTTCGATGATGTTCAGAACCGGCGTATAGAGCGGTAGTGCTTCGGCAAGATCAATCTCAATATAATCGGGCAAACCTTTTACCAAAGCGTGTTCCAACCGTTTTTCAACAGGCAGATCGCGCCATTCGTCTTTTCGCTCTTCTTTGGCATCCTGCGCTTTTAATGTCTGCGCGAATTCGAGCAATTCTTCGGTGGCGTTTGGGTTTTTATTCAGTACTAAATTCTCTACTTTTTCCAGAAAATCTTTCGGAATTTCGTCATAAATCTGCAACATTCCGGGGTTCACAATACCCATGTCGAGTCCGGCTTTGATGGCATGAAACAGGAAAACCGAATGGATGGCTTCGCGCACCTGATCGTTTCCTCGGAAACTGAACGACACATTGCTTACCCCGCCGCTGGTTTTGGCATGTTTCAGATTTTTCTTGATCCAGCTTACGGCATTGATAAAGTCAACTGCATAATTCATGTGTTCCTCCATCCCGGTACCAATGATCAGAATGTTCGAATCGAAAATGATATCCTGAGGCGGAAAGTTGATCTCGTTAACCAGAATATTATAGGCACGCTGGCAGATTTCAATCCGTCGTTCGAACGAATCAGCCTGACCAACTTCGTCGAAAGCCATCACAACCACCGCCGCACCATAGCGTTTCAGAAGTTGCGCTTGTTGGCGGAACACTGCTTCTCCTTCCTTCATGCTGATGGAGTTCACAATCGCTTTGCCCTGAACGCATTTCAGCCCGGCTTCAATCACTTCCCATTTCGACGAGTCAATCATCATCGGAACGCGGGCAATATCGGGTTCAGCCATCAGCAAATTCAGGAAAGTAACCATTTCCTTTTTAGCATCGAGCATGGCATCGTCCATATTAATGTCGATGACCTGCGCACCTTCGTCAACCTGTTGGCGCGCAATGGCAATGGCCTCCTCGTATTTTCCTTCGCGGATTAACCGTGCAAATTTCCGCGAACCGGATACGTTACAGCGTTCGCCAATATTCATAAACACTGACTCAGGAGTCAATGTTACTGGTTCAAGGCCGCTGAAGATCGTATGTTTGTCTTTTTTATTCCGGTGATGCGGTTTTGATTTTGCGGCAATTTTGGCCAGTTCACTAATGTGTTCGGGAGTAGTCCCGCAACAACCACCTATTATATTCACGAATTTATTGTCGAGGAAATCACTCACCTGATGCGCCATTTCTGTAGGTGTTTCGTCGTATTCGCCAAATTGGTTAGGCAATCCGGCATTCGGATAGGCGCTGATAAAGAAGGAAGATTTTTTGGACAACTCTTCCAGGTACTGACGCATATCTTTTGCACCCAAAGAACAGTTCAGCCCGATGGAAAGCAAGTCGATGTGCGAAACCGAAGTCAGAAAAGCCTCAACGGTTTGGCCTGAAAGCGTGCGTCCGCTGGCATCGGTAATTGTTCCTGAAACCATGACCGGAAGCCTCATTCCGCGTTCTTCCAGTTCGTCTTCGATAGCAAACAATGCCGCTTTGGCGTTCAACGTATCAAAAATGGTTTCCACCAATAGCAAGTCAACGCCACCATCGAGCAAACCTTTTAACTGTTCTCGGTACGAAGCTTTTACCTCGTCAAAAGTTACCGACCGAAACCCCGGATCGTTCACATCAGGTGATAGCGAAAGGGTTTTGTTCATCGGGCCAATGGCTCCGGCCACGTAGCGCGGCTTCTCCGGATTTTTAGCTGTGAATTCTTCAGCAACTTCAACTGCCAGTTTTGCGGATTGCAGGTTGAGCTGATACACCCATTCTTCCAAATGGTAATCGGCCTGCGAAATACTGGTTGAATTGAAGGTATTGGTTTCGATAATATCGGCTCCGGCTTCCAGAAACTGAGCATGAATTTCTCGAATGACTTCCGGCTTAGTGATCGAAAGCAAATCGTTGTTGCCTTTCAGGTCATGTTGAAAGTCAGTAAAAATGCTACCCCGGAAATCCTCTTCCGACAGGCGCTGTTTCTGAATCATGGTTCCCATGGCGCCGTCGAGCACCAAAACCCGCGATTCGAGTTCGTGTTGTATGTTTTTTTTCGTTGTCATCTTTTTTGTTTAGTGAGGGCTTGACTCCAAGTCAAACCCTCACTTGCTTTACTATTTTATCAATTTCATTTCAAACTGTCCGCGGATTCCGATTTTATCGCGGCAAATAATAACTGCCGAGAGTATCTCTGGAAACCGCTCCGTTTGTTTTGTCACCATCTGAACACCTTCAGGTTTCTGCACCAAATTACCAAACGTGGTTGCCAGTGCATCGGCCAAAGCGGTGTTCCGGCAAATAATCATGGTGGCATCTGTTTTACCCAAACTAACTGATGGACCAACTGTTCCCGCTGAAGTACAAACTCCGAGTGGCGACTCGGAAGCCTGAATTTCAATCCCAATCTTCCCCGATAAAGGCGAATTCCCGGCATAAACCGACATCAGCAAATTTCGTTCAATCTTCAGGAAAATATCGCCACCATTCTCAACTACCAATTCATGAATTTCAAATTGTTGCATCAAATACCGCCCAACTATTTCCGAAAAAGCGCCGGCAACCGAAGCCATCGGCCCCACTCCGGCACGATTTGCAGCATCGGCCATCAATCTAACAATCTCAGGCGCATTCGGTTCTATCCGGTGCGGCTCGAAGGTCTTTCCAAAGACCGGATCATTCAGCAAATAGGCTTCCATTTCCGATCGCAACTGCAGCACTTTCGAAAGCGCAACTTCCTTCATTTCTTCCCGGAACGAAGATGGATCAACGCCGATACACAAATCCGTTTCCTTGTAATTCACCCCGAACGACCGAAATCGTTGCTGCGAAAACAGATTGCGATATGTGCGCTCTTCGATCATTTTCGGATATTTCCTTTCAGTCCATCAGTAATTCAATCCTTCAGTATTTACTCCCTGAAGTCGATCTTAAACAAATTCAGCGGACAGGCAGGAACGCAAAGTTCGCAAACAATGCATTTTTCAGGATCGAACTGAAGTTCCCATTTTTCCGGATCCAATTGCAGGGCGCCTGCAAAACACACCGCAGTGCAATTACCACAACTGATGCAGCGAACATGATCCCAGGTAATTTTCTTGTTCAGCGGCTCACAGCTCACCTGATTTTCCTGCAGATAAGCAATTCCGTTTTTCAAGTTGGTGGTGGTCCCTTCCAGTTCCAGCACCAAACTTCCGGTCTTCCCCGGCCAAACTTCAGCACGAAGAATATTAATCCGGATGTCAAAATCTTTTACCAAATGGTAACTAAAAGGCTGATCACCACTTTGAGGTGGAAACTTCAGTACATATCTTTTTTTCTGCATCTTCATTTTGCATCCCCTCCTTTAGTTTCTTTTAGCGATTTGAGTGAGGTATTTGTCGGAAACATTTGAACCGGTTTGCTGATTTCAAATTCACCAGCCAGTATCGATTGTTTAAGAATTTCAGCAATTTTACGCGCTTTGCTCAGGCTCGAAACCGGCGCTGTCCTGATCTTTTTGCCTTGTACCTCAATTTCTCCTGAACGCAATTCGGCGTAGGTCACGCGTCCCAACATCGGAGTTCCTTCCACGCCATAATCAAGCACGGTGGTCTGGATTTGATCATTCCGGATAGACACGCATTTGGCGATGTCGGCATTCAGCACCGGAATTGGGATTCCGATACCGACGAATAAGCTCACACCATATTTTTCGTAATAAGCGGCCTGCAAAAATTCCGACGACATTTCTTTCAGGTTACCCATCACGGCCAACGTTGCCGAGTTGCTCATCGGAACGCCATGCTCGTTTTTCGGTTTCGACGTGTTGAACTGCGTTCCCGGCCAAACCACAAAGCCCTGCGTCCCGCCAAGGAAAATGCGGGTGCCGATGCCGATGGTTTTCATTTCCGGATCGTTCAGCAAAGGGCTCAATTCACCGGAAGTGGAATAGGTGGCATTGCGCATGTTGGGCAACAAATTTCCCATGTAGGTATATTTCATTTGTGAGGTAGAATTCACCGCCACATTGTAATTCTGGTAAGCGTTGCGCGGGTTGAACAGGATCATTTCGTTCACCGTTTCCTTGTTGATAATGGTTTTGATGTGTTTCCGCGGATAGCAGTCGGTACCCTTTCCCCATGCTTCCAACTCAATATCTTTGCCATCCACCAAATCCTGAATGACGTGAGCACCACCATATTTGGGGTTCTCCGAATCACAGGCAGTTGCACCAATGTAAGTATCAACGGCCGCCAAACCTTCGTAGGCAGGAACACCGTTCAATCGTATTTTTTCCATCCGGATGGGTGGACTGGCGTGTCCAAAATTGACAATCGCGCCGGAAGAGCACATGGCTCCAAAGGTTGCAGTGGTCACCACATCCACCCGCTCGGCAATTTCTTCAGGAGAACAGGTGAGGGCCATTTGCGAAACCTCTTCGGCAGTCAGAACAACAGCTTCACCCCGCCTGATTTTCTCGTTGATTTCTTCGTATGTTTTTTGAATACCCATGGATATATTTACGATTTAATGATTTACAATTTACTGGTAATGACCAGAGGTCGTTTTTATAGCGGATTTTTCAAGTCTTCCCTTTGGGGAGATTTAGTGGGGCTTTTTCAGCACATGCACATATTCGAAAAGTACATGAAACTCAGGAAGTAAAGATTTGTGTGTTTCTTCATTTTCTTGTTTAAATTATAATTCCGTTTCCGGCCGGGTATTGGCACCTTTTCTGTTTCAGCTGGTTGCCAGAGTTTCGCTGAGCCCGATCTCTCCGCTCTTCTTTATAATCAAACAATCAGTTTGTGCGAGGATTATTTGATAATGAAAGCAAAAGTAAGTTCAAAAAATCAAACTATCAAACAAATCAAGATTTTACCGGGATTTAATGACCTAAATCTTTAGATTTAGTTAATTTTAGAAGATAATTCGATCAATCACGTTTCGAAATATTCAGAAAAATGAGCTGAAATTTTATTTCATGAGTAACGAAAAATCAAACATAAACCCGATTCTGTCTCCTCCTACGAAAAGTAACGGACTGTTTTCTGATTTCAGGAATTTTCTTTGGAATAAGCCGGAATTTCCAACTTTAATTAAATTCGATTCGGAAGAAAAAAGACTTGAATATAACCATCGGATACAACAACGCGTGGGTGAAGACGTTGACCGGTATACTGTTTTAAATGTTCATCATATCGGGATTGAAGCGCCTGTCAGCTATGTATTTAACGAACTTTTGAACTGGAATGGCGACTCGTCGTGCTGGCCAAATCACATTGCCAAAATTGAACGGATTGATGATGATATTGAAGCGATCAGAGTATTGCCATTAGGTTGGAAAAAATATCCGTTTGGATGGGAAAAAAGCTTTTTAGGAATGAAATTTATCCCATTATTTCTCCTGAATTCCATCCGTATCAAACGTGTGCCCGATGCTTTTGATTTTGACAATGCCCGATATTTACTTTATAAATGCAGTGGCGGATACCCCATCGGGATTTTTATGATGTACGTGCGTTCGTCGATTGCCGACATGGGAGAAAAGGAACAGTCGCAGTTGTTTTTAACGGTTGGATTTAATTTCTACGGAAAAGAATACAAACCCCAATTGCCTTTCGTTAATAAAATTTGGGAGGGTATACACAACCGGGTAACTGCGAACGTATTAAACCGGATCAAACAATTGAGCGAATGGCGATTGGCAAAAATGGAGGGTGGAACTTTATGAGATATTAAGTATTTATTTCTGACGGACATTCTATTTAGCGGAAAATACTGGTCAACATTTTCCAACCAAGTTTTCCAAGGAGAGGTAAATTCATTGACCGCCACAATATATTCCGGTACGAAGCACTTCCGGTAAAGGTATCCCACAACAATGAACTCATCTCGCGTTTACTTCTTGCTTTTTCCTGTTCCTTTACCACCATACGAAAAATTACTTTTTTAAGCAGGTGTGATCGTTGGATAATGGTTGTGATAAAAAAAATCAGTTTTCCGGCTATGTTATCAGAATTGAGTTTAGAACAGACGGGCTGAAATGATTTTTTGAAATCTTTACCTGAAATCCCTTCTGATACTGCGGTAAATGCTGCTGCTTTCGCAGTGAGATAAGCTGCGCCAATTCCGTTTTTATAAAGCTTCGAAGAAGAGGAATCGCCAATAAGAACAACCCGGTTGGCATATGGGTTTCTGCCATTTTTAATGTTGATTTGCGGGGAACACTGACACGGTTTATTGTTTTTTAATTCTGTCCCTTCAGGAAAACAGTCCAATATAGCTTCTGACTGCAGGAAGCGATCAATCATCTTTTTGCTAATTCCTGACCCAAGTAATACCAGAGTTACATAGTCTCCCTTAGGAATAAGTGCTCCGAATTTAATTCCTGGCAGATTAAGCAAAAAAACATGCATTGAATTCCCGAAATGCTTATCGATCATTTCCATCCCCAGGAAATACTCTGAAATGTGTGTTTTGACTGTTTTGGGTGGTATAAAAGCAGGGACAAGTTTTTTAAAAAGCGACAGAGTCTGATCGTTCAGACCACCGGCCCCAACCACCAGATCGTATTTTTTCTTCGATTTAGAAGTCATGATGGTGATCCCGGCTGGTTCGGTAAGAACATCGGTAACCCTTTCGTGAATAAGTACGGCACCTTTTTTTGTGCACAACTCCTGAAGAAAACCATCGAAACTCTGAATATCTGAAACATCCGATCCAGTTGGACCAGAACCCCGAAACATAGATACGATGCGCTGTTCATATTTAAGCGCCTCAATTACTGTCGATCCATTTTCGAGGTGGAGTGTGTAAGTTTCAATTCCACGGCGGATTACCTGCTCCGGAAGAATAATTCCATCGGCCGACAACAGATGAACCAATGATTCGGAAACAACTCCACCACAATGATTGCACCCGGGCGAGCCTTTCAGGTTAAAATCTTTGGGTTCGTAAATGTCAATTTCCAGGTTTATCCCTTTTTTTAAAGCAAGTTCGAGTGCAAAAAAAGAAAAAAAGCTACCCGCAGGACCGCCTCCAATCACGCCGATTTTGGATCCATCCTGAAGAAAAAACTCTGATCTTATATCTTTTTGCATAATCCGGAACTGACCTTAAGTTTAGGATGACCGTGCTTAAATATAACGAATTACTGTCCATTTCCTCTGATCATTCAATTTTGGAATGATTCTGATCAGAGATTACGGAATAGGTCTGAAGTTCGAAAAATAGCGTTCAATCGGTTGTATTGAGCGACAGGATGGATATTGCACAAAATTTGTTTATGTCATGTAAAGAAAAAACAGCATGTTGAAAAAAACTCCAACCAAAAAGAAATTGGAAGATTTGATTTATTTCGTCTCAAAATCAGATTTTTGTTTGTCAAATCAGATTAGAAGACATTTCTTTACTGTCATTCAGATGGAAAGGATTTAACGGACTAATTCGTCGGCGACTTTGCCGGAATGGAAAAGTAAAAACTGGAGCCTTCACCAACAACGCTTTTAAGCCAAACGCGGCCATTAAGCATCGCAACTATTTTCTCGACAATTGACAAGCCAATACCGCTACCTTCACTATTCAACGAATGATAATCAAATTTTGTAAACCGCTCGAATATCCTTTTTTGATCATCTTCAGGGATTCCTGTACCGGTGTCGGTTACTGAAAATATAAATTCATCATTTTTATGCCGGCATTCAAAAGCAATGTTTCCATGCACAGTAAATTTCGTTGCATTGGTCAACAAATTGGACAAAACCTGTTTTATCCGGACTGGATCAGAGTAAAGTGTTAAATTTTCAGTCGGAAGTTCATAACTGAGTTTGACATCGGGTTTTTCCCTTTTAAGCAATTCGTTGGAAAATTTCTTTTGCAGTTCAGCAAACATTTCACCTACATTGAAATTTGAAAATCTCATGGTCAGTTCACCTGCTTCAATTTTTGATAGATCCATCAAATCATCGAGTAATTTAACCAGATTGTCGCCATTTGACTGAATAGTTTTCAAGTATTGAGCCCTTAAGCTTTCAGAGGTCTCATATTCCAGAAGTTCGCTAAATCCCAATATTGAATTCATTGGCGTTCTAATCTCGTGCGACATGTTTTCTAAAAAGGCAGATTTCAGTTTATCCGATTTTTCTGCCCTTTCTTTGGCATACTGAAGTTCATGCTTCTGTTGCAAATGATCATCAAAAAGGAATCCAATACGACCAAATTCGGCAGGAGCATTTTTCAAAATGGAAATAGAGTCTGGATTATCCGTTTTCAGAATATCTGTCACAAATTCTAATGGTTTATTAATCCATTTCCGGGCAAACGTGGTAAACATTAATAGAATGAGCAGCACGAAGACTAGCATGGCAAACATTATTAATTGCGTTGCGCCGGAATTCAGATCGAGAATTCTGTGAAAAATAATCCATGAAACAGGTATTCCAGCAAATCCCAGCAAATCAATCTTTGAATGAATGGTAAATCGATCAAAATCTGAAATTGAATCAGTCGTTTTAAGCTCGATTTTTGATGAAGTGATTTTCTCGAGTTCTGTTAAAAATTTCTGATCATATTCTCGTGCAATAAAAAGATAGCCCTCTGGCTCGGTTTTGTTATGATCCGGGTCTATTAAGTGATGAACAGATGCACCACTCACCTCTAATATCCTTCCGTTTGTTACCTGAAAAAAATGGGAAAACCTGGTTTTATTTAAACTGTAAACCCCTTCTATTGGAATCAGGCTTGCTGGAACGGTTTTTGAATTGAATTGCTCGTATATGAGTTTGTAGTTTTTATTATAAACACAGGCATAATCAAAATCATAAACTTCTGAACTAAAATCAATATTGTCATTGTGCCAACTGGTATCTCCTTTTTCAATGGCGGTAACAAATTCATCCCAATAGGTATAGTCATATAAGGTTTTCTTCATTACCGAGGATTTCAACGAAGAAAGAGAATTTATATCACTAACATATTGTAGCTGAGAAGAATGAATAATCTGGTCTTCCTGCTTGTATTTATAACTTAATAAGATCAGAAACAGAATCAGAAAAATAACGCCTACCGTTATTATAAATGCTCTGATTTTTCCATATATAGTTTTGAATTGCGGCATAGTTACAGATCTAAAAGAGTTATACCTGCGACCAGATATACCTTCTGAATATTGGGATTTACATTCAAACTAAGACTCAATGGAAGAGACCAGCCTTTCGTTACTTTAATTGATTTTGCAACTGAACATCCTACATTTACAAAGGCGGCCTTCGGGGCATAATACTCTCCTTTAGCCTGAAAACCAGCAAAAACCTGTGTGTCGAATGATCCGAAAGAATGCAAATATTGAAGTTCGAAGTACATACTTTTTGTTGGATCGGCTCCATAAAAAAGATAACTTCCCAATATATTGAAAGGTATTTTTTCTCCGCCTGAAAGTATAACCTGCGCTTCTAACAAATGAGACGTCGTACGCTCGCTGTAATTGAAGTAATCATTGGAAGTTGTATCACAATAGCTCCAGTAATCCCATATGCTCAACGTAACAGGTCCTATTGTTTTTTCAATATAAAAATCGGTTTCATGATCTCCGGAACCTGCGATTCGGTATGCTCCCCACATTCCAAAGGTAAAGTCTTTCCATGTGGCCGATAATCCGGGCTGGATACTTGGAGTATGTCCATAATCCTGTCCACGCCAAATATAATGGCTATACAGATCAACACTTACTGAAGTAGAAATTGGGGGGATTGTATCAGTTTGAGCAAATAATGAGGGACTTCCAATGAGTAATAACGACAATACAAAAAATTGAAAGTCAAAATATTTTTTTTTCATTTAAAAACCGTCTGCATTGACAATCTCCGAAAAACGATGTCCTTTTAATTTAAATTATAAGCGCGGTTGAATCTACAATTAATTTGGATTTGATTTAAAGAATTTAAAAACTATTATTCTATTTATTTTCTAATTTCTAATTAAAAACAATTACTTGTCAACTTTTTTTCGCCTAAACTCCTTAAAATGAAAAAGAAAAAAGAATATAATATAAAAAGTCAAATTAGAAATTATTGGCCATTTCTGGTCAGATAAAACGATTTTCAGGAGTTGAATTTTATTTTTGAAATCACCTGTTATAAATCGAAACGCAGGACTTCTTATGTCGTTCGGTTTTTCAATTCCTTTGAAAGTGATTGATGAGAGGCTAAAGCAATACTTCTCCTTTCATCAATAATATTTACATTTGCACCATCAAAAAACCAATCACCATGATTCAGGAAATACAAATTTACAACACCCTAACCCGAAAGAAAGAAGTTTTTGAACCGTTGGTTCCCGGCAAAGTTGGGTTGTATGTTTGCGGACCAACCGTATATGGTCCTCCACACCTGGGTCATGCCCGATCAGCCATTACGTTCGATCTGATTTTCCGTTTTCTGAAGCAGATCGGTTACAAAGTGCGCTATGTACGCAACATTACCGATGTTGGCCATTTGGTTGCCGATGCCGACGATGGTGAGGATAAGATTGAAAAACAAGCTAAACTGGATGAGTTGGAACCCATGGAAGTGGTTCAAAAATATACGAATCTCTACCATCAGGCTATGGCGATGCTCAATCTGGAATTGCCCAGTATTGAACCGCGCGCTTCGGGCCATATTATTGAGCAAATTGAAGAGGTAAAGAAAATCCTGAACTCCGGATATGCTTACGAAAGTAATGGATCGGTTTATTTTGATGTGGAGAAGTTTGCTTCAAAAAATGAATACGGAAAACTTTCGGGTCGCAAAATTGAGGACCTGATCAGCAATACCCGAACACTGGATGGTCAGGACGAAAAACGCTCCGGACTCGATTTCGCTCTTTGGAAAAAGGCGCAGCCTGAACACCTCATGCGTTGGCCCTCGCCATGGAGCGACGGATTCCCCGGTTGGCATATGGAATGTACGGCCATGAGTTGCAAATATTTGGGCGAAACTTTTGATATTCATGGCGGAGGAATGGATCTGACTTTTCCGCACCACGAAGCCGAAATGGCCCAGTCACAGGCTGCACATGGCAAACCGGCAGTCCGCTATTGGATGCATAATAACATGATTACCCTGAATGGCCAGAAAATGGGTAAATCACTTGGAAACGCCATTTCACTCGAAGATTTTTTCTCCGGAAATCATCCGCTGCTCGAAAAAGCATATTCACCGATGACTATCCGCTTTTTCATGTTCCAGGCGCACTACCGGAGCACACTCGATTTCTCGAATGAAGCTCTTCAGGCATCAGAAAAAGGGTTGGAACGATTGATGAAAGCCGTTGCCAAAATTGATTCATTACCGGTTTCTCAAACCTCTTCTGTTGATATTTCAGAACTATCAGCCAATTGCTATGCCGCCATGGCCGATGATATGAATAGCCCGATTGCAATCGCCAATTTGTTTGAAGGTGTGAAAATGATCAATTCGGTAGCTGATGGAAATAGCAGTATTACTTCAGAAGACCGCGATCAATTAAAATCACTTTTCCATGCTTTTGTATTTGATATTTTCGGATTAAAAGCTGAAAGTCAGACCGAAGCCGGAAACAGCGAAGTTCTGAATGAGGTTGTAGCACTGCTGATGAAACTTCGTACTGAAGCCAAAGTCAACAAAGACTGGGCAACTTCAGACAAAATCAGGAATGAACTGTCAGCTATTGGCTTCGACATTAAAGATGGCAAAGACGGTGTTAGCTGGGAATTGAAAAAATAAACAGTGTTCCCTGCATACCGGCAGGCAGGAGTCACAGTTTCCAGTCAATTGAAAACTTCCGAGCTTTCTATTGAAGATTTCTTTCTGCTCTGAGCGAATTTGCTATTTTTGTCATAAACAACCTCATAATACTAAAACCTTGACCGCGAAACCAACCCAGAACATTGATCAGACCAATCATTCAGTAAAAAGGAAGATTTCGGCCAAATATGTTATTTCAATGTTAGCGCTGCTTTTTGTGGTTTCGTTGCTGACTATTCTCAACCATTACGGCCTGGTTTCAATCAATGATACGTTGTTGATCCTATTCCGGTGGAGCTTCCTGGCAGTTCTTTTCGGGTATGCTTTTCAGAAACGTTCGCTAACCACCTGGATTTTAATCAGCATGATTGCTGGAGCGGAATTCGGTCATGATTTTCAATCCATTGCCTTAAATTTGAACCTGATCAGCCAGATTTTTCTACGGCTGATCAAAACCATTATTGCGCCACTCCTGTTTGCAACCATTGTTGTTGGAATTGCTGGTCATTCCAATCTGAAACAGGTTGGCCGAATGGGTTGGAAATCGCTTCTGTACTTCGAAATTGTTTCGACCATTGCCCTGTTCATTGGACTGATTGCCATCAACATCAGCAAAGCAGGAATGGGAGTCGAAATTCCAAAAAACCTGGCACATCCCGATCTGGCCACTGTTCCGGCATTAAAAGGCTCGGAAATAATCCTTCACGTGTTTCCCGAAAATATTGCAAAGGCTATTTACGAAGGTCAGGTATTACAGGTAGTCATTTTCAGTATACTATTTGGAATTGCGGTGGCTTTATTAAAAGACAAATTCAAAAAACCCATGATTGTTTTTACTGAGGCTTTGTCTGAAACCATGTTTAAGTTTACCTCGGTGATCATGTATTTTGCCCCATTTGCAGTCTTCGCCGCCATAGCTTTCAGCATCGGGCAAATGGGACTGGAAATTTTCGTGAACCTGATCAAACTTTTGGCAACCTTGTATGTGTCGCTGATTGTGTTTTTGGTTGGGGTTTTGCTTCCCATCGCATTGCTCTTTCGAATCCCGATCCGGAAATTTATTACCGCTATTTCCGAACCTGTTACCATTGCTTTTGCAACAACCAGTTCTGAATCGGCGCTGCCCGTTGCCATGGAGCGTATGGAGGAATTTGGCGTACCGCGCAAGATTGTGGCATTTGTAATGCCCACCGGTTATAGCTTTAATCTCGACGGCACAACCCTGTACCTTTCGCTGGCCACCATATTTATTGCCCAGATTGGTGGCATTCATCTTTCATTCGAAAAACAACTTCTGATTGTATTTACGTTAATGCTGACAAGTAAAGGTGTTGCGGGGGTACCAAGGGCTTCGCTGGTTATTTTGCTGGCAACGGCATCCAGTTTTGGTTTGCCCATCTGGCCCATTTATATCATTCTTGGAATCGATGAATTAATGGATATGGCCCGAACTTCGGTTAATGTCATTGGCAATTGCCTTGCCACAGTGGTTATTGCCCGATGGGAAAATGAATTTAATCCGGATGGGAATAAAAGTATCCCGCAAAACTGATGATAAAAGGCACTTTTTCCTGATATAAATTAATCCATTTTTATCAGCCGAAAATTATTAAAACTAAAACAAACCTAAAACATAAACTAAAATGAGTACAAACAGGCGTGACTTTCTCCGGAATTCCATACTTGGAACCGGAATGCTGGCAACAGGATTGGCCAGCCAGGCTGCTTCATTAACCAATGAAACAAGTGCTGAAGGAAAAAGAAAAATTTCAAAACAGAAGTTCAACATGTGTGGCTACGCAGCTCCAAAGCTAGATAAAGTTCGTGTTGGTTTTGTTGGTATTGGCGATCGTGGTTCTGGCGCTGTTGAACGAATGACTTTTATTGAAGGCGTTGAGATCACTGCCCTTTGCGATATTCGTCAGGGTGCTGTTGACGGAGCCCAGGAAATCCTTACCAAAGCAGGCCTTCCTAAAGCAAAAGAATTTGTTGCTGGCGACCTCGGTTTTAAACAATTGTGCGACAGCAACCTTGTTGACCTGGTATACATTGCTACTCCATGGGAATGGCATGTCCCGGTTGCTATTGCGGCCATGGAAGGTGACAAACATACTGCAGTAGAAGTTTCAACAGCAAAAACGATGGACGAATGCTGGCAAATTGTTGAAGTATCTGAACGCACCCGCAAGCATTGTGTTATTCTTGAAAACTGCTGCTACGATTTCTTTGAATTACTTACCCTGAATATGGTTAGACAAGGTGCTTTTGGAGACTTGGTTCACGGCGAAGGCGCCTATATTCATGATCTGGATTATTGGCTCTTTAACAAGCCCAAAGATGAGAAAATGTCAGACGGAGCCTATACCAAAATGTGGCGCATGCATGAGAATAAACGTAAGGCCAATGTTTATCCGACTCATGGTTTAGGCCCGATTTGCCAGGCGATGGGAATCAACCGGGGCGACAAAATGGATTACCTGACCGCAATGATGTCGGCCGATTTTACCCTGAAAAATAAAATTGAAGAGAAAGCAAAAGCAGATCCATTCTTTCAGCAGTTTGTTGGTTGGGATATGCGCGGAAATATGGATATTCAGTTGATCAAAACCAACAAAGGGAGAACGATTATGATCCAGCACGACGTAAGTTCGCCACGACCATATTCCAGAATTCATATGCTAAGCGGAACCAAATGTTTCGCGCAAAAATGGCCGCTTCAACACATCGCCTTTGGCCACAATGTAGCCGATGAAGCCAAAATGAAAGAACTGGAAGAAAAATATGCCCCCGAAATTGTCCGCCGTATGGGCGAAATGGCAAAAAAAGTGGGCGGACATGGCGGAATGGATTTTATGATGGACTGGCGTTTAATTGACTGTTTGCGGAACGGTTTGCCAGTGGATATGGATGTTTATGATGCCGCAGCCTGGAGCTGTATCACTCCCTTAAGTGAGTGGTCGATTGCCAATGGCTCCAAACCCATTGAAATTCCTGACTTTACACGTGGAGCCTGGAAAACCAATAAACCGCATGATATTACCTTAAACGGTGGTGGAACTACCGGAGTAAGAGATGTGAAAAAAGCAGGCGAGAAGCAATTAAAAATTTAGCACAGGTTATTTTCCTGAAAGCATAAAAAGGTGGAATGTATTTAGTTACAACCACCTTTTTTGCTTTATCTGTGAAGATCTTAAAATACTAATTTTCGAGAAGCCCGTCGGTAACCCATTGTTTTAGGGTAGCAATTTGTGCCGCAGTAAGCTGATTTCCAACTTTAGGCATAAAACCTGTGCTTCCGGGTGTACGTTGTACACGATCAAGAATAACAGAAATTTTTCCTTTTACCTGAGTGTAGTCGTCCCATTTGTTGGGATTTGCACCACCGGGCATATGACAAGGAGTACATGAAGCAACAAGAATTGGCTTAACATCCTGATTGTACGTAACTTTTTCAGGTATTGGATCATCCTCGTCTTTACATGCATTAAGAAATAAAAACGCGGAACAAATGAGTAAAGTGAATAATTTGCTTTTCATATGTTTAAAATTTAAGGATTTTATAAGAAATAATAAAACACCAACAAGTCTTAATTAAAAAAGTTCATTCATCTTCAAATGGTCAGATATTTAAAGAGTAATGAATTTGAACAGGGTCTGTTCCCAAAAAAGTAAATAAAAAAGGGTGGTCTGTATCGATATACAGCCACCCTTTAGTTTTTTATTTGTTTTATAAATTATCTTGCACTTCTGACCGATCCGGAACCGGCGATGGACTGGTCAATCATAGGCTTGCCTTTATAAGTTACATTTCCTGAGCCAGCTAAACGAACATACAGGTTTTTATTGGCTTCAACGCCTACATTTCCTGAACCTGCAATTTTAGCTGATACATCGTCAGAACTGTAATCCAATCCTTTGAAATTTCCACTGCCCGAGATTGTCACACTCAAATCCTGGGCTGCAGTTTTCCCGGCAACAATAATATCGCCCGAACCAGAAATGGCAGCTTTTACCCTTTCAGCATTCAATTCCGAAAGTCTGATATTTCCGCTCCCGCTAACAGCCATTTCCAGGCTTTTGGTTTTAATTTCATCTTCGGCAATAATATCGCCCGAACCAGAAATTCCTATTCCGTCAATTTGAGGAACAGTGATGTGAATGGTTATTTCTCCCGGTTGAAAAGTTTTCCAGAAATAGTCTTTATTGGGGAAACGGATGATCAATTTTCCATCCTTCACTTCAGTAATAATTTCATCGAGTGTGGAAGGTTTGGCCACAATCTCCAGGTTTTGTTTAGGCCCTTGTTCCAGATAAACATTGGCCGAAATCCGAAGTGAAATTTCTGTAAAAGGATCTACTTTCCGGCTTTGTCCGTCGGCCTTAACCTGCAGGACAGAAAGAATAAATGCAAATAAAAAAATTGCTGATACCAGTTTTGTTTTCATGTGAGGTTCTATTAATTGATTGTTTATACAGACTTTTGAACGACATTATAGACGGTAAATTATTCATGAAGTTGCATTTGTACAAAAAATATTTTCCGAAAACATCGTTTAGCCTGGGTTACAAATACATTCTCTGTTTACCAAACAATGCGTAAATTCACCGAAGAATATCTGTCAGTCACCTTTTAATTTTGAAAAATGGTTGCCGAATACGTAATTTCACGATCATAATTCTAAAAGACACCAAAACTTCAACTGTCAAAAACTAACACCAAAATCGAACACCATGAGCTCAACATTAATCCTAGTCCTTGCCCTCGTCGTAATCATCCTGCTGGTGGTCATCACTATTTTCAACAGTCTGACCAATAAAAAGAACCAGGTCACCAAAGCATTTGGAACCATTGACGTTCAGCTAAAAAACCGCTACGATCTGATCCCCAATCTGGTGGCTACCGTTCAGCAATATGCAGCACACGAAAAGGAATTGCTGACTAAAATTACCGATTTACGAACCAAAGCTTTGGGGCAGAATGTAACTCCTGAAGATCGGGTAAAACTGGATAACCAAATTTCATCTGCTATTTCAGGATTAATGGTTGCCGTTGAAAATTATCCTGACCTGAAAGCCAGTCAGAATTTTATCGATTTGCAACGTGCTCTGAATGAAGTTGAATCGCAGATTGCAGCCGCCCGAAGAGCATATAATGCATCGGTAACCGATTATAACAATGCCATCGAAATGTTTCCGGGAAACCTGATGGCTGGTATGATGCTCCTGAAAACCAAATCGGTATTCACTGCATCAGAAGCGGAACGCGAAAATGTAAACGTGAAGAATCTGTTTCAGTCATAAATTATACCTGCTATGGCTTCTGAAACTGAATTAAAATCGCTTTACGAAACCCGGTTAAAGGAAAAACTGAGCGCTCTGGAATCATCGCGTAAACAAATCCTGAACAGATATATTCTAACATTCCTGATGTTGGTAGGACTTGCGGGTGAAATCTATTTCCTTGTCAATGTAAATCCGCATGTTGCCCTGATTGTTGCCTGCATGGTGATATCGGTCGGCTTTCTGGGATATTTCATTTACCTTACCGTTAAACAAAAGAAACAATACCGCGAAACATTTAAATCGGGTGTTGTAGCCGAAGTGGTGAAACTATTTAATCCGGACTGGCAATATCTGTATGACTATTGCATGAGCCAGGAATCGTATCAACAAAGCGGACTGTTTCCGCACCACTATGACCGCTATACTGGTGATGATTTTGTGACCGGAAAGATTGAAAAAACCGATTTCCAGTTTTCCGAACTTCATACCCAGTACAAACAGGTAACCTACGGTTCAAAGGGTCAACGCCAAGAACACTGGGTAACCATCTTTAGGGGCTTGTTTATGCATGCCGATTTCAATAAAAACTTTTCGGGAACAACCTATGTGCTGCCTGACACCGCTGAAAAGCTGCTCGGAAGTTTTGGCCAAAGTTTACAAAAGCTAAGTAGTCGAGGACAATTGGTGAAGCTTGAAAATCCGGAATTTGAAAAGCGCTTTGTGGTATACAGTTCCGACCAGGTTGAATCAAGATACATTCTGACACCATTCATCATGGAATCTATTGTCAATATCTCCAACCGTTTCGAAGGCGATGTCTATTTTTCATTCGTCGGCTCTCGCATTTATTATGCGAACAGCATTAACAAAGCCCTTTTTGAACCCAACATTTTTCGCTCGGGAGTTAATTTCAACGACATGAAAGAGATGTTCGACCTGTTTGAAATGATTACAGTCTTGGTTCAGGAATTAAATCTGAATACCAGAATCTGGACGAAAAATTAGTGGTCATCTCAGTTACCAGTCGCAGAGCCTGTTTTACTGAATACTGTGACTGAATACTGTGACTTTTTATTCTTCATCCAAATCGAACAAACCTTCCGGAATAGCGAGTACTATTTCACGGGTGCCCTCGTCAATACTGACTATTAAATCTTCATTTAATGGAACAAGCGCTTCTTTACCCTGATATTCAACGGAGAGTAAAACGTTTCCGGAGTAGTCATTAACTTCATTAATTTTGCCAATTACACCCAATTCTTCATCAATGAGCATATAACCAATCAAGGCATGTGCACTCATTTCAAGTTCAGATTCAACCACATCCTCCTGAGCGACATAGACCGTCAATCCGCAAAGATCTTTTGCTTTTTTATCCGTATCAACCCAATCGAGCTGAGTGATGACCGATTCTCCCGACTTAAAACGCAATCCCTCATCAGTAATAAAATAAGGAACCAATAAATGATCAATTTCCAGTAAAAGTGTCGGGCATTCTTCAAGGGTTTCGTAATATTCCTCCTGAAACCGAATAACCAATTCGCCATGTATACCATGGGGTTTCTGGATAAAACCAACTTTTACGCAATTATTTTTCGGGATTGTTTCCATAGCGGTAAAAATAGAAAAAAGCGACAGATTTCTCCATCGCTTTTATAAGTTGTCTGTCTTATTCCGAAGTTTAAAACAGGATTGGGCTAATGATTAACCTTCTGCTTCTTCAGTAGGGGTTTCTTCAACTTCCTCTTCAACAATTGGGGCAGGTGCAGGAGCAGATGCGGCTCTTGCGGCAGCGGCAGCGTCAGCATTGCGTTTTGCAATGGCATTGGCTCTTTCTGCATTCTTTTTAGCTTCCATGTCAAGTTGAGCTTTCTTTGAAGATTCCGAACTAACAACCAATCCATCTTTTTTAGCCTGAACTTTATTCGCTTTTTCGGTTACCCAAGCTTCGAATTTTGTTTCAGCTTCTTCAGCAGTGAAAGCGCCTTTGGCAACTCCACCTAAAAGATGTTTTTTGTACATAACTCCTTTGTAAGATAAAATAGCTCTTACGGTGTCGGTTGGTTGAGCGCCATTAACAAGCCAGGTTAAGGCTTTGTCAAAATCGAGATCGATTGTAGCAGGGTTTGTATTAGGATTATAAGATCCAATACGCTCTACATTTTGACCATCCCGTGGTGCTCTGCTATCAGCTATCACGATGTGATAGTAAGCAAACCTTTTGCGACCATGTCGCTGCAATCTGATTTTTGCTGGCATTTTGCTTAAATTTAAATGATAAACAGTTATAAAAAAATTTGTGGCGCAAAGGTAAAACATTAATCCTGAATTCAAAATCCGCTTCTAAAATAAATATCTTTGCATCAAACAACCTTTCCCGGGTTTGGCGCATCTTTATCATTATTGATCCAATTATTCAAAAAACAATATCATGAAACAGTTAAAGATTATTCTGATTTTATTTTTCGCTTTTTACTTAGTATCCTGTAACAAGGAGGAGACTCAGCCAACCGGAGTTGGCGATGCATTAATCGTCACAAAAAAAATTGGTGCAAATACCGTTTACGGTTTATCCTTTTATGCTTATACGTTTAGTTCGTTCCAAACTGTTAATACAGTAAACAAGGCAGCTCCTGAAAAAACATTTGCGCTGAAATCCAACCAGAATTATAAAACGAACTTCTACTACGAAACACCTGACGCTGAATTTACTGCCACCAAACCAGCCGCAGCGACTTTTACCTTTTCGGCAGTTTTTGAAAATGGCGCTACGCACGAATTTGAAGATGTTTTGACAGACAAAGCCCTGGATGTTCCAGCGATTGACAAATGCGAATTTAATTCAACCAAAGGAATGCTTGAAGTGAGTTGGGCCACGGTACCAGATGCCGATAGTTATGCCGTCAACATTCTGGACGGTACAACCGTAGTTTTTGGAAGTGTGGAATTGGCCAACACCGTAAAATCTTATTCGATCAGTGCAAATGGCGGTGGTTGGTTAAACGGATTTACGCCTGTTGGTGGAAAATCCTATCAGGTTAAAGTTTTAGCCTTTTTATACGAGCCACTTGGCAGCTCATACAACGTACAGGCCACATCGGTATCTGAAAAGGCAGCAACCTGGGGTACTAATTAAATGGTTAAATGGCTGAATGGTTATTTTAGCTTTTGACAACTTTTCAACCATATAACCATTCAGCCATTTAACCATTTACCACTTAATTCCTGTTTTATTGAATTATCACGTTTCATTTTCTACTTTTGCTTTTAGTATAATCTAAAACTAAAAAATGATTCTCAAAGAACAGGTTAAAGGTCTTATTGATCGCCAGGATGCGTTAAGGAGGCATCTTTGACTACGATCAGAAATTAATACAACTACAGGAAGAAGAACTCAAAACGCAGGATCCGGCATTCTGGAACAATCCCAAGCAAGCTGAAGCGCAGATGAAAGTCATCCGGTCGATCAAAGTATGGACCGATGGATATAACGAAGTAGCCAAAAACATGGAAGACTTGCTCATTCTATACGACTTCTATGAAATGGAGGAAGCTACCGAGGATGACATTGAGGAACATTTCAACCAAACTTTATTTTTAATTGAGTCACTCGAAACCAAAAATATGCTCCGGAAAGAGGAGGATAAACTGGGTGCCATTCTGCGAATCAACGCTGGGGCGGGTGGTACGGAAAGCAACGATTGGGCCGAAATGCTCATGCGTATGTATATTCGATATGGTGAAAGGCAGGGATATCAGGTCAAAACTGTAGAGTATCACGGTGGCGACGAAGTGGGAGTTAAAAGCTGTTCCATTGAATTTGAGGGCGAATATGCCTATGGTTATCTGAAAAGTGAAAACGGGGTTCACAGGTTGGTCCGTTTGTCACCATTTAATGCCCAAAGCAAACGAATGACTTCATTCGCGTCTGTTTTTGTATCACCGGCCATCGACGATTCCATCGAAATCGAGATTAAGGATTCAGATATTTCATGGGATACATTTCGGTCGGGAGGCGCCGGCGGACAAAATGTAAACAAGGTGGAGACTGGGGTAAGGCTTAAGCATGCCCCCTCAGGCATTATCATTGAAAATACCGAAAGCCGTTCGCAGTTGAATAACAAGGAAAATGCTTTGCGATTGCTGAAATCACAATTGTACGAACTCGAACTGCGGAAACGGCGTGAAGCTGAACAACTGGTTAATGCCTCAAAAAAGAAGATTGAATGGGGTTCGCAAATTCGTTCATATGTGCTTCAACCCTACAAATTAGTTAAAGACAACCGGACCAATTTTGAATCCGGGAATGTGAATGCCGTTCTTGATGGCGATATCGATGGCTTTATCAAAGCATTCCTGATGGAATTTAGCGATGACATGAATTGAATCTGGAGAAAATATTCAAGATCCAAAAGCAATTCAGACATCTAAATCAATGATTACTGTAGATTACTTTAATCTTTTGCTGGAACTTTGTTAAAACATCGCAACATGAAGATTTTATTTGGACTATTATTGTTAATGATTGGACTTGTAAGTTGCCAAAACTATACCGAATTGAGAAATGAAGAATTAAAAACTGCATTTATCATTAATTCATCACCAACATTCAAAGGATATTTCTATGAAGGTAGCGACAATTCTTTCCATTATTTTGCAAGCAAATGGACACTTGGCAAAGACAAATATTTTAAAATTGCTTCCACCAAGTCGACAATTTCAGATAAATTCAAATTTAAAAAAAATAAGACTGAACTTAGAATTGACATATTCAAAAATGGGAATGCCGAATTTGCAGAGAATGAATATTGTACACTTTATATTTTAAATGTTAAGTGAAATTTATTTGAAAAATTTTAATTCATAACTGATAATTATGAACGCAACCATCCGACTTGCAGAACAACGTGATGTGCCGGGAATTTTGGAAATTTACACTCCGTTTATTCTCCATACCGCAGTCACATTTGAAGAAATAGTTCCCGATAAAGCTTCATTCTGGAATAGAATTCAGGAAATCATGAATGAACTTCCTTTTCTGGTTTGTGAAATAAATGGCCGGATTGCCGGATATGCCTATGCATCGGCATACCGGAGCCGGGCTTCATACCGCTGGTCAAAAGAAGTATCCGTATATGTTCACCCCGATTTCCATCGAATAAAAGTGGCCCTTGCACTTTATACCAGCTTGCACGAAATGGTGCGGTTTCAGGGAATTGCCAATTTACTGGCGATCATTACCATGCCCAATGAACCGAGTGTTGCCTTTCACGAGTCTTTCGGATACCGGAAAAGCGGTGAATTCTCTAAAGTCGGTTTTAAACTGAATCAATGGCAAAATGTGGGCTGGTTCGAACTGTTTATTCAGGATGAAAATCAGGCACCAAAAGATCAGATTTTACGTTTGAATGAAATCATCAACCTTCCGGTATTTCAGGAAGCACTACAAAACGGAATGAATATCTTAACCGTGGAAAAAGGAAAAAGTCATTAGTCAATAGAAAATAATTTTTTTTCGAATGACTAATGACTCTTCACATGATGGGATTAGTTAAAAAGGAAATCCTGAATATCTGTTCATCACATTTTTCAGGATAAATACATACTTGACATGGATAAACCGAGCAAATACAATAACCGTGAAATAAGCTGGCTTTCGTTTAATGCCCGCGTTCTTCAGGAAGCTGAAGATCCAACAGTGCCGCTTTTTGAACGGATTCGCTTCCTTGGAATTTTCTCAAATAACCTCGATGAATTTTTTAGGGTCCGGGTAGCCGCCGTCCGGCGTATGCTTGAGTTTGGGAAGGACGAAGAGTCTCTTCTGGGCGATATGACTCCCGCCGAATTGTACGATAAAATACAGGAAACCGTTGTTCAGCATCAGCAAAAGGCTCAGGAAATTTATCGGAATATCTGGCAGGAAATGGCCAACGATAATATTTTCATGATCGATGAAAAACAACTTACCCACGAACAAGGCGTATTTGTGCGGAAGTATTTTAATATAAAAGTACTGCCTAACATTGTACCTATCATGTTGGGTAAATCGATGAAGTTTCCATATTTGCGTGACAAATCGGTTTATCTGGCGGTAAAACTATCGAAGACCAAATCGCCCGACAAATTTGCATATGCGCTCATCCGTGTTCCGAGCCGTTCAGTTTCACGCTTTTTAGTTCTGCCCGATCAGGGGAATAAAAAATTCGTCATTTTAGTTGACGATGTCATTCGTTTCTGCCTGAGGGATGTCTTCCCAATTTTCAATTTTGACCACTTTGAGGCATACACCTTAAAAGTTACGCGCGATGCTGAACTTGATATCGATGACGATATCTCGAAGAGTTACATGGAAAAAATGGAAATCAGCCTGAAAAAACGCAAAGTTGGTACGCCTGTCAGGTTAATTTACGATCGCGAAATGCCGACCGATCTGCTTGAATTCATCATGAAAAAGATGAAACTCAACGGAGAAGAAAAAACGGTAGCGGGAGGAAGATACCATAACCACAAAGATTTCATGAACTTTCCTGAAATTGGAAAACCTCATCATTACTATCAAAGCCTGCCGCCAGTACCACATAAAGATCTGCCCTCACATCAAAGCATACTGAAAAAACTAAGGCAGAAAGACATTTTACTTCACTATCCCTATCAAAGCTTTTCGCATTTTATTGATTTCCTGCGAGAGGCAGCCATCGATCCAAAAGTAAGAGAAATTGGAATAACGATCTACCGGGTTTCTGAAACATCGAAAGTCGTGAATGCCTTGCTGAACGCCATTCGTAACGGGAAAAAGGTAACCGTAGTAATTGAACTTCAGGCGCGTTTTGATGAAGAAGCAAACATTTTCTGGTCAAATAAATTACAGGAAGAAGGGGCTCATGTAATCAATGGTATACCTGGATTAAAAATTCATAGTAAACTTGCCTGGGTTGAACGTATGGAGAAAAATGGCATTCGTAATTACGCTTACATTGGCACAGGCAATTTTCATGAAGGCACTGCCCGTGTGTATGCAGACAAAGGATTCCTGACTTCTGATCCTGAAATTGCGAACGATGTAGCCAACATGTTTGAATTTTTCAAGCACACCTATAAACATTTCGATTACAAGCAAATTATTGTCAGTCCCTTTGCGCAGCGAAACTTCTTTTTGCAAAAAATTGATCAGGAAATTGCCAATGCAAGAAAAGGGAAAAAGGCCTATATGATCCTGAAGATGAATAGTCTGATTGATCAGGAAATGATAGATAAACTTTATATGGCAAGTCAGGCTGGGGTTAAAATCCAGTTGATTATACGGGGTATTTTTGGCTTAAAACCCGACGATCCGGTTTTGAGCAAAAATATAGAGGCAATCAGTATTGTAGATAAGTTTCTTGAGCACACCCGTGTAATGCTTTTTGCCAACGGCGGAAAAGATGACATCTATATATCGTCGGCCGACTGGATGACGCGAAATCTTGACCGTCGCATTGAAGTTGCGTGCCCGATATATTCACCCGAAATCAAAAATGAATTAAAGGAATTAATGAAAATTCAACTGCGTGATAACACGAAAGCCCGGATTCTTGACAGTGACTTAAGCAACTGTTATAACAATCCAGGTAATGGTCAGCGCAACCGTGCCCAGGAAGATTACCACACTTATATTAAAAAAAGACACCAGAACAATATGAAAATTTACCATAACCCTCGCTGCACCAAAAGCCGCGAAGGACTTAAATACCTTGAAGAAAGAGGATTTGAAATTGAGATCATCGATTATATAAAGAATGGAATCACTTCAAAAGAAATTAAAGACTTCCTGAGCAAATCAGGTCTAAAAGTTACTGATATCGTTCGGACTTCCGAAGAACTCTACAAGGAAAAGTATAAAGGACAGGAATTTTCGACAGAAGAATGGATTTCCATTTTGGTTGAAAATCCAAAACTGATTCAGCGGCCTCTGGTTATTAAAGGTACACATGCGGTTCTGGGTCGTTCGGCAGAAGAAATTCAGAAACTCATCTAAAATATTGGAAGATTAGAATCTTTAATTTTGAGTGATTACTCTTCATTCGGGTTTCAAGATTCTCACTCAAACTACCTTTTCACTTTTGCCTGAAGTCGTGAACGATGGGAACAAATTCAGTCGCTTTTTTTAATAATCAGAAATATCCGGAGTTGCACATCAGGCCAATCATAGCAGCCTGGCAAATTATTAATCCGGAGAATATCGGGAATCTGATCAGACTTGCCGATAATGCGGGCGCTTCGGAGGTATTTATTCTGGGTGAAGATTTTAATCTCAGAATGTCTTCGATCAAGAAAACTGCCGGACTCAGTTTCGATCATATTCGGCTAACTTTTATTGCCCCTGAACATTTCTTCAGCCAGCTCCATCCGGATTATAAATTGGTTGCTATCGAAACCAGTCAAAAATCAACCAATATTTTCGCAACAAAACTGCCGGAAAAGATTGTTTTTTTACTGGGCAACGAACGAAATGGCCTTCCTGAAGATATCCTGAATAAATGCGATTTTCAGGTTCATATACCCATGACCGGGAAGTGCAAATCGATGAATGTTTCGCACGCCCTGTCGGTTGCATTATTCGAATGGCTGCGCCAGATAGTTTTTTTTACCTACCTTTAGATGCCCAAATTCAACCTACTATGATCACTTTAACTCAATTGGAATATATTGTTGCTGTTGACACTTTCCGTCACTTCGGCAGGGCTGCTGAAAACTGCTTTATTACACAGCCTACCTTAAGCATGCAAATAAAGAAACTGGAGGAAGATCTTGAAGTTATCATTTTCGACCGCAGTAAGCAACCGTTAATTCCAACCGATGTGGGCCGTCGTATCATTGATCAGGCACGGATTGCCCTTCAGGAATCGCAGAAAATAAACACCATTATTAAAGATCATAAAAACCTGATTTCAGGCGAACTTAAAATTGGAATTATTCCAACTCTGGCACCCTATCTGCTGCCTTTGTTTATCGGAAATTACAAACGCAAATACCCCAATATCAACATCGTGGTTGAAGAATTGACCACAATTAATATTATTGACAGGCTAAACCGCGATTTACTTGATGTAGGCATTTTGGTTACACCACTCCATGAAGACCGGATTAATGAAAAACCAATTTTTTATGAAGGAATGCTGTTGTACCTTCATGAAGATCATCATCTGGCTCAAAAACCCAATATTAAACTCAAAGACATTTCAACTCCTGAAATATGGCTTTTAAGTGATGGGCATTGCTTCCGTGATCAGGTGATCAACCTCTGCTCGTTCAAAGGTGCCGCAAATTCCGCATTGCCTTTCCATTTCGAAGCCGGTTCGCTGGAAACTGTTATGAATATTATCGACAGGGAAGGCGGAATGACTATCATTCCTGAATTGGCAACCATTGGAATGAGTGAATCAAGATTCGATCATGTACGAACTTTCGTTGACATCAACCCACTCCGCGAAGTAAGTTTGGTATTTTCCAGACATTTTGCCAAGTACAAACTCGTTGAATTACTTTGGAAAGAAATTGTTGCTTCGATGCCAGAAAAACTTCTGCAAAAGAACCGCGGAACCATTGTTGAATGGCGATAATTATTTTCAGCTATTCGTTTGCTGTTTAAAAAAACTTAATTTTCTTTGCATCGCTAAAATAAAACATCCTCTGACAAACGAAGTTGAATGAATTTTGGCAAAAATTTCTGAAAATATTTGGTGGCTAGAAAAAATGAACTATTTTTGCAGTCCCAAAATCAGGGAATTATCAAGTTGGCCCGTTCGTCTAGGGGTTAGGACGCCAGGTTTTCATCCTGGTAGCAGGGGTTCGAATCCCCTACGGGCTACAAATAAATTTTAACAATTTAGGAAAAGAAAAATGGCACATCATAAATCGGCTAAGAAGAGAATCAAACAAGACGAGGTAAAAACCTTGCAGAATAAATACTATGCCAAAACCATGCGTAATGCAGTAAAAAAATTGCGCCTTGAAACTGACAAAGTAGTAGTTGCTGAAGCTTTACCAAAAGTTGTTTCAATGATTGACAAACTTGCAAAAAAGAGTGTTATTCATAAAAACAAAGCTGCTAACCTGAAGTCTTCTTTGGTTATACACCTGAATAAAATCTAGAAAAAACCAGTTTTTCAAAGTATATAGAAACCGTCTTAGTTTTAAGACGGTTTTTTTTGCATGTAGTCAAGTAAGTTCAAATAAAAAGCCTCACAGTTTCCTGCGAGGCTTTCGTATAATGGTCATAATTATCTCAATTTATACTGTCAATTCGTGCTTTGCTGCGATTTCGCCATTCAGCCTTTTTTCAATCAACTCATCGATACGTTCACGAAGAGATTCAATGGTGATTTTTTGAACGACCTCATGCGCAAAAGCATTCATCAGCATCATCCGGGCATCCTTCTCTCCTATTCCACGGGCGCGGAGAAAAAACAACGCGTCTTCGTTGATCTGACCAACGGTTGCACCATGACTACATTTCACATCATCGGCATCAATGATGAGCTGCGGCTTGGTTTGCATGCGCGCTTTATCCGATAAAAGAACATTGTTGTTCCGCTGAAAAGCATTGGTCTGCTGGGCATCGCGGGCTACATGAATGCGACCTGAAAATGCACCTGTTGACTCATCGTCGAGAATATTTTTATAAATCTGGTTGCTCAAACAATTGGGTGAAGCATGTTCAATAATAATGAAATTATCGGTATGCTGCTTTTTATCGGTAAACGAAAGCCCATTGACATTAGCTTCAGAATGGTCGCTGCTAAATGTAACTTTCAGGTTGTTTCTGATTAATCCGCCATGCAGGCTAAATGTTCCCGTATACAGGACTGAATTTCGTTCTTGTTTATAAAATGCTGAATTAATCACAGTTGACTGGTTGTTGTGGTTCTGAATCGTATAAAAATCAACAACAGCCCCCTCTCCAACAAATACTTCAGAAACTGAATTAAACAGATATGAAACCGGGGTAAGTGTCTGGTCGCAAACTACCAATTTAACCTGACTGCCTGCTTCAGCCACAATGAGGTTTCGTTGTGTAGTCATCAGATTTTCTTCAGAACTGAGCAGATTAACGATCTGAACAGGTTTTTCAATAATCACCCCTTTCGGAACAAAAAGGAAAAATCCATCTTTTGCGAAAGCGGTATTCAGCGCCGCAAACGGATCGTTCGACAAGCCTGCCTGACGGTTGATATAGTTTTGAATCAGTTCTGGCTGTTCATTGGCAATTTGCTCAAAGCTCCCTAAAACAACACCTTTCGGCAATTCAGAACCCGGTTTGTTCCCGCTGTAAAACCAACCATTTACCAGAAAGACCAGATGAGCATCCAATTCAGGAATATTATTTTTATAAACTTCATTCAGGTTAATTAATCCGGATTCCCGAACCAATTCCTGACGATAGCTTTTTTCGAATGCAGCTTTCAGATTGGTATATTTATAATCTTCATTTTTAAATCCGGGAATTCCGGTCTGGGCAAATCGTTTAACCGATACTTCGCGGATCCGGTTTAGAATTGGCGAAGAACCCTGGTTCAGGATTTCCCTGTTCTGTTCAAACAACGAAACCAATTGATCTGACTGAGTTATTTTATCTTGAATGACGCTCATAGTTATTGTTCGTTCCCGTTTTTAATCCAATCGTAACCCTTTTCTTCCAACTCAAAAGCCAGTTCTTTACCACCGGTTTTTACAATCCGTCCATTGTGCAAAACATGCACGAAATCAGGAATAATGTAATCGAGCAAACGCTGGTAATGCGTTACAACAATGGTTGCATTCTCAGTCGTTTTCAGGGCATTTACGCCTTCTGCTACAATTCGGAGCGCATCAATGTCCAATCCGGAATCAGTTTCGTCAAGAATGGAAAGTTTAGGCTCGAGCATGGCCATCTGGAATATCTCGTTTTTCTTTTTTTCTCCTCCTGAAAATCCTTCATTGACTGAACGGTTAGTCAGCTCAGTATCGAGGTGAAGCATGTCTTTTTTTGAACGCATCAGTTTCAGGAATTCTCCTGCAGTTAGTGGTTCCAAACCTTTGTATTTACGATGTTCGTTCACTGAAGCTTTCAGGAAACTGATCATCGGCACTCCCGGAATTTCAACGGGGTACTGAAAACTCAGGAACAATCCGCTGCGTGAGCGTATTTCGGGTGAAAGTTCCAACAAATCTTCTCCCATAAAAGTGACTTCACCCTCCGTAATTTCGTAATCTGATTTTCCGGCAAGGATATTGGCCAGCGTACTTTTTCCTGAACCATTCGGCCCCATGATAGCATGTACTTCACCAGCTTTTACTTCCAGATTGATCCCTTTCAGGATTTCTTTGCCTTCAACCGAGGCACGTAAGTTCTTTATTGACAACATATTTTAATTATTAGCCCCCTCTAACTCCCCCGAAGGGGGAGGACTGGCGGTATCTTTGTGAATTAATTATTTACTTTTTTCTTCAAAAGCCTCCCCTTCGGGGAGGTTGGAGGGGCCTTATCCCACGCTGCCTTCCAGACTGATCGCCAGCAATTTTTGTGCTTCAACCGCAAATTCCATCGGAAGTTTGTTCAGAACCTCGCGGGCATAACCGTTAACGATCATTCCGATGGCATCTTCTGTAGAAATACCGCGCTGGTTGCAGTAAAAAATCTGGTCTTCGCCAATTTTTGAAGTCGTAGCCTCGTGCTCCACAATCGACGATTTGTTACCTACTTCGATGTAAGGGAAAGTATGAGCGCCACAAGTTGATCCAAGCAAAAGCGAGTCGCACTGTGAATAGTTGCGTGCGTTGGTTGCCCCCGGAAGGACTTTTACCAGTCCGCGATAAGAATTGTCGCTTTTACCGGCTGAAATACCTTTGGAAACAATGGTGCTTTTGGTATTTTTTCCAATGTGTATCATTTTAGTTCCGGTGTCGGCCTGCTGAAAATGGTTGGTCAAGGCCACCGAGTTAAATTCACCTACTGAATTATCGCCCATCAGTACACAACTTGGATATTTCCAGGTGATGGCCGAACCAGTTTCAACTTGCGTCCAACTGATTTTGGATGATTCCCCGCGGCAAATTCCACGTTTGGTAACAAAATTATAGATCCCTCCCAATCCATTTTTATCGCCCGGATACCAATTCTGAACCGTTGAATATTTCACCTCGGCACGATCCATGGCAATGATTTCGACTACCGCTGCATGTAACTGGTTTTCGTCACGCATCGGGGCTGTGCAGCCTTCGAGGTAACTCACATAGCTGTCGTCTTCGGCAATAATCAGCGTCCGCTCAAACTGCCCCGATCCCGCAGTATTAATCCTAAAATAGGTGGAAAGTTCCATCGGGCAGCGCACTCCCTTCGGAATGTAGCAGAATGAACCATCAGAAAAGACAGCAGAATTTAGCGCTGCAAAAAAATTATCGGTTGGGGGAACAGACATCCCCAGGTATTTTTTCACCAGTTCGGGGTGTTCCAGTACGGCTTCGCTGAACGAGCAGAAAATAATCCCTTTTTCGGCTAAAACCTTTTTAAAAGTGGTGGTTACCGAAACACTGTCCATCACCACATCAACGGCAACTCCGGCCAGATGTTTCTGCTCCTCGAGCGGGATTCCAAGTTTTTTAAATGTTTCAAGTAATTCCGGATCCACTTCGTCCAGGCTCGCATATTTTGCCTGATTGCGGGGTGCTGCATAATAAATAGTTTCCTGAAAATCAATGGGTGGTATTCTCAAGTGGGCCCATTCAGGCGATTTCATTTTCAACCATCCGCGGTATGCTTTTAACCTGAATTCCAGCATAAATTCAGGCTCATTTTTCTTCGCCGAAATCAATCTGACCACATCTTCGTTCAGGCCTTTCGGAATGACATCGGTGTCGATATCCGTCACAAAACCATATTCGTATTCCTTGGTCGTTATATCGTTTAATAATTTATCCTGATTTTCCATGTCTCTGTTTTCTTTATCTTCTGAATCACAGTTATATTAACAATCAAGCTATCTGACTGTTTAAAATTAATTGCAAAGATAAGGAAGTAAAGCTATTTTTGTCGAAAGTTTACCTGCAATAAATACCTTTAAGTCTTAATTTTTAACATGGAAGAAATAAAACCCAATACACTGCTATCTGATTTAGGAGAATTTGGACTGATTGCCCGTCTGACTGAAAAAGTACAGCTTAAAAATGCGAGTTCAATTCTGGGTGTGGGCGACGATGCTGCAGTACTGAGTTATCCTGAAAAAAAAATAGTCGTAACCACCGATTTACTGACTGAAGGTATCCATTTTAACCTGATGTATGTACCGTTGAAACATTTGGGCTACAAGGCTGTGGTGGTGAACCTCTCCGATGTTTATGCCATGAACGCAACGCCAAAGCAGATTACAGTTTCGATTGCCATTTCATCCAAATTTTCGCTGGAAGCGGTTGAAGAACTCTATTCGGGAATTCACCTGGCCTGCGAAAAATACGGAGTTGACCTTGTTGGTGGCGATACTACGAGTTCTCTCACAGGATTGACCATCAGCGTGACAGCCATTGGAGAGGCAAACGATGACGAACTGGTTTACCGAAGTGGCGCCCAGGTTAACGATTTACTCTGCGTATCAGGAGATTTAGGAGGCGCCTACATGGGATTGCAGTTGCTGGAACGTGAAAACGAAGTATTCAAGGTCAATCCTCTTCAGAAACCACAATTTGAAGGGTACGACTACATTCTGGAACGCCAGTTGAAACCGGAGGCACGACACGATATCAAGGAATTATTGAAAACGCTAAAGATTAAACCAACAGCCATGATCGATATTTCCGACGGACTTTCGTCGGAAGCCATGCATTTGTGCAAAGCATCGAAAGTGGGCTGCAGCATTTATGAAGAAAAAATCCCTCTTGACAAACAAACGAAAGATTTTGCTGAGGAACTGAGCATTAATCCACTGGTGGCTGCGTTGAACGGAGGTGAAGACTATGAACTGCTGTTTACCGTTCCGATTTCCAGTTTCGATATCCTGAAAAAAGAATTCGACATCACCATCATTGGTCACATTACTCCTGAAAGTGAAGGCACGAACCTAATCACCACCGGCGGTTCTGTTATTCCATTACAGGCACAGGGATGGAATCCTCTGATGAATCAGAAAAAAGGATAGGAGAAAAAAAAGATCATGGGAAAATGTGAAGCGGTTGTCTTCTATGTTGTATCAATCTCCCGATAAAAAAGCTTCAGAATCTGGTTCATCTCATTATTTACTGAATTATCGATCCGTTGACGACTCTTATCCGCTTCAAACCATTGCACCGTTCGCCGGATACCTTCATGAAAAGGAATGGTGGCCTGAAATCCCGGAACAAAAGATTTTATATTGCTGTTGTCGAAAACTGTACTCCACATTTTGTCCCCATATAAACTTCCGGTGAACGATGGGGCCACTTTTATAATAAAGTCGGAAGGAATATGTACGATATTTGCCTCAACACCCAAAGCTTTGGCAATGGTTTTATAAATCTGATCCCAGGTCAACACTTCGTCTGAAGTGATGTGAAAAGCCTCTCCCAGGGCTTCCGAATTTCCAAGAATCCCAAGGAACCCACGACCAAAGTCTTCAGCATGAGTCACCACCCAAAGCGATGAACCGTCGCCATGAACAATGATTGGCAATCCTTTTTTCAGACGGTCTGCCAAGGTATAGCAGCCCCAGCCACCAATGGCAATGGGGAAATTCGTATCGTAAGTCAGCGATGGACGGACAATGGTCACCGGGAAACCTTCATCACGATAGGCTTTCATCAGGCGTTCTTCGCAGGCTATCTTATTTCTTGAATAATCCCAATATGGATTTTCAAGGGGTGTTGATTCTGTGATCAGGTAATGTTTGGGCGGTTTTTGGTAAGCCGATGCTGAACTGATAAATACGAACTGTTTGGTGCGGCCACGAAAGAGTGCAATGTCTCGTTCAATATCTTCCGGAGAATAAGCAATCCAGTCAACCACCACATCAAATTCCATATTCATCAGGGCGGCCTGCATACTTTGCAGATCGTGGATATCAGCAGTCAAGGTATGACTTCCCGGTATTTCGACTGAACGCAATCCACGGTTCAGCAAATAAAGTTCAAAACCTTTGGCAATCGCCTGTCGACTAACCGCACTGCTGATAAAGCCTGTTCCACCGATAAAAAGTATTTTCATAATAGATTCGTTTCTCATGAATGATAAAGGTAGAAAAAAGGACAATTATCAACTCAAATTCATTAATTTGGTCAGTCAAACGTACAATTCAACAACTCTAAAATAAAGGAGGCCTAACCATGAATGCCCAGCTAAAAAACATTTCTTTCCTGATTTTCTTTTCCATGATTTCCGGACTTGTCGCAGTCGGCCAGAATATTGGTCTTGTAAATATAAAACATGCTGAACAAGTCATTTCCGTGGGAGGACCCACAGCCGACATTTCAGGATTTACTTCCCAAGCCATCCAACTGGCGCTTGATGCCCTTAAAACGCGTGGTGGCGGTGTCGTGAAACTCAATCCGGGGACTTTTGAAATCATCGGTCCGGTGCGGCTTTCCAGTAATACTTCGTTGATTGGGTCGGGAAAATCGACCATCCTGCATAAATGCGATGGATTTAAAACCAGTTTCATTATCGATGCCGACTGGGGAATGCAGAGGGCAGTGGTGAAAGACGCCAACGGTTTTAAAATTGGCATGGGTATTCAATTGTCGGACAGCGAACACGATCAGGGATGGGACGTGACCACAGCCAGGATTACCGATATTCAGGACAACGTGATTTATTTTGACAACCGCACGGTGAACGATTACCTGGCCAGCCTGAACGGAACCATTACCAACGGTTGCTCCATTATTGAAGCGGTTGAAGTCGAAAACGTGAAAATTGCCGACCTCGTTATTGAAGGAAATAAATCGACCAACGACTACATCAACGGATGCCGTGGTGGCGGAATTTACATCCACAAAACAAAAAACTGCACGGTAGAAAATATCCGGATTAACGAGTTTAACGGCGACACCTTTAGCTGGCAGATTACCGAAAATATTACAGTGAAAGGCTGCGAGGCGGCCAACGGCGGCGGACTCGGCTTCCACCCCGGAACCGGATCGGATCATTCCGTCGTTGAAAACTGCATCAGTCACCACAACAGCGGGGATGGAATTTTCCTTTGCTGGCGGGTGCAAAACGGTGTTTTCCTTAACAACACCTCGTATGCCAATGGCGACAACGGCATTTCCATCGGGCATAAGGATACCGACAACCTGTTTGAAAATAACCGGGTTTATGAGAACGCCCACCACGGCGTGCTTTTCCGCAACGAAAATGAGCAAAACAGCGGGCACCGTAACACCTTTACGAATAACACCATTGAAAACAACGGAACGGAAAGCGAATCGGCCGGGTTTTACATTGGCGGCGAAACACATGATATTGTCATTACCAACAATACCATTCGTTCAACCGGAAAAGGGAAACAGGCAACTGCTATTTTTGTGGGTAAAAAATCATCGAAAGTAACTGTCAAAGACAATCAGATTTCGGGATCGAAGGAGTTGGTGCAGGAGAAATAGGGTGCTGATAGGCGCATTAATACCAACACTTCAGGACATTTTGCTGTAGTACAAAGCATCGCATCCGCAGCAAGGGGCAACGCCCCTACATGTATCAGCATAGTCCGGAATGAAATGGAGGGTTATGTTAATGGGTGCGGAGATTTTTAATGTCAGTTTTTGTTGATTACAACGCGATTACAAATCGCGGCACCCTGGAATGTTCCCTTAGACATCCCGACTCGGGACTGCTCAGGAAGAAGTGTATTGGCACAGGTAAAAAATAGCGCAAATAAAAAGCCTCAGTTTAATTGACTTTTTACTTGCGCTAAATCAGAACAGATTGAATTAAGTAAGTGAAGCAATTTAATGTCGAATTTTAGGATTGACTCACCCCCACGTCCGCCAGCGGACGTCCCCCCTTCTATGTTGTAATCCAAATTTTTTCATTAATTATTTTTCTGCATTTCAATTAGTTATAATCTATGCCCACTAAACCTTTGGGCAATACAGAGCCTGAAGGGTTTCCCCTCTTCGTTTAATTATGCTGGGCAAAAGCCCAGCATAATTTTTCTAACCCTTCGGTGTAAAACTTCACCTTCGGGTTCCCCTCTTTTGTATCAAATCCGGTCTATAAAAACAACCTTCTATCAACGGACATAACTTTGTTAGCCGCATTTCTGTGTTCAATTTATTATAGATAAG
>Ga0209317_1000384_pt1 | contig 54564 bp, 51 predicted proteins | sample RifGroB2_FD_183994 | JGI IMG/M metagenome (GOLD analysis project Ga0209317, IMG submission 183994) | Soil microbial communities from Rifle, Colorado, USA - Groundwater B2 (SPAdes) (version 2) | ecosystem: Environmental > Terrestrial > Soil > Unclassified | place: Rifle, Colorado | collected...
AAAAATCGAGAAAGTTCGAAGACATACTGCGGGAGATCAAGACTTTCTACCAGATCCACAAGGCGGAAGGGACCGTGGCTGGAGGCGTCCATCTGGAGCTTACCGGCGACAACGTGACCGAATGCACCGGAGGGAGTCGGCAACTGCTGGACAAGCACCTGCACCTGAACTACCAGACCAACTGCGATCCGCGTCTCAACGCGGAGCAGAGCGTGGAGCTCGCCTTCGAACTAGCCGAGATGCTGCATCCGTGAAACAGATTAAGATTAAGATTAAGATCTAGATTTAGATTTTGGCTAGGTTTAGAGGGTGTGAAAACGTGAATAAGCAGACTCCTTGGCCTTGGCCTTAATCTTAATCTTAATCTGCCCTATGAGGTGTACTCATGAAAATAGACATCAGCGCCGCACATCCGCTGCATCACGCCACCCCGGCCCTGGTCGCGGGCTGCTTCGAGGACGAGAGGGACGACCTGTTCCGCGGACTGGACGCCGCGCTGGACGGACTGCTTCTGCGCCTGGCCGAGCGCCGGGAGTTCACCGGAAAACCCTCGACCTCCCATCTTCTGCACACCCTGGGCAAGTTTCCGGCCGAGCGGGTCCTGCTGGTGGGACTGGGCAAAAGGGCGGAACTCAGCAGGGAACGCCTGCGCCAGGCGGCGGGGAACGCCGTACAGCTGCTGCGTAACGCGCGCGTGGCTTCGTTCAGCAACGCGCTCCATCTCTGCGCGCCCCTTCCCAAGGCGCTGGAAGCGGTCACCGTGGGGACTCTCCTGGGTAGCTACTGCTTCGACCTCTACAAGACCAGGAACAAAGAAGAGCGTTTCGCCTTCGAGGGGGTGAGCATGCTGCTCCCGGGCCAGGAGAACTGCGAGGAGGAACGTGTCAGGATCGAGAGTGCACAGATCCTTTGCCAAGGGGTCCGGCTGGCTCGTGACCTGGTTTCGCAGCCGGGCAACGTGGTCACCCCCGGTTACCTGGCTCAAACGGCGCTGGATTTGGCGCAGCGCCATGGGCTTGATTGCCGCGTTTATGAACAGGATGAACTGGAGCAGTTGGGGATGAACGCGCTTGTTGGCGTGGGCAAGGGATCTGCGGAGCCTCCGCGCCTGATCGTACTCCGACATCATGGTGGCGGCGCCAGGGAGCGTCCGGTGGTTCTGGTCGGCAAGGGTATCACCTTCGACTCGGGCGGCATCTCCATCAAGCCGGGCGCCGGAATGGAGGAGATGAAGACAGACATGGCGGGAAGCGCCGCGGTGCTGGGGACCATGGAGGCGGCGGCGAGGCTGAAACTGCCGCTCAACCTGATCGGGATCATCCCCACCGCCGAGAACATGCTTGACGGAAAGGCGTTCAAGCCGGGCGACGTGCTCACCTCCCTGTCGGGGACCACCATCGAGATCACCAACACCGACGCGGAGGGGCGCCTCATTCTCTGCGACGCCCTGCACTTCGCCCTGCAGTTCAAGCCGGCGACCATGGTCGATCTCGCCACCCTGACCGGCGCCTGCGTGGTGGCGCTGGGGCACGAGGCGAGCGCCGCCATCGGCAACGACCAGCGCCTGATCGATGCCCTGAAGCGGGCCGGCGAGGAGTGCGGTGAGCGGCTTTGGCAGTTGCCTCTTTGGGAGGAGTACGGCGAGGCGATGAAGAGCGACATCGCGGACCTGAAGAACGCAGGCAGCAGGGACGGAGGCAGCATCACGGCTGCCTGGTTCCTGAAGCAGTTCGTAGGCGAAACCCGCTGGGCCCACCTGGACATCGCCGGCACCGCCTGGAGCGACAAGGCCCGCCCCTACTCCCCGAAGGGGGCTACTGGGGTCGGCGTGCGCCTGTTGATCGAGTACCTGCAAGGGAGATAAAAGCTGCCGCGCCCCGGTTTACCTGAAGCGCCGGCAGACCTGCTCTGCCCCCATGGTCCGGCTATCTCTATGGCGATACCTCGTCAGCCGCCATCGGCAACCGGACGGTAAATGTCGTCCCCTTTCCAGGCTCGCTCTCCACGATCAACTCTCCGTCGTGATTCTTTACGATGTCGTAGGTGATGGAAAGTCCCAGTCCGGTCCCTTGGCCGACCTCCTTGGTGGTGAAGAAGGGCTCGAAGATGCGGTTGAGCACGTCGGAGGGGATGCCGCAGCCGGTATCGGAGACGGAGGCGCAGATCCGGCCATTCTCCTCCCAGGTTTTCACCTTTATCTCGCCATGCGTCTCAATTGCCTGCGCGGCGTTGACCAGAAGATTCATGAATATCTGGTTGATCTGCTGAGGATAGCAGTTGATGCGCGGTATTTCGCCCAGCTCCTTTATCAGGGTCACCTTGTACTTCAGCTCGCTCCAGACGATATTCACCGTGCTGGTGACGCATTCGTTGATGTCGATGAGGCTGTAGGCCTCTTCATCGACGCGAGAGAAACTTTTCAGGTTCTGTACGATGGTCCGCACCCGTTCAGCCCCCTCCAGCGATTCCGCGATCAGTAAACCGCCGTCTTCCAGCACGTGGTCGATCTTCAGGGCGCGCCGCTTGTTGCGAAGAGCTTCGACCACGTCCCCGTCCGCCAGGCTTCCAATAGCTTCGGCTTGTGCCTCGATGAACTCCTTCTGCTTCTCGGTGTATTTTGCCAGGGTGCGCAGATTGGAGGAGATGAAGCCCATAGGGTTGTTAATCTCGTGCGCCACTCCCGCCGCCAACTGGCCGATGGAAGCCATCTTCTCCTGCTGCACGACCCTCGCCTGGGTTGCCTTCAGTTCGCAATAAGCCTGCTCCAGCTCCTTCTGCGAGCGGGCCACCTGTTCGTAGGCCTTCCTCAGTTCTTCATGCTTCTCGGAAAGCTCGGACCTGCTCTTTGCCAGCTCCTTTTCGGCGTCCTTGCGTGCGGTTATGTCTTCCTTTACAGCCAGAAAATGGGTGATGACCTCGTCGTTGTTGACTATGGGGGAAAAGGCGGCGAATTCCCAATATATCTCCCCCCCCTTCTTGCGCATCTGCAGTTCCCCTCGCCATTCTCCGCCGTTCTTCACGGTCTCCCACGATGCGCCGAAGACATCCGGCATCTCGGTCCCCACCTTTTGCCGCATCGGGTTCCGGCCGATGATCTCCTCCAACCCGTATCCGCTCATTCGGGTGTAGCTTCCATTGGCGTACTCGATCCCCCCCTCGGTATCGGTGACCACAATGGAACTCGTGCTCTGTTCGACCGCCCTGGAGAGCTTGCGCAGTATCTCTCCCGTCTCGTGCTGCTCCGTCCTGTCCAGGCAATAGCCGACATAGCCTCCGAAATTCCCCGCTTCGTCGCAAAACGGCTTGCCGAAGTTCTGGAACCAGCGGTATTCGCCATCATGACGCCGGAGGCGAAACTCGGCTTCGAAGGGGATCGCCTGACTGAACGCTTCGCGGAAGTCCTTCAAGAAGGCGGCGCTGTCGTTTGGATGAATCCCTGCGGTCCAGCCGTCGCCGTTTTCCTGCTGCGTGGTTCGGCCGGTGTAATCCAGCCAGTTCTTGTTGAAGTACTCGAACCTCCCCTCGGAATCGGTCAGCCAGATCTGTGCCGGAGATACCTCGAAGTACCTCCTATGGATCTCTTTCGCCTCGGCCAGCACCTGCTCGGCTCGTTTCCGGTCAACGACGTCATGGACCACCACCACCGTCAAACAATTCCCCCGTAAGATAATCGGCCAGACGAAGATGTCCAGGTAGTTAATTTCACCGGTTTTGCGGCAGTGCCGGACGCAGAGGCGGAAGTCGTTGGGCGCGTCCGTCACCTCCATCTCCTCCCCGGCGCAGATGTCGAGCTCGGTTATCTTCCGGTTCTTTAATACATCCTCGCGGTCGCCGAAAAAATCGCATGCAGCCGGGTTCGCTTCGATGATCTCGGCGCTGTCCGGATTGATCAGCAGCATCACGGTGCTGTTCTTTCTAAAAAAGCTGAGAAAGCGGCTTTCCGCGTCCACTTCAACATCATCGGGATTAGTATGCAGTTGCGTTTCCATTCATTTTCTCCAAACGTACTGGAACATCGATCTGCCAGATTCTTAAACTGGCGCAACGAAAGAGCTGCTCATCTTACCCGCTCTACTCACCTTTTCGGCAGGTTCGGCCACCACTTTAATGAATCCGTAGGCGCTCCCGAAATCCCGTTGACAAACGGTCGGTCGCCAGGCTCTCCCATGTAACCATTCAGCATCAGACGATAGCTTCGAGGAGCTTGGACTTTTCACGAATCAATGGGCATGATGTTCATTTTTTCGGGGCAGAGAGGTGGTGCAGGATGACGGGAACCAGTACAAAAAGCGCAAGCAGCGCCAGCGCCGCCATGACCTTAACGGAAAGCAGATCCGCCGGTGCCTCCAGGTAGCGCAGCTGTTCCCCGATGTAGGCGTAGATCAGCGAGCCCGGAAGCATGCCGGACGAGGTGGTCCAGACAAAGGTCTTGAGCGGTATCCTGGTTATGCCGGCGCAATAGTTGATAACGAAGAATGGGGCAACAGGGAGGATGCGCAGGATCAACAGGTAATTGTGACCGTGGTGCGACATCTCCTCGTTGAACCTGGCCAACTCTCCTGAGAACCGCTGCTGAATCCAGTCGCCCAGGACAAAACGGGCGGCAAGAAAGGCCAGGACGGCGCCGGCCGTGGCTCCCAGATTGGCGTAGAGCGCGGCCGGGACGGCGCCGAACATCATGCCGCCGGCCATGGTCAAAGCCAGCGCTCCCGGCAAGAACAAGGCTGTGGCAACATAGAGCCCCGTGAAAGCGGTGACAGACAGCAGATAATGGGTCTCGACGAACCGGAGAAACTGCTCCCTGTGCTGTTTGACATGCTGCATGCTCAGCTCCTGGTCCTCAAGCAGAAAGAAGGCGATGAGCCCCGCCGCCACAATCAGCAAGACGACCGCTATCTTCATCCCGTGTCTCTTCATACAGCGCCCCCAGGCAGCAATCGCCGCCATTTCCCGCTCATCTGCCCCGCGATTGACATCCCCCCCGCTCTAGATACTCTTTCCCAATAAATATTCCCAATGCGAAGTGCGGCGTGTGCCTCTTTGCAACGGTAAGTTTCCCGTCTTTTCTTGCGCGGTGAAAACAGATAGTCGGGCGTTTGATCACCAACCATAATATAAGCCCCCTACATGTCAAAAACCTTTTCCGTGATGACCTACAACGTCCACAGTTGCATCGGCACGGACGGCCAGCTCTCACCGCTCAGGATCGCCGAGGTGATCGACCGGTGCAATCCGGACATCGTCGCGCTGCAGGAACTGGATGCCGGCCTGGAACGCACCGAGATGATCGACCAGGCCCATCTCATCGCCATGACCCTGGAGATGTCCTTCCATTTCCATTCTTCCATACAGGTGAAAGAGGGTGGCTACGGCAACGCCATCTTGAGCCGCTGCCCGGTGCAATTGATCAAGGCAGGGGCGATCCCGGCCGACCCGCTGCACCCTTCCTTCGAGCGCCGGGGCGCGGTGTGGGCGGAAGTGGAGCTTCCCGGCGGCAAAGTACAGGTGGTGGCAACGCATTTCGGATTGAACAGAGGGGAGCGACTCAGCCAGGCCAAGGCGATCACCGGTCCGGAATGGCTTGGGCATCCCGAATGCCTGGCGCCCAGTATACTTTGCGGCGACTTCAACGCCCTGGCCGGTTCTTTCGTCTACCGGCTGCTGACACGTAACCTGCGCGACGTCCAGAGGGGACTCAAAGGGCGGCTCCCCAAGGGGACCTGGCCCGCCCAATTACCCTTAATGCGCATCGACCACCTGTTCGTAACCTCCGACCTCATAGTCCGCAGCGTCACGATACCGAAGACGCCGCTCACCAGGCTCGCCTCGGACCATCTACCGCTGTTTGTCGCGTTGGAGCTGCCATGAGCATATTAAAGCCCGGCTCGAACTGCATGGGCATCTACCCGACCCGGGAAACCGGCGTCCTGATCGACGCCTGCGATTATTATCGCGCCTTTTACCACGCTGCGGCAAAAGCGGGAAGTTACCTGCTGCTCGCCGGCTGGCAGTTCGATTCCGAGGTGCGCCTGTTGCGAGGGAATGACGAAAGTGACGCCGCAAGAGATGTCAGGTTCCTTGATTTTCTGGAGCAGCTTTGCGAGATTAACCCGCGACTGGAGATCTACATCCTCGCCTGGGACTTCAGCGCCGTTTTCTCACTGGAGCGGGAATGGTTTCAAAACATCATCTTCAACTGGACCACCAACGCACGCATTCATTATCGCTTCGACAGCGTCCATGCTTCAGGGGCCACGCATCATCAGAAATTCGTCATAGCGGACGGCGCCATCGCCTTCGCCGGTGGGATGGATATCTGCTCGTCGCGCTGGGACGACCGGCGCCATCTCACGGAAAACCCGGAACGAATCGATGTCGACGGCACCCTTTATGGTTGCTACCACGACATCCAGTCCTACCACACCGGTCCGGTGGTGAAAGTACTGATCGATCTGTTCGTCAAGCGCTGGGCCGACTCAGGCGGTGAAGCGCTAAAGCTTCCCACAGCCGATGGGGTGACATCGTTCATCCCCGCGCAGGCGTTCCACCTCCCCTCGCAGCAAGTCGCAATCAGCCGTACCCAGGCGCACACCCCGCAAACCGGGCAAAAACAGATCCACGAGATCCGTCACCTTTTCGTAGATGCCATCATGTCCGCCGAAACGCTCATATATCTGGAGAACCAGTATTTCAGCTCCCAGGCCATCTACTGGTCTCTCATCGCCCGGATGACCCTCCCCGACAGACCGCGCATCCAGATCGTCATGATGCTGCCCGATAGGCTCCCTTTGACCGAGGAGCTGTTTCTGGGCCTGCCCCAGATGAAAATGATCCGTTCCCTGCAGCAGGTTGCCGAAAAGACCGGGCATACCTTGAACGTCTACTCTTCCGCGCAGCTAGATCACGGCAACCGCAAGATGACCTTCATACATTCCAAGCTGCTACTGATCGACGACAGGTTTCTCACCGTGGGCTCCGCCAATGCGACCAACCGCAGCATGGGCCTTGACACCGAGTTGAACGTAAGCTGGGAGGCTGACAACCCTGATGAACAGGGGGAGTTGGTGACGGCCATCCGCCGACTGCGGGCCTCCCTTCTCGCCGAGCATGCCGGGCTTTACGGCAGCAACGAGGAGCAGAGGTTCGAGAACGTCGATTCCCTCACCCGCCACCTCGATTGTCTGGTGGACGACCATGAGGCTCGCCTTTGCAGATACCAGCCCGACCCTTCGCTGGAAAAGAGCGATTGGCCTGATGCGCTGGAACCGGTAGCCCGGGTGGTCGACCCGGAGAAACCGATCGACAACGAGTATATTTACGAGAGCCTTTCGAAGTCGGAACTGGGCTCCTTCGCCAAAGGGATTTTCAAACTGAGCCAGTGGATCATCGGACTATGAGGCTACTTGATCTCCAGCAAGCGGAGCTTTGGAGGCAATCGGATTAACAGCGCCCAATGCGATCGCTTTGTCGTGCTATACTTTGGCAAATTTAAAAAGGAGGACACGCATATGGCTGACGACAAGGCAACAACCGTGATGGAAAAGGATCAGAAGGGCTGCGACATCAAGGTCTGGTGCGCATCATGCCAGCGCAGCGAGTACGCGCAAAGTGGAGACAAGTACCTGTGCCCCACGTGTGGAAAGATCATGGACCTGAAACATGAGATGCATCATGAGCCTTTTCCGCACCTGTCAGGAGACGAAGACAACATGAGTTGATGAGAGACACCTCCTGCTCCTGAATAACTCCAGGCCTGCCCGGCTGACTACCTCGTCAAAGCGCGAGGGGGCAGTTGCGCAGGCCTGATGCATGTCAGGCGCGGCGAGCCGTTCTCGTCCTGCAGCTCTGCACGGGAAACTGCCGCTGTCAACAAAGGGAGGAGCGAACAGGACCAAAATTGTCTTGAACTGGCCTGACGGTGAGGCGTACAATAGGCACATATTTGGTTCGCAGCGAGAGCTTCCCCTTTGCAAGAGCGGGAGAGAGACGGCGATTTAGGCCGCGATGACGCCGCGGCGCATTGCGGCAGGATGCCGCTCCCCATGGGCTCGATTTTTCTTTGTGCCGTTTTATCATTCGGATTTGTGCCGTTTTATCATTCGGAGCGATTAAGATGCTTCAAGCATAAGGAGCAGACATTGATAGAGCAGATGGTAGAGCAGATGGGAATGGCTGACAGCGAGATAAGGCGACGCAAGGCGCTGCTACTCTTAGGCATTGAAGAAGCAGCTTTACTGGCAAACTGTCGGGCATTCATCGAGTTGCAGATAGAAGATATCGTGGCTGAATTTTACCGGATACAGATGTCTGACCCCGAGATATCGGGATTGATTGGCGATGCCGACACCTTGCGGCGCCTGCATGCGGCCCAGCGCAATTATGTGATAGACCTGTTCAGCGGCAGTACCGACCAAAAGTACGTTAACAACCGACTGCGCATAGGCATAGTGCATAAACAGATCGGAGTTGAGCCGAAGCTTTATCTGGCGGCCGTAAAGACGCTAAAAGATATCCTGTTCAAGGCACTGGCCCGGAGCGTCGCCGATTCGGCCACGCTTGAGAAAACGTGCCAGGCACTCGACAAACTGCTGTACTTCGACATGACCCTGGTGTTCGACACCTATACCCGCAGCCTGGTAAACGAGATAGAGGCCGAAAAGGAGCGGGTCGAGATCTATGCAGCGAGCCTGGAGCTGCAAGTGGCCGAACGCACCCGTCAGCTGGAGGAAAAGGTCAGCCAGTTAGAGACGGCCCTTTCGGTTGTCAAGAAACTGGAGGGGGTGATCCCCATCTGCGGGGTTTGCAAAAAGATCAGGGATGACAAGGAAAGTTGGCAGCAACTGGAGCAATACATATCGGAACACTCCGAAGCGCTCTTCAGTCACGGGCTTTGCCCTGATTGCTATGAGAAGGAGATGAGGGGAATCCGGGCCTTGAGGGACGCGAAGCTGGCGAAGTGAGGAACGAGTTTTCAACTCCGCTGGAAACTCTCCCACATGTGGGTTCCGGCCGCCAAGCCAAGGCTGCTTTGGCGGAGGAGGCCTGAAGCCCTTCGGCGCGCAAGCCCGACCTCCCCCCGCCGGGGGGAGGAGGAAATGGTTGCCGATACAGGTACTACCATTCAGTCCGATATTATTTAGGCAGTCCCGGGCCCTCCCCGGGGCCCACGGATTCGACGCGCGGCAAGACGTTCGCGAACAGGGCCTGTGCCATGTCGCGTACGTCCTCAGCAGTTACAGCTGCAATAGATTCCAGCGAATACTCGATCGGCTCGGGCGCGCCGAGAAGCGAAGTGGTGTTAGAGATCCTGCGCACCTGCGTCTCGCAGTCGTCTAGCGCCATGAGACGCGCGCAGCGAATCTGCTCCTTGGCGGCGGCTAGTAATTCCTCATCCACCGTCTCGTCGCAAAACCTCATCACCTCTGCATGGCACACCTCAACCGCTTCCTGTGCCCGGTCGGCGCTGGTCCCTGCATAGATCATCAGTCCAGCGGAGTCCGTGTAGGAAGACATCATCGAATAGACGGTATAGGCAAGGCTTCTTCTTTCCCGGACCTCGCGGAACAACCGCGAGTTCATGCCGCTGCCGAGTATCTGGTTGAAAACGGCGAGCTTATGGCGATGCTCGTTGCCTGCCGGGGGAATCGGGTATCCCATGTAAAAGAGGGTCTGCTCCATGGCCCTCTGGTAGTGCGAACTCTCCGCGATGCCGAGTTTCCACCCCGGCTCAGGCTTGTTTTGCGGCAGTGTCCCGGTGGCAAGCCCGCCTAGAACCCGCTCCGCGTGATCGACCACGCGGTCATGCTCCACGTTGCCTGCTACCGATACTATGGTGGCGTTTGCCAGGTAGTTATCGTTCTTGTACTGCATGAGGCGGTCGCGGGGGATGGCGCTGATGGTTTCCGCTGTCCCCAGTATGGGAGAACCAAGAGGATGCCGCCTCCAGAATCCCTGATGGAACTGGTTATAGATAAAGCGGCTCGGAGTGTCCTGATTCATCAGTATCTCCTGCAGCACTACAGCTCGCTCCTTCTCAACCTCCTTTGCCGGCAACCAGGAATTTACAAACATGTCGGCGAGAATGTCGAAGGTTGGAGGAATGATGGATGCGAGCGAAACGGCGTAAAAAAAGACCTCTTCCTGGCTGGTGTAGGCGTTGGCCCTGGCGCCGAGGCTGTTGAACTCGTCCATGATCTGGTCGGCTGTACGGCTTGGCGTCCCCTTGAAGAGCAGATGCTCTATGAAATGCGAAGCCCCGCCGCAGTCGGCCTCTTCATTTCTCGTGCTGCTGTCGATCCTTATTCCGACTGCGGCACTCTGCATGTTGAGGATCTTCTGCGTCACCACCCGAACGCCGTTGGAAAGGGTCGTCAGGCGCAATTGAGGGGTTGTCTCTACGGTCAGCATGTGAACTCCTTAACGCTTTGAAATTGCTTCGGATTGAGCTTAGCCATTATAACATGTTGTTGCGGAATCGATTGCGCTAAAAGCCGGTTCAGGAAGGAGCCGTAATCGACTGGAAGGGACGTTCAGGGAAGAGAATCCAAACGAGAGCGCCGGGGCGCTTCGGGAGAGAGTAGTGGGGAAATGAAGGCGCCGATCCGATGTCAGCTTGTCGGACAAGCGCCGCGGGGCGTTATGCGGGAACTCGGCTACTTGAAGTCTTCGTATTTGGAGATGACGTAATCCCTCTCCTTGGCGTCTTTTTCATGGCAGCCGAAGCAGTCTCTTTTCGGGTCCAGTCCGGAGGGTTTTCCGTCGGGGGTGAAGCCCGCGAATCGCCAGCCGGCGGTCTCCTTTTGGCTCTTGTCCTTTCGCATCAGGACGATCATGTTCTTCTTGCCCGGCACCTTTTTACCGTCCACTTCCTTGATCGAGTAGTTGACCGCGACGAAGCGGCTTCCTTCATGATAGGTCCCACCCGTCTTATAAGTCTTCATCGCCTTCTTGTCGACGTAGAGGTAATGGATGCCGTAAAAAATCGACCTCTTGTCCGTATCGATTCTCGGCTTGCTTTTTTCCCAGCTTTCATAACCTTTGGGAAGGGAGATTTTTTCGGCTGCCGACGCCGCGCCGGTAACAGCCAGCATGGCCGCTAGAGCAAAAAAAGCAGTTAATTTCATCAGATTCCTCCGTTTGCTGGTCATTTTGCCCCCAATAAGAGGGTACCGCTTGAGAGCAAGGGATCACTTTATCAGGCTGGGGAAAAAATACCACACGAAGATGCCGGCTCACAGTGTGGCCGCACATTAAATTCAGGAACGGCAGATCCTCACTGCCTGCTCTCAGCGCGGGAACCTCACCGTTTGACGAAGCTTGAGCGATTGCCCCCCCCCCGACGCTGCCAGGGACCAGGGGAAGTCGATCAGATGAGCTGCAAGTTCGTCCTTGTGATAACGGTCCACCTTGTTCACAAACAGCACCACCCCCATCGCGACGGGGAGGGTGAATGTGAAGAAGCCGGTGAGGGCCATCAGGTTTTCCCCGATGGAGAGGGTCACGACGAGGTTGAAGGCGACTACGCAAAGGTAAAGGAACAACGCATAAAACAGGCGGTAAGGGGCAGCGGCCACGCCGGCCGGCTTTTCCTTGCCTCCAACCAAACGGTCGATCAGTTGCAGAGCCACGATGAGCAGTGCGCTCACCAGCCACCAGCCGAGGTAGTTGGAAATCGGAACACCGAAATGCGTCCCCACTTCCGGGTATCCGTAGATCCTGCCCAGAAACCATCTGCTCCCCTGCAGTGCCACAGGGTCAGTGACTATGTCGAGGAAAACCTGGAACAACGAGCCCAGGAACAGCACGGAGAAGGAGCGCCTCAAGCGACCGGTTTCCAGCAGAACCAGATCCCCCTTGATGCGCTTCACAGGAGCGAGCACGAGTAGCGCCGTGGCATAGCTGCAGTAGGAGAGAAAAACGAAGGAAAGCGAGTCGAAGAAGGGAACCCCGGCTATCCAGAGTTCCCGTGAGCGCGTCGTCTCTACGTAGTAGTACCAACCGTAAGGGAAACCGTTGTTGATGGAGCAATATTCTGAAGCGAAGGCGATCAGGTAACCTGCGACGGTGAACCAGAGCGTTTTCCTCCAGCCTAGATGCAGGACGGCCGCCACCAGGTAAACGGCGAAAAATGCGAAGACGTAGGGACGCATGGTGACGGTCCCCAGGGCCAGATCGAAAAAACCGGTCATACCAGCAGGGTCTCCTTTTAAAACAAGGTGCCTATGATGGAACCGAGCACCGATATGGGACCGGTATCTCCCAACCCCTCCATGGCCCGCTCCGCCTTCTTGAGCGTCGCCGTGGTGTCGCGGTATAGCTGGTCTTCGTTGACCAGCTTGCCGATGGTTCCCTGACCGGAGTTTATCTTCTGCGCGATCTCCTTGATGTTCTTGGAGGCGTCGCGCAGATCGGTGTAGAGCACCTCGTCATGAACGAGTTTGCCCAGATTCCCTTCCCCGCTGTTGATCTTGGCGGCGATCTGCCTCACATCCTTCATGCCGGCGTTCAGGTCCGCGACACCGACCTTCAGATCCGCGACCAGGGCGGAGGCATCGAGGTAGATGGTCTCGTCGTTCACCAGCTTGCCCAGGGTCCCCTCCCCCCGCTCTATCTTGCCCGCCACGCTCTTAAAGCTCTCCACGGCGCTGCTGGCGTCGTCGAACAGTTTCTTGTCGTTAAGAAGAAGCGCCAGCGACCCCTCGCCCCGGTCGATTTTCCCCGTGATGCTGTTGAAGTTCGCCAGAGCGTCCCGCAAGTTGCCGCGGTTCTCGTCGAGTATGCCGGAGATCTTACCCAGCACTTGCTCCTGATTCTTGTTCAGGCTGTTGACGAACAGCTTGGCATCCTTCACCACGTCGCTCAGGTTGTCGACGATGATGTCGATATTCGCCACGTCCTTCCCTGTCACGATGCTCCCGGGCGGCAGCAGCTCCGCATCGGGAGACCCGAAGGAGAGTCCCAGAAACTGACCGCCCAAAAGGTTGGTGAGTCGCAATCCGGCCACCGTGTCGGTCTTGATCCGGGTATCGGGTTTCACCAGGAAATTGATCTCGATCTTGTCCTCGAGGATCTCGATCCCCTCGATGGTCCCGACGTCGACGCCGGCCAAACGGACCGGATCCCCCACCTTAAGACCGGTGATACTGGTGAGATAGGTTTTATAAGGAATCTTCTTCTCGAAAGGGTTCCACTTCTCACCGACCTCTAGTAAAACGCCCAGAATGATGAGACCGAACACGAAGAACATGCCGACCTTTTTCTCTACTGACAGAGCCATAACTATCTACCTCCAAAAGACAAAACAGGCCAAAAGCGAAAACAGCGGGCAAACGGCCAAGGGTAAAATCCGCTCACGCCTGCGCCTTTCAAACCTACAAAAGTATCCGTGTCAGGACATAGTCCGCAATGAGGATCAGCATGAACGACATGACGACCGACCTGGTCGTGGATTCGCCGATCCCTCTGGCGCCCCCGGTAGTGCTGAAGCCGACGTAACAGGAAACCAAAGCGATGATCGATCCGAAAACCACAGCCTTGGTGAGACCGATCCCGATCTCGTTTATGGTCAGCGCCGCCTTCAGGCTGTCGTAATAAGTGGTGTAGGAGACGAAGATCTGCGGGTGCAGGTTACTGATCAGAGCCCCCCCCGCGATGCCGATAAGGTCCGCATAGATGACGAGAGCCGGCACGCAGATGACGCAGGCGATGAAGCGCGGCATGGCGAGGTAGCGGACCGGATCGATGTCCAGGGTCTTCAGGGCGTCGATCTCCTCGTACACCTTCATCACCCCGAGTTCCGCAGCCATGGCGGAGCCGACCCTTCCGGCCACGAGGAAGCTGGTCATGACCGGGCCCAGTTCGCGCACCATGGAATGCCCGACTATGGCCCCAATGATGTTCTGCCCGCCGTATTTTTGCAACTCGATCCCGGTCTGCAGGGCAAGCACCATTCCGACGAAAAAGGCCATCACCGAGGCGACCGGCAGGGTATCCCAGCCGATGATGGCCATCTGGGTAAGTATGCTCTGCACGTTGCGGGGCGCCTCGCGCAGGGAGTAGATGATCTTCCACTGCAGGATGAGCATCTCCCCGAACACCTGGTTGAAATTGAGCACCTTTTTGCCTACCGGTTCAAACAGCCTCACTTTTGCCCCCATTTCAGGCCGAAGGGGAGCCAGAAGAGGCTCAAGTCCTGCTCCTCCCCGCTGCGCTTCAGGTTAATCAGCCCCTTTAAAAGTCTAAGCTCGGTACCTTGCGTCGTTCCACGATAGGAGACCAACGGGAACAGTTCGTAAGCCAGGTCCGTGCCGCGCCGCTCGTGCCAGTAAAGGTTCCACAAAAGGGTCGAAGCAGAATTGCCCTCTCCGTCCCAGCGCCGCTGGTACAAGCGCCAAAGCGGTGCCCAGTTCTTCTCTATCCCCTCCTTGTCGAAGATCGACTCGACAGGAGCCGGAAGGGAGATCGAGGAGACCCCGGCCGGGCTCTTTTGGTACAAAAAGAGCGGCCAAAGCGCAGTTCTGCGTCTTTCGGCGCCGTCCTTGGGCCAGGACTCGAGACTGCTTCGGTACAAGAAGAAGAGGACCCGGTCCGTCTCCTGATTAAACATCTCGGATTTGAGTTCCTCGTGCTTGAACAGCGGCCAGAGATACCAGCGCTTCTCACGGCCGGGGAAGGTTTCCTGGGAGTAAAAGGGCAAGAATACGTCAGCGTTGCGTTTTTCGCCGCGCACCTTCCTGACCAGGGGCCAGAGGTAATCGACCTCTTCTACCTTTTTCCCGCGGTCGTCCGTATAGCCGAAAAAGGGCCAGAGATAGGTGCGCGAAGTCTTTTCAGGAGAATCGGTCGAGGCGTAAAGCGGAAAGAAGAACCTCTTCCTGGTCGGATTCTCCGTATCGAGGCCGGTCTCCCCCGCTGTGTAAAAAGGCCAGAGCACGAAGCGCTTGCTGTAGACTCCCTCCTTTTGCGACTCCCCGTAGAGAGGGAACACCCCGAAGCCGTCCTCGTTCTCACCTTCAGTGGTGGAGAAGATGGGCCAGAGATAATGCCTGGTCGTAGTATCGCGCTTTACGGTACTTCCGTAGAGCGGGAACATGAAAAAGTGGTACTCGTCACGCCAGAAGCGGTCGTAGATATTGCCGTAGAAGGGGAAGAACGAACGGTAACGGCCGTGCTCTTCGGACTCCCCCGATATGTAGAACGGAAAGAGCATCGAGGATTCCTCGCGCTCATCCGCATCCGGCTTCCGGAAGGTCGAATTTTGCAGCAGATGGAGCACCTGGAAGGTATCGGCCTCTGGGGTGCTTTCCTGGGAAGCTACGGGGTAAAGGAAATAGGAGGAAGTCGCCCGGTCCTTCGCGTGACTGCTCTTATAGAAGAAGGGGCGGAAGGCTACATCCCGGTCCTCGCCATGTTTCTGGAACTTGATCAAGGGGCCCAGGATGGAGAGGTTGCTGAAACCATCAGCCGGGCTCTCGCGGTAGTCGATCAGAGGCCAGAGGGTGAAGATGACACCTTCATCCCCCTGATCGGCGCCGCTTGAGGGAGCGCAGGCCAGTGAAAATAACAGTGCCGCTATGAACGTCCTTAAAACTGTCATGAACCTCTGGGAACAGGCTTTCGTTAAAGACCAAGGAATGGATAGTAACTGCAGCAATTATGCATAGTCAATCAAAATATGCCAGCAGACAACGACCGGCCGCCATGAAAAAAACAAGGCAGGAAACCGTTAGGTCTCCTGCCTCACTGTTTTCGGATCTTTTGGCTACTTAAACTGCTAGTATTTGCCGTCCGCGTAGTCCACCCAGCCGCCCGCCAATACCAGCGCCTTATCGAAAGGGGAGATCTCGAACTGCATCGATTCCTTGCGGCCGCCGCCGCTCACGGTCAAGGTAGCCTGTTCGACATCGACCACGATGGCAGCGTCAGAGGCGTCCGCGAAACGAAAGAGGCAATCGATCTGCTCGGCGGAGAGTTCGATAGCAGCCATACCGCAGTTGAACATGTTCTGCCTGAAGATACGGGCGAAGGACTGCGCGATAACGGCATAGATGCCGTTCACCTCGAACACCCAAGGGGCGTGCTCGCGTGAAGAGCCGCAACCGAAGTTGGCACGGGACACCACCACGCCGGCCCCGGTAGTCTTCTCCGACTTGGGATCGAAACCGGGAAGTTTCAAATCCTCAAGCAGGTACGGCTTCAAGTCTTCCTTGGTGATCTCGGTCAGGTATTTAGCCGGGATGATCTCGTCTGTATTAATGTCGCTGCGGTCCAGAAACAGGACCGGCCCGCCAAAAATCTTCATATACGTCTCCTAAATAGTTCAAGGTTCGAAGTTCAAAGGGTTCATCGTCAATCGTCAATTGTCAATCGTCAATTGCCTTTAAAGATATTTCCGCGGGTCGGCAAGCTTCCCCTCGATGGCGGATGCGGCGGCGGTAGCCGGTGAGAGCAGGTGGACCATCCCCCCCTTCCCCATCCGTCCCATGAAGTTGCGGTTCGTGGTGGAAGCACATGCCTCCCCCTCGGCAAGCACGCCGTTACTCATACCGAGGCAGGCGCCGCAGGTAGGATTGGTGACGCAAAAGCCTGCTTCCATGAAGATGTCGATCAGTCCCTCTGCTGCGGCGTCCTTGTAAACCTGGGGAGTCGCCGGCGAGAGGATGCCGCGCACGTTGGGCGCAAGCTTGTTTCCCTTCAAAATGGCGGCGGCCACCCTCAGGTCCTCCAGACGGCCGTTGGTGCAGGAGCCCAAGTAGACCTGGTCGATCGGGGTGCCGGCCATCTCCGTGATACTCTTCACCTGGTCCGGTTTATAGCCGAATGTGCAAAGCGGGGTGAGATCGGAGAGATCCAGGTCTATAACCTGCTCGTACTGCGCGTCGGCATCGGAGCACCAGGCGCCGTAGGAAGCGAGCGCGTCGTCCTTGGATGCGAAGCTTTCAGATATGAAGGGCCAGAGGTAGTCGACGGTGACCTGGTCCGGCATGCAGATGCCGGAGGTTCCGCCCGCCTCGATCGCCATGTTGCAAAGGGTCATCCTGGATTCCATCGTCATTTCGGCGACCACCGGGCCGGCGAATTCGATGACGCGGTCGGTGGCGCCGTTGACCCCCAAGTGCCCGATGACGCGCAGGATGGCGTCCTTCGCGTAGACTCCCTTAGGGAGCGTGCCGTTCAAGTTGATCCTGATGGTCTTAGGTTCCCGGAAGGCGCAGACCCCTTTCAGGATGCCGACCTCCAGGTCGGTGGTGCCGACGCCGGCGGCGAAAGCACCGAAGGCGCCGTGAGTACAGGTATGGGAATCTCCCATGATGACAGTGTTGCCCGGCCTGATGAACCCTTTTTCCGGGAACAGGGCGTGGCATACGCCGTTGGCGCCGATGTCGAAGAAGTCCTTGATGCCGTGGCGCCTGGCCCAGTCCCTGAGCATTTTCGCCTGCGTCGCGGTCTTCGAGTCCTTGCTGGGGGTCACATGGTCGATAACAGCCTTGATCTTGCCGGTGTCGAAAACCCGGTCCTTGCCGCGCGCCATCAGGTCGGCAATGGCTATCGGCGTTGTGATCTCGTGGCACATGACCACGTCAATACTGAGAACTTTGGTGCCTGTAAATGGCTCATCCACCAGATGGGCCGCAAATATCTTTTGAGCCGTGGTCATACCCATAAATAGTGCTTCCTTTTCAAATTTAAATTGTATTTCTCTAGCCGACACAATAATAAAATAGCGTCAACAAATCAAACTAATAATTGTTCAATGTTATTAAACATTTGCCTCGGGCCGTCGCCGTGCTATAATTCCCGCCTCATTACAACAGGGGAGTACCGGCATGCAACTGCGCTTTACCAGAACAAACGGCGAGATAGACAAACTGATCGATGAACTTATGGAAAAGGCGGGTGGGATACACCACCCGGCGCTGGCGCGAGAGATGATCCTGTCTGCCCTCAAGGCGGGTCAGGACACCGACTACCTGGCGGACCTGAAGCTCCTGAGCAACACCATGAAGGAGATGCGCTACACCACGCTGGTATTCGCGCCCTACCGTCAAAAAAAGAAGGTGACCATCTTCGGCTCGGCGCGCACCGGCTCGGAAGAGACGATGTACAAGAAGTGCATCAGCTTTAGCAGAATCCTGGCCGACAAAGGGTACATGATCATCACCGGCGGCGGAGGCGGCATCATGCAGGCGGGTAACGAAGGAGCCGGCAGCGAGGCCTCCTTCGCGGCCAACATCCGGCTCCCCTTCGAGCAGAGCGCCAACACCGTCATGTTGAAGAACCCGCGGCTCATCACCTACAAGTACTTCTTCAACAGAAAGGTCGCCTTCGTCAAGGAGTCGGACGCCATCGCCGTCTTTCCCGGCGGCTTCGGCACCCTGGACGAGGTGATGGAGGTTTTCACCCTGATCCAGACCGGGAAGACCTCGCCCAAACCGCTGGTTCTGGTGGACGACGAGGAGGGCTACTGGGAGCACTGGTTCAGGTTCGTCAAGGAAAGACTGCTGGTCATGGGGTTCATCTCGGCCGAGGACTTCTCCATCTTCACCATCACCAAGAGCCCTGAAGAGGCGGTCCAGGTAATAGAGGATTTCTATACCAACTACCATTCTATTCGCTTCGTAAACGGCGACCTCATCATCAGGCTGACCAAGGCGATCACATCCGATCAGATAGAGATGCTGGAGAACGAATTCCCGGAATTGCGCATGCCGGGGAGCCGCATCAACCTCATTAGCGCACGACCGGAGGAAGCGGACGAGCCCGACCTGCTGGAGCTGCCGAGAATCGCCTTCCGCTTTCATCACCAGCACTACGGGCTGCTGATTGCCTTCATTAGGCGGCTAAACACCTTCTAGCAGCCTCATCAGGAAAAAGGTGTTTGGAAAATATTTTCTTGACAAGGTTATTATACGATGTTAATTTTTATCCCAGCAGCTGATTTCGGAAGTTTGCAAGGTAGAAAAGCCAAAGAGATACGATCACTTTGAGCCGTTTCCAGCCAAAGAACTCTCCGGAAATTGCAGCATCAAACGTAGATCCGGCAGAGTCCCGGAGGTAACAAAAGGAGGCAGGACAATGGCACAGGGCAAGGTGAAATGGTTCAACGACGCAAAAGGGTTCGGCTTCATCGAGCAGGACAACGGCGAGGACGTGTTCGTGCACTTCTCCGCGATCACCGGGGAAGGCTTCAAGTCCCTGGCTGAAGGGGAAGCCGTCTCCTTCGACGTGACCAACGGGCCGAAGGGCCTGCAGGCGGCAAACGTCAAGAAGATCTAAGCAGAGTAAAAGCTCCTGCGAAAAAGGCCCCGCCGGCATCCGGTGGGGCCTTTTTTTGTCTTACTAGCAGCGCCCCCCTTCGGAACCCGCCGCCGTACGGATGACGGCGTTACGACGTCGCATCAGCCGCCACACCATAGCTCCCCCGGACAGAACAAACACCAGCAGAGCCCCCCCCGGATGTTCCACGGTCAGCACCAGAGGCATGAGCAGCAACCTGACGCTCCCCCTCAACCACTCATGCTCCCCGATCACCTCGGCCACCGGCGGGCTGAAACGGTAGTAAAACGAGACGAAGAGCCGCCCCGGCGCGTTGGTCAACAGATGGTTATCCCTGAAGTCCCTAAGCCCCGACACCTTCGGGTGCAGATAACTGCCGTAGGCAGCCGTGGCGATGAAACAGCCGCCCCCGCCGCCGGCGGATGCTACAGGCGGTTCAGCCTGTGCCGGATCAACAGGGCTATTGCTGATAATTAGCTGAACTTCCAAGGTGGCATCCGAATTGAAAGATGGAACGGTTATGGTTTCCGCCACAGGAACCAGATTGAACTCTTCGATGGAGCCGTCTTTCCCCTTCTTGACGGCCATCACTTTAACTCCGGCAGGGAGGCCGGCGAAGGGCAGAGTCAGGACGGCAGGAGCGGACTGCGACGGCAGAAATTTGTAGTAGGCGAAAGTCTGCTGCGGAAGCGCTGCGATCTTCGTGTTTATAGCGGACATGGCGACTGGATAGTTTGAATAGGTCGCCTCAAGAGAAACCGAAGGTATTAAATAGTCCTCGGCTGCATGGACGGTTGCCCAATCCCGCACATAAAGCTTTTTGGCGAACCCGAGCAAATCATCGGACAGGGTGCTGCCGCCGGCCGTTATGGCAGTGGAGATGATCGGAAGCATGGGGATGTCGCGACCGTCACCGGGCGCGGCCGTGGCCCCAAGCCTGCCCCAGATGTCCTTGATCAGCGCGGGAGAATGACGCTCGGCAAGAAACCTGTTGAATATCCAGCGGCCGTATTCGGAATCTCCTCTCTCAGGCGCATTGAGGGGAAGGGTGCCGGCTTGCGGCAGGTAAGCCGGCAGATAGCTGTACAACTGGTTTACGGAACCGTAGACCTCATCCTCTATCCACGTGGAGGTGAGTTCGGCATACCACATGTCGAAATAATAGTTGTAACCGAACTGGATCGCGTGGTGGAACTCGTGCGCCGCGGTGATCTGCAGCATCTGCTTCGAAGTGTAGAGCCCGCCCTCGGTGAACAAATTGCCGGTAAAGGCACGGTCGATTTCTATGTAGCTGCCGGCAGAGACAGACGGTGCCCTCGGAATACCGTCATCGAAGGTCAGACCGAAGAACCACTGCAGGTCCCTGAGATACACATCGTATTTCGCCACAGGAGGCGGCCTATATCCCATTTCGGTCACTTCTTGCCTGTAGACCTCTTCGAATACGGCTGCGACTTCCTCGACCCAATCCGGGATCTGATCGTTATCAAGATCAGTAAGATCAGGTGCGTCCCGTCCCGATCCGGCAAAGTGGATATTGAAATGGCTGGAGCTAAAGGTCACGCGGTCCAAGAGCAAAGGCCTGGACACATATTTGGCAAGCGCGTTCTTGGTTGCGGGCTCAAGTTCCGGCCAGTCCCGCTTCAGGCTGCGATAAAGCGGGGTCCGGCAGCGCTCGGCATGACCGGCATGATCAGCGTACTCGGTCTCCTGCCCTACCACTGCACTAAGGGCTCGCGCCCGCGCAGCCTTCGCATTTTCGCCGAATTTGGACAGGTAATAATCGTCGAGAGCCGCGGCGGAAACGGCGGCGGGAATCAAAAGAGCAAGAAGTACCACGCGCAACAGAGAGAATCTCCCCACTAATCCACCATCCTTTTACCACCCCTAAGAGCAGCAAGGGCGGTTTTACGGCCTTCGACGGTTACCTTTTTCGAGAACCCCGAGAGCTGCATCTCGTAGCTTCCCGGAGGAAGAGCCAGTATCAGATAACCGCTCGCGTCGCTGCGCGCGGCGAGCGTCAGCGATTTTCCGGAAAGCGTCACGGCGACTCCGGGCATGGGCGCAAAACCGGCCTGAGGTTTGAGCTTTCCTCCGGAGCTTTGCTGGAAGCAAAAAACGGCCAGGGCGCCTGTGTCGGCCGGAAGCGGGTCCTCGCGCGGAGCCTTGGCAGCCGCCGGCACCGGAAGGTAGCCGTCCCTGATCAGGATAGCACCGGGCTCTGCGCCCTTGACGAACCTGCTGCCATCAAAACCAAAACTTTGCCAACTGGATGCAGCGCCGGCAAAGCCCATTCCCGTCGTGGTGCAAAGTAGGCCAAGCAGAAGCAATAGTCTCATGAGGAGGTCTCCAAATTTTTCCAAATCAGGATGGCACAGCGACTTGAGGAATGCAACGCGAAAAAAAGGGGGAGCCGAAGCCCCCCCTTTGTATAAACATGCGCGGCCAACGCTTTACAGCGTCTCTATAACCCGCTCAGTGGCGAAATGGAGCCGGTTCAGGGCATCGATGTACGCCTTGGCGGAGGCCTCGATGATGTCGGTGGACGAGCCGCGGCCGATGACGGCCTTCTCCCCCTTCTCGATGCGAACCGTGACCTCACCCTGCGCGTCGGTGCCGCCAGTGATGGAGCCGACGTTGTACTGGACCAGACGGGCATCGGTCTTGGTGAGCTTCTTGATCGCCTTCAGCGTGGCATCGACCGGTCCGTCGCCAAGTTCCGCGGTACGCGACTGCTCGCCGTCGATCTCCATCTGCACCGTCGCTGTGGCGACGGCGAAGGAGCCGCAAGTGACGGTGATATGAGAGAGCTTGTACTTCTCGTTGACGCGCATCACCTCGTCAACCACGATGGCGTCAAGATCCTCGTCGAACACCTCTTTCTTCAGGTCGGCAAGCGCCTTGAAGCGGGTGAAGGCCTTGTTCAGGTTCTCGTCGTCCAGATCGTAGCCGAGTTCCTCCAGCCGCTTTTTGAAGGCATGGCGCCCCGAGTGCTTTCCGAGCACCAGCGCGCTCGCCTTGAGCCCCACCGATTCAGGAGTCATGATCTCGTAGGTCGACTTCTCCATCAGCATGCCGTGCTGGTGTATCCCGGCCTCGTGGGCAAAGGCGTTGGCGCCGACAATCGCCTTGTTCTGCTGCACCACGATACCGGTCACAGTGGTGAGAAGGCGGCTTGCCGGGGTCAATTGCTCGGTCACCACGTTGGTCTTGAAGGGGAGGATGTCGCCGCGCGTCCTGATCGCCATGACGAACTCCTCCAGGGAACAGTTACCGGCGCGCTCACCGATACCGTTGATGGTGCACTCGACCTGCCCGGCGCCCGCCTGCACCGCCGCTATGGAGTTGGCGACTGAGAGTCCCAAGTCGTTATGGCAGTGCACCGAGATGATGGCGTCATCGATGTTGGCCACGTTATCCTTCAGATACTTGATGATGTTGAAGTACTCGAACGGTATGGTATAGCCGACCGTATCGGGGATGTTTACCACGGTGGCGCCGGCGTTAATGACGGCGCCGACTACCTCTGCCAGAAACTTCAGGTCGGTCCTCACGGCGTCCTCGCAGGAGAATTCCACGTTGGCGGTATAGGAGCGCGCCCTTTGAACCCCCTTCACAGCGGCGTCAAGCACCTGGGAAGGGGTCATCTTAAGCTTGTACTTCATGTGAATGTCGGAGGTGGCTATGAAGGTGTGGATGCGGCCCCGCTCTTCAGCGTATTGAAGCGCCTCCCAGGCACGATCGATGTCCTTGAAGCCCGAACGGCAAAGGCCCGCGATCTCCGGCCCCTTGATATTCTGGGCCACCTTCTTCACCGCCTCGAAATCCCCCTCGGAGGCTATGGGAAATCCCGCTTCGATCACGTCTACATTCAGTTTCTGCAGTTGTTTAGCGAGGCGGAGCTTCTCCTCTATGTTCATGCTGGCGCCCGGGGACTGCTCCCCGTCTCTGAGCGTGGTGTCGAAGATCTTGATGGTTCTCGGTTGCGTGTTTTTCACTTGAGCTCCCCCTGTCGATGGTTAGGCTGCCTGATATCTTTCACCTGCAATTTGGCTTGCCGATCGAGGTTCCGGAAAAAATAGCGTCAGCACAACTACTTACGTCATCCGGCTGTTCCCCTGAAAATAAGAAAAGCCTCCGCCCCAGCAAGGGGCGAAGGCTTTGAAAGCTTCCGCGGTACCACCCTCTTTCATCCACCTTGCGGCGGACCTCTTACACCCTTTACGCGGGCCGACGGCCGAAGCTAGAAACAAGTTTTTCGTCTATTCCTGTCCGATTTAAACAGCGTATCGGAAGGATAACCGCTAACCTGTTTTTTCACCACGACGGCTCAGAGGCGAGTTCACCTGCTTCCTCACCGGTTTGCACCAACCACCGGCTCTCTGTAGGGGAAGGGTAAGGCTACTACTCCTCGTCATTGCCTTTCAGTTCGACTGATAATAGGGAAAACCCGAGACGGCTGTCAAGGGTTTTCTTGTCCAACCTTTTTTTTGTTACGGCATACTCTCAAACTTAGAACTTTGAACTTATGAACTTAGAACTGCCCTTAATGATGCTTCTTCATCTCTTCATGCCCCTTGTGCAGCGCCTTCTCAAGCCTGCGGCGGCGCGGGTAGCTCATGACGAAACCGACCGGTCCGGAAAGGGTGTAACAGATGAAGATGGTGAAGAGCATGATTACCGGCTCGGCCGCGACCACGATCAAGAGCAGTATCGCCAGCACCAAAAAGGCGAAGGGCTGCCGCTTGATAAGGCCTGGGTCCTTGAAGGAGTAGTAGCGCACGTTGGATACCATGAGCAGCGCCAGGAAATAAATCAGCACCAGTATGGCGACCTTGTTGTAGGAACTAGGCCAGCCCAAGTGGTAGAAGAGGAGTACGGTGGCGGATACCATGCTGGCGGCGGCAGGGGTCGGCAAGCCGATAAAGCGCTTGCTCTCCACCGTGTCCACCTGAACGTTGAAGCGGGCCAAGCGCAGCGCGGCGCAGGCCAGGAACAAAAAGCCCGCCAACCAGCCCAACCTGCCAAACGGCCTGAGCGCCCAGCAGTACATAAGCAGCCCGGGGGCGGCGCCGAAGGCGACCACGTCGGCCAGCGAATCAAACTCCACGCCAAACTTGCTTGCCGTCCCGGTAAGCCGGGCCACCTTGCCGTCCAATCCATCAAAGATCAACGAGGCCAGAATCCAGAGAGCCGCAGTCCGGTAATCCCCGTTCACGGTGGAAACCATGCAGTAAAACCCCGCAAAAAGGCTTGCCGCAGTAAACAGGTTGGGGAGGATATAAATCCCCTTACGCATCCCTACCCTCTCCAGTTTCGGTCTCTCTTCACTCACGGAAGTATCCCCAATATGGTCTCTCCGGCAACGGTCCTTAGTCCCATGTTTGCCTTAATCTTGGTCCCGAGCGGGAGATAGACGTCGAGCCTCGACCCGAAGCGTATCAGCCCGTACCTGCGCCCTCTTGTCAGCACATCGCCCACCTCGGCATAGCAGATGATACGCCGGGCGATGAGACCCGCTACTTGCACCACCACGAGCCTCGACCCGGGAGCGGGCTCAAGAACCAGCCCCTGCTGCTCGTTTTCGAAGCTGGCCCGCTCGTCCCTCACATCGTAGAACTTTCCCTTGGTGTAGAAGCTGTCAACCACCTTGCCGCTGATCGGGGCGCGATTAACATGGACGTTGAAGACGGACATGAAGATACTGATCTTCTCCATTTCAACGGCAGTGTGCGGCTCCACGACCTGCCCCAAATAAATGACCTCGCCGTCGGCCGGGGCAACCACCGTGTTCTCGTTACTGGGGGTGATGCGCTCCGGATTTCTGAAAAAGAACACGGTGAAAACGGTGAGCAGCAAGCAGATACCAGCAGGAATGAAAAAACCAAAATGCAGATACTGACCTAGCAGGGCGATAACGACCGTCACTGCGGCGAATCCGGCTATAAAGGGGTACCCCTCGACTGCGATCGGGGTATTCGTGTTGCGCATCTATTACCTCATGAAAAAGTTAATCCCCAAAAAATCGGGAACATATGAAAAGAGGCCGAAATCGGACAGCCTCCACACCAACGCGGGAGTATAGCTCGAAAACGGCCTCTTTTGCAATAAAAAGGAGCACCTAGGGCTGCAGGTCCCTGATTTCACTAAACCTCAACCTCAACCTGCCTCTTCTATCCCTTCCACCCCTTCGCGCCGCGACCGATGACAACCGGTCCGGTGCTAACCAGTTCCTTCAAGCCGAGTGGACGCAGAAGCTCGACCATGGCGCTCACCTTGGCCGGAGTCCCGGTCGCCTCAAGGGTGTAAGACTTCGGTGTCACGTCGATCACCTTGGCGCGGAAGATGTCGGCGATCCTCAGCACCTCGGCCCGGCTGTCCTCCTCGGCGGAAACCTTAACCAGCACCATTTCACGTTCGATGGCGCTCTCCGGCTCGAAATCGATCACCTTTATGACATCAATCAGCTTGTTGAGCTGCTTGGTAATCTGCTCGATGATCTGCTCATCGCCGCGCGTGACGACGGTGATCCGTGAAAGGGATTCGTCGTTGGTCGGTGCAACGGTAAGCGAATCGATGTTGAAACCGCGCCCGGAAAACAACCCGACGACGCGAGAGAGAACGCCGAATTCATTCTCAACGAGGACTGCTATGGTGTGTCTCATAAAACCTCCAGAGGCAATTGACAATTGACGATTGACAATTGACAACGCTTAAAATCGAGCAGGCTCATTATTCTGCATCGAAAACTGTTTACTGATCCAGTAAGAAACTCAATCAGCGATAAATGGAGCAATTTTTTCTGAGGCAATTGACAATTGACGATTGACAATTGACAACGCTTAAAATCGAGCAGGCTCATTATTCTGCATCAAAAACTGTTTGCTAATCCAGTAAGAAACTCAATCAGTGAGAAATGAAGCAATGGACAAAAACATCGTCAATTGTCAATTGTCCATCGTCAATTGGTTTCAGCTTGCAAGCACCATTTCGGTCAGCGACGCGCCGGCTGGAACCATCGGCAACACCTTCTCCTCGCGAGCGATCTTGAATTCCATGAGAACAGGGCCTGGAGTGGCGAATCCTTTAGTGATGATGTCGTCGACCTCGTCAACCTTGGTGGCCTGCAGCCCGGTGGCGCCGAAAGCCTCAGCAAGCTTGATGAAATCGATGGGGAGTTCCATGCAGGTCGAGGAATAACGCTTGTCGAAGAACAGCTCCTGCCACTGGCGCACCATGCCCAGGAAGTTGTTGTTGAGGATAACGATCTTCACGTTGAGCCGGTTCTGCACGATGGTGGCCAACTCCTGCAGGTTCATCTGAAAACCGCCGTCGCCGCAGATGGCGATCACCTGCCGGTCCGGACAACCTGCCTGTGCGCCCATGGCGGCCGGGAGCCCGAAACCCATGGTTCCGAGTCCGCCTGAGGAGAGAAGCGTCCTGGGGGCGGTAAACCCGAAGAACTGGGCGGTCCACATCTGATGCTGACCCACGTCGGTGGCGACGATGGCGTCCGGTTCGGAGAGCGCGCGCAGCCTTTGGATCACGTACTGCGGCTTGATGATGCTGCCGGTCTGCTTGTAGTCCATCGGGTGCTTCTTCTTCCAACTGTCTATCTCGGCTATCCAGGGCGCCAGTGCCGTCTTGGCTGCTTCGACGCCATCGGACATATCATCGGTCACTTTCAGCATGCGCAGCAACACCTCTCGGACGTCGCCTACGATGGGGAGATCGACTCGAACGTTCTTTTTGATGGAGGTCGGGTCTACGTCGATATGAACGATCTTCGCATGCGGCGCGAAGGAGGCTATCTTGCCGGTTACCCGGTCGTCGAACCTGGCGGCTACCGCAATCAAGACGTCGCAATGGGAAACCGCCATGTTGGCGTAATAGGTGCCGTGCATCCCCAGCAGTCCAAGCGATAAGGCGTCATCCTCGGGGTAGGAACCAAGGCCCATGAGAGTGGTGGTAACCGGTATGCCGAGGCGCTTGGCAAGCGCCGTCAATTCGGGAGCGGCGTTAGCGAGGATAACCCCGCCGCCGACGTAGATCACCGGCTTCTTCGCCTGCATGATCATGGCGACGGCCTTGTCCACCTGCTTCGGGTGTCCCTCGACTGTGGGCTTGTAGCCGCGAATCTCGACGCTTTCCGGGTATTTGAACTCGGTCTGCGCCATCTGCACGTCCTTGGGAAGGTCCACAAGAACCGGGCCGGGACGTCCGGTACGGGCTATGTAGAAGGCCTTCTTCATGATCAGGGCAAGATCCTTCACGTCCTTCACCAGAAAGTTGTGCTTCGTGCAGGGTCGGGTAATGCCTATGATGTCCGCTTCCTGGAAGGCGTCGTTGCCTATCAGTGCGGTCGGGACCTGTCCGGTTATGATCACCATCGGGATCGAGTCCATGTAGGCGGTCGCGATACCGGTAATGGTGTTGGTTGCGCCCGGGCCGGAGGTGGCGATCGCGACGCCGACCTTCCCCGTTGCCCGTGCGAAGCCGTCCGCAGCGTGGACTCCCGCCTGCTCGTGGCGCGGCAGGATGTGCCTGATCTCTTTGAAGGAGAACAGTTCATCGTACAGGTTAATGACTGTTCCGCCGGGATACCCGAAGACAGTATCCACACCTTCGCGTTTGAGACACTCCAAAAGTATGCGCGCACCGTTCATTTTCATAAAATCCCCCGATATGTAAAAACCTAAGTTCTACGTTCTACGTTCTACGTTCTATGTTCTATCCGATGTCTCTAAACATAGAACTTAGAACATAGAACCTAGAACGGTTTTCGGCTTTCGGCTTTAGTCCGCCGTGGTGATGGCGCCGGTGTGAGCGGAGGTGACGACCTTCGCGTAACGGGCGAGCCACCCTTTCTTGATCTTGGGCTCCGGAGCGCTCCAACGGCTGCGGCGCTCGGCTAGTTCTTCCTCGCTCACCAGGAGACGAAGCGCCCGCGCCGGTATGTCGAGCTCTATGGTGTCTCCGTCCTCGACCAGCGCGATGGGACCGCCTACGGCTGCCTCCGGCGAGATGTGCCCGATGCAGGGACCACGGGTACCTCCTGAGAAACGGCCGTCCGTGATGAGCGCCACGCTGTCTCCCAGCCCAAGTCCCATAAGGGCCGCGGTCGGCGCCAGCATCTCTCTCATCCCGGGCCCACCCTTGGGGCCCTCATAGCGGATCACGACGACGTCGCCACCCTTCACCACGCCGCTCATCATGGCGGCCATGGCAAGTTCCTCGGAGTCGAAGCAGCGCGCCGTGCCGGTGAATTGCATCATGGAGTCCGAGACGCCGGACTGCTTCACGACGGCTCCCATAGGGGCTATGTTCCCGAACAGAACGGCGATCCCCCCCTCCTTCTTGACCGGCGAGGAGAGCGGATGAATAACATCCTCGTCAACCCCTTGCAGGCTCGCTGCCAGTTGGTGGGTGCTAAGACCGAAGACGGTAGGGCAGTCGTGAATCTTGTCGCCCAACTGCTTCAGGACGCCTGCGACGCCACCTGCCGCATCGAGATCTTCCATGAAATGCTCACCGGCGGGATTCATGGAGGCGATCTGCGGGGTCAACTTGGAAAGGATGTCGAAGGTCTCCAACGGCAGCGCCACCTCTGCCTCGCGCGCGATGGCGAGCAGATGCAGCACCGTGTTCGAGGAACCTCCCAAAGCCAGATCGACGCGAATGGCGTTCTCGAACGCCTCGCGCGTCATGATGGAGCGCGGCGTGATATTCTGATGCACCATCTCCACGATCCGCTCTCCGGAGGCGAAGGCGATGCGCCTCTTGAGGGCGGAGACGGCCAGCGCTGTGCCGCAGCGCGGCAGGCTCATGCCGAGCGTCTCGGTCAGGATCGCCATCGTATTCGCGGTGAAAAGTCCCTGGCAGGAACCCATCCCCGGGCAGGCGTTCTCTTCGCAGCGGGCCAGTTCCGCATCGTCGATCACACCGGCCTTGTAGCGCGCCATGGCCTCGAAGGTATCGGTGACGAAGGAGTACTTGCGCCCGGCGTCGCCTCGTCCGCTCAACATGGGACCCGCGGTCACCACGATGCACGGGATATCGAGCCTGGCCGCGGCCATCAGCATGCCGGGGGTGATCTTGTCGCAGTTGGTAAGAAGCACCAGGCCGTCGAGCCTGTGCGCCTCGGCGACCGATTCCACCATGTCTGCGATCAACTCGCGGGTCGGAAGCGAGTAGTGCATCCCCTTGTGCCCCATCGATATGCCGTCGCACACCCCGGGAATGCCGAAGAAGAAGGAATAGCCGCCGCCGGTGTGAACGCCTTTCTCGATGAAGCGCTCCAGGTCCCTCATCCCGACGTGGCCCGGTATCAAGTCGGTGAAGCTGGTGGCGATGCCGATGAACGGCTTCCCCATTTCGCTTTGCGGCAGTCCGGTTCCTTTCAAAAGCGCGCGGTGCGGTGTACGTTCGAGTCCTTGGGTAATTGTGTCACTACGCATATAGAATCCCCTTGCACCGGCCGCCACTCTGTTCGAGTTCGGCAAACCGGCAATTGGTATAGGTAAAAAACATTGTGTTTAAGAGAGGTTATCGGAAAACTAATGAACGGACAACATAATACATTAAAAGAGAACTGTCAACAGCAACTAGAACGGCGTTAAAGGGAATCCCTGCGCCGTTTTGCCAGTTCCGCCTCGGAGGCGCGCAGATAGGTGGGGTTCAGCAGAGCAAGGGGCGTGAAGTCCCCTTTCCGGGCGGCGTCACGCGCGATGACGGCGCCTGCGCAGGCGCGCGGCAGGTTGGCATGCCAGGGTGGAAAGAGCGCAAGATCACCGAGCGTTTCGCTGATCAAATCGCGGTAGCGCACAGCCCCCTCTCCGACGAAGAGGGTGGGACGCTCTATGGAGGCAAGGAAAAGGGACGGCGCGATGACCGCGTCAGGTAAGACCGGTTCGGGGAGCGCGCCGCAGCGGTACAGCGCGGCGTACACCTCGCCCTTTCTGGCGTCGAACATCGGCGCCACCTGGCTCGAGCTGAAGGGGAGGTTCATGGCAAGCATGGCGAGAGAAGAGAAACCGACCACCGGCTTTCCGGTGGCGATGGCAAGCCCCTTCACGGTAGCGATGCCGACCCGCACCCCGGTGAAGGAGCCCGGACCAAGGGAGACGGCGAAGGCGTCGAGGCCGTCGGGTGTGAGTCCCGCCGCCTTGAGTAGGCCGGTTATGGATTCGAGCAGCCTGCCGGAATGGCAGCGGTCCTCGCCGAGTATGCACTCACCCAGCAGGTCGGACCCGCGGCTGAGCGAGACGGAAGAACAGTTGCTTGAGGTATCTATGGTAAGAATTTTCATGAAAGGTCCCATTTGGAAAATCCCCCTTTAGTAAAGGGGGATTCAGGTAGCTGTGTCCGGCTATGTTTCCAGCGCTCCGCGGCAACGCCCTCATCCGCCCCTTCGGGGCGCCTTCACCCGGAGGACAAAAGGGATCTCGCCAACCCCAGGCCCTCAGGGAGAGGGCGATCGACGAGGCCCTGCCCACCCTCGCCCTCCGGGAGAGGGTGGCCGAAGGCCGGGTGAGGAGGTTTTTCGCCTCCTAGGCTTTCCCGATAAACATGCGGGCGATGTCGTTGTAGAAGGCCAGCACCATCAGACTGATCAGGAGCACGAGCCCTACCTGCTGGGCGATCTCGCGGGCCCTCTTGCTGACCGGCCTCCCGATGACGAGCTCGATCAGGAAGAAGGCCAGGTGCCCGCCGTCGAGAATCGGCACGGGAAGCAGGTTAAGTATCCCGAGGTTGACGGACAGCAACGCCACGAAGGCCAGGAAGTTCACGCCGCCGGCAGCAGCCTGCTCGCCTGCCATCTTCACGATCATGATCGGCCCACCGATGTTATCCAGCGGTATGGCCCGCTCCACTAGCCGCACCAGCGAGAGCACGGTCAGCTTGATCACGTTCCAGCTCTGAGCGCTCCCTCTGGCGATCGCCTCGCCCGGAGGGAAGTGATCGATGACCGTATCGCCCGCGGCAACGACACCTATGATCGGCTGGGTAACCGTGTCGCCCAACAGGTTCTTGGCCGTCCGGCTCTCGGGGGTCACCTTGAAAGACAAGGTCGACTGGCCACGCTGCACGGCTATATCGAGCGGAGCCAGCTCCCCCTCGGCTATGATCTTGGCGAAGTCGTCCCAGCGCGCCACGGGTTTTCCGTTCACTGAACTGATGGAATCGCCTGCCACTATACCCGCCACGGCTGCCGGTTTGCCCGGCACCACCTCGCCTATCTTGGTGGTAACGGCCGGGACCCCGATCATAAATATCAGGATGAACAGGAAGAAGGCAAAAAGGAGGTTGAATACCGGTCCCGCTGCGACGATGAGGATCCTCTGGAGCACAGGTTTCTCGGCGAAAGAGCGTTTCTTGTCCTCTTCCGTCAGCTCCGCCTCTTCCCCCTCCCCCACCATCTTCACATAGCCGCCAAGCGGCAGGGCCGAAAGCAGGTACTCGGTCTCGCCCACCGTTTTGCTGTAGATCTTGGGCCCGAAGCCTAGCGAAAACTTCTCGACGCCGACGCCGAAGGCCTTGGCGAAAAGAAAATGCCCCAACTCATGAATGAATATAAGTGCCCCAAGGGCGATGATCGCGAAAACTATGCTCATAGTGCTTCCCTCTACCGTGGCAGCCCGACTGCGGCTTTCCGATAAGATATCCCTCCGAATGCCCTATTGCATCGAAGGTACAAGATCCCCGACCCCAATGTTTCCCGATCGCGAGATCCGCGGACCCAACTACTCCCAGTCCATTCGTGTCATGTTTCGCCGTTACAGCCGGGCGGCGAGAACCTCTCTCGCGGTCCGCCTCCCCCATCTGTCGGCTTCCAGCACCTCTTCGATGGAGCCAAGCGCGTGCGGGACATGCAGATCCATGACCCTCTCTATCGATTCGGCTATCGCCATAAAACCGATGTTCCCCTCCAGAAACGCAGCTACTGCGACCTCGTTCGCGGCGTTCATTACGGCCGGCATGCTCTCTCCCGACTGCGCCGCGCGGTAGGCAAGTTGCAGCGCGGGAAAGCGCTCCGTATCGGGATTGAAGAAGGTAAGCCCCGACAGCGCGGTGAGATCGAGCGGCTTCACTCCAGAGCTGATCCTGGCGGGATAGGTAAGCGCGTAGGCGATAGGCCCCTTCATGTCCGGCGTGCCCAACTGCGCCATTACGCTGCCGTCGACGTACTCCACCATGGAGTGGATGATGCTCTGCGGATGGATGTTGACCGCGATCCGCTCAACCGGGATGTCGAAAAGCCAGCGCGCCTCGATCACCTCCAACCCCTTGTTCATCATGGTGGCCGAGTCGACGGTGATTTTCCTTCCCATGCTCCAGTTCGGGTGGTTCAGAGCGTCGGTGACGGTGGCGGTTGCCAGCCGCTCCTTCGCCCAGTTCAGGAAAGGCCCGCCAGAAGCGGTGAGGATCACCCGCGCGATGTCCTCGTTCCGGTGCCCTGCCATGGACTGGAAAACGGCGCAGTGCTCGCTGTCCACCGGGTAGAGCTTCACCCCTTTTCGGCGCACCATTTCCATGATCAGGTGACCGGCTGTGACCAAGGTCTCCTTGTTGGCAAGCGCTACGTCCTTTCCGGCCATGATGGCCGCCGCGGTCGGAACCAGTCCGGCCGCGCCGACGATTGCCGCCACCACCATCGTGGTGTCAGAAGCGGTTGCGGCGGCGATCATACCCTCTACGCCATGCATGACCTGCGGCTTTTTGCCGGCAAGCATCCGGCTCAGTGCCCGCGCCTTCTCCGCAGTCAGCACGGAAACTAGGTCCGGCTGGAAGGTCTCGATCTGCTTTTTCAGCAGTTCCAGGTTGCCGCCCGCAGTAAGCGCCACCACCCGGAATTTATCGGGGTGCGCCGCGACGACATCTAGTGTGCTTGCCCCGATCGATCCTGTCGAGCCCAAAATGGTAAGTTTTTTCATTTTTCCTCGCGGGTTCTCAAGTCGAGTGACGCCGTCCCCTATTTCAGGGCGACGCTGAGCTGTTCGGCAGAGCTCCCTGCTGGATCAGCGAAACAGAAAATAGGCGTAGTAAAAGGCGGCGGGGGCCGCGAACAGGATGCTGTCGAGCCGGTCCAGAATGCCGCCGTGCCCGGGTATGATCGATCCGGAATCCTTCACCCCGCAGCTTCTCTTGATGAGGGATTCGAACAGGTCCCCCAGTTGCCCCAGCACCCCGAGAAGCAGCGCGGCGGCGATACAGTCCACGATGGCAAGCTCCGGGAAGAAGATGTATTTGGCCGCCAGAGCGCCGATCATGCTGCCGGCGAGCCCGCCCACGGATCCTTCGACGCTCTTTTTCGGGCTCACCGGAGGGTACAGCTTGGTCTTGCCGAAGTTTGAGCCGACATAGTATGCGGCGCTGTCGCCGGCCATGACGATCACCATGATCAGGAAGAGCCACGAGACGCCGTCTGGCAACATCCTGATCATGATCAGGTGCGACAGCAAGAGCGGCACATAGAGGAAACCCATCAGCACCAGCGCCGCGTCCGCGGCAGCCTTGTGGATATCCTGCAGCCTGAAGAGCGCGAGCAGACTAAAGCCGAGCACGAGAGCGGTTAGCGCCAGGAGAGGGAGTATGGGATTTCCGGAGAAGACGGTGAAAAGGGAAAGGGCGCCGGCCACGGCCGCGATCCTCCCCTCGCCGCGACGCGATGGCAGCGCCATCCGGTAGAATTCATCGAGGCCCAGAAGAGTCAGCAGGACAACCAGCAGTGAGAACTGGAATTCGTTGGCCTTCAGGGTGAAAAGTATCAAGAGCGGCAGCAGCACCGCTGCGGTGGCTAGTCGTTTGATGACGGTCTCCTATCGGGATGCCTCGGTTAAACCGGTGGATTAAAGCTGCTCCTTGCAGAGCTGCTCGCTGGTCAAACCGAATCTGCGCTCCCTGGACTGGTAGTCGCGAAAGGCGCGGGCCAATTCATCCCTGTCGAAATCGGGCCAGTTCACCTCGGTGAAATAGAGCTCGGCATAGGCTAGTTGCCAGAGCAGGAAGTTGCTGATGCGCATCTCCCCGCTGGTCCTGATCAAGAGGTCCGGATCGGGGATACCCGCCGTGAACAACGATCCGTTGAAGCTTTGCTCGTCGATGGCTTCCGGGTCGAGCCGCCCTGCAGCGACTTCAATGGCAAGCCTTTTCGCGGCGAAGACGATTTCCTGCCGGCTTCCGTAGGAGAGCGCCAGCGTAAGCATCATGCCCCGGTTGCCGGAAGTCTTCTGAATGGCGCTCTCGATCTCCCGGTTGACGTCCTCCGGCAGGTCCTGGCGATGGCCGATCACGTTGAAGCGGATGTCGTTTTGCATCATCCGGGAGGTCTCGCCACGGATATATTGCTTCAAAAGCGCCATCAGCGCCTTCACCTCGGTTTTCGGCCTGAGCCAGTTCTCGGCGGAGAAGGCGAACAGCGTAAGGTAGCCGATCCCAAGGCGCGAGCACTCCTCGACTATCACCCGAACGGTCTCTACCCCCTTCTGGTGCCCAACGATCCTGCGCAACATCCGCTGCTTTGCCCAGCGACCGTTGCCGTCCATGATGACGGCCAGGTGTGCTGGGAGATTTTCCGGCTTTAACGTATCCATGACCACCCTGAAAATAAAAAATCCCCATAGAGCCGGGGGTTTGCGCAAAAACGGATTCCGGAGCCGTGCGGGTAGAAACGCAGGGGAGCAAGCTCCCCCGCCGCAACAGGGAGTTATACCTCCATAACCTCTTTTTCTTTATGGAGCTGCACCTCGTCGACCTTGGCGACATGGCTGTTGGTGAAATCCTGGACTTCCTTCTCGGCACGCTTCAATTCGTCCTCGGAGATCTGCTTCTCCTTCTCCAGCTTCTTAAGGCTGTCGATGGCGTCGCGACGGATGTTCCTGAGGGCCACCTTGGCGTCCTCGGCATCGCGCTTCAACTGCTTGACGATGTCCTTGCGCCTCTCCTCGGTGAGCGGCGGAAGGTTCAGGCGGATGACCTTGCCGTCGTTGGCAGGCGTGAGACCAAGGTTGGCGTTCATGATCGCCTTTTCAATGGGCTGGATCATCTTCGGGTCCCAGGGCTGGATGGTGATGGTTCTGGCCTCGGGGACGGAAAGGGTTGCCACCTGATTCAGCGGGGAGATGGCGCCGTAGGAATCCACCTTGACGTCGTCCAGAAGCGAGGTGCTGGCGCGGCCGGTGCGCACCTTCTGATATTCCTTCCTGAGCGCGTCTATGCTCTTGTTCATGTGGACGTTCATGTTGGCGATGACATCTTTAATCATACTATTCTCCTTTCACGAGGGTGCCGATCCGGTCCCCGCAGACGACCCGGACGACGTTGCCGTCGGTCGTCACATCGAAGACGATGATCGGAAGGCTGTTGTCCATGCAAAGCGAGATGGCGGTGGCGTCCATCACCTGGAGCCCCTTTCTCAGCACCTCAAGGTAGCTCAACTTCTCGAACTTGGTGGCTGAAGGATCCTTGTTCGGGTCGGCGGAGTAGACGCCGTCCACCTTGGTCCCCTTGAGGATGACGTCGGCGCCGATCTCCATGGCCCTGAGGCTTGCCGCGGTATCCGTGGTGAAATACGGGTTGCCGGTACCGGCGCCAAAGATCACCACCCTCCCCTTCTCCAGATGCCTGATGGCGCGCCGGCGGATGTAAGGCTCCGCGACCTCGGCCATGGCGATGGCGGACTGAACCCGGGTGTCGACACCCGCCTTCTCCAGGGCGTCCTGCAGGGCAAGCGAGTTGATCATGGTGGCGAGCATCCCCATGTAGTCGGCACTGGCGCGGTCCATCCCCTTGGAGGAGGCAGCCAGGCCTCGGAAGATGTTGCCGCCGCCGATAACGATCGACAGTTGCACGCCGAGCTCCACTACCTGCTTCACTTCGCGGGCGATGGTGGTGATAGTGTTCGGATCTATGCCATACCCCTGCTCGCCCCCAAGGGCCTCGCCGGAGAGCTTCAGAAGTACTCTTTTATAGTAGGGTTCAGCCATCGTTGTCACCTTGCGTTTATTGAGCTGGAAAGAGCTGTCACATTTCGGATAGGTTGAGGAGCCGGACGGATCATGCCGGCAATCACGCGGCGGCGGACAACGCCCCGGAGCGCCGTGCATCCCTGATCCCGTTTTGCTGCGGATAAAAAAAGAGCCGCCCATTCGCATGGCCGGCTCCCTTGGGACGTGTTACGCGCCGACCGCCGCGGCGACCTCTGCCGCGAAATCGTTTTCCTTCTTGGCAAGCCCCTCGCCCAGGACGAACCTGGCAAAGCGGCGAATACTCATGTTCTCGCCGATGGTTGCGATGGTCTCGTTCAGGATGGTCTGGATGGTCTTGTCCGGATCCTTCACGTAGGGCTGCTCCAGGAGGCAGATCTCGGCGTAGAACTTGTTGATCTGGCCGTCGAGGATCTTCTCGATGATGGCTTCCGGCTTGCCGCTCTCTTTCGCCTTCTCGCGGTAGATCGCCTTCTCGCGCTCGATCAGTTCGGCGGGCACTTCCTCGCGGCGCACGTAAAGAGGGCTGGCCGCGGCGATGTGCATCCCGATGTCCCTGACGAAGGACTGGAAGTTCTCGTTCTTCGCCACGAAGTCGGTCTCGCAGTTGACTTCCACCAGGACGCCTATCTTGCCGCCTGCGTGGATGTAGGAACCTACGGCTCCCTCGGTTGCCGCGCGGCCGGATTTCTTGGAGGCCGCTGCGAGCCCCTTGGTGCGGAGGTAGTCGATCGCCTTCTCGTGATCGCCGCCGGTCTCGGTGAGAGCCCTTTTGCAATCCATCAGTCCCGCGCCTGTTACTTTCCTAAGTTCGTTTACCTGTGCCGCTGTAACGCTCACATTATCCTCCGAAAGTAGCCCGCGCCAGAAGGCGCGGGCTTCTTGGTTTGTCAATTTGAAAAGTTGCGGTTTCCGGCTTGGAGCTGTTGGCCGGCCTAAGCCTCGGCAACAACCTCTTCCTCGGCCACTTCGCCCTCGGTGGAGAATTCTTCCTCTACACCGGTCTGCAGGCGAGCATTCCTGGCCTGAACGCCGTCGATGATCGCGTCGGCCATTTTGCTGGTCAAGAGCCTGATGGCGCGGATAGCGTCGTCGTTGCCCGGGATGACGTAGTTGATGTCGTCCGGGTCGCAGTTGGTGTCAACGATAGCAACTACCGGAATACCAAGCTTCTTCGCCTCGCTGACAGCGATCTCCTCGTTCTTCGGGTCGACCACGAACAGCACGCCCGGAACCTTGCCCATGCCCTTGATGCCGCCCAGGGTCTTCTCAAGCTTCTCGCGCTCCTTGCCGAGCTTCAACTGCTCTTTCTTGGTGTACGCCTCGATGGTGCCGTCGGCAACCATGGAGTCCAGACGCTTGAGACGGTCGATGCTCTGCTTTACGGTGGAGAAGTTGGTCAGCATGCCGCCCAGCCAACGGTCGTTCACGTAGAACATGTTGCAGCGCTGCGCCTCTTCCGCGATGGAATCCTGTGCCTGCTTCTTGGTGCCGACGAAAAGTACGGTTTCGCCTGCCTGCGCCGCCTCGGTGACGAAGCTGTAAGCGCCCTTGAAGAGCCTGACTGTCTTCTGCAGGTCGATGATGTAGATCCCGTTGCGAGCGCCGAAGATGTACGGCTTCATCTTGGGGTTCCATCTCTTGGTCTGGTGTCCGAAATGGACGCCGGCTTCCAGCAGTTCCTTCATGGTGATGTTCGACATGTGTGTTTCTCCTTTGGTTTTCCCTCCGCCACCAAGGCTGCCGGAACCCGCGATGCGGGCACCACCGGCACTGATAAGGTGGCGTGCGAATTTAAACAGCAAACTTATATAGCACAGGGGAGCTGGGATGGCAAGGCCATTTTAACCCGCCAGGTCAAGCGAACAAAGGGTCGAGCAAGCCCCCTCACTCCGTCGAGCGCTCCTGCGCCAGCCGCCAGAAGGCGCTCACGCTCGGGCGCTGCAAGCTGCGCTTGCCTGCGCAAAGCCCGACCTCGTAGGGGTGCAGTCGCGGGGCGTTTTCCAGAACGACGACCTCCTCCCGAAACGGGCTGCGCTCCAATACGAGTTGCGGTACGATCCCGACGCCGCACCCAAGCCGCACCATGGCGATGATCGCCTCGTTCCCCGATACCTCAGAAGTGATGTTCGGCGAGATGCGATGCTCCTTGAGCCATTGGTCAAGGCGCCGCCTGGAAAGTCCGGTCTGCGGCAGCACCAGTGGCGCCCGCGCCAGATCGAGCCTTCCCCCCTTGAGGGGAATCTCGCCAGCGCCGGCAAGCCTTGGGGCGATGAATACCAGCGGGATGGTGACCATGGGGAGGAACTCTATGCTGGAGCGCTGCCGATCCGGCAAGGCGGCCACGGCCAGGTCGATCTCGCCTTTTTGCACCTGGGCCACGGCCTGCTCGGCTGCGCCGGTTCTAAGTTCCAGTTGCACATCGGGGTATCTGCCGCGATATGACTCAAGCAACTGGGGCAGCAGGCTGTAGACTGCGGTAATCGAGGCATAGATGGAGAGCGCGCCGGCTACCGCCTGCTCGTTCCTGATCGAGGAACGGAAACCCTGCCACTCCTGTAAACTATGGCGCGCATAGGTTTTCAGGCGCGCGCCGGCAGGCGAAAGGGTCACGGTGCGGTTATCGCGCAGGAAAAGCGGCTGTTCCAGTTTCTCCTCCATGCGCTGGATGGTGCGGGTCAAAGCCGAAGGGCTCAGGTTGCAGGCCTGGCTGGCCCGCCCGAAGTGCAGCAGATCGGCAACAGTGAGAAAAATTTCCAGCTCGCGTATGTCCATGACGTCATCCTCAATCGTTCGACCTGTCCGACCAGCGTTGCGTCCAGCGCAATACAATATGCACGATAATTCAATTTACGCAACGTGAAAATTAGCGTAAAGTCGGCACGCTTTCATTACTGTAACGCACACCAACATAGAGGAGATCATCAATGGGACAGAACTATTTCAACACCCTGCCGCTGCGCCGCCAACTTCAGGAACTGGGCACCTGCCGCTTCATGGACGCTTCCGAATTCACCGCCGGTAGCGCATACGCCAAAGGGAAAAAGATCGTCATCGTCGGCTGCGGAGCACAGGGACTGAACCAGGGACTCAACATGCGCGACAGCGGGCTTGACGTCTCCTACACCCTGCGCAGCGAAGCTATCGCGGAAAAACGCCAGTCGTTCCTGAACGCTTCGCAAAACGGCTTCAAGGTCGGCAGCTACGAGGAGATGCTCCCCACAGCCGACATCGTCATGAACCTCGCCCCGGACAAGCAGCACACAAGCGTGGTGGCAACGGTCATCCCGTTCATGAAACAGGGCGCCGTATTCAGCTACGCGCACGGCTTCAACATCGTCGAGGAAGGGACCCAGATCCGCAAGGACCTGACCGTCATCATGGTGGCTCCGAAATGCCCGGGCTCCGAGGTACGTGAAGAGTACAAGCGCGGCTTCGGCGTTCCGACCCTGATCGCCGTGCACGGCGAGAACGACCCCAACGGCGACGGCCTGGAAATCGCGAAGGCGCTTTGCTCAGCCCAGGGCGGAGACCGCGCCGGCGTTTTGGAATCGTCCTTCGTGGCCGAGGTAAAAAGCGACCTGATGGGAGAGCAGACCATCCTTTGCGGCATGCTCCAGGCGGGTGCGCTTCTTTGCTTCGACAAGATGACCCAAAACGGCATCGGCGCACCTTACGCCGTCAAGCTGATCCAGTACGGCTGGGAAACCATAACCGAGGCCCTTAAGTACGGCGGGATTACCAACATGATGGACCGCCTGTCGAACCCGGCCAAGCTGGTCGCTTTCAAGCTGGCCGACGAACTCAAGGAGATCATGCGTCCCCTGTTCCAAAAGCACATGGACGACATCATGAGCGGCGAGTTCTCCAGGGCCATGATGGAGGACTGGGCCAACGACGACGTGAAGCTTCTGACCTGGCGCGAAGAGACCGGCAAGACCGCTTTCGAGCAGACCGAGGCTGCGGGCGAGATCTCCGAGCAGGAGTACTTCGACAAGGCGATCCTCATGGTCGCCATGGTGAAGGCCGGCGTCGAACTCGCCTTCGAGACCATGGTCGAGTCGGGAATCGAGCCTGAATCGGCTTATTACGAGTCCCTGCACGAGACTCCGCTCATCGCCAACACCATCGCGCGCAAGAAGCTGTATGAGATGAACCGCATCATCTCCGACACGGCGGAATATGGCTGCTACCTGTTCTCCCATGCCTGCGTGCCGCTGCTGAAGGATTTCATGGCGAAGGTCGGCGGCGACGTGATCGGTCGGGGTCTTGAGTTGAAGGACAACAGCGTCGACAACAGCCTGCTGGTCGCGGTGAACGCCGAAATCCGCAGCCACCTGGTGGAGGAAGTGGGCGCCGAGCTGCGCGCGGCGATGAAAGGGATGAAGAAAATCGTCTAAGCAAGCTTTCAGATACTGCATAAGGAAAAAGGCGCCTTCGGCGCCTTTTTTTGTGCCCGTGTTCCGGTTTGATGAATCGTCCGGATCCATAAGTAATGAATAATTCAAAGGCGGGCCAATGCCATGCGCCCCTACTCGCACGCCTCAAGGATCGTGGCAAGGAGATAGGATGCCGGCTTGATGACGCTGTCGTCCGTCCAATAGGCTGCATGGTTGGCCGGGTTCCATGATGTAAGGATGTTGCCTACGCTTACCTCGATGTCCTCGGCTACCGCCTCGCCATAACTCTGGCTGAGGGGCTTCAAGGGCCAGCCAAGCACATCGTCGGAGTCGTACATGTTGAGCCATTTAGCCCTCTTCTTCAGCTCATCCGGCAGGGAGGGGGGAGGAAACTCGATGCTGGTTACCGGGTCGCAGGCTAGCGTGAAAAGCGGTATGTTACTCCCCAAGGTCACCAGGCCGCAGAGCGTCTCCATCCTTTCAAAGGCGCTCCCCTCGAAACGCTCCTCGTTCCGGCCTCTTTGCCGGTCCCAGATGTAGTCGGACACCATGACCGACCCAAGCGAATGGGCGATGACGAACAGCGGCTTATCCTTACCGCCCAGTTTCGCCCGCAACTCCCTCAAAGAGTCCTGAATGGTGCCGTGGATCCTGTCATAGATACCGTCGGAGCGGTCGCCGGCGGTCCGATACGCCGTGACCGTTCCAAAGGCGTTTATGAAGAACTTACGCAGCTTGGCCCAGTTAAGGTCGTGGTCGGCGGCTAGATCCACCCAGAGCTGACTCTCCCTGGCGGACAGCACGGGGTTCCAATATACCGATTGCCAGGCGATCTCCTCACGATTGAGACCCCGGCCGGAGATCCTTTCCCGTAGCTCCTGAATGGTATCGTGCGCGAAATCGTCAGCGACCGCTCCCATTCCGTGCACAAGTAATACACCGACTTTCTTGTTCATGCGCGCTTCCTCCTGTGCCGATTGTCAGCGGTGCTGGAATAGCTGAACGGTGATGCACTGGCACCAGCGCCTTACTCAAAGCGTTGCACCATGGTATCCTTGATCCAGCCAAACGCACGCCACCTAATGTGCCCACACAAATATAACTTGATAATCAACCAGTGCAAGTGATAGCGCCACAATTGCGCGGCATTTCCTTTAAGCGCGACAATTCGCACTCTTATGGATCTTGTTTAATACAGGATGGCGGTTTGGCAGATACGTCTACGGGAAAAAGGCTTGTCAATCAGACCGGAAAAAAGTAGTCTGCCGTGGATGAGTTGCTCTTATGAGGAGCAACCGGTATCCCACAAGGAGTCACTTCCATGAACCAATTAGCAAAAAGCCTCTGCCTGATTATCGCCATAGCGACGCTGCCTGTCGGTCGGCAAGCGTACGCGGCACCCGACAGGCCTGTCGCAACTGCGTCAAAGCCATTGCCCAAAGAGATCCCTCTGGCCGGAAAGGTCGTGGAGACTATGAACGGCGGCGGCTATACCTATCTGCTCCTCCAGGGGAACAAAGAAAAGGTCTGGGTCGCAGTCCCTCTTATGGAGGTGACTGTCGGCCAGAAATTGGCTTTGATACCCGGCTTTGAAATGAAGAACTTCAACAGCAAGGGGCTGAACCGTACCTTCGACCGTGTGGTGTTTTCCGCCGGAGTCGCCAACAACCAGGGTGTCAAGCTCAGCCCGGCGGCTATCAAGAAAGCTCATGAAGGGGTTCCGGCCGGCGCGCCGAGCAGCAAGTCTGCCGAGAAAGCACCGGTCGCCAAAAACAAGCCGGCCATGGTGAACATCAAGCAGATCAAAAAAGCGACGGGACCAAACGCCTACACCATCGCCCAGCTCTATGCCAAGAAAATGAACCTCGAGAAAAAATCGATCGTGGTCAGAGGTAAGGTAGTTAAGGTTTCATCCGGCATAATGAAGAGGAATTGGGTCCACATCCAGGATGGAAGCGGTTCAGCGGCAAAAAAGAACAACGACCTGGTGATAACCACCAGTGACCTGCCCGAGATCGGTGACGTGGTGACGGCCAGGGGGACCCTTTACAACAACCTGGACTTCGGTTCCGGTTATCGCTACAGTCTGCTCATCGAAAAAGCCCGTTTGAAGTAATGCAGTAATGCAAGGAGGCAGGGGCGATCGTTATTCGCCCTTACCCCCCCCTCTCGCCTCTTCATTGAACCTGAGCATGTTTGCGCCCAGTTCACCCGCCAACGCCTGATAGTCATCAATAGCCCTCCCCAAAAGAAAAAGCGCTTCCTGGCGGACATCCATATGTACATAGAGTTCCGACTCGCTACTCGCACTCGCCGCGCCGCCGGAGCCTTTCGCTTTCCTTGTGCGCAACATGTCCAGAACCGTTCTGAGAGAGACGCGCCCCTTGGCCTCGCTTTGCCGCAGCAGTTGGCCGAATATCTCCTCAGCCGCGCCTGCCAGCGTGATGACGCTAAAGAGCTCACGCTTTGCGAAGAAAAGATCCAGGGCGGTCTCCAACTGGTTCAAGGCGATCTCCTTCTTGGCGTACCGTTGAATGTTCAGCATATGCCCCCCCTCTCTCCCAGCTGAAAGCGTTTCCCCATTGAGCGAATAAGATAAGGGCCGCGCTCCTGAAGGAGGCGGCCCTTATCGTACCAGACGCAGAATTCGCGGCATTGCTGCCGCTCCTACAGCTTTTATGCCTTGGTGACGGAGACCTTCAAGACGGCGCTGATTTCCGGGTGAATCTTCACGGTTGCCGTGAAGTCGCCCAGGTGCTTGATAGGCTCGGCAAGCACGATGCGCTTGCGGTCGATTTCCAGACCATTTGCCTTAAGGTGCTCAGCCAGTTCCATATTGGTGACTGCGCCAAACAGCCTGTCGTCAGCTCCGGACTGGTGCGCGATGTTGAGGTTCAACGCTTCGATCTTGCCTGCCAGCAACCTGGCTGCTTCAAGAACGCGGTTCTTCTTGTACTCCAGGTGCCTCTTGGTGTGATCGAGGGCCTTGGCGTTCTTCTCGGTTGCTTCGATAGCGAAACCCTTGGGTAGCAGGAAGTTCCTGGCATAACCGGGTGCTACCTTGACGATGTCGCCGATGCTTCCGAGATGCTCTACGTTTTCCTTGAGAATAACCTTCATGTAATGCCTCCTAGCCTGATTTTTACAGGTTTTCCTGTTTTTTGGGGGATCTGAAATCGCCCCAGAGATCAAAAACGCCCAGCATCGCCACCGCCAGCACCATGAAGGGCTGGAAGATCAGGAGCAGGGTTGCAAGTAATCTGACAAGTTTTGGCACCTTGAGCTTGAGAAAAAGATGACCGATGACGGCAAAGCCCTGCACCGAGTAGAGGGCGCAGATGACAATCATCAAGTTCAAAGCGATCAGGTATACCATGTTCAGCGGTGCCAGCAAACCGAATCCGGCGACAATCAGCAGCCAAACCAACGGCTCCGGATTGCGGTATTTCTTGAAATCACCAATGTAGAGCGGCAGACCTATCCGCGTTACGGCCTTGGACAGGACCAGCAGGTTCAAGCATGCCACTACGCCAAAAACCACTGTGACCAGTGATGGATAGATGGTGACGATGAGCGCGCCTGCCTGTTGCATCGACTCCTGCAACGCCTTGAGCTCGTCCCCCGTGATCCCCGCTTTTTCATAAAGCGAAGCGGTCTGGGTGATACTCGACTGCACCCCTTTCGTCACCTTGGCGTGCAGGTCGGCGCCGGTGCTATAGACGTACAGAGCCGCGGCGACCAGCAGGAAAAGGAGGTTAACGGCCACCGTATATACGACGGAGCGCGCACCACCTTTCATCCTGAGTAAAAACTCGGGGAGCGCCAGTGACATGACGCCCGCCTGCAGCAGGTAGACCGCAAGCGCTGCCGGGTCGGCTACCGCAAGCAGCAGCAGTGAAGTTACCAGCAGCACGGCCAAACCGGTTTTCCTGCCGCTCTTCAGGGCGTAGTAGGCCCCTGGAGCAGGCGCGAAAAAACCGGGGATCATGCCAACTACGGGAAAGAAAATAAATGCAAGGAAGAGCGTCACCGTAGCGACGCTCCCCTTAATTACATCCAGAATCTGCTCTTGCAGTATAGGGTTCACCTTAACCGGCACGAACTAGGCAGTTGCGTGGCTGCCCGCGATGGGAAGCAGCGCAATATTTCTTGCCCTTTTGATCGCTTCGGTGATCTCCCTCTGGTGCTTGGAGCAGTTGCCCGAAATGCGGCGCGGGATGATCTTGCCACGCTCGGAAACGAAGTAACGCAGGGTGCGGGGATCCTTGTAATCGATGGAAACCTGCTTGTCCGCGCAGAAACGGCAGACTTTGCGACGCTGGAAAGGCCTCTTTTTCCTTGGGCCGGAACTGGTGCTTCTTTGGGGTGTTCTCTCGTCAGCACACATCTATTTATCCCTCCACCGTAGTAGTCGTTTCGGCCTGAACCTCGGTTTCAGCGGCTTCAACAGCCACTTCTTCGGTCCCTTCCTCGGCACTCTTCACCGGAGCGGCTACCGGAGCAGCCACGTCCTGATCGAGCTTAACGCTCTGGTACCTGATCACCTTGTCATCAAGGCGCAGACGGCGCTCCAGTTCGGCGATCAGCGGTGAATCGCCGTCGAAACGGAGATAAAAATAGCGGCCGCGCGGGTTCTTGTTGATCGGGTATGCCAGTTTCCTGGTGCCCCAGTCCTCAAGCCTCTTGAAGTCGCCGTTCATGTTGGCGACCACGTCCTGCACCTTGGTGGAGAGAGCTTTGATCTCTTCCTCACCCAGGTCCGGCTGGACGATGTAAATCGTCTCGTACATCCTCATTGTAATGCCTCCTCACGGTTAATTGAGCCCCGGGTCCTGCCCGGAGCAAGGAGATACGGCAGTTATGCCGCTCTAGTTGAACGGACTTAATTACTACAATTAAGCCGCCTTGACAAGCAAAAAAGCGAAAAAAGCAGATTGAGATCAAGATTAAGATCAAGATAACCGAGGTTCAACTCAATCGCCCCCGGCATCGCCTGTTATGATCCTTCCTTGACCTTGATCCCTGTTCTTGATCTGCCTCAAAGCCTTTCCTCAATCTCAATCTTGATCTGCTTTTTAGACATTGAACCTGAAATGCATGACGTCGCCGTCCTGCACTACGTACTCCTTCCCTTCCAGGCGCATGAGGCCCTTCTCCTTGGCACCTGACTCGCCGCCGGAGGCGACGTAATCCGTGTAGGCAATTACCTCGGCCCGGATGAACCCTTTTTCGAAGTCGGAGTGGATCACCCCTGCCGCTCCGGGCGCCTTGGTACCCTTGGTGATGGTCCAGGCACGCACTTCCTTGACGCCTGCCGTAAAGTAAGTGATAAGGCCCAGCAACTCGTAACCGGAGCGGATCAGACGGTCCAGGCCGGACTCGGCCAGCCCCATCTCGCTCAGGAACGCCTGCTTCTCGTTTCCCTCAAGCTCGGAGATCTCAGCCTCTATGGAGCCACAGATGAAAACGACCCCGTTTCCCTCTTTTGCCGCCAGCTGGCGCACCTCTTCCACATAAGGGTGCTTCCCTTCGAGATCGTCCTCGGCCACGTTGGCGACGTAGAGCACGGGCTTTGCTGTCATGAGGTGCATGTCGCGCAGGATCAGCTTCTCGTCCTCCGTCTCCGCCATGTCGCGCGGGGAGAGCCCCTTCTCAAGTACGGATTTCACCTTCAGGCAGAATTCGACGTCTTCCTTCGCCTTCTTGTCACCGCTTCGGGCCTGCTTCTCCGTGCGCAGCAGGCGCTTCTCCACCGTGTCGAGATCGGCCAGCGCCAGTTCGGTCTGGATCACCTCGATGTCGCGCACCGGCGAGACGCTGCCGTTCACATGCACCACGTTCTCGTTGTCGAAGCAGCGCACCACATGCAGGATGGCGTCCGTGGAGCGGATGTGGCCCAGAAACTTGTTGCCTAGCCCCTCGCCCTGGCTTGCCCCCTTTACGAGTCCCGCGATGTCCAGAAACTCGATGGTGGTGGGCTGCATGCGCTCAGGATGTACGATCTCGGCAAGCTTATCCATGCGCGGGTCCGGGACGTTGACGATGCCGACGTTCGGATCGATGGTGCAAAAGGGATAATTTGCCGATTCGGCCCCGGCGGAGGTGAGCGCGTTGAAGATGGTGGACTTTCCCACATTGGGGAGACCGACGATGCCGCAGTTAAAACCCATAACCTGTATCCTCTGTTGTTCAATTGACGACCGGCGGCAACTGAGAGATGCGTTTCAATTGTCATGCTGTTGCTACATCCCCTGGCGGCAGGGAACCTACTTTCCGTTGAAGATGCTCATGGCCTTGGGCATCCCCTCCTTGATCGCCATTTCCACGGCATCGACGGAGAGATCGAGCACCTCCAGAAGGGTATCCATCTCCTGCTTGGCGAAACTGGTGAGCACGTAATTCACCACGTCGCCATGCACCGGCCGGCCGATGCCGATCCGGACCCTCGCATAAGCGGGAGAGCCCAGTTCCTGGGCCAGTGAGCGCAGGCCGTTGTGCCCGCCGTGACCGCCGCCTTCCTTGAGCCTTACCTTGCCGAACGGAATGTCCAGGTCGTCATGGATCACGATGAGATCTGAGAGGGAAAGCTTGTAGAAGCGAAGCGCCTCCGCGACGGAGCGCCCCGACAGGTTCATGAAGGTCTGCGGCTTGAGGAGATAGACCCGCTCCCCCGCCCAGTTCCCGTCACCAGCAAGACCGGAGAAGGCCTTCCTGGTGACCGGGATATCCGAGAGGCGGGATAAGCGGTCCAAAACCATGAAACCCGCGTTATGGCGGGTCCATGAGTACTGTGGCCCGGGGTTGCCGAGCCCTACGATTAATTTTGCAGCCATAGTCTACCCAAGCTTAAGCAGCGACTTCCGCCTCTGCGCCGCCCTTCTTGCCGAGGATGCTTACCACTGCAGCCTTCGGATCGCTGACGATGGTGGTTCCGATCGGAGCGTTGATCTCGCCGACATGGATCGAGTGGCCGATGGCGAGTTCGGTGACGTCGACGTTGATGTGAGCGGGGATGTGAACCGGAAGGCACTCGACTTCAACTTCGTGCATCGAGAAGTCAACCATGCCGCCCGCCTTGGCGCCGGCCGCGATACCGACCAGGTTCAGCTTGACCTGAACCTTGACCTTGTCGGCAAGGTTGATCTTGTGCAGGTCGACGTGGCGCGGTTGCCCCTTAAGGCTGCCGCGAAGCAGGTCGGCAACGATGACGGTCGACCCGTTCAGCTCGCCTTCGCAGTTAAGGGTAAGGATGTGGTTGCGACCACCTTCGCCTGCTATAGCCTCGGAAAGCTCCCTCTGTGCCACGGAAACCGCGACAGCAGTCATCCCTTTACCGTACACAACAGCAGGGATGCGCCCCGCTGCCCTCAGGCGACGGCAGATACCCTTGCCGGTTTGCTCTCTCAATTCCACATTCAGCATCTGCTTACTCATACATCCTCCGATGTCAATCATGTTATTTTGATGATTTCAAAGACAGTTCAAATTAAAACACTACACAAAAAGCGAGCTGACCGATTCATCCTCATGTATGCGACGGATCGCCTCCGCCAGCAGTTCGGCAACAGACAGCACCCTTATCTTGTCGGAAAGCTCGACCTTGTCTCCCAGCGGCACGGTATCCGTGATGACGACCTTCTCTATGACTGAAGCGTTGATCCTGTCGATAGCCGGCCCGGAGAGCACGCCGTGGGTGGCGCAGGCGTAGACGGTTGCGGCGCCGTGCTCCTTGAGGGCGAGCGCCGCCTGGGTCAGCGTACCGGCCGTATCTATCATGTCGTCGAGAATGATGGCGATCTTACCCTTCACGTCGCCGATCAGGTGCATGATCTCCGCCACGTTGGGACCGGTGCGGCGCTTGTCGATCACGGCCAGCGTGCAGCCAAGCCTCTTGGCGAAGGCCCTGGCGCGCTCAGTTCCGCCCGCATCAGGCGAGACCATGACCAGGTTGTCGAGATCATCGGCAAAACGGCTTTTCAGGTGGGACAAAAGTACCGGTGCCGCGTAAAGGTTGTCCACCGGAATATTGAAGAACCCCTGAATCTGCCCTGCGTGCAAGTCGACCGTGACAACCCGGTCGGCACCCGCCGTCGTGATCAGGTCGGCCACAAGCTTCGAGGTGATCGGTGTCCTGGGTGCCGCCTTGCGGTCCTGGCGGGCATAGCCGTAGTAAGGAATCACAGCGGTGATGGTGGCTGCGGAAGCCCTCTTCAGGGCATCCATCATGATGAGCAGTTCCATCAAGTTGTTGTTGGTAGGACAGCAGGTGGACTGCACCACGTAAATGTCCCGACCGCGCACGTTCTCGCCGATCTCCACCATGATCTCGCCGTCGGAGAAGTTTTTCACCTTGGCCTTGCCCAGGGGAACCTTGAGGCAGGCACAAATCTTCTCCGCCAGAACCGGATTGGAGTTACCGCTGAACACCCTGATCTTGTTTTCTATCAATGCTCCGGCCCTCTTGACTTCTTAGTATTTAAAAATCGGCTTGCCCACCTGGCCTTTCTCGCCAAATGGCCAGCATCATAAATCCAGGAAACGCTACTTAATACAATAGTTGGCTTCTGAAGTCAACCGAAAAGCTCTCATTGGCGACGATCGCGACCCAAGGACCCCTCCTGGCCGGCAACCAGTAGCAGCTGCCTTGAACCAGGTTAATCCGTCAAATGGTTAGCTGAGGCATGAAAGAGCAGGTGATAAAACATTTAAGTTAGGAATCCTTAGCGACGATAAGTAACTTGCCGGAGATCTATCATGCAATGCAAGGAGGATCAACCATGGAACAGCGGCGCTTTCACAGGGTCAAGATCAACATTCCCAGCGAGTTTAAACACCATGACATGAACTATCGCTGCCGCCTGGAAAACATCTCTTTGAGAGGCGCATTGATCAGCGCTGACGAATGTATCATGGTTCCACTGGGCGAGACCGGCATCTTTTCCATATATCTTGAATCAGAACATCCCCCTCTTGTTATTTCGGCAACCGTGGTACACTGCTTTTTTTCCATGGTGGGGGTTAAATTTGTCGCTTTCGCCGAAGATGCCGAGAACCGCCTGTTCGAATTGCTGAAGAGAAATACTCAAGAACCGGTCAAACTCATGCATGAATGGGAGGCGCTACAGACGCGCAAGGAGACCCTGCAACAGGAGCAAGAGAACATGTCGCGGTCATCAGCAGCACCCTCCTGACCGGCAAACAAAATAGGCCTGCTGCGGATTTAACCGTACAGCAAGCCTGACTGCTATCCGGTTCTATCCGGAATATCACATCAATCTACAGCACCGTCAGTGCCGCAGTTTTTCCGGTTATTCTAACTCATCCCTACTGATATCATGCTCGCCATTATTGCACGTTACTCGCCGCTCATAGGGGAGGCAACTGTTTATGGTGAGCACTTCCTCGGCTAAAACAAGGCTTTTATACCGTGATGAAGCCTGCTCCAATTTCACTTTCAGCTTAACCAATACGTCCAGGTTCTCCGTCCGCGCATACTCGTTGTACAACTGCATTATCTCCCTAAATATCCTACCGGGCGCCCCTTGGGCAAAACGGTCGCAAATCGCATCGTCGAGCGAACCTTGATCCAGGCTACTATCGGGATATGGTGCAAAATCAGTCCCCCTGACCTCCTGCATAAAGAGATTAAGGGAGTTTTTATCGATTTTGTATTTTGCGTTGCCGATGTCGAGAATGCATTTAACCACATAACCTCCCAAATTCACATATCATCATTGCATGATCGAACTCTGCAGCCACTTCTGGGCATCAACACCTCATATAATTGTAATTATCGGCTTTACAACACGGGACTTTAGCATATTTTAAATGAAATACCGCATACCCCGCAATATGCATCAATGCAACAGCCATAGCTCTTGACATGGATCATCCCTTGCGCTATGTTTCTGCAAAATAATCATCAAGCACCAGATAAACGACAATACTAAACCATCCGTGAGGATGGGACGGAAAGCCTACAGGGTCTCACCGAGACAGCCGGGTCGCCGAAATATCATAATGATATTGCGGTCCCGGCTTTTTTGTATCCAAAATCAGGATTAGCAAGCCAATCCAAGCCCTTATTTCGATATTTTTTTCAGATCTTCCCCCCTACCCCTGCCCCGAACCCTCCCTCTGGGAGCGGGTCTGGGGTAGGGATCCGGCGCTGCAACCAACCGGCCCTATTTTGGGGGTGGTACCGTTTCTTCAACGGGTTCAGCACTGATCAAATCAGCAGGCGAAAGCCGTACCAAAGGAGCATAACATGACCAAAAAATTCTTATTCACCACCATGGCCACCGTAACGGTAATCGCCTCGCTTGGAGTTGCGATACCAACGAAAGGATTCGCCTCGATTGATGCTAATTTCCAGTTGAACAGCTATCTGCCTGCCCCGCCCGGAGTTCAGATACATATGGAAGCAGACCGCCCCTATTACATAGAAAATAACAAACGCGTTTACGTTGAGAGAATACCGAATAGCAGAAGAGGAAAACAGCGCGGGAATCAATACGGGAAGTTGAACGAAGCCGGGGAAATGACCTCGGCAGAAACCTCATCCGCGACTGCAAAAACCTTCCGGAGTAGATGAATTTTTTTGCCACTTTGCCGAACAAAAAAAGGAGGGACAGGATCATGAAACTCAAACAAATGCTGATCGCCATCTGCGCCATAACCGCGGCACTCACACATCTGGCCGGGTGCGGTGGCGGCAGCGGCGGTAACACGGCTGCAAAAGGGACGTTAAAACTGTCCATCACCGACAAACAGAGCGACGATTTCGACAAGGTAATCATCGCCATCCGCGAGATCCGCGTGGTTCCCGTCGGTCAGGAGGGCGCCCGGGATGACGATCCAGGGCTCCCGGTTCTGGCGCGATTTACCAACCCCAAGGTGATCGACGTGATGAAACTGCAGTTCGTCCAGGAGGCTTTGGGCGAGATCATCCTGCCTGCCGGCAGCTACAGCCAGATCCGTCTCATCCTGGAACCCAACCCGTCAGGTCAGCAAGCGCCGGCCAACTACCTCACCCTTATCTCCGCCCCCGCGACAAAAATCCCGCTGACCACTCCTAGCGGCCAACCATCCGGGTTGAAAGTCCTGGGGCCGATCGAGATAAAGCCGGACGCCATCAATGCGGTCATGATCGACTTCGATCCGAACACTGCCATCGTCCCCCGCGGGAACAACGGCGGCTACAACCTGAAGCCGACAGGCATCAGGATGGTCCAGACCGCCACCAGCCTGAGCGACTTCGGCTCGATCAACGGCAATGTGAATTCACCCTTCAAGATGTGGTCCAGCGCCACGGTCTCCATCAAGCGCCGCGGTACCGTGAATGACAGCGATCCGGTTGCTGCGGGGCGCATCTTCTCCAACTACACCAGCGGCAGTTGGCAGGCCCCGTTCGCCGCCTTTGTCCCGGCCAGCAACGGCGCAGTCACCTACAAAGCGTTCATAGCCGCCAACGGCTTCCGGCTCTATTCCTCGCAAACAGCGACAGTCGTGCAGGGACAGGCGACTGACATCGGCGAGATCACGATCACCCCATAGACGATCTCACAGCTGAAGCAGAGCTAGATTAGCCGGTCCTCCTCCGAAAGCTGGAGGACCGGCCAAACAGCCCAAGGAGAGTCGATGTCCGTTATTGAATGGAATGTAAGTTTCCTGGTCGGCATCCAGGAAATAGATCGACATCATAGGGACCTAGTAGCCTCCCTGAGCAGAAGCGGATTCCCCCACTGGCGTCCTGCCAAAACCAAATAAGACCAATTCCATCCTTTTTATGTTGACTTGTAGTTCTGTATAAGTGTATATCTGGATTACATCAATTTTGAGAAAGGAGATTACGCCAATGTGGACTTCTAGATTTCGTATTCGCCCAGTATCGCACTGCAAAGAAGGTTGCAGTATTTAGCCTGCCGAGTTGATCGGCGGGCGACGAAAAACCAAAAGCCCCTGTAGAAATGCGGGGGCTTTTTATTATCCTCATTCCCAAGGCAGCACTCCTTTATCTCCTTCAGCCAACCTCCCGAAATATAAGCGATGATAAGCGAACAGTCCCAGGTTTCCAGAAGTCCCGGGATATTTTAATCACACCTATTGATTCAGATGTGCAGCCAAATCATTGCCATATTCTAATTTCACCCATTGACATGTCGTCCAGGTCGGGTATATTACCCGCTCCATTAACGCAAGTTAAGCTAACTACCAATATGGGGGGCGGAGCGATGTCGATTTGTCCAAAATGTGAAGGGGCCCGGTTGTTGACCTGCAACGACTGTGACGGCAAAGGCAATATGTATTTTGTCCCGGTGTTAGACATATGGGAATCCGGTTGTTCAGAATGTCATGGAAGTGGCGTAGTTATGTGTTCCGAATGCCACGGACGTGGTTATCACTACAATCCATCCCCTAATTCTGACGCTCGGGTAGCGGTTGCCGCAAGCAGATAGACTGGGCCAGGGAACTGCTGCTTGCAAACAATACCGATCCGGTGCCAATCGCCACCTGATGTGCGAATGATCCCTTTTCGTCTGGCAGCGTCCGCCCTGAAGGTCCGCCGAGGTGATGTCACGCCCGCCGCATTGCACTCAAGCGCCACGAGGCATCCCTACAGGATCGACGGTTTCGTGGCGCATAATACTCCTAAACGACTGCTTCGCCCCCCGCATCGGTATTCCTCGTCTCCGGCTCAACGCGCAAATACCGCTTCCCGTCCCTATCCTGGAAAAAAGTAAAAATTCATCATTACGGCCACGCTTATTCGCTCTATTTTCAGTCAATGACAAGCACCTAACCAACCTTGCTAATGAATATACGAACTGAAAATTGATACTTGACGTAACATAATTGCACGATACATTTAGCTGATTACTTTACGAGTATAAATTACAACAAACGTAGATTAATCAAAATGGAGAATAAAAAAATGAATATGTGCTCTATTTGTAAAGGAGAAAAAACTATACGGTGCAACATATGCAATGGTTTAGGGCTACTAGACCCTTTACCACTAGTAGGGATCTGGTCAATTGAGTGTTTAGAATGTAAAGGCCAAGGTGATATCGGTTGTCCTATATGTGTTGGCATAGGCCCAGATTCGTTTTCCTCAGCAGTGACCTTACCAATAGAATGCTTAAGATGTAAAGAACGGGGTGAGGATGATTGTTACACCTGCGACAAAATTCGACCACACAATCTGATTCACTGATTGTTTTTTTAGAGCGATTTTGTGATTTTTTCTACAAGCAAAGTCCTTTCAGTTCTATGCGGGGAGCAGTTGACAATCACCCGTGCCACCTCCTCCCCGTCTTACTAACACCCCCCCAATTCACTCACTGCTTGCTTAGCTTTTATTTTGTGATGGTCACTACATTGGTAGAAGAGTTGTTACTCTCATTAGGATCCAATGTCGAACTGGTCACCGTCGCCGAGTTGGTGGCATCGCCGCGCACTTTGGCAGAGGCATAGATGTTAAAGCTCTTGCTTTGATCAGCCACGATCGTGCCTAAATTGCAGGTCAATATGTTGCCACTCTTGGTGCAGCCGCCTGTATTGGAGAGATAGGTTATGTTTTGGCCCTCTGGCAGGTAATCAGTCACTACTACGGCCTGAGCGCTTGACGGCCCGTGGTTATTCACGGTGATGGAATAGATTATTCCCGCTGATCGGATGTAGGTGCTGCTGTCAGACGTCTTGATAATTGCCAAATCAGCCTGAACATTTACGGCGAAAGTCGCCGAGATGGCGTGGTCGGCAATTACGTTGTCGAAGGTGTAGCTCGATACCGCGCCGACTGAAACGCCGTCGACGCTGACCGAGGCGATCCGGTAGCCGGCGTCAGGAGTGATGCTGAAGGTCTGGCTACCCCCGGAGTTCACCGCTATCGTGCCGGCGGG
>Ga0209317_1000385_pt1 | contig 54477 bp, 41 predicted proteins | sample RifGroB2_FD_183994 | JGI IMG/M metagenome (GOLD analysis project Ga0209317, IMG submission 183994) | Soil microbial communities from Rifle, Colorado, USA - Groundwater B2 (SPAdes) (version 2) | ecosystem: Environmental > Terrestrial > Soil > Unclassified | place: Rifle, Colorado | collected...
CGGCTGCCTTCAGATTCCCAGTCTCCCGGGACACCCTTGCTTTCGGCTATAGGATTCCGGTCATTACGGCTCCTTCAGGACTTGCACCCTTTAGATTAACAGCATGCCCGGCACACTAAAAATATTGACCATTCCATGTCTTATGTACTCATAATCCAGTCGAACTTCCTGTCCTGGCTTGATCGGTGTTGATGCAACTTCTTCGATCAGCTGTTTTGGTGATTCATCCATACAAACAACCGGATAATCTTCATCATATGGCAGCTTGTAAGTATCCAGGACATGTTCCATGTTAGCTACAAATTCACTGCTTTGTTCCGGAGGAATAACCCAGCCTTTTACCTTCCAAGGTTTAAGTTCGTTTTTTTTAGAATCTCGCCAACTGTTACGTGTGAGATATAATCAATATAGCTCAGTTCAACCATCTTGTCGGCCAAAAGCCTCAGCGACCATTTAGCAAATCCTTCGGGAGGCTCACTGCAACAGAGCGACACCAGTTTTGCTTCAAGATCGCCATCCGCCTTTTTGGTGTAATTCTGTGACGACACCCGTCGCTCCAAAACACTCTCAAAACCTTCTTCAATGAACTTTTTCTTGACCCGGTCAATGGTTCGTTCTCCAACCCGCAAAATCTTGCATATATCCATGTTCTTAATGTCGGCATTGCAGGAGAACTCGCCTTTATCGCAATTCAATAAAATATACGCTGCACGAAAGGCCTGTGAAGTATGGCTCCCTTTATTGATTACTTTATTGAGCTCTTCAACTTCACTCTTGCTTAATTTAATTGTATAAAGTACCATGTTTTTTTTGGTAAAGTTATACAATTAAACCGTCATATCAAAATTAACTTAACACTAGGAGTGGATGTTGTGGATATATATGGTTTGAACTCTTTTCTGATTTGTATCTGATTTTGTACATTTAACGAATAATAATCTGAAGAAAATCAAAATACCATGGAAAAGCTAATTGCCTGTTGCGGAATAAATTGTATTTCCTGTGATGCAAGAATTGCCACCCTTGCCAATGATGATGAATTGCGTGATCAAACCGCTGAAAAATGGAAAGTTGCAATTAGTGCAGACATTACGTCTGAAATGATTAACTGTACCGGATGCCGGGAAGCCGGTGTAAAATTTTCACATTGCGCAGAATGTGAAATCAGAAATTGTGTGATTTCAAAAGACTTTCAAACCTGCGCCGATTGCGAAAAGTTGGAAAATTGCTCGTTGCTGGGAAACTTGCACCAATTTGTACCTGAAGCATTGGAAAATCTAAAATCGTTGAATTAAGTTGGATTGATGATAAAGGTCAAAATTCTCCTGATCGAAGCAAACAAAATAAACCTGTTTGAGTAGCAGGTTTTTGGATAGAAATTCGGAAACTGCCCGGATAGCAATTTCAGCAGCCTTTTCCTTCGGAAATCCATAAATTCCGGTGCTGATATTGGGGAATGCGATGGTTTCAACTCCGTGATCCAAAGCCAGCTTCAGAGAATTTAAATACGCATTTGCCAATAGTTCGACTTCGTTTTTTTTGCCTCCATGCCACACCGGGCCAACGGTATGAATCACAAATTTTGCCGGAAGGTTTCCTCCTGAAGTGATCACTGCCTGGCCTGTTTCGCAACGGCCAAACCGGGCAACAATTTCGCGGCATTCTGATAAAATGGCTGGTCCTCCTGCACGGTGAATAGCTCCATCCACACCACCGCCACCCATCAGCGATGAGTTGGCAGCATTCACAATGGCATCCACTTCGAGTTTCGTGATGTCGCCCTGGATCAATTTAATTCGGTTAGTAATTGGGATCATTTTGAACTCTTTTTTTCTAACTCAGCATGTTGTAACCAGCTTTTATAATGGTTTTCTCCAATTTCCATGAAATTTGACTCCCCATGTTTTTTTATGATTTCCCTTATAGCCCAATCCATTTGTTTTAATTCAAAATCTAAGCCTTTCTTCTTGGCAATAAATCCAGCTAAAATGAAATAATCAACTGCTTTTTCTGCATTTTTTATTCTCAGCCATTCCATACCAATATTATACAAAGTCTGAACCAATCCAGAATCATCACCCATTTCATAACGAATTTTTTCTGCTTGATGGTGATATGTAATTGCATTATTAAAATCGCCCTTATTGGAATATGCTAATCCCATACTATTATAGACATTCCCAATAATTTTTTGTAATTCGCTACGCTTTTTTTGATCTCCAACTTCTGTAAGAACTTTTTCAGATTTTACGAGATATTCTAAAGATTCTTCCCAATAGTTAAGTTTAGAATAAACAAATCCAATATTAAAATATGTTATACCTAATCCATGTTTATAACCGGTGGAAAGAAACATCTGTTCAGCTTTTTGATAATAAGAAAGAGCTTCTTCCGAATTTCCATTTTCATTGTAAGTGCCACCAAGATTATTATAAGTTGTACCTAAGGCTACTTTATCATTTAATTCAAACCGAATCTCTAATGATTTTTTATAAAATTCCAGCGACATATTTAATTCGCCTTTTTGGGAATAAATGAATCCCAAATCATTGTACGTTGTCCCCAATCCTGATTTATCACCAATTCCAGTTTGTATATCTTCCAATTTACTCAAATACTTAATTGCCTCATCATGTTTGTATAAATCCTCATATAGCTTGGCTATCTGTTCATAGGCAGTTTTAAGCAATAAAAGTTCCTTTTCAGAAATCTCACTAACTCGTTTCAGTAAACGATCTAATTCCAGTTCTTTTTCTTCAATTGTACTTCCACCCAAAGTGGTTGTGGTAGTAATAGTTACTTGGTCAGAAACAAAACTTTGATTCGAATTTTCAATTTGAACCATTTGTGAAGCCTCAACTTTCAAATCCAACAACAACGAGCGAAACGACCATAAATCGGGCATTTTTTCCATGATCTGGCGGGCAAACAATTCTTCTGTTGAGGATGAAATAAATACGATTAGAGCGATTGGTGTCAATGCCAGTTTGTCTCGCCGCTGATTAAGACCGGTATATATCTCAGGATTGGCAAGTATTTCATCAAAGTTCTCAATGAAAAAGAAACCTTTTTCAGCCTTGTAATAACTATCGACCAACAATCGGTAATCCGTATTCCGAGCATCAATGGTGTTTTGAGGGCGCTCAGGAAAAATTCGGAATAAATCTTCCTTCAACCTAGAAACCAGTGAATAATGATTGTACCTGACAATTATAAAACGAAAAGCCTCAGTCCGCAGCAAGCGAAACAGAGGCTTTGTTTCTTCTATATAATTGTTAAACTTATCCGACATATTGTTTGTATAATTCTGATTCTTCAACAATCGGATTTACTCTTTTATAGGTTCCGTCGTTGTACTCCAAAACAATCAATTTTTCCAGTAAATCCTGCAAATCATCGTCAAAAGGCATTACTTTTCCCTCTTCATTTGATTGTTTGAGGATTTTAAGTTTTTCCAAATCGGAAGTAGAAACATATTGCGAGGTTTCAGCAGCCAATTTCCGGATTCCTTTATCAAGTGATTCAATAGTAATTACTTGATCATCAATATTAGTAAACATATTGGCATATTCCAAAATTCGTAAATATTCCCTGGGAGAACCGCCTCCAGTCAAAATTGCTTTACGAACAGTTTCCGGGCTGTCGAACAACTTTTCGTCAATGCGTTTATAAGTAAACTCAAAAAAACGTTGCACCGCTTTTTCAACTACATCACCATTCTTTTCTCTAATTTTCACAAAAGGGAAGGGCACGACTTTGCTAAAACTCATTAATTTTCGTCCTTCAGGCATGAGTTCGAGTGGCAAAGTAAAGATGGTATTTGCTTTTACCAAACGAATCCTGTTTCCTTCTTCAATGATGATTTTTTTACGAATATCAAGGCTGGTTGCTTTTTCCAAGCCATCAACAACAAATAGCAATTCTTTTGCTGTTCCGGTTTCCCGAAGTTTTAAATTAACTTCTTCCACAAATAAATTAAACTGACGGGCAAAATCTGAAAAGTTGTTTTTAAAAACCGTTCTTATTTTCTGTGCATTCTCCTTGCTCCCCAATAGATTGGATTTCACTTTTGCTGTTATTCCAATAAAACTAAGAAAACTCGGTGTTCCTGCTGATATTTCAACTTCAAATCCATCCTCTTTTTTTATCGCCCTATTTACTTCCCTAACTCGCTCACTGAACCAGTTTTGCAAAGATTCAATTATCGAATGGTCTATTTCAATTTTTATCTTATCTAATTCCTGAAAGAGTCTTTCTAACTGAAAAATGACAATGTCCATGTATTCCATGTCATTCGAATCAAGTCCTTCGTCAAGGTTACAAGTAATACAGAAGAAGCCATTTTTGTGATTCAGCTTTTGGGCAATTTTGGCTAACTCAGAAGTTTTTCCTGAACCCCTCATTCCGGCCAAAAAAAGGAGGGTTTTATTTCCCCTGTTAGCTTCTTCATTATAAATGAATGTGCTGGGATTTACGTTTAATTTTCTGTAGATCATACGATCTTCGAAATCACCACGAACATCGGAGAAGTCTGTAAAGAATTCATGATCGGAGCCAATTGGAACATCAAAGCGTACGGCCGTGTCAACTTCAACAAGTTTATATGCTTTTTTGTAGAAATCATTATTTGCCATAAATACTATTCTTTTAGAACAAATACAAAGCTAAAGAATTTGTTTGAAGGTACAATGTAAGTTGAGTCGATCATTGATTGTTTGAATTGGCTTCAAAAATATACGAAAGGCTACCTGAATTCAGATAACCTTCCGTTTATATTTTATAGCGCTAAGAACTTTTCCTTTAGAGAATCTGGTTAAACTCCAATCGTTCACCATCAGGCCCAAGGATATTGAAATATTTGCAACCATTTTCCCAGAACGGCAGAGATACAGGCTGATCTTCAAGAACCTTAAATGAAGCCTCTGCTAAAGCGTTGTATGTTTGATCAATATCGCTTACATCGAAGGTGATATGATCAATGTGCCCGTCTTTCCGGCTTCTAATTTCTGCCAGATCAGCCTCGGGCAACTGATACAATTCAATGATAATATCTTTCAGCTTCATCATCATCATTTGCCCTTCATTTCCGTGATGCCTGAATGTTGAGCTTGTAACTTTTTCAAAACCCAGTTTCCGGTAAAAAGCTTCGGAAACATTTAAATCTGTAACAGGTATGCCAATGTGCTGAAGATGATTGATTCTTATATCCATTTTTCCTCCTTTACTGTTTTGCCAATTTCAAAGCTTCGGTAGTGGTGTAATATTTTACAATCATGTTTGGAACTTCCCACCCGGGCAATTTACCGTCTTTCAGATACTGCAGGTATTTTTCGGTTACTTGTCCGAAATGGGCTTCGTGACCAACGCTGTATAAAGCAGGAATTTCAACTGTCCAGAGTTTATCTCCCAGTTTTTTCAACTTAAGTCCTGCATATTTAAGTGCAATGTCCTGTTCAACCGCTTTTTTCAGACTAGCTTCGAAGGCTGCCAAATCGTCGGCTGCAGTGGCCTCGATAAAAACGGTTGGTTTATATCCTTCCTCTTTGCCCTGTCTGATCATCACATTGCATTGGTTACCGCGCATAATGCTGAAATGGGTATCACCTGTTCCTTCCGGAGCTTCAAAATTCCAAATCACAGAAACTTTAGCCACTTTGTCTTTCAGTTTATAAACGATCTCGCCATTCGAATAGACTTTCAATGTGTTGTTGACCACATCTTTTTTCAGGAATTCAGGGAATTCTTTCATACCGGTTACTTTCTCAAATTGGACAGGTGAAAGATCAGTTGTCCAGCGTTTAGCCGAAATCATCTGTACATCAGATTTGTTCAGGATCACTTCCGGGAAACAGCCCCACTGAACCAGGTCAACCAGGTGAGTGGTCACATCCACAATACCTTCGCCTTGCTGGGCGGTATCGAAAAACCAGGCCGGACGTTTCAGCGGGCTGCCTGCCACCATTTTTGAGAAGTGGTGTACGCTTTCCTTGGTTACTGCTGGCTGCCCGGGAGTTCCTTCGATTAAGCCGCCAAATATTTCGGGATTATTGGCCAGCTCGCGCTGAACAATGGAGGTGATTTCGTGCCGCTCGGTCATGATGTCGTATAACAAAACTCCCTTTTCATCAGCAATTTTGAAAGTCTGCTCCAAAACAGGAAAAGCTTCAGGAGTGATCACCATCGGTTTGTCGGCAAAAACATTTAAATCAGCCTCAACAGCTTTCTGAATGTATTCGGTTTTTTTTGCATTGTTCCCCGCCACCATCATCACATTTCCGGGTTTGTCGGCCAGCATTTTTTCGAGGTAATCAGCCCCGGTATATACTTTTTCGATCCATGCCGTTGGCTTCTCAGTACGTTTGTTAAATCCTTCTATCCGGGCCAAATGATCGGTAACATCTGATCCTTCAGGAGCATACACATATACGGTTGGATCTATTTGCTGATACATTGATTTTTGGATGAGGGCAGCATGGAAATGGCCGGGATCGAGGGTCATCAGTTTTACTTCGCCGGCAGCTCCGGTAAATTTGCTGATAATCTTTTCTGTTCCGGCAGGTTTTTGCCCGCCGCCGGCACATGCCGAAAATAGGGTAGCAACAGCAATAATGGGCATAAGATGTTTATTCATGGATTGAATATTAGGATTATCTGATTTATTGTAAGCAAAAATAAAATTTTCTGCAGAAGAAACCGTGGTCAGAATAATTAAACCGTTGATTAATTCATTTATTCAATAACTGTCGAACTCCCCTTAATTGAAAATAATTTTAAATCCTTCTTTTTCAGCAATTTTCCAGGCAAGGATAAGGCTCTCCTCCTCTGTAATTCTAATCCTGTTTTTTCGGATCAATTTCTTGATTGCTTTTTGATCTTTTTCAGCAAATTTTTCAAGGAAAGCGTTTGTATTAATCCTGATATAAGTGAATCCTTTTTCAGGTGTATAAAAATAGTATTGGTAAGCTGGTACGTAATTTTGATCCAACAAAATGCCGCCCTCACCTTTATAAGGCATCGTATTGGCTAAAATTATTTTTCTGAAAACAATCAGGTCGGTTTCACCTTCAGAAAGGATTTCAAAATAACGGTCACCACTCATAAACCCATCGTAATACTGTTTCCTGAATACCCTGGTAATTCCATCCCCTGTAATAAAAGAAAATCCACTGATGCTGGCTTTGTCAATTACAATATGGCTTGCAATTTCCTTGTTGTAATAGAGAAGTTCATCTCTGAAAGCGCTGTACCTGAGGAATAAACTGTCTGAAACTTCACCGTCAGAAAATTCAATTTTTCCCGACACCCAACTTTCGTTCAAAAATGGAGATCCGCTATAAGGCGGATAAGGCATATAACGTACTCCTTTAATTTTTTGCTTGTCCCAATTGGGATTTAAAGGTTCCTGCGAATTTACGATAACTGAATTAGCAAAGAAAAGCACGATCAACAGAATATGTAAGATTTTTGTGTTCATGTTATTTTACCTCAAATTGTTTTTCCGAAAAAATCAGTGTTCCGTCTTTTAATCTTCCTTTTACCGACAGTTTAAACTGACCGGTAATGGATGAAGTGCTGTATTGAACCGAAAGCGTACTGCCCGGTTTTGTTGATGGATTCCAGTAAAGAATTTGTCTCAGATCAGGAACAGATGGTTCGGTCAGGTTTGGTTCTGCCAACTGGCATGGCAATTGAATAGCATCAAGCTTCAGCCGGATAAGCTGACCTGATTCGGGAAGTCGTGAATAATCTTTTTTAGTGGAATAAATCGCAACTACGCCCGGAAAACGAAGATCACCATAAAATCGCTCGTTTTTGCAAATGTCAACGCGTTCAATATCGCTTGTCCCCATATCTTTAATGACATTTAAATCGCGCACGGGAATACCATCCAGCAAAATCAAAGGATTTTCTTCAAAATAGTAATGCGTTGAATTGTTGATAACCTGCAAAGTAGGTTCATTGTTGTAATTCCGGTATTTTACCCCAGGCAGTAGTTCTCTTGATATTTCAGCAAGATCGGGTAAATCAACGAATAGTTTCGGATTAATAGTATGCGTTGCCTTTCCGTAATAAGGGTAGTCTCCGGTTGATTTTTCCTTATAAGGTAGTATGGTATAATTATTCTGCCCAAATACTTTCCTGAGGGTAACTGCCGAAATGTTTCGGGCCAAAGTTTCTTTAAGCGTTCCTGAAATTGACTGCAACCTGAAATCAGGAATTGTACCCGATTCAGCGAAGAAATCGTCGAGTTTGATATTCAGTCGTTGAAAAGGACTATTCCCAAAACATTGAATAACAGCCTGAATTGAACCAAAGTATTTGTCGAGCAGAAAAAAGAAACGGCCATCTTTTTGGGTTTTATAATACTGGAATCCAGGTATCGAATCGGGAATAGTAAGAAAAACGGTAATGCCACTGGCTGGTTCAGAATTTTTTTTATCTGTTACAATCCCGGAGATAATAATCCCTTTTTTTTCGATCATTCCTGACTTTGACTGCTCTGCATGTTCTGCATAGCATTTTGAGACAAAGGAAGAATCAGCCTGAACAACACTTACCAGCAAACTTCCATCCAATTCTTTCAGTAACGACTCATCAATCCGGATACCTGCTTCGATCTTGCTCAGGGAAGGATAAGTCTTCTCCAATTCAGAAATTTGAATCAAATCAGTTTTTTTATCCTGGAATACAGATGATGGAGCTACCCGTTTCATTTGGTCGGTTTTTTCAAGCCTATCGAACCGGCTCGAAATGTATATTTCACGTATAGTTTTGATTTTACCGGCATTGTATTTTTGGTAGCACCGTATCATATAAGTTCCTGAACTAAGCGAATCGGGCAATTGAAGATAACCTTCTGCCTCATTATCACGGATTGCCAGTGAAACGCCGTTTATTCGGATACCATTTTGATTGACCAGATCGAGGCTTATAATCCGAGATGGAATACCATCAGGCAAATATATTTTAGCCAGAAGTGTTTCACCGCTCACATAGATATCACGATCGGAATAAAGGCCATAGAAGCTTTTGGTCTGAGTTCTTCCTGACAAGGAAAGGATAATCAGGAAAATGAATATTAGTAAAGAATTTTTCACTCGAAATAACTGAATTAATTGATTATTTGAATATTAAAATTGCATCCTCTGTTCGGTATATTCTCATTTAATTTGTTTCCCAAAACACGGGCGGTATTCCCCTAACATAGCCTCTATCCGGAATATCGGGATACTTTTTTATTTGATGCTTAACGACCTTGCTTTTTTCGTTCACCCCCAGGTTAAGATAATAACGGTGCTGCCTGTAAGAGTTTAAGTCGAAATAACCTAATACCATTTTTGAATCATCATTTTTACAGCGGAAATTTCCATAAACCTGGGCAAGTAACGGATCAAACAAATTTCCTTCAGCCGATATTTGTTTATTCAGGTTTTCATGATAGATATATGAATCTTTTGAAATCCCGTACTGATCCAGAATCACTATCCAGCCGCATCCTACCTGCGAGGACGAATCAAGATATGCCTCTACATTGTATGGCAGTGATAAGATGGGGTGTTTGGTAACATGGCTTGAAATGCTGAACTGTTTGATTCCGGCAAGGTTAAAAAGCCCATCCTGATATCTTGAAAGCCAGCCCAGGTATGAGGGTTGAGGCGGTCCACTTAATACAACCGGATAGTAGGTCCATTGCAGGATAGTACGCCAGTTAAACCGGTAATATTGAAGTGCCTGTGTAATGGGAGCATCAATATAAATTTCATGGCCAGGTGTTTCGACCAGTGTGGGCGGCCCACTGGCATCAGTTCTGTACGATTTCTCTAATTTGAACCTGGTGTAAAGTGAATCTATGACTGGGATAGGTGGCATCAGTTCCAGATTCGATTCATAAATATCTGTTCCAACTGTAATCCTCAGCTTGTACCTGTTTCCCGGAATGGGAGTATTCTGAAAGATGTAATTTCCTGCGCCATTTTCTGTTAATTTAAAAATAGTCTCAACGGGTCTGATGTTAGTTCCGGTTACCTGAACCAGGTCAACCCTGGCCCCGGTAATTTTTTCCTGTTGATTGGTATTGTAGAATTCATTTGACTTAGAAAGTCTGACAAAATTTTTTGTCGGTTCATTGGTCAGTTGCGATTCCACAACCAGAATTCCGGGAACAATTTCCAGATCAGGTTTATAAATATCTTCGCACGAAACAAGTAGGAACAGGAATAAACCTACAAGAAAAAATATGGAAGAGATCTGTTTCATAATTAATAAGTTTCCCAAAATGAAGGTTGAATTCCCTGAAAAATTCCCCTGTCGGGAATATCCAGATAACGATTGATCTTTCGTTGAATCACTTTACTATTCTCATTTACCCCGAGATAAAAAAAATATCGGTACTGTTTATACGAGTTTAAATTAAAATTGCCAAAAACAATTTTAGACGAATCACTGCTGCAATGCATATTTCCATAAACCTGTGCAAGTAAAGGATCAAACAAACTTCCTTCAGCAGTGAGCTGTTTATTCAGGTTTTCATGATAGTCATAGGAATCTTTCGAAATCCCGAATTGGTCAAGAATCACGATCCAGCCGCATCCCATTTGTTTGTCCGTTTCCAGATAGTCCTGGAGATTGTATGGAAGTGAAAGAACAGGATGTTTGGAAACATGGTCAGAGCTACTGAATTCCTTGATTCCGGCAAGGTTGAATTCGCCATCCTGGTATCTCGATAGCCAACCCTGAACAGGGGGAATTGGAGGTGGTAGGTTGGTCCACTGCAAAACGGTCCGCCAGTTAAACCGATAATATTGCAGAGATGGTATGATTGGTGCGTCAATATAGATTTCCTGACTGGGTGTTTCGACCAGGGTAGGGGGTCCGTAAGCATCGGTTCGGTATGATCTCTCTAATTTGAAACGGGTGTTTAATGATTCAATGGCTGGTAGGGGAGGCATACGCTCCAGATCCGATTCATAAACATCCTTTCCCAGAGTAATCCTCAGCCTGTAATTATTTCCAGGAACTGGTGTATCTTGAAAAGTATAATGTCCGGGACTAATTTCTGTAGAATTATAAATAATCTCAAAAGGATAGCTGGCGAATCCTGTAAACTGAATAAGCTCAACCCTTGCTCCCGTAACCTTTTCCTGTGGGTTTGGGCTGTAGAAATCATTCGTTTTTGAAAGTATGACATAGTTTTGATTCAGGTCGTTTGTCACATGCGATTCAACCACAAGGTTCCCGGGAACAATTTCAAGTTCGGGTTTGTAGATTTCTTCGCACGAAAGGAATAACATTAAAATCAAAGCTATATCAACTATTTTTCGTCGCATCAAAATTTAAAGTTATAAGTGATTGATGGTACGGGCACACCAATGACCGAAAGTTTGTAAATCGCATAAGGAGTCTTCTCAGTTAACTGTATGGATGGATCTTTGCGGTAGAAAACCGAATATGGATTTTTCCGGCCATACAAATTATATACCGAGAATGTCCAGCTTCCTTTCCACATGCGTTTCTTACGCAGGTTCTCATCCAGCGTAATACTGATATCCATACGGTGATAAGGTGGCATCCGGTATTTGTTCCGGTCTGAATAATATACTACCTGCCGGCCATCAAACATATATTTTTGTTCGGGTAAGGTAACAGGTCTTCCCGATGATAAAACAAAATTCCCTGAAAACCTCCAGCGACGGCTGATCTGGTAATTGAGTACGGTTGATAAATCATGTGGTTTGTCGTAAACCGATGGATAGAATCTTTTCGCGTTAACTATTTCTTCTTGAAATATGTTGTCGGTTTGCCGCAAGGTACGCGAGTAGGTATAACTTACCCAACCGTTCAACCTACCCAGGTTTTTCTTCGCGTACAGTTCAAGCCCGTAGGAATATCCATCTGCATTGATCAGATCAGCTTCAATATGGTGGTTCATGACTAGCAGCGCCCCGTTTTTATATTCCAGAAGATTTTGAAGTTTTTTGTAATAAACCTCGACAGAAGTTTCGAACCTTCCTTTCTTTGGCGACTTAAACAAACCGACGGCAAACTGATCGCTGATTAGTGGCTTGATATGGGCATCGGCCGATTTCCAGAAATCAGCAGGTGAGATTACCGACGTATTCGAAATCTGGTTCATGAACTGATGGATGCGCTGATAACTTAAGCGGAACGATCCACCACTTGGAATATTGAATTTCAACGAAAGACGTGGCTCAAGCCCATGATACATTTTGGCCGTTTCCCAGGCCCCGAAAACGGTGGAGTCGGTTACCGAACCAGAATTGATGGTTTGATTAGGGTCGTATTTCAACACGGTTGCCGGGCCCATGCTCATAAACCGGGCATAACGCAGTCCAACATTCAGGGAAGTGTTGACCGAAAAATCAAAATCATCGTCAATAAAGGCGCCCATTTCAACCGACTGCTCATTGGCCACTTTCTCTGCTATTACGTTGCTTGGACTTTGAGAAGGGACAATTTTCCCGGGTGAAACCTGGTATCCGATGGCCTGGAATCCTGCATTAATCCTGTGTTTTACATTAGGCAACCACGAAAGAATATATTTCAGGCTGCCATATTCCAGCCCGGTAATCAACGAATAATCATCTTCCGCAATATTGGGGTCTTTTTGGTCAAGATTAAAATTGTATCTGCTATAAGCGAGACTCAGGTTCGAAAAAAGGTTTTTCGAAATACTCATTTTCCAGTTTGCAGAACCAATGGCATTTCCATAAGTGTAGAGTGAATTTGAATTCAGGTTAAATACATCGTTGCTTAAATAGCCCATTAACCTGAGATTATTGTTTTCGCCCAACGACAGGCTAAGGGTACCGTTAATGTCATAAAAATGCGCCACACTGTTCATGAATTGTGTATTTCTGGATTGTCGCATAATCCAGTCCGAATAGGTTGACCGGCCTCCGATAAGGAAGGTGCTTTTCTTTTTCTTCACGAACGGCCCTTCCAGTGTAAACCGGCTGTTGATCAGTCCGATCCCACCATAGAATTTCAGATTTTCGGTATTTCCATCTTTTAACTGAACGTCCATAATCGAAGAAATGCGCTCACCATAAGATGCGGGAATTCCGCCTTTGAACAAGGTTACATCTTTTACGGCATCAGGATTGATCATCGAAAAGAAACCGAATAAGTGTGAAGTGTTGAAAACAGGCGCCCCATCCATCAATATCAGATTTTGATCAGTATTGCCACCACGTACATTTATTCCCGACGACATTTCGCCCACACTCTGTACTCCGGGCATCATAACCATACTTTTAATCAAATCGGCCTCACCCATTAGAACCGGAAGTTCTTTCATCGTTCTGGAATTAACCTTTATCATACTCATTTGAGATTTTGATGCTTTCACATCCTCGCCCATCACCGTTACCTCTTCCAGGTTGAAGCTTTCTTCAAACAGTTCAAAACTGACAGTGCCATTTTCGATCAGTTTTATTTTCTGGTGCAGAACCTCATAGCCCATAAAAGAAACCTGAAGGGTGTGTTCGCCAGTTGGCAGATCGAGTACAAATCTTCCGTTTCCGTCAGTTGAAGTTCCGAAACCGGTTTGTGCATGAAAAATAACTGCACCGGCCAGCGGTTCAGCGTTTTTGCCATCAAGCACCTTCCCATTTATCCTGGCCGAATTATATCGGCCTTCGTTCAGAGGGTCTCCAATAACAAACACCTGGTTCTCGTCGGTTCCGATGGTTTGCCGGCCATCAATACCTTTTGGGAAAATTGCTACCGAATTGTTTTGGAAAAACCGGAAAGACATAGGCTGTCGGTCAAATAGCAGATTAAGGATCTGAATCAGTGGCATATCTTTGAATTCCTGATTGACCACATACGATTTAATCCATTCCGAACGGTAATAAAAACGAATATCGTAGTCTTTTTCAAGCTGGTTAAAAAACTCCTGAAGGCTTGTTTTCTGAAATTTACCACTAATTAATTTTTCCTGAATATTCTGTGCTGAAACAGCAAGGTGTAGAATCAATATCAGAATGAAGACTGAAAATATTTTCAGCCAGGCAGAGGTTGTTGGATATTTCACGGTTTGGTTTATTCTGATTTTGTTTAACTTTTGGGTTGATGTAAAATTAGGGATTTAATACAAACGACGAGGAAATAAATTGTGCATTTGACAAAAAGAATTTGAACTGGTTTAATCAGGTCATAGATAAAATTCTCAGTCCAAAAAAATAAGAATAAATTCAGCTATTTTTAAATTTGTAAATCTTCAGGATATGGAAAAGATCTGCGAAAATGCTTCAGAACAAATCAAGGCCAAAGCCCGTGAGCTTGGGTTTCTGGATTGCGGTATTTCGGAAGCCCGTTTTCTGGCCGAAGAAAAAGATCGGTTGATGAACTGGCTTCAGGATGGGATGCACGGAAAAATGAACTACATGGCCAATCATTTAGATAAACGCCTCGACCCGTGTCTTTTGGTTGAAAATGCCCGGTCAGTTATTTCTGTTTTGATGAATTATTTCCCGGCTGAAAAGCAGGCTGATCCTGAAGCTCCGGTACTTTCCAAATATGCCTTTGGCACCGATTACCATTTGGTGATGAAAGATAAACTCAGCGAATTGCTTAAGTTTATCCAACTGGGAATTGCACCCTGTACAGGCCGTAGCCTGGTTGATTCAGCTCCGGTTTTAGACCGTGCATGGGCTGCCCGTGCCGGGTTGGGCTGGATTGGAAAAAACACCAACCTGATTTCGGTCGAACATGGCAGTTTCTTTTTTATCGGTGAGTTGATTATTGATCTGGAATTGCCAGTTGACCAAAAAACGGTTCGCGACCACTGCGGAACTTGTATCCGATGTATTGATGCCTGCCCAACCCAGGCTTTGGTTGCGCCTTATATTTTAGATGCCCGCCGGTGTATTTCGTACCAGACCATCGAAAACCGGGGAGATATTGATCCATCATTGAAAGGAAAGTTTGAAAACCGTGTGTTTGGCTGCGACATTTGTCAGGATGTTTGCCCCTGGAATTTAAAATCAGTAGTGCACAATGAACCTGCATTTTCTCCTGACCTTAAATTGATGAACCTTACCCGAGAGGAATGGATCGAAATGGATAAACCTTTGTTTAATGAGTTGTTCCGGAATTCGGCTGTAAAGAGAGCGCGGTTTGACGGTTTAAAAAGGAACCTGGAGTTTTTGGAAGAGTAAAAATCATGCAGGTTTTATATATTTGTGAAAAATAACCCAGCTATGACAACTATAATAATCAATGAACGATCAGCAGGTGCAAAAAAAATGATTGAATACCTCAAAACTCAATCCTACGTTACCATTATCGAGGAAAAAATCCCTAGCGCCACATTATTGAAATCAATACATGAAGCTAAAACAGGAAAAGTAACCAGGACAAAAAATGTATCCGACTTACTTGAAAAACTTAAATCGTAGCATTCGTGTTTCAAATCATTTTCACCAATCAATTCAAAAAGGATTACAAACTTTGCGAAAAGCGCAGGTATAAAATAGAACTGCTGGACGCTCTTTTAATTGAATTGGCCGAAAAAGGTACATTACCGGTTGATCATAGCCCTCATATTCTTAAAGGTAATTTTTCAGGTCTGTGGGAAGCACATATTAAACCCGATTGGCTATTGATATGGGAAAAAGATGTAAAAGGAAAGGCAATTACCCTAATCGGTACAGGCACACATTCCGACTTATTTAAATAGCCGCACCAAACAAACTAATGTCCTGCCTTTTCTAGTTTTTTTTGCGTTTCATGGGACAATACTCTGTTCAATCATCTATTTTAAATTCGGCCATAAAAACGAACCAGGTTTGAGGGGCTAAAATGGAATTTGAGATTCTCAAACATTCGTTCGATTTCATATTTCATTTAGCGGCAGTTTTTTTCAATTCGGCAATAAAGCTGGTTTTTTCATCGGCGGTAAGTAAGTCATCTCTCCGGTTTTTGTCAATATGGAAGGCCAACTGGCGGTCGTCATCGTCGGAACTTATTAATATTCCCTTATTCTCTTTGGCCAGCAACCGGGCAGTTTCAAGTATCAATTTCCCGGCCTTGGTGCGTTCGTTAACTTCTATGGTAGTCATAAATTCAAAATTTTATTCAAAATTACAACATAAGTAAGAATTTAATAATGAGATTCTTTAAAAAAAGGGAAGCAATTTGCTTCCCTTTGTGGTGCCACCTGGATTTGAACCAGGGACACATGGATTTTCAGTCCATTGCTCTACCAACTGAGCTATGGCACCTTTTTGAGTCCGGCGCGGACTTTTTCTGAAGCAATCAGGTGTCGCTTTTGGCTCTTCTGTTTCGCTTTCGGGTTGCAAATATAGACCAAATATTTAAACTACAAAAAAAAATGAATTCATCTCTGTTGTTTTTTTTGTACATGGATTATCTATATTGTCCGTTAATCATATTCACATCTAAATTTTATTGTTATTTTGGTGGCATTCAGTTGGGAATTTAATTTAAACAAATTATATGAAACACATTTTCACCTTTTTATTACTATTCTCTATTTTAAGTTATTCTGTTTCGGCCAAAACCGGCGAAAAAGACAAATCCAAAGAAAAAGCCAAAGGCGATACCATCATTTCCACTTCACTGGTTGATGGATTAAAATTCAGAAGTATTGGCCCCGCCTGGTGCAGTGGCCGTATTGGCGATCTGGCAGTCAATCCAAAAAACACGAAAGAGTATTACGTGGCCGTTGCCAGTGGAAACGTTTGGAAAACGACAAACAGCGGCACCACCTGGGACCCGGTTTTCGACAAGTACGGAGCCTACTCGATTGGTGTTGTAGAACTTGACCCGAATAATCCGAATGTGGTTTGGGTAGGAACCGGCGAAAACAACCACCAGCGTGCTTTAGGTTATGGCGATGGCGTTTACAAATCAGTTGACAGTGGAAAATCGTTCAAAAACATGGGACTGAAAGAAAGCCGTCAAATAGGTGGTATCGTCATTGACCCGCGAAATTCGAATACCGTATTTGTTGCTTGCGAAGGCTCTGTCTGGGGTCCCGGAGCAGAACGCGGCTTGTATAAAAGTACCGATGGGGGCACAACCTGGGAAAAAGTTTTGTTCGTAAGTGAAAATACGGGCATCAACAATGTGGTGGTTGACCCTTCGAATCCTGACATCATGTACGCCACATCGGAACAGCGGCGCCGGCATATTTTTACCAAAATTGGCGGTGGCCCCGAATCGGCCGTTTATAAAACAACCGATGGCGGTAAAAACTGGCGAAAAATTATGGACGGCCTTCCGAAAGTTGACATTGGCGGAATGGGTATTGATGTTTCGCCTGTTAATCCAAATATCGTTTACCTGATTGTTGAGGCACAGCATGGTAAAAGTGGGTTCTTCCGCTCTGCCGACAAAGGCGAAAGCTGGAATAAAATGAGCGATTACAATGCCAGCGGGCAGTATTATAACGAAATTGTATGCGATCCGCTGGATGCCGATAAAGTCTATTCGACCGAAACCAGAAGCCAGGTTACGGTTGATGGCGGAAAAACCTGGAATTCGCTGGGCAACAACAAACGCCATGTTGACGACCACGCGATATGGATTGACCCGAAAGACACCGAACATTTTTTGATTGGCGGCGATGGCGGCCTATATGAATCGTTTGACGGTGGCAAAAACTACGACTTTAAGGAAAATATTCCAGTCACCCAATTTTACCGGGTGAATGTTGACAATGCACTGCCATTCTATAATGTATATGGCGGGACTCAGGATAACAATTCGATGGGCGGCCCCTCAAGAACTACTTCGAATGATGGTGTTACCAACGATGAATGGTTTGTAACGGTGGGAGGCGACGGCTTCTGGATTGATACCGACCCAACGGATCCAAACATTATTTATACCGAATCGCAATACGGCGGAATGGCGCGTTTCGACCGTAAAAGCGGTGAAGACATCAGCATCAAGCCCCGCGAGCGAAAAGGTGAACTGGCCTACAAATGGAACTGGAATGCTCCGTTGTTTGTGAGTAAACACGCTCCGCAAAGGTTATATACTGCGGCAAACAAAGTTTTCCGAAGCAATGACCGGGGTAACTCGTGGCAGGTAATTTCCGACGACCTCACCACTCAAACCGACCGGAATTCATTTCCTGTAATGGGCAAATTCTGGAGTTCAGAAGCTGTTGCCAAAGATGTTTCCATCTCGCAGTGGGGCACCATTGTGGCGCTCGACGAATCACCGGTTCAGGCAGATTTACTTTATGCCGGAACTGACGACGGTGTTATTTCTGTCAGCGAAGATGCGGGCAAAAACTGGGTTCAGACCAAAACTTTCGCCGGAATTCCGGAATACACCTACGTGAGTGACCTGAAAGCCGACCGTTTTGATGCCAATGTGGTTTATGCCGCATTCGACAATTTACAGCGCGACGACTTTAAGCCATATCTGCTGAAAAGCTCTGATAAAGGAAAAACCTGGGTATCTATCGCCGGGAATTTACCCGTGAACGGAACCGTTCATTGTATCGAACAGGATTACCTGGCTCCCAACCTGTTGTTTGCGGGTACTGAGTTTGGACTGTTCTTCACTATAGATGGAGGCAAAAACTGGGCTCAGATGAAATCGGGTCTTCCAACCATTGCCGTTTTTGACATTGCCCAACAAACCCGCGAATCGGATTTGGTACAGGCCACTTTTGGCCGCGGATTTTATATTCTGGAAAACTACAGCCCCCTGCGCGAGCTTTCTCACGAACTGGCCAGCCGCGAAGCCCATATTTTTAAAGTTAAAAATGCCGATATGTACATTCAGACTTCCTCGAAAGGAAATCAGGGAAGTACCTATTACCTTGCTAAAAATCCTGATTTTGGCGCCACATTTACGTATTACCTGAAAGAGGTTCCGAAGACAAAAAAAGAACTCCGCCAGGAAGCTGAAAAGAAACTGTTCAAGGAAGGAAAACCCATTCCACAGCTCGGCATACGCGAGTTGCAACTGGAAGCCGCCGAAGAACCGGCTCATCTGATTTTCACCATTACCGATGTAGATGGAAATGTAGTCCGCCGCCTGACCAAATCTCCGTCGAAAGGAATTAACCGGATAAACTGGGATTTACGCTATGCCGGAACCCGTGCGCCACAGGGCAATAAGTTCGATCCGGTGAAAGAATCAAGGGGAAGTATTTTGGCCATGCCCGGAATATACAAAGTCGGCATGAGTTTATGGTTCGAAGGTCAGGAGAAAGAGCTGGTAGCGCCAGTCGAATTTACCTGTCAGAAACTCAACCTGGCAACGTTGCCGGCAGCCGATTACCAGGAAGTGGTGGCTTTCGGTAAAAGAGTATCTAAAATTTCAGCAGCCATCAATGGAACCAACCAGATGGCGACCGACCTGATTGCCAAGCTTGAAACCATGAAACAGGCGATTTATGCGGCCCCGGCAGCCGACCAGAAACTGATGGACGTAGCGCGTAAGCTTGGAGATCGGCTCGAAGCGCTCAAATTTAAAATGGAAGGGGAACAAGCCAAAGCCAGTTGGGAAGAAATTCCTCCGGCACAAATTCCGGTAATGGAACGGCTTGGTAACATTTCGTATGCCCACAACAGTTCTACTTCAGCAATCACTGCGTCCGAAAAAGCTGACATGGCCATTCTGGAAGAAGAGTTTCCACCCATTCTGGAAGAACTCAGACAAATGGTTGAAGAGGATATTCCTGCACTGGAAGCTGCAATGAACAAAGTCAATGCACCCTGGACACCGGGCAGATTGCCGGTCTGGAAATAAAAAAGACAACCCAACCAAAGCCTCCCCCAACCCCCTCCAAAAAGAGGGGGCTTTTTGAAATTGCAAGTCCGGAACATTTATTCAAGTTTGAGTAAATGTTCCGGGTTTTATCTCTAATTTGAAACTCTCTGAAAACTCATCACTGCGACTGCAAACTGACTATTGCCCTAACTCATTTCTGATCATATCCTCAATCTCCCTGGCCACTTCAGCCATATCCCTGCCTTTCGGATCAATCGGATCAAAGACCGTCAATTTAAGATTCACTCCTAAAGTCATTGGAAAATATCCATGCTTCATCAATTCGTAATTGCCATCTATCGCAAACGGAACGATCAGCGCTGATGGAGAAGTTTTGTATAATGAAGCTATTCCGGCAGGCATAAATGGTTTTAAAAGTCCGTTTTTACTTCGTGTACCTTCAGGAAAAATGCAGGCTGCATAGTTATTTTCTTCGATATGTTTGCCGAGCAGAAGAATATCCTTGACTGCCTGTCTGGGATTTTTGCGGTCAATCAGAACTGAACCACCATGACGCAGGTTGTACGAAATACTTGGAATACCTTTACCAAGCTCAATCTTGGAAATAAATTTCGGATGGTTTTTCCTGAAACCGACAATGATAGCGGGTATGTCAAGTGTGCTTTGATGATTGGCCACTATAATGATGGGACGGTTTTGAGGTATTTTTTCCAGGCCCTTAAAGGTGATTTTTGTACCTAAAACCTTCAGGCTGTACAGCAAACCAAAATTCATCACATCAACAGCCTTTTTGCGCACCGGATAACCCCATATCCAGTTGGTAAACATCTGGACCGGATGAAAAATGAGAAGTAAAAGTCCAAAAATGATCAGGTAAACAGGAGTCAGGAGGTAAGACAGTATTTTCTTCATGATGAATGATACTTTTAAGCAAGACAAAATAATCAAAAAAAATCAAGCTTTTATAAAATAATTCGCTGCTAGCTAAGTAATAACCAGAACTAATCATTTCGGGCTAAAAGCAGTTTTTAGTTTAAATCAAAGAATGATTTTTAAGCCATATTATTTTGTAATTTTAAAATCAGATAAACTATCTGCTTAAAAATCGTGTGCATTTGCATTTTGTCCGTTAGAACATGAATATCAATAGAGGATCCTGTAGATGAAAAACTGTTGTCCGTTAGGACATCAACAGGGATTTATTAATTCCCTATGGGAATTGGATTCTCTCATTCAAAATAATTCTATTGACATTATTCTCCTCCGGAGAATTTTAAAAAGACTAAATGAACGAAATCTAATCAATTATCCCTTATGAAAATCATTATTCTTCTTGTTTTACTCCTGACTTCCGGTCTGAATGGATTTTCACAGGAAGTAAAAAACCTGGCCGAGAAACTTGGATTCGATCGCAATGCCAAACTACTCATTGTCCATGCCGACGATCTGGGCTTGTCGCATGCTACCAATAGCGCTGTTATGGAGGCTTTTCAGAAAAGCGGCATCACTTCAGGAAGCATTATGGTGCCTTGTCCATGGTTTCCGGAGATTGCCGAATTCGCTAAAAATAATCCAAATTTCGATATTGGCATTCACACCACTCTGACCTCCGAATGGGACAAATACTTCTTTGGTGGCATTTTGCCTGCATCCGATATTCCCGGTTTGCTCAATAAAAACGGATATTTTTACCCTTCGGTTGAAGCTTTTGCGCAACATGCCAATGCAGCAGAAGTGGAGAAAGAATCCAGGGCTCAAATTGAAAGAGCGCTTTCCTTTGGTATAAAACCTACTCACTTGGATAACCACATGGGAACCGTACTGGCCTCTCCTGAATATTATCAGATTTTACTCAAACTGGGAAAGGAGTATCGGCTCCCGGTTTTAATTCCGGCAGATATAATAGCCGGAATTTCGCCCCAGTTACTTGAGGTCTTGAGCAAGGATAATATTTTGGTCGATCATTTATTCATGATTAACCAGGCCAGTCCGGCAGAAAAATGGGGTGAACCTTACCTGAAGTTCATTGCTGATATGAAGCCGGGCTTGAACGAAATTATCGTCCATCTGGCATACGATAATGATGAAACCCGTGCAATCATGATCAATCATCCTGATTTTGGATCGGAGTGGCGGCAACACGATCTGGATTTTGTTTTGAGCGATGATTTTAAAAAAGCAATAAAAGATCATGACATCAAACTGGTAACCTGGAGGCAAATCGGCAAGGTGCAATACCCAGCAAAAGAGTGATCAGTCGCAGTTATCAGTTATTCATTCATTATTCTAAACCTAAATCTTATTATTATGAAACGAATTATCCATTTACTATTGCTTGTTTTTAGTTTTGGTGTTCTGTTTTCACAAAATCAGAGCAGCGAAATGTTATCGCTTTCACAGATCAAAAAAAATGTAAAGACTAAACGTATTGGTAGTTTTGATCAGACCGGCGGAAATGGCGATTGCCTGAGCGGAATTGCCAACGGTGAAAAGCGCGTAATCATGGATGTAAAAGGCGCCGGCATTATCAACCACATCTGGATTACCATAGCTCCTGAAGCGGCGAAGGCAAGCCGGAACGACATCATTCTGCGAATGTACTGGGACGGAAATACGTTTCCATCGGTCGAATCGCCCATTGGTCCATTCTTCGGAAACGGTTGGAACGAAACATACAATTTTGTGACGACTCCACTTTCTGTATCACCAGGATGGGGAAAATCGTATGTCAGTTATTTTGCCATGCCTTTTGCCAGTGGCGCTAAAATCGAAATTGAAAACCAGACCGGCGAAAAAATCAACTCTTTTTATTTCAACATTGATTACCTTGAAGTACCTGCTTTGCCGGAAAATTCAGGACGTTTTCATGCCTGGTACAACCATGAAATCACCGATGCCCTGCCCGATGGCGAAAACGAATGGGGATTACTGGGCGAAACCGGGAAAAATCCAAAGGGTGAAGGCAATTACCTGTTTGCCGACATTCAGGGAAAAGGGCATTTTGTAGGCGTGAATTACTATGTGAATTGCCCTTCGACCATGTGGTATGGCGAAGGCGACGAAATGGTATTTATTGACGGTGATACAACTCCAACAATAGTGGGTACCGGAACCGAAGATTTTTTCAATACTTCGTGGTGTCCCAAAGAGCTGTTTCAGCATCCGTATTATGGCTATCCCCGGGTAAACAACGAAACCGGCTGGCTGGGACATACGCATGTTTACCGCTTCTTTATTGCCGATCCGGTTTATTTTGACAATTCATGTAAATTTACCATTGAGCATGGGCACAACAATAACCTGACACTCGATCTGGCTTCTGTGGCTTACTGGTACCAGGATAAAGCTTCTGCACTACCACGTACATTTACCAAAGAAGAACGGGTGCACAAACCCATCATCGGAGCTTCCGAAATCCACAAATGGCGCGATGCCTGGCGGATTGAAAACAAAGAAAAAAGCAAGTTGTGGGGCGACGAGAAAAGAGAGGGAAAATAAAATGACCAACAACGATATTCTCAAAAAACTGCGCGTTGCACTGAAACTTCGCGATGACAACATCATCGAAATATTAAAACTGGTTGATTTCCCCGTTTCGAAAAGCGAAATAAGCGCATTGTTCCGGGCAGAAGACCACCCAAATTATGTGGAGTGTGGCGACCAAATCCTTCGGAATTTCCTGAACGGATTGATTATTTACATGCGCGGGCCGGCTAAAGAGGAACCAAATCCTGAACTTGATAAAAAGGTTGAGAAAAAAGCAAAGCCATTGGTGATCATCAAAAGATCGAAAAGACCGAGAATCGAATAATATGTGCGTTTGAGTTTATATTCTATTTTCCCGGAATTGCCGGTATTTTTGGTTTTCCGGCTTCAACCCAGGCCGAATAAATTAAGGTAGCCGTTACTTTTGATGATTCTTCCAGAAGTCTGACAGTAAAAATATTTGTTTTATCCCAAAGGTTCTTATAATAAACTTCGTTGTATTGTTTTTCTGCCACTTCATAAGCACTACTATCTGCGTGCAATATCAAATCAATGTTTGAATGATTGGTGTATAAATAGTTAAAGATGTACGACTGAACACCTTTTATTTTGCGGCATGTGGAATTTTTAAACTGAATTTCACCCATATTGCGGTCAATCATCGTTTCTTCGTACCGGCGATGAATACCGGTTTGACCTGTTAATTGTCCGTCGTAATTGGCTGCAATATGCAAGGGCATAAATCCATCCCCGACATAATGACCCAAGTTTGCAGCAGTTAATGCTGCCCGGTTCCAATCGCCCAACTTTAAATCCTGAACCAGCGCCCGGTATGTTGAATCGGTTGCCCAGGGCAAAGTTCCCTCTTTCTTTACCTTCTCTTTTCCATATTTCCGGCAGGCCATTTTGAAATTCTCCACAATCCGGTGCTTGTTGTTGAAATCTTCGTAATTGTCGATATCAATAAAGTGCCTGACAAATTCAGTTTTGTCTTCTCTTTTTCTTTTGTCAGCATCCGAACCATGATCGCCAAGCATTACTGCCCAGGCTTTTAAATGCTTCAATTCCTTTGGAAAGAATTCAACACACGACGAATTGATTTTTCGGTGAGCTTTTTCACCCCAACTGCACAGGCCAACCAAAAGGATGAATAAAAACGAGTATCGAAACAAGGCAGAATTCATAATTAGAAATTAAAATCTGTGTTAAAATAACTCAAAAAAAGATTGGATTTACCCGGGAAACAAAAAGGTGCTCAATTTCTTGGGCACCTTTTCTTTTTAGGTTGAGGTTCCTGGCGGATTCGAACCGCCGTACACGGTTTTGCAGACCGCTGCCTAACCACTCGGCCAAGGAACCAATATTGGCTTCAATCCCTTATTGGGTGGGCAAAGATAACAAAAAAAATGTCCCACAAACAAGAATAAACGGGTGTACAATAAAATTCCCTTTTTCAAAAATTAACTACGAAGTGGTTGAATGTGAATAGCCCTGAGTGAAACTCTTGGGACAAGGTACGATGATTTTTAACAACCCTGTAAAGGATTGAATTTGTTCATTTCTGATATTCAACACTTAGAAGGGTTGATGTTCATTAAATGCATTGATTTGCCAAATTTTGTTAAATCCTGTAACGAATTGACTGTTTAATCGTCATATTCCATTGTAAGAATTTTCAGAAACAGAAAACAGAAGAGTCAATAAATTTCATTTGCCGGTGATTTGGGTTTGCTTCGATCTGATAAACTCAAATATTGACCGCTTAACAGTTTAATATCGGTCATTCATCGAAAAAAATATAACTCAGAAAACAATATTCACGAATTTTGAATTGAAAACAAGCAGAAAACAAAGCCATGATCAGATTAAACAACATTCACAAATCCTATGAAATGGGAAGCAACAGTCTCCATGTTCTGAAAGGCATAGACCTCCACATTGAACAGGGAGATTTTGTTTCTATCATGGGTTCCTCCGGGTCCGGAAAGTCAACACTCCTGAACATTTTGGGGATGCTCGACAATTACGACAAAGGAACTTACCATTTGTCGGGAAACCTTATCGCAAACATGAGTGAGAAAAAATCCGCCAAACTTCGTAACGAAATGGTTGGTTTTGTATTTCAGTCGTTCAACCTGATTTCGTTTAAAAATGCCATGGAAAATGTGGCCCTTCCACTTTATTATAAGGGCATTCCACGAAAAAAGCGAAACCAGATTGCTATGGAATACCTCGAAAAACTGGGATTGAAAGAGTGGGCGCACCACATGCCCAACGAAATGTCGGGTGGCCAGAAACAACGGGTTGCCATAGCCCGCGCTTTGATTTCGAATCCCAAAATTATCCTCGCTGACGAACCCACCGGAGCGCTCGATTCCGCAACTTCGTATGAAGTGATGGATATATTAAAAGATGTAAACGATTCAGGAATTACCGTCATCATCGTTACCCACGAACACGACATCGCGGCCATGACCAGTCAGATCATCCGGCTGAATGACGGACGGATTCATGAAATTATCCGCAATGGTGAACTGAAAAAGTTCCAGAAAAATTACATCCACGGACTGGAAACCGCTTAATACCTGAACTATGTTTGACATTGACAAATGGCAGGAAATTCTTGCCACCATCAAAAAAAATAAGATGCGGACTTTCCTCACCGGATTCTCGGTAGCCTGGGGGATTTTCATGCTGATGATTTTGCTGGGTTCAGGAAACGGGTTAAGCAACGGCGTTGCAGCCAATTTCATGAACGACGCTATAAATGCCATGTGGATTTGGAATGGAAAAACAACCCTGCCCTACGAAGGTATGAAATCAGGCCGGAATATTGATTTTCGAAATCAGGATCAGGATATTGTTCAGAAAGTTCCCGGAGTCGGGGTTTCTTCAGGACGATATTTTATTGGAAATACCCGGTATTCATACAACAAGGAATCTGGCGAATATACTACCATTACCTGCCAGCCTGAATTAAAGGAAGTCGAAAACACCATCTTAAATGAAGGCAGGTTTATCAACAAAATTGATATCCTTCAAAATCGAAAAGTTGTAGTCATTGGAACTGATATCAAGACTGCACTCTTTAAAGACTCTGCAGCTGTTGGTGAGTATGTCAACATCAATAATGTACTATTTAAAGTGGTTGGTATTTGCTCCGAGCCCGGATCAACCAGAAACCGGAATGCTTACATGCCGCTTTCAACGGCTCAAATGATTTTTAGTGGTTCGAACCGATTGCATAACCTGGCGCTGACAATCAACGCAGAAACCCTCGAAGAAAGCCAGGCCATTGAGGAACAGATCAGAAAAGCTTTGGGCAAACAACATAAATTCGACCCTAAAGATGAAAGCGCTATCGGCTTGTACAACAAACTGGAAAATTACATTCAAACCATGAGGATTTTTCAGGCCATAAAAATTTTCATCTGGATAATTGGAATGGGAACATTAATTGCCGGTATCGTTGGTGTTAGCAACATCATGCTGATTGTAGTAAAGGAACGGACCAAGGAAATCGGGATCCGCAAGGCAATAGGTGCAAGTCCTTCTTCAGTAATTGCCTTAATTTTGCTTGAATCAATCATGATTACCACCATTGCCGGATACATAGGTTTGGTGCTTGGAACCGGACTAATGGAGTTGATCAATTATTTAATGGTACAAGCTGCCGGGCCTACTCCTGATCCACAGGGTACCATCTTTATGAATCCGACCGTGGATATCAATATTGCTGTATCGGCCACCCTTCTCCTGATTGTTGCAGGTGCCATAGCAGGATACATTCCTGCCAAACGGGCAGCCAGTATTAAACCTATAGTTGCATTAAGAGACGAATAACAGCCCCACTCCACCCTCCCGGAAGGGGAGGGCTTGAAGAGTTGCTCTTTTAGCATTTGCACAAAAAAGAAAATTAAATATCCAATAATGAATAATCAACACTCAATATCCAAAACAAGCACAATCTTAATCACCCCTCCTGCGGAGGGGCAGGGGGGAGGCTCGTATGTTTGACTTAGACCTTTGGAGCGAAATTGTCAGCGCCCTTAAGAAAAACCGACTTCGGAGTTTCATGACTGCCTTCGGGGTATTCTGGGGAATTTTCATGCTTATCATCATGTCGGGAGCAGGAAAGGCGCTTGAAAACGGTGTACTAGACGGTGTACGGGCTTTTGCAACCAATTCCGCCTTTTTCTGGACTGAACGGACAAGCGTACCTTATGAAGGATTTCAGCGTGGACGCCGGTGGAGCTATGAAAATGCCGATATTCAATATATTCGTGAAAATGTTAAAGAAGTTGAATATTTATCACCACGATTATTCGGAAATTTCCAGGGTGGCACAAATACTGTCCGTGGTGAGCGAACCGGAACTTTTAACATGTATGGCGATTATCCCGATTACTTTAAAATAGACCGATGGACACCTGTAAAAGGCAGACTAATCAATGAAATTGATATCCTTCAGGAACGAAAAGTTTGCAACATTGGTGAACGGGTTGTGGAAGTCATGTTCGGAAAAGAGGAAGACCCGATTGGTCAATATCTTAAAATTAGCGGGGTTTACTATCAGGTTGTTGGCGTCATTCACGCTGAAACCCGCATCAACATTGGTGGAGGGAAAAAAGAAGAAACCATAATCATCCCCTTCTCAACCATGCAGACAGCATACAATATGGGGAAAGTGGTCCATTTTTTCTCGGTTACTTCACAAAAAGGAACCAAGGTGAGCGATTTGGAAGAGAAACTGAAGAAAATCTTAAAAGAACGGCATAAGGTCGCCCCGGAAGATTTGCAGGCAATCGGATCGTTCAATATCGAAAAGGAATTTGTTAAATTTTCGGCCCTGTTCCTGGGTATTCAGGTCCTAACCTGGATTGTTGGTATCGGAACGCTGTTGGCTGGTGTTATTGGGGTAAGTAATATTATGCTCGTAATTATTAAAGAGCGGACACAGGAAATCGGCATTCAGAGGGCTATTGGAGCTACACCGGCAACTGTAATTAAACATATTGTTGCTGAAAGTGTATTCCTGACAGTGATGGCAGGCTATATCGGTTTATCGCTGGGAGTTGGCTTACTTGAATTGTTAAACCAAATACTTATTAAAGCAAGCGAATCCGGAAGTGAGATATTTTTCCGTAGTCCGGAAGTAAATCTGACCATGGCGCTCTCCGCTCTTGGCGTACTGGTTATTTCAGGAATTATTGCAGGACTTATTCCTGCGAAACGGGCTGTTAGTATTAAGCCAATAGATGCAATCAGGGATGAAGGATAATAACAGAAAAACAGAAACATATAAAAAACAAAACCATGAAAAAAATTTTTAAAATCTTAGGAATTATAATCCTTGTTGGGATTTTCGGGGGAACCATTTATTTCCTCTACACCAAATCGAAAAAAGCGCCTGAAGTTTTCGAAACCAAAAATCCGTTTGTAACCAACGTGGTTCGCAAAACGGTTGCTACTGGTTCTGTTGTTCCGCGTAAAGAAATCGAAATTGTGCCCCAGGTTTCAGGAATTATTGACGAACTGTACATTGTAGCGGGCGACTTTGTCAAAAAAGATCAGGTGATTGCCAAAATCAAGATCATACCTGATATGGTGAACCTGAACAATGCCGAAAACCGTTTGAACCGTGCCCGGTTAAACGCCGATGATGCAAAAATTGATATTGATCGCCAGCAAAAGCTTTTTGATCAGAAGGTTATTTCTTACGAAGAGTACAAAAAATCGAAGGTAACCTATGATGCGTCACGCGAAGAATTGTCGGCTGCCGAAAATAATCTGGATTTAATTAAAAACGGTGTAACAAAAAAGGCACTGTCAGCTACTAATACGCTTGTTCGTGCAACAGTTAACGGAATGGTACTTGATGTACCGATCAAAGAAGGGAACTCAGTTATTCAGTCGAATACGTTTAACAACGGAACAACCATTTGTACTGTGGCCGATATGCAGGATATGATTTTTAAAGGCAAAGTTGACGAAACCGAAGTTGGAAAGATCAAAGAAGGCATGAACATTGAACTGGAAATCGGGGCCATTGAAAAAGATAAATTTGGCGCAGTTCTCGAATACATTGCTCCAAAAGGGAAAGAAGAAAACGGGGCTATTCAGTTCGAAATTAAAGCTAATGTCGTTCTGAAAGAAAATCAGTTCATCCGGGCCGGATACAGTGCAAATGCAAATATTGTTCTTGAGAAAAAGGACAGTGTACTGGTTATTCCTGAAGGATTACTGAAGTTTGAAAAAGACTCTTCGTTTGTTGAAATTGAAACTGCAACACCTCAGGTTTTTGAAAAACGAATGGTAAAGACCGGAATTTCGGATGGAATCAATATAGAAATTGTAAAAGGATTGACTAAGACTGAAAAGGTAAAAGGTGAAAAGATTGATCCTAAAAAAGTGAAGGAAGAAGAAAAGAAAAAAGCATAAACAAACATTAAAAAATATACGAATGAAACGAATGTACAGCCTAATTGCCGCAGCTTTCATGCTGGTTGTTTTCACAAGCGCCCGGGGGCAGTCGCTCTGGTCGTTACAAAAATGCATAGATTATGCGCTTCAAAACAACATTCAGATCAAACAGCAGGCATTGAATTCAGAATACTACAACAATCAGCTCGGACAGGCCAAGTTTAACCGCTTGCCCAACCTGAATGCCGGATTTCAGAATAACATGAGTTTTGGACGGACAATTGGTCCAGACAATATTTATCTCGACATCAACTCAAACTCCACTTCCGGAAGCCTGAACTCGAATGTGACTATTTGGAATGGGTTCACGCTTACCAACTCAATTAAAATGGCCGATATGGATTTGCGTGCCAGCCTGGAGGAAATGAAAAAGGCCAAAGATGATATCATGCTCAATATTGCCGCGTCGTATCTCGAAATCCTTTTTGCTGACGAATTAGTCGTGGTTGCAGAAGATTTACTAAAGATTACACAACTTCAGATTGACCGCACAACCAAACTGGTTGAAGCCGGTAGTCTGGCCAAAGGAAGCCTTTTAGAAATTGAAGCTCAGTATGCCCGTGAGGAATTGAATGTAGTTAACGCACAGAACAGACTTCAACTGGCCTATCTGGCGCTTTATCAGCTTCTTGAAGTACCTTCAACCGAAAGTTTCAAAATTGAGAAACCAACCTTACCTGAAATTGGCGCTAATTTGAGCCTGTTGAACTCTATGGATGTATTTAGAAATGCAGTTCAACTAAAACCGGCAGTGAAAGGCGCCGAATTTAAACTGGAAAGCGCCCGTAAACAATTGCTGATTGCGAAAGGAGGTTTAATGCCTACTCTTTCGTTTGGTGGCAACTATTACAACTTTTATAATAACAAATATACAGATCGATATGGAAATAAATTACTTTTTGATAGTCAGTTTAAAACCAATGAACGTTATGGTTTTGGTGCATCACTCAATATTCCAATCTTCAATCGTTATCAGGCAAAAACCGGAGTAAAAAATGCACAAATCCAGCTCGAAAATACAGAATTGCAATTACAGAATACCAAAAATTTGCTCCGTAAAGATATTGAACAGTCCTATACCAATGCTTTGGCTGCATTTAAAAGATATATTGCCAATCAGAAAACTGTAGTTTCCTCTAAAGAAGCTTTCCGTTACACCGAAGAAAAATTTAATGTGGGTATGATCAATTCGGTTGAATATAACCAGAGTAAAAACAACCTTTCGAAAGCCCAGAGCGACTTGCTTCAGGCCAAATACGAATACATTTTCAGGACCAAAATATTAGATTTCTACAACGGCCAGGCTATTGAGCTGTAGTATTGATGTAATTCCCTTTCATAAAGTACATATATTTTAGTTTTGCCCGCCTGTGTCAGCAGGCGGGTTTTTTTATACCTGTTTCTGTCATTGCAACTGCATTGTCCTGAGTTTGTAGCTTTCGCAGAGGTAATTCTAAAGTCAAAAAAAAGACCGGCGGAAATTACCTACATTAAAACACATTTCCCTTATTGTGAGTTACTTAAAAAAGATGTAAATTTGATAATCACAAAAATATTTTCAGGAGTTTATAGGTAATAGCCAGTATTTGAGTTTACTTATTTCTTGTTTGATTTCACTGTGGGTTGGGCATGCTCATGCTTTTCTTTTTTCCTTAAATCTCCTTTTTACTCAGCGACAATCCTGATTGGTTAGTTCAACCGTAGGACTGTTTAGAAATTGACAAAATAGTTTTCTACAGCAATACGAAGATGCTTTTATTTTTATCAATTTTAGGTATTTTGCTATCTGTAATTCTGTTGTATTTCAATTCAAGAAAAAATACATCAACCATATACCTTGGTGTTTTCTTTTTACTGTTAAGTTTATACGGGTTCTATCAATATGTACTGCTTTATTCAAAGTCAGTTTTTCTAGTAAGCCTCTTTCTTTTTAATATAGCAATTATCTGTTCCCCGCTTTATATCATTGGGCCGATGCTGTACTGGTATATCCGGAGTGTACTGACAGATAATTCCCGTTTGAAACGAAAGGATATCTGGCATCTGCTACCGATGATGATTTTCTTCATTGCTGCAATTCCTCATGCTTTTGTCCCGTGGCATGAGAAAGTGGAGGTTGCCAGAAAAGTGGTTGAGGATGCGGGGTTCATTGAGGTTTACAAAGCTACCTTATTAACCAGAATATTCTCTCCTGCTTCAGGCTTCCTTACCCGTCCCATTCTGATTTTGGGATATACGCTTTGGTCGGCCGGATTATTCATCAATTATCTGATAAAAAAGAAAGTTTCGGTAGTTTTATCAAAACAGCATTTTATGAAAAAATGGCTGTTTCTTTTCCTGGGATTTCTGCTGATACTGGAAGTAACCCAAATTCTTCTCATCATCAGGGCTTTTGAAACGCATTTTTCCGAACTGTTTTTCGCCCTTAATGTGATACGGATTTTATCAGTAGCCGGACTTATTGGCTTGTTTATCTCACCATTCTTTTTCCCCGCCATTTTATATGGGTTACCCCGGGTGCCTGAATTAATATTAACATCAATCACCGAAAAAGTGGACCCGGACCATGTACCAGGCGATCCCCCAAAAAAAACAAATCCTTTTGAAACCGATTACCTCATTTCCATTCATCATAAAGCAGATTCCTGCATGAAGGAGGCACAACCCTATCTTCAACCCGATTTTAACCTGGCTCATCTATCGGTTCACACCCAAATCCCGGTACATCATCTTTCCTATTTTTTCAGGGAAGAAAAAAAACAGCACTTTAATGATTACAGGAACGAATGGCGTGTTAACCATGCAAAAAACCTCATTCGAAAAGGCAGGGCTAACGAGTTCACACTGGAAACAATTGGACTACAATCCGGATTTTCATCCCGCAATACTTTTCTTGCCACCTTTAAAAAAGTGGAAGGAATCACTCCCAGTACTTTTGCAGCTCAAATAAAAAATTAGTTTTCAGCTCCTGCTTTAATTCCTTGCATCAATTTTATAAAAACGATGCAAGGATAGTCCCTTTTTATTTCCCCATTATTGATTCAATCCTGAACTTTACCATTGCGATTTAAAAAAAATGATTATCCACTGTATTACCTTATTGGAAATGATTGACGTCCAATTGTCATTTCGGATTCGAAGGTAAGCTGCATATTCTGTGTTTGTTGATTCAAAAATTGCATTAGAAAATTTAACAAAATATTAATCTAAAATTTTACGATTATGAAAAATTTTACTTCGCATTTATTTAAACTGTTTGTTTTCAGTTGCATTCTTTTCCCGTTGCTTTTCCTGGGAGCATTCAAGGCCACGGGTGCTGGCACATGGAATTCTACTTATTACCTGATACGATCTCAAAATACCGATGATGGTAAAGTTGAATTTGATTTTATGTTTCAAAAGGTTGGAGGGGATGGTAGTGTTATCCCATACGGTACGCCGGTATATCTCCAATATCAAAGTACAACAGGGGCCTGGTTTCACTGTTTTGACGTTTATCAAACTGGAGAAGATACCCGATCATATAGAATTGAAAGTATAAACGCCACTGCTCAATGGAACGGTGGTGGACCTGAAGATTTTAACGGTTGGGGAGCTGGAAATTATCACGGATATATATTAATGACGAATCCAACCTCGACGTACAACTCTCCCATTTTTTTCCGTTGGGTTCAGGATGGTGATGTAGAAGGAATTTTTACGTTAACATTTTATAAACCCACTGCACCCATTGGTTTATCCGCATCAACCAATGTTTGTAACCAGGTTAATCTTACCTGGAACCAGCCCAGTAATTACCGGGCAGGTACAAACACTTATTATATATACAGAGATAACAGCTCTAGCTATTTAGGCACCTCAACAACAACATCATATACAGATAACACTCCGGCTGACGGAACATCCTATAGTTACAAGGTGCGCATGTATAACAATTATCAATATGGAGAATATTCAAGCGAAGTTTCCGGAAATTCAAAAGCAATTCCCGTGGCGCCGTCCAATGTCAGCGCATCTTCAAACAGGTGCGACGGAACCATTTATGTTCAATGGCAATGGTCTGCTCAAACTCCCACTAATTTTGAGATACAACGAAGTACAAGTTCTTCCGGGACATATACATCGTTAAGCAGTACATTGCCGGGAGACCGGAATTATTATGAAGATACAGCTCCGTTAAGAAATACAACTTATTTTTATAAAGTAAGAGCCAAAAATGACTGTACTGACTGGGGAACTCTCTCGAGTGCAGTTTCAGGATTGTCTCCCAATTCTCCTTTAGCACCCTCCAACTTTGCTAATACGATCTCAAATAACATTATACATTTAACCTGGACAGATAATGCATCGGATGAAACCAAATATGTGTTAACAAAAACGAATGTAAGTACAGGAATTACCAATGATTATGATCTGGCAGTAAACGCCGCATCTTATAATGATGCTGAAGTGGAACTTTGTGTGCCATATACCTATAAGTTAAAAGCCATGAATGCCTGCGGAAATTCTTCGACGGTAATGCTGGAAAACATCGGTTTAACGCCTGATCTGAGCAACACGTTCTGGGCAGGATCATTTAAAGCCTCAAAAGGATACTATCCCGATATTGTTCATCTGGAATGGGACAATAACAACAGGCACCTGATCGATATTTTTTACATTTACCGCAAAGTGTACGGAACTACAAACCAAACCTTATTAACCACTTTAAACGGAACTTTAACCACTTTTGACGACAAATACGCCGCCAATGGTGTTCTTTATGAATATTCGATCAAAGCGGAAGGCATGTGTAATACAACTTCTGTTTTCAGTAATGTGGTATCTTCTGTTGGATTTAAAGTGCCAACAGCTACCATCAGCGGAAAAGTTACTTACCGCGATGGCAATCCGACAAAAGACGTTACGATTACTGCCGAAAGTACTGAGCTACCGGTGTTCTCCAGTATTTCGCTTAATGGTACGGATGCATACATGCAAATTGATGATCTGGAAGCCGATTTGCCTGTCTTTACATTTCAGTCGTATATCCGTTTCGATGATACCGGGGATGCGGCTATTTTTAACAGGGGAACTCAGTACAAATTAAAATACGAATCAGACTCATTAGTTTTCAATGTGGGTGGAAATGCTTTAAGTGTTGCATATACTCCTCCGGTTGATACATTTATTCAGGTAACCACAGTGTTTGATGGCGCTAAAAGTTATATCTACATTGACGGAGAGTTGAAAGCAGATAAATCAGGTGTTTCGGCACCACCCTCCAATACCGGCAGTTTCATTATCGGTAAGGAAGGGACAGCCGGTTTTTTCGATGGGTATATTGATGAAATCAGGTTGTGGAAAACAGCGCTCAGCAGCAGTCAGGTCAGTATTAATTACAACACATACATTAATGGTAACGAAACTGATTTAATGGGCTACTACAGATTGAACGAAAATGTGGCTATCAATATGTTTTTTGATGTATCGAGATCAGGAAACAGTTATAACGAAAACCATGGTACCCTGCATAATTGCACATACGCAAATGTAAATCCGCTTATTGAACAGTTATGGTTTAAAGCACTTACTGACGAAACAGGGAATTATCTCATTACCGGTATTCCTTATTTAAGCGGAGGTTCGATCTATAAGATTGTCCCAATGCTGGCTCCTCACGAGTTCAATCCGGGATACAAAACTTTGTTTGTCGGCGATGGGGCAAGTGTTCACAATAACATCGACTTTTCAGATATTTCCACGGTTCCGGTTACTGTGGAGGTATTTTACAACAATACTGCTTTTCCCGTAAAAGGAGTTTGGGTAAAACTGGATGGCCAGGTACAAGTGGACAAAAACGAACAAATCGTTCAGACCAAGGAAGATGGAACAGTTACGTTTGAAGTTCCCTATGGCAATCACTACCTTTCTTTTGAAAAACAAAGCCATCAATTTGAAAAAACTTACTACCCTGGAGTCGTTGAAGGCAATATACTGAGGCACAATTTCAATGAGCCAATTCAGGTTAATATCAAGGACATTACCCGGGTAAAACTTGCAGGAAAGGTAGTTGGAGGACCTATTGAAGCTGCAAAAGATTTGCTATCAAATACAAATCCAACCAAAAACAATATTGGGGAAGTAAGTATCGAACTAACGACCGAACGCGGATTTAATATTGATTTGGATGCAAACCTTGATCCGCTTGATGATACTCCAAAAACGGTCTCAACTACTACAGACCCTGAAACCGGTTATTTTGAATTCTCTTTATTGCCGGAAAAATACAAGCCAAACGGTCCGCTATCAATTAAAATTATAAATAGTACTTATACGTTCGGTTCAGAGGAGGACCTTGCGATCATTGATATGTCGTCGAAATTCATCCAAATGAGCGAAACCGACAGTATTTTTGTAAACAAGGTATTCTCTCATTTAGATACTACGGCTGTTTATAACTTGCGAAAAGACTGGATATACCGGAGCGAAGCCGAATTTTCAGTTTTAAACAAGGACGGTGGGAAGATTATCAGCGCAACTGAGTTTGTTTACATAAATGAAGGTGATTCTGTAACTATTCCACTGGCAACCGAAGAGAACAATGCCATAGTTTATCCTTTTGGAAAGCCAATATTCTTATTCGGAAATGAGTATTCAATAGCGCTTAAAGCTTTCGAGCAATATGTAAATGCCGATAACAATAAAACTGACGAGGTGCCTGTTACCGATGGCGTTTTACTTATAAATAACGAATTGGCTTTGCAGGATAAGGTCGTGGAATTGTCATTGGATGAAAATGGGGAAGCCGAATACAAATTTTTGACCGATTTTCCGAACATTGCCAGTCCTTACACTAAAAATCTCAACATAACCTTTAAAGCCGGACCAACAATGGTTCAATGGCCTACATACGAAGCCTATATTTTGGGAGGAAGGCCAACTGGTAACAATTTTGTTACAACCGGACCATCGGTGGTCGATTATATTTTAAGAGATCCTCCGGGTTCCGGCAGTTCGGCAACACTTGAAAAGGGATTTGTTAACGTTCAAAGTTATAACTGGTCGTTATCCAATACAACCGATATGAGCTTAGGATTGGCCTATCAGATGGGCGTAAAAATAGCCACTCAGGCGGGATCGCCCTTTTTTATGGTACAAACAGAATTTGCTACAGATAATTTTATTAAAGGAACAATCCAAAATTCTTATACCGGTGGAAATGGTTACGATCAAACAACCCAATTAAATTTCGACGAATCATTTTCAACATCAGATGATCCTCTTTTTGTAGGTTCCGATGGCGATGTTTTCATCGGTCATTCTACCAATATCATATATGGTATCAGCAAAATCATGAAAATAATGCCCGGTACCGAAGTTCCTTCAGGACAACAGCCAATTGCAGTAAATAGTTCTTACGCCATAGCTATTGAAGACGGTCTTCGCGTTAATCCTGAATTTGACACCTATTTTATTTATTCCCAGCGAATTATTGAGGATGAAAATATTCCTCATTTAATAAAACTGAGAAATATAATCCTGGAGAAAAATTACTATCAGAAAGTATGTATCGACATAACCGATCCAAAATATGGGTCCGACAACGACGACAATCAACTTTGGGGAAGCAGCGCATCGGATGATTTTTATGACGGGCCAAGTTATAAATATACAGGACCAGCTGAAGTGATTGATTCTGTGAGGTATTATAACCAGCAAATTGCAAACTGGAAGGAAGTGTTGGCCATGAATGAATCACAAAAACTGAATGCCCTGGCCGATGAAAATCATCAAAATATTTCTTTTGGTGCCGGTAGCGTTTATCAATCAAGTATTGGAAGTCAGGATTCCTATGTGAGTAGGACAAAATTTGGTTTTTCTGTTGGAGCGGAAGTTGCGATGTCTTTAGGCTTCTCGTTAAACTCATTCGGATTTAGGTTAGACGCAGCAATTAAAAATACAACCAGTGGCGAGAAAATCTGGTCCGATGGTTCAACAACTACAACCAACGTGGGCTACACGCTTTCCGATCAGGATCCGTACAATTACATTACGGCCGATGTGCTGAAATGCCAGAGTGGAAACGGACCTGTATTTAAAACACGGGGGGGCCAAACGTCCTGTCCGCACGAACCGGAAGAATTGACCCAGTATTTTGATCCGGGAAACCAAACCTTGAATTTTGCCACGATGAGAATCGAAGGTGGAAAAATAGCGGTGGCCAACCCAGTTTCGCCGGTAGTACCTGAAACTGCTCCGGCCTTATTTACCGTTTACCTTACCAATGTTTCCGAAGCTGAAAAAGACGGTTGGTATATCTTCGGGGTGGATAATACTACCAATCCAGACGGGGCAAAAATAATGCTGGACGGAAGCACCATTAACGACGGTATTGCTGTTTTTGTTCCCTATGGGAAAACGCTTGTTAAAACACTTGAAGTATGGAAAGGGAGAGTAGATGTGAACGAATACGAAGATTTATCTATCTACCTGGGTTCGACCTGCGAAAATTATTGGGAAACAGTTTCGATTTCGGCCTATTTTGAAGCTGCCTGCAGCCAGGTCGAATTTGAATATCCCGGAAATGGATGGGTGATTAATGCAAATGATGACGATAAAATGCTTGTTAAAGCCAGTGGTTATAATCTGCAGCACACTGGTTTCAATGATTTCCATTTTCAATATACTCCAACTGGAACCTCAAAATGGACAACCGCCCACATTTTCACGAATGATACTACGAAAGCCGGACAAGATAACACAACAGTTATCAACGGGGCAACCACAATGGAATTCTTATGGGATATGAGTAGTTTACCCGACAGGGGATACGATATCCGGCTGGTTTCTCATTGCGCAAACGAAACCATCAATTACTCTGATGTATTATCGGGTATTCTTGACGGACAGCGGCCACAAGTATTCGGAACACCTCAACCGGCTGATGGAATACTGGATGTTGACGATAACATAATGGTTCAGTTTAACGAACCCATAGAAGGTGGTTTACTTACCCTGAATAATTTTGAAGTCAAAGGTACATTAAACAACTACCCAGTAAAACATCAGGCATTTTTAAGGTTTAATGGTACAACAGACTATAGTTATATATCCGAAGGATTATCATTTAACGACAAACCATTTACTGTTGAATTCTGGATGAAACCCAGTAATTATACAAGTTCGATGGTAATTTTATCCCAGGGGAACGATCCTGCAAATTCAGTGGAAATTGGTTTGCGGGATGCGGACAAGACCTATTTCAAAATAGGAACCAAAGAGTATGTAGGTACTTTAGTATTTACTCCTACAGTGCCTAACACAGAATGGCAACACATGGCCTATGTTTTCGATAATGCAACGAGTGACGTCTTTATTTATCAGAACGGCGATATAATTAAAGAAGCATGGAGCCAAGCTATTCAAATAAATAATTCGGGTAAAATATATATGGGTAAAACGGCAGCTAACGGAGTTGGTTCCTTCAAAGGCGATTTACACGAATTGCGCATCTGGTCAAAAAAATGGTCAGTGGGTGATATTTATGCCAATCAATATACTGCACTTTCGGGCAACGAAATTGGATTGTATGGCTATTGGCCAATGGATGATGCTACTGGTAACCTCGCCGTTGATAAGGCAGCTTCACGCCACATGGAAGTGTTTGCTCCCTGGGTCGTTGTGCCGGGAGGTTCGGGCTGGGATTTCTCCGGAAATAATTTCCTTGAATTCTATACCGCTTATTTTGGCATTATACCCGAAATGGATTATACCCTTGAATTTTGGTTTAAAGCGAGTACTCCTTTTACTCCTGCCCTACCAGTTTGTTTGTTTTCAACCCAAAAAGGTGATGGCACTGAAGGGGAAGGAATAGACAAGGCACTGAGCATTTATGCCAATCCTGACGGAAAAATCTGGGTAGCCAGTAAAGGAAATACTTATGAAGCAACATCAAACAATTACTTTGATAATTCGTGGCATCATTTTGCTTTGGTCGTTCACCGTCGCGGTAATGTTATTTCATTGATAGACGGGAAGGTTCAGAATGAAAACGAAAATACGATAGTCGGTGGCATTGCCAATAATAAAATGTGCCTGGGTGTCAGGAAATGGAATAATACTGGAGGTACCGGTGACGACTATTATTTTTCAGGGAAAATGGATGAATTCCGTTTGTGGAACATGGCCAAATCAACCGACCAAATTCTGCTTGACATGAATTCAAAATTGAATGGCGATGAATTTGGATTAATGGTTTACCTGCCTTTTGAGGAATACAGAGATGATGGATTTGGAAATCAAACGATGTATACTACATTGAAAAACTTTGTATCTGATAAGGACGCGTCGGATGCTGTTCCGGTAACAGCAGGAGCATTTTCATCGGATGCCCCGAAAATAAAAGATGCCCGGCCGGTTGAAGATATTCCTATTGATTTTGTTGCAGCGGAAGATAGAATCATTATTACTCCTCAAGTATATTTAATGCCTCAATTAGAGAAAAATATATTAGAAATTACTGTAGGAGGAGTGGAAGACCGATATGGCAACGTAATGGCTTCGCCGGAAAAGTGGACAGCTTATGTGCATCGTAATCAGGTACGTTGGGAGGATGAACGGCGCTACTTTACGAAAGAAGTTTATCAACCACTTGAATTTGTTGCTTCTATAAAAAATACGGGGGGGCAACAGGTTGGTTTTAGCATTATTAATTTACCGGTATGGCTAAAAGCATCTCCAGTTTCAGGGGTAATTAATCCTGAATCAACGCTTGAAATAAAATTCACTGTAAATCCTGCGCTTAACATTGGCGATTACAACCAGGATATCATCTTACGTACTCAAAATGGTTTTGATGAAAAGTTACCACTGACCATCAGGGTTTATAAGAAACCACCAAGTTGGAAAATTGATCCTTCCCGGTTCGAAAATACAATGACCATTGTAGGTATAGTTAAAATTGACGGGGTGTTATCTACCGACATTTTTGACATGGTTGCAGCCTTTAAGAAAGGTACTGATTCAATTCGTGGCGTTTCCAACGTTCGGTATATTGAGGAGTTTGATTCATATCTAGTATTCTTAACTGTTTATGGAAATGTGGGTACAAGCAAATTACCGGGTGACTCACTCGATTTCCAGATTTGGGATGCCAGTGCAGGTCAGATCCTGGACAATGTAAACCCCAAAAAAGTTGTTTTATTAGATAACACAATTATGGGAACTACATTAAGTCCAACCATTTTTGAATCTACAGGCTATTCAAGGCAGCATATTGCTTTGAAGAGGGGATGGACATGGGTTTCATTTAACAAATTATCGTCCTTGCGCAATAACCTGGGTAAGTTCTTTTGGTCGCTGGAACCTGTCAATAAAGATATGATTAAAACTCATGGCGGAAGTTTTAGCTTGTTTAGTGGCTCTAGCGGGAGTTGGTCCTCGGGAATTACTTCCATTGATTTCAGGCGAATGTATCAAATGAAAACGAGTAAACGTGATACCATTATTTTCAGCGGAACTTCTTTGGTTCCCGAACTTAATCCAATCCCATTGGTAACCGGTTGGAATCACATCGGTTATATTCCGGATTTAACCATGGATGTAACCAATGCCCTGCGAAATTTTGTGCCAACTCCATCGGATATCATTAAAAGCCAATCTGCATTTTCAATGTACGATTCACGCACTGGCTGGATTGGCACTCTTGATGTGATGAAGCCCGGGGAAGGTTATATGTTTAAGTTGAATGGTGGTTCAGCACAATTAACATATCCTAATAATACCATACTTAAAAGCGACCGGATAGTACTTTTTACTTCTGCGCCGCTGGGTTGGAACAATGATTTGTTGCAGTACGAAGGAAATCTTTCGATTGTGGCCAGGTTGGATGTTGGCAATTTGCCGGATATAAATACCAATAATCAAATGGTTTTAGGTGCATTTATTCACGGCGAATGTCATGGATTTGTTTCACCCCTTGATCAAAGCGATTTAGGTTACAATCCCTTCTTTTTGAATGTCAGCAACAGTGAAACTGGCCAGCAAATAGATTTCAGGTTGTTTGACGGGTCAACAGGAAAATTCTATACCATCAATGAAGTCAAACCGTATGTTCAGGATGCCGTTTACGGAACGATTCAGGAGCCGCTTGTATTAACGCTAAAAGGATTGTTTACCGGAACAGGAGGATTTAACAGCGATTACTATTTCCGTTGTTATCCGAATCCGTTTAACAACGAAGTAAATGTGGAATTCTCAGGAAATCTGAATGTTAAGTCGATCGATGTTCTTACAACTTTAGGTTCGCTTGTTAAACAAATTTACAACGGAAAAGCTGTCGATGGTACCAATCTTGTGAAATGGAACGGAACCAATGGAAACGGCGCACAAGTTGCACCTGGGATTTATTACATTAGGATTATTACGGATAATAAAGTGGAGACAATGAAAATTTCAAAAACAAAATAGGCAAGGACAATGAAATCAAGTTCCTTTACAATTTTGATTTGGACAGTTTGGTTTACTGTAACAGTTCTAACAGGCAGTGCACAACCGAATTGGGAATTAAATCCGCAGGATTACGAATATTCAATGACAATAACCGGGAAAGTAACCACTGATGGTTACTTCTCGGTTAATGAAAACGATTTGGTTGCCGCCTTTGTAGGTGGAAAATGCCGGGGGATTACCAACTTGAGGCATGAAATGTATATAGATGAGTGCTTTGCGTACCTCATGGTTTACAGCAATGCCCCGATGGAGAAAATTACATTTAAAATTTTTAATTCAAGTGAAAATTTAGTGGTCTCCACCAATGATACAATCAGTTTTACAATAAACCAGATTGTAGGTTCATTGGATGTCCCCTATATATTTTCATCAAACTTGCTGAACAGTGAGGCAAAGTTGTTGAGTTTCACCATTCCGGATCAGGTTGGGGAAACCATCATTGAAAATAACAATGTATTTTTGAGAAGTAGTTCAGGAAGCGCATTAACAGGCATTTCCCCGGGCTTTTCGACGTCTGCGGGAGCCAAAGTTTTTGTGAACGGAGTGAAACAGGTCAGCGATAAAACGATCAACGATTTTGTTGCACCAGTTCAATATATGATTGTTTCGGCAGATTTTTCTGACACTGTAATTTATTCCGTCCAGATTAAGTTTAAAGAAAATAATTCTCCTTCGGCTATAAACTTATCCAATAAGTTGATCGGTGAGTCAGCAGAAATAAACTCGATTGTTGCCACATTAACTACCGAGGACCTTGATGTTGGAGATACTCATAAGTTTTCTCTCATTAAAGGCAACGGTACTAACGATTCGGAAAATTCATTGTTTTTGATCAGCGGGAATAGCTTAATCCTTTCGAAAACACTGAATTTTGAAGATAAGCAGATACTCAATATCCTTATTCGTGTAACAGATAGCCAGGGAGCCGTTTATGTACAGAATTTCGGGATTAAGGTGACCAACACCAATGTTCCGCCCAGGTTTAGCAGTTCGCCGGTAAAATACGTTTTGCAAAATGAAATATTTGTTTATCCCATATTGGTCAGCGACAATGATGGCGATACGATTAATTTAAGTATAGAGAACTTACCGAAGTGGCTGACATATAACCCGAATTCAAAACTGATAAGCGGAGTTGCCGGTAACGACGATGTTGGAGATTACAGCTTTAAAATTAAAGCCAGCGATAGTGAAATGGAATCGGTTCAAATGGTGGTTTTTTCGGTCATTAATGTAAACGACCCGCCCGAAATCAATTATTTTATCGAGAATCAGTTTTTCTCCAGTAACCGTGAGAATGAAATCCGATTGCCTGTTGATTGCATTACAGATCCGGATGAAGGCGATATACTGACTTTCCTCCTTTCAACAGAAAATAATTCTGCATTACCTTATTGGTTGAATTTTGATCTGAAAACCTTTGTTATCAGCGGGAAACCTCCACAAGGGACAGAAGAAAATATTAATTTAAAACTTACGGCAACCGACAAGGGTAAACTTAAGGAGTGGATCGTATTTAAACTGGCAGTAAGCATTCCTACTGCTGTTAACGACAGGGAGGATAATCAAATTTTCAGGTGTTTTCCAAATCCGGTGAAAGACAAATTGCAGATAAATATCCCTCAGGGGAATCAAAAAGCACATATCAGCATTGGAAATATGGAAGGGCAAATTATAAGAAACATGGTTTTAAGCGCCGGGAGCCAAACTGATATACCTTTCGAAGGAGCTACAGGCGTATATTTTATATACCTCCGGCAGGGAGAACATAAACAGATAGAAAAGATAATAAAACAATAGAATTACAAAACCATCTTACGGTCAACCAGTTTGGTTCCCCAGTTTGATTGCACTGCCATTATGTGGCGAATAATCTGTATTTTAGTTTTGCCCGCCTGTGTCAGCAGGCAGGTTTTTTTATGCAGGATTAAACTAAACGAACGAGATACTACGAAGCTCGTCAGCATATCTTTTTAATCCCCATTCAATACGTTGGGTTACTTTTCGGCTTGGCCTTTTAATGCCTGTCACATACTGCCTCATAAGGCTTTCGTTAATACCAGATATTCGTGCCAGACTGGTTTGGTTTATCAACCCACTGTAACCATCAATCAATGCCGGAATATCCTGAAAAACGAATTCAAAATTAAAAGGTTGGCTCATCCACTGTTCGCGCTCATTTTCATATAATCCTGCAATATGAAAGGAAAGGCCATCAGCTAAATCACGCTTTAGTTTTTCAACTGTTTCACGGGCAATCACATATCCTTCAATTTCGGGTAAATGTGCCGACACTCCTTTACCTGCCTTACATACAATCACTTTCAGCGTTTTCATATTGATAATGTACTAAATTTTAATCAACAAAGTCTTTAAATTTCAATCCTGATTGCTTTTCCATACTTTTCAAGTTATCAATCAAGACATCCTGCGATAGTTTACCGTCAACGGTTACAGTTCGTCTTTATGATGCTTAAACTGTCGGTGACTTGTTCCGTTTCGCCGGGCCAAGAACCAGCCTTGCCCTATTAAAATCTGAACTATTTCACGAACGCTAAACACTCGTTTCATCATACATTTTTTACGATAGAGCAAAAGTAACATTTAAAGTTACTTATATTAATGTTTCGCCCATTTATTATTTATCCCTGCTCATCTTTGTTTATCCTTATTTGCATCCATGTTATTCGCAGCGTCAGGTCCTTTTTGCCGTACTCTTTAGAGCGGTTTAAACTTTAAATTTACATAGAAGTGGTCCATATTTGCCCCTATATATGCAATTTTAAAGTCCAACTTTAAATCTGCATAAATATTAATTTTTTTTGCTCGCTAATGATTTTCTAAATTCAAAAAACTTACCTTTGCAGCGAAATCATTATTAATCCAAAATGGACGATTATCATTCGACGCAGTTATTTAAGTTATTAATCCGGTAAACAGAGCCCGTCATAGTCTCTGTTTGTCGAAAAAACGGAGCAACTATGATTACTTATTGGGAAACCGGTACTTCCTTTACCCGTCTGAATGAATTCCAGCCAAACTGCTGGATCAACTCACAGGAACTTACCAACGAAGAAGTAGAAGAATTAATCGGCGAGTACAAAGTGCCGCGTGATTTTATCATGGACGTTTTAGATACTGACGAACGGTCGCGTATTGAGGTTGACGAAGATGCCGTTATGATCATCCTTCGGGTTCCGTTAAACAACCAGAACAATGGTATTCCTTTTATTACCGTTCCTTTGGGAATCTTTATTGCCGGGAACCAGATTATTACGATTTGTTCCCGTAAAACCGAAATAATTCCTTCACTGATAAAGGCAGTCAACGAAAACAAGATTACGGTTGCTAACCAGTTCGATTATGTATTACGCATTTTCCTCATCTCTGCAGTTTGGTTTCTGCAGTTTCTGAAAGAAATTAACGTTCAGACAGCACTGATTGAAAAGGATTTGGAAAATGCCACAAAAAACAAAGAATTACACCGGTTGCTACATATGGAGAAATGTCTTGTATTCTTCATTACATCATTGAAATCGAATGAGATGGTTCTGGCAAAAATGCGAAACGGACGTAATATGAAGGGCATTGAGCATGATGAAGACCTGATGGAGGATGTGGTTATTGAAACCAAACAGGCTCTTGAAATGGCCAATGTTTACAGCGACATTCAAAGCGGGATGATGGACGCTTTCGCCTCAATAATTTCGAATAACCTCAATGTGATCATGAAACAGCTAACTTCAGTAACCATTATCCTGATGATCCCAACTTTAGTCGCCAGTTTGTACGGGATGAATGTCCCCAATAATTTTGAAAGCACATCTTTTGCTTTTGGTTATGTTATAGCTATTTCGATCACCTTGTCGCTTATCGGAGTTCTGCTTTTCAAATGGAAAAACTGGTTTTGATATTAACCAAAGTTCGATAATAGGATTAGAAATAATAACCTGAAACAGAGTCAATTAATTTTGCCGTAGGCAATCAATATCAATAGAAAATGTTATCCAAAAGCAAAATATTGTCCGTAGGACATCAACATTGTTCAAAAATATATATCTCCTAACGGAGAATAGCTATTCAAGATGATTGTATTCTATTGACATTGAACTCCTAACGGAGTAAAATGTATAACATTTGTTTTCTTTCTATTCCGAGCTCAGGTTATTAAGGATAATCGACTTGAATTACGTTTTACAGAAATTTAGGGAATTGTCCGGCAAACTGCAAAGCAATAACTCCGGCAACCAGAAGATATAGAAATACTTCTCCCCAGATTGGCTTTTTTATAAATATCAGATAATTGGAAATCAGGTAAGTCAGGGGAATAGCCAGAATGATGATAATCTCTTCCGATACGGCAGGATTGGCAAGGATGAGAATCACTGAAATCAGAAAAATCCAGAAAAATGCTTTGAAATACCTGCGTGAACTGATCTTCTTCCCGTCATACTGAGCGATCAGAAAGAAACTTCCCAGGAATGTTAGAAGCGCTAAAAATCCAACATAAATCTGCATCGGAAGATTATTACTTAAAAAATCCTGATGCATGGTAAAATTAGCTTTTATCGTTTGAATCAACTCGATAGTCCCGTCAGTAATCAGATAATAGGATAACGCAGCTAACCATGGCAGGATAAAACCCAAAGTGGTTAGAATGTATTCCCTCCAATTTACATTAGGCCGTATAGTGATAAAACCAATCCACAAAAGCGGGAAGAAGAATACCAGGTTAAAATAAAACAGCGACCCGGTTGCCAGAAAAACGCCTGAATCAAATGCGTTGGAATGAATACTTTCCTTGTCGTAAGTATTAAAAATCCGGTCAACAGAAAGAATCAGAAATAATGCTGCCGGATAAATTGGATGCATCGCACGTAAATCAGTCATCCCACTGGTAATCAGCACAAAAAGGCTTGGAGGAAGTAACGATCTCGAACGGATGAATGCATACTGAACATTTAACTTCAGGATCAGAAAGGCTAACAAAATAGCAAAAACTAAAGCTGTAATATGACTGGCAAGTGGACTGCTTCCGAGCAGATAATTGACGGGTTGATATAAAATCATCATGTCCTCGCCCGGATAGAAAGAGTACAAAGCCGGATCTATGAATGACCTGAACCATATCGCTATTGCTATTAACGGGATCAGAAAATAATGAAAGGCATGATTTGATTTTAACGCTTTTAATAACATATTTAAAAATTACTTCTATCAATTAGCTGTTAGAGGTCGAATCCCAGGTCTTTACGGAAATACATCCCTTCAAAATGAATCTGACAGGCATTTTGATACGAAAGATCAAGCGCTTGCTTTATGTTTTCCCCATACGAACTGATTGCTAAAACACGGCCTCCATCGGTACAAATTTCTCCGCCTTTTTGTGTAGTCCCGGCATGAAAAATCATACTTGACTTAATCTGATCCAGTCCTTCGATCACTTTTCCTTTTTCGTAAGCGCCCGGATATCCTCCTGATACAAGCATCACCGCAACCGCTGTTCTCTGATCAATTTCAATCGGTTTTTCAGCCAGGGTTCCTTCAGCAGCGCCAACAAGCAAATCAACAAAATCAGATTTGATCCGCAGCATCACGGCTTCCGTCTCCGGATCGCCCATCCTGACATTGTATTCGATCACCATCGGTTCACCCCCACAACTAATCAATCCAAAAAAGATAAATCCATTGTACGGAATCTGATCCTCGATTAATCCTTCAACCGTTGGTCTGATAATCCGGTCCTCAACTTTTTTCATAAATATTTCATCAGCAAACGGAACAGGCGAAATGGCCCCCATCCCACCGGTATTCAGACCGGTATCGCCTTCGCCAATGCGTTTATAATCTTTGGCTACCGGCAATATCCGGTAATCTTTACCATCAGTTATGGCGAAAACTGAACATTCTATCCCACTTAAAAATTCTTCGATAACTACCTTGCTGCTAGCTGCGCCAAATTGTCCGTTAAGCATTTCTTTCAGCGACTGTTCTGCCTCCTGAAGGTCATTAATAATGAGAACTCCTTTTCCGGCTGCCAATCCATCAGCCTTCAAAACGTACGGAGCATTCAATGTTTTCAGAAAAGCGATTCCTGAATTCAGGTTATCGGAAGTCACAGCCAGATATTTCGCTGTTGGAATATGGTGGCGCATCATAAATTCCTTGGCAAAATCTTTACTTCCTTCAAGCTGGGCGCCCAATTTGTGCGGTCCAACAAAAAGAATGTTTTTCAATTGTTTATCGTCACTGAAAAAGTCGTGTAAGCCTTCACACAAGGGAACTTCAGGACCAACCACGACTAAATCAATCTGGTTGTCAAGAACCGCATTTTTCAAACCTTGAAAATCGGATACCCCAACCTGAAGATTTGTTCCTAAAAGTGAAGTTCCGGCATTTCCAGGAGCAATAAACAATTGATTGAGCAGTGGCGATTGTTTTATTTTCCATGCCATGGCATGTTCCCTGCCTCCTGACCCAATTATTAAAATATTCATTGTTGTCATTTTCGTTTGTTATATGGTATTGCTTCAAAACGGTAACCCTGTTCCTTCATCCACCGAATGGAAGGCTGTAAGGTTTGCTCCAGATTACGTTGTGCCTTGATTGAATCATGAAACGTAATTATTGAACCCAGCCGAACAAAATCAGTAATATTTTTGAATACCCTTTCCGGTTTAATCCGGGAATTATAATCGCATGAAATTAAATCCCACATCATGATCCTGAATTTCTTCTTCAGGAATTGGTACTGAGATGGTTTTAGCCAGCCATGAGGTGGCCGAAAAAGATCGGAATCAATAAATTCAGCGGCTCTTTCAATGTTTCTGAAATATTCCGGATTTCCTTTTTTTAGCCCTTGCAAATGATTAAAGGTATGGTTACCAACTGAATGACCGTTAAAAAGTATTTGTTTGTAAACTTCAGGATATTTCATCACATTTTCGCCCACACAAAAGAACGTGGCTTTTATCTCCTCTGCCCTGAGTATGCCGAGTACCCAGGGAGTGACTTCAGGAATGGGCCCGTCGTCAAAAGTCAGGTAAACTATTCGCCTGGTTGCATCAAATCGCCACACGGCTTCTTTCAAAAGCGATGTGAAAAATCCGGGCAACCGTACCCTGGGATCAAAACATTTCATTATTGCAGGGCAGAGTATCTTTCGAAATAGCTGTTAAACGATGTTGACACTTCTTTTAACAACTCAGGCTGATTATTCCGGGTACAAATCATACTCATTTCCCTCATGAAATATAATATACGCTGAATATCTTCGTCAACCGATCTCCGCATTGGTTTTTTCATTTTGAAGAAATAATCAAGCTGTTCTTTATAGTCGGTCATGATGGTATTGATAATTTCCTTTCCTTTTGCGGGTTGGCCTGCTTTGAAGTAGGTTTCAGACATCATCAGCGAGAAATAGTTATAGGGTACGACTTTATGCGGAATGAGCTCAACACAGCGGTCAAGCACCTTTGTGGCCTTTTCATTCTGCCCTTCTGCAACAAGTGTTTCAGCCAGGCGGTTAAAGGTGTTACGAATATTCATCATCATGCGGCTATTGTTCTCGTCAATATAAACATCCGGACGTTCCATATTGCCCCACTTGAAAGTTTCCATCACATTCCGGTACATCAGTTTCGAATCAACCTGCCCCATGTTTATTCCATTATTATCGGCAGGAGTTTTAATTGGAACAAACTTGTAGGCCAGTCCTTCGAGCTGGAAATAATCCTGAAGGTTAAGATATTTATCGCGGCCAATGGTAATCGCAAAATAGATCGGACGCTCCCAGTTATTATTGGCAATCATATCCAGAACCATTAGCTCATCTTTGGTGATGTAATGTTTATTGCTGAAGTCTATTTTGATCGTGTCCACAATTTTGTCATAATCTTTCGGATCAACTACCTTGTTTTTGATCACCGCAGCTTTGTCAACCACCATGAACAGTTTTTTGGAAGGAATGTAAGCGGCGCCTTCTGCTTGCTCAAGTTTGGTCCTGGGATTTTCATCTCTCACAAAATCGAGCGCTTTTTTAAGTTCGACCGAACCTTTGAGCCGCGGATCCTCCATCAGGTAAACAATGTCGCGTTTTCCCTGAACATAAAGGTCGTGAGTAAAACTGATCGGCAGCGGTTCCGAATTGTATGCTTTGCTTTTCATCTGGTCAATGTACCAGTCGGTCTGGAAATAACTCAGGTTACAAACACGCACGTCGGTGCGTACACCCTCCACTTCCTGATTGTACCACAAGGGGAAGGTATCGTTATCGCCATTGGTAAATATAACAGCATCAGGGGCGCAGGTATTCAGGTAATTGGCGCCAAAATCACGTGCGGTGTACCGGTTTGAACGATCGTGATCGTCCCAGTTTTCAGCAGCCATGATAACCGGAACCAGTAAAAGGGCCAGTCCACCTGCAACACCGGCGCTGGGAACATCAGGCATATATTTTTTCAAGCCTTCATACAGGGCCAGGACACCAATCCCAATCCAGATGGTAAATGCATAAAAAGATCCGGCGTAAGCATAGTCACGTTCGCGAGGCTGAAGCGGAGACTGGTTCAGGTAAACTACAATGGCCAGACCGGTCATGAGAAACAGAAGCGAAACTGTCCACAAATCTTTCTTCCCTTCCACACCCCTGTTATACATGAATATGATTCCTATAATTCCTAACAGAAAAGGAAGCAGGTAGTAGGAATTCCGGGCTTTATTGTTTTTAAATTCCTGCGGAAGGTTTTTCTGGTCACCCAAACGAATCGCGTCAATAAAATTTATTCCGGTGATCCAATTTCCGTTGGTGATTTCGCCATTACTCTGAATATCGCTCTGCCGACCGGCGAAATTCCACATAAAATACCGGAAATACATGTGCCCAACCTGATAACGGAAGAAGAAAGTCAGGTTTTCCCCAAAAGTTGGTATCTGAATGGCTTTAGACTTGCCTTCTTCGTCGGTAACCTGAACTTTACGTCCTTTAATTCCCGCCCATTGTTTGTATTGCCCGATATGGGAATCTTCCCGGCTGTACATACGTGGGAAAATGGTACTCAGGTTGGAATCAAAAACAGGTTTCTGGCGCATATCAGCCACCACATATTTTCTGCCTTTCTGAATATAATAGGGCTTGTCGTCCACATAATTATCCAGAGGGGTATTATAATACTGACCATAAACCAAAGGGCGGTCGCCGTACTGTTCCCGGTTCAGATATCCAAGTAACGCGAATACATTATCCGGGCTGTTCTGATCCATTGGCGGGTTGGCCGAGGAGCGGATTACAATCATGGCAAAAGATGAATAACCGATCAGGATAACCAAAAAGCTAAGCAATACGGTATTCCAAAGAACTAACTTTTTTTGTACGGTGTACCAGATTCCATAAACAATGGCAGCAGCAAGCAACAGTGCATAAATGATGACCCCTGTATTGAACGGTAATCCTATTCCGTTTACAAACATCAGTTCGAACCAGGTTGCAATGGTAATAACTCCCGGAATGATGAGGTACATGATCACACCGAGAATCACAAACGAAAGGGCCAGGCTTAGCAGTATCCCGTTGCGGGTAACTTTGTATTTCCTGAAATAGTAAACAAATACGATGGCCGGAATTGCAAGCAGGTTCAAAAGGTGAACTCCGATTGAAAGGCCCATCAGGTAGGCAATCAGGATAATCCAACGGTTGGCATGAGGCTCGTCAGCCGAATTTTCCCATTTTAAAATAGCCCAGAATACCAAAGCTGTAAATAAGGAGGACGATGCGTAAACTTCACCTTCAACTGCCGAAAACCAGAAAGTATCAGAAAAAGTATAAGCCAATGCGCCGACAACCCCACTGCCCAGAATGGCAATGGTTTGACCCATCGTATATCCACCTTCAGGCTTAATTAATTTTTTAGCCAGATGGGTAATTGTCCAGAATAAAAACAGGATGGTAAATGCACTGGCCAGTCCCGACATGGCATTAATCATGACAGCCGCATTTGCAGGGCTCCCTCCAAAGAAGGTAAAAAACCTGCCCAGGATCATGAAGAAAGGTGCGCCCGGGGGATGCCCAACTTCCAGTTTAAACGAAGTGGTTATAAACTCACCACAATCCCAAAAGCTGGCAGTTGGTTCAAGAGTTAACAAATAAGTGATGGCAGCAATCCCAAAAGTAAGCCAGCCAACAATATTATTCAGTTGTTTAAAGTTTTTCATTATGAGCGAATTTTAACGCTTGCGAAGATAGCATATTCTTTCTAATCAGAAAAAAAAAGCCTCCCGGCAACCGGGAGGCTTTTGTATATAAATCGTACGATTTACTAGTCAGTAAGGTTGTAACGGAAAAATCCGGTCACTGCAAGTCCTTTGTCAATACTCTTTAAAAATTCTGAAACAGTTTGCTTGTTTTCTTTAATGAAAGCCTGATTTAACAAAGTGCTGTCTTTGTAGAATTTCACCAGGGCTCCCTGTGAGATTTTATCGAGCATTGCTTCAGGTTTCCCTTCCTGACGGAATTTTTCTTTGGCAATTTCAAGCTCTTTGGCGACGATTTCAGCAGGAACATCATCCTTGTCAACAGCAACAGGGTTCATGGCGGCAACCTGCATGGCAATGTCTTTGGTTACCTGAACATCAACACCGGCTTTATTGAAACCAACGAGGGTTGACAATTTATTTCCCGGGTGAATATATGCCACAACAGTTGCTGCATCAAGTTTCGAATAGTAAGGCAAGTCAAGTTTTTCGCCTATCACACCGGTTTGTTCAATGATGTGGTTTTCAACGGTACGTCCGTCAAGAAGCATTGCTTTAACGGCATTCAGGTCGGCTGCGTTGTTTGCAATGGCTGCATCAAGAATGCGTTCAGCAAAAGCAACAAAATTTTCATTTTTTGCAACGAAGTCGGTTTCACAATTCAAAACGAGAAGCGCACCTGATTTTTTCGATTCATTAACTTTTGCCAGAACAACTCCTTCATTGGCATCCCTGTCAGCTCTTTTGCTGGCAACGAGTTTTCCTTTTTCACGGATAATGTCGGTAGCACGGCTAAAATCGCCCTCTGCTTCTGCCAGGGCTGTTTTACAATCCATCATACCTGCGCCGGTTGCTTTACGCAACTTCATCACATCTGAGGCACTAATTTCCATCATATTTTTTGATTAAATGGGTTGTTGAACGTTTACTCATCAATTTCTTCATCCAGATCTTCATCATCGAGATCTTCATCATCGTCGGGAACTGGTGAGGCATGGCTGTCAGCAACTTTTGCCCTTCTGGCTTTTACACTGGGCTCTTTTTCATCGCCTTCTTTTTCGCGTTCAACTTTCCGTTCTGAAAGTCCCTCACGAATGGCGTCAGTCATCACTTGCACGATCAGGCTGATTGACTGTGACGCATCGTCGTTGGCCGGAATAACGAAATCAATCCCTTCGGGTTGCGAGTTGGTATCAACCATCGCAAAAACCGGAATTCCAAGACGTTGTGCTTCACGAACTGCAATCTTTTCTTTCAGTACGTCAACAATGAAAAGCGCAGCGGGCAACCGGGTTAAGTCGGCAATACTTCCGAGCATTTTTTCGAGTTTGGCGCGCTGACGGCTAATCTGAAGTTTTTCACGTTTTGAAAGGACATCCCATGCGCTGTCTTTGGTCATTTTGTCTATAGACATCATTTTCTTAACCGCTTTGCGGATAGTCGGGAAGTTGGTAAGCATACCACCTGGCCAGCGTTCGGTAACATAAGGCATGTTTACGCCACCAACCAAATCGGACACGATGTCTTTGGCTTGTTTTTTTGTGGCAACGAATAATACTTTGCGGCCTGATTTTGCAATCTGCTTGATTGCGTTGGCTGCTTCGTCAATTTTGACGATTGTTTTTTGAAGATCAATAATGTGAATCCCGTTTTTCTCCATGAAAATGAACGGAGCCATGTTTGGATTCCACTTTCTTTTCAAGTGTCCGAAATGAACACCGGCATCTAATAAATCCTGAAAATTTGTTCTTGGCATCTTTTTACTTTTTTCTTTTTTAAAAAAATAGTCTCCTGAAAAGCAATTGCCGGGTAGCCCCATTTTGATATGGGAGTCTGAGCAATTTAGATCCAAAGCAGAATATTTTTGTACTAAAAATATTAACGTTTTGAGAACTGGAACCGTTTGCGTGCTTTTGGCTGTCCTGGTTTTTTGCGTTCAACCTCACGTGGATCTCTGGTCAGGAATCCGGCAGCTTTTAATGCAGGCCTTGAATCAGGGATAATTTCCAACATGGCACGTGAAAT